>JADHEF010001305.1_pt1 | contig 16277 bp, 18 predicted proteins | sample 8952391 | NCBI WGS metagenome assembly JADHEF01 (sample SAMN16124439, study PRJNA663245) | bioreactor sludge metagenome | isolation source: sludge (nitrite) | place: India:Bengaluru | collected 2019-02-28
GCTACGAACTAAGGGGTCGGGAGTTCGAATCTCTCTGAGCGCACCAACTTGAACAATTAACCGCACATGTTGCGGTTTTTTTGTGCCTAAAATTTACAGAAACACCAGACATCACGTGCTAAAAATAAGTCTCAGGCGAGTGAATAAAAATAAAGGCAGTCGTGATGAGAAAAATCATTGTCCAAGAATTTTTGACCCTAGATGGCGTGATGCAGGCGCCCGGCGGCCCCAAAGAAGATATATCTGGTGGCTTTCAATATGGTGGCTGGGTGGCGCCGTATTTTAACGCGGAACCTGATCCGGCATTTGATGCCATCATACAAACATGGATGCAGCCCTCCGATATTCTTTTGGGGAAAAATACTTTTCAGATTTTTGAATCTTACTGGCCCACACATACTAAAGACTGGCCGGGAATTAATGATGTCAATAAATATGTTCTTTCTACCAGTCTGGAGCATTCCGACTGGCAAAATACCCTTTTTCTGAAAAGCATTGATGAGATAATCAAGCTTAAAGCATCAGGAGAGGGGGATATTCGAGTTTATGGCAGTGCTGCAGTGGTACAGGCGCTTTTTAAATATGAGCTTGTGGATGAACTTTGTCTGCTGACTTTTCCAATTATACTCGGTATCGGCAAACGTTTATTTAGTCATGAATCGATACCCACCGCTTTTCAATTGATAGATCATCTGGCCAGCTCAAACGGTATTGTGTTTACGCATAATCAAAGGGCAGGAGAAGTAAAAACCGGCACAATAGGCGAGTGATAACGCGTACAAGTGACGGTCGTTTTATATTTGAATTCTATTCTGGCTGAATACCTGGTTGAGAATACTTAAGGTTGACCCATTGTTTGGTGCTGAAATTTTTTGGAAAATGAAGCTTCTTGGTTGAATTAATTAAGTGCTTTTAGCTCTAAATCTGCAGAAGTTTTCAGCAGAAAGTTGTGAATATTGCTGCATCGTTTAATTACTGTACATTCGGTTGAGATTTTATTAAAAAACACTTAACAACACTGAAAAAACTCGTATAATGCACCCCATCAAGACGTCGCGCTCATAGCTCAGCTGGATAGAGCACTTGGCTACGAACTAAGGGGTCGGGAGTTCGAATCTCTCTGAGCGCACCAATCTTGATAAGAATTCTGAAAAAACCGCACGTTGATGCGGTTTTTTTACGTCTGTGATTTTTAACTATTTTTCATATAAAAAACCAATAACTCTCTGTTTCCTGCTCATCTTAATTTCTGCTGCACTTTCAGTGCATAAACGGTATTGCCACCTACCGCAGGTAAAACATCGTGATAGGGCATGCTGCGCATGGCTCTTAATAAGAATGGCGCCTGATCGTGAATCTTCATGCTGCTGGTAATTTGAAATAAGGTACCTTGTGACTGCGGTAATAAGCGCATGCCACCTTTCACAAACTTCAAGTCGCCACCATTAGCATTAAACTGGTTTTGCAGGGAATCAGGCTGGTAAAAACGCATCTTGAAATTAAATGGAATCTGAATCACTCCTAAACCGACCGACACCTTATAGTTGGCATCTATATTCTGGGCATTGACCGGATTCAGTTCGACTTTCTTGATCTGCCGGGGGAAAAGTTGCTGGGTTGCTTCAGCTGCCAACCACGGTCGCAATTTTTCGACCGGATTCGGAAAATATTGATAGGTGCTGCTAAATCTTAAATTTTCTGAGAATTTTCCTTCTTTAATCTGATAGTTCGGCAAAATGAAACTGACCGGTTGCCCTGATTTTTGGCTGATCTGGGCAATTTTTTGTAGCTGTTGAGGGTTCAATCTCAGTTGCGGAATCGGAGTTGCTAGTGCTGCTGTATGCTCGGTTTTAAAGCGTTGTTGTAGTGCTTCCAGCAGAAATGCATTGGTACTCGGCGGAATGCCGAGTTTGGCTTCAGGCAGCGCATTCAGGATTTTACTGAATAAAAAGCCTTTAGGCTGATTTAGGTCGCCCCATTGGGTGACAGTCACCAGCGTTTTATGCGGACCCAGTGCAAACCATTCCAGTTTTCCCGCACCATAGGGAATTGGCGCATCGATAATTAAAGTACTAATGCTGTTATCACCCAGATGATGCTGCATCACCACGGTTTCTTTAAAGTTCAAGACTGGAATCGGGGTCGGGATATGAACCTGATATTTAACCTGCTGAATCGAACCCTGCTGCTCCAGCACCTTGGCCGACTTTAAGGTCGGAAACAGACCGACATAATTCGGATAATGTTGCAGCAATTTTTCAACCTGAGCTTCAGCTACCGGCAATACTACAGCCGCACTATAAAACTGTGTCTTGCTGGCTGCATTACTGTTTAAGGTGGGAAGCTGAGTTTTACTGGTTGGATGCGCATAAATCAGAATCCGCTCGCCGGTTAATTCTGCCAGTTGCTGGGCATTGCCCTGATAAGCACTCAGACTGCTCGGCAGTTCGGCATTCCAGGCAATGATTTTGGCCAGTGCTGGAGCAGAAGCTGCCAAACAAACACCGATGAGCATGCATTGCTTTAATCCTTTCATTCAACATCCTGTTGCGTATTTTTTGTTTTAATTGCTGTTTATTTAAAACCAAATGCACGTATTTCCAAAGCAAAGTTATGTAATTGATGCGACAGGCCATAAGCGCTGTGGATATTTTGGTATAGTATTGGGCAAGATTTTATTTTTGATGTGATGCTATGACTGAGTCAGCACCGACTTTATCGACCCGTTATTTTCTGACTTTAGAAGAATCTCAGGATGGTTTTGCCTTGGCGACGTTTGGCAAGAAGCAGATTTCACGTTTTCTGACCCCTTTGGTCAGTATCGGGATCATCATCTGGGGTTTCTCGATGGGCTTTGATGGCGTTGGACGTTATTACGTGGCTTTGGGTGCATTCTTCCTGATCCTGCAAGGCATCATGCGTTACTGGTTCCTGCCGATGATGTTTAAACGCCAGTTTGTTAAATATCAGTTTGGTAAAAGCGAACAGGGTATTGATTTGTATCAGGACTATGCGGAAATTTTTACCAATGATCGTAGCAAGCTGGTGCCATATAGCGAAGTGCAGAATTTTGCTGTTGGTAAACTGACTTATATGCTGGAATTGAAAAACCGTACCGTGGTTATTGTGCCGAAGCGTGCATTTAAGGACGGCACTGAACAGAGTATGTTCGAGCATACATTTAAAAAATAATTCAGATATCTATAAAAGGAAAAGGGAAGTTTTGATCATGAGCACACGTCCATCCAAAATCGTTTGTGTGGGTCGCAGTTATGCCGATCATGCCAAAGAACTCGGCAATGCGATCCCTGATCGTCCGGTATTGTTCATCAAGCCACCGAGTGCCTTAAGTTCGCTCGAAGCAGGCATTGAGTGGAATCCGGAATGGGGCAATTGCCATTATGAATGTGAACTGAGTTTACGTATTGACCGGACTTTAAGCAAAGAAAGCGATCCTGTGAAAGCACTTGAAGCTGTGGGTGCGGTGACTTTAGGTCTGGACTTAACTTTGCGTGATTTACAGGATGATCTCAAGAAAAAAGGTCAGCCTTGGGAACGTGCCAAAGCCTTTGATGGTTCTTGTCTGTTGTCGGACTGGGTGCCTGTCGCCGATGTAGTCACTGACTGGAAAGATGTGCATTACACACTTGAAGTCAATGATGAGCTGCGTCAAAAAGGTAATACCGCTTTATTGATTTTTGATATTGCGACCTTGCTGGCTGACATCAGTCAGGTCTTTACTTTGGAAGAAGGGGATGTGGTGATGACCGGTACCCCGGCAGGTGTTGCGGCATTGCATTCAGGCGATCAACTGAAAATGACGCTGAAGGGGCAGGCTCAGGATTATGTCTGGACGACTTTTGTGAAATAACCAAGATTTTGAATCAAAGGAGCCAATGGGCTCCTTTTTCATATGCATAATTTTAATCATTAACAGTATAACGCTTGCGAAACTGATCTGGGGTGCTTCCCATCCAGCGTTTAAACATGCTGATAAATGCTGAGGCATTGGCATAGCCCAGATCAAAGGCAATGCTCTCGACACTATGCGCTGCATTTAATAAAGACATGGCCTGCATCACTTTCAGGCGTTGCCGCCATTCATGCAGTGACATTCCCAATTCTTTCTGGCTGTATCGGGCTAGCGTCCGCTCGGTTAAATTGACGCGTTCGGCCAGTTGCTGCAGCGAGCTTTGATCTGCCGGATGCTGATGTAAATAATCTAAAATCTGTTTCAGCAATGCATGTTCTGAATGCGGTAGATAACTGCTGACCAGTTGGGCTTGCTGGAGCTGATCAAGCAGCACCTGTAGCAGACGCTGATATTCAGCTGAATTCTCGAATCCCGGATGATCTTGCTGATGTAGTTGTTTCAGGTGGGTAAATAAAGCAGTGACCAAGGGGGCGCTGAGCAGGATGCCCGGTTGAGTGGGCAGTTGGCTACACAGTGATTCATGCACATACAGAGTGCCATGAGAAACTGCGGTACGGTTCAGACCACGATGCTCTAAATTCGGTGGGAGCCAGATGCCGTGAGGTGAAGGCGTCACATAATTTATATGATTAATATTCACTTCCATCACGCCATGAAAAGCATAGACAAATTCTCCCCAGGCATGACCATGCAGCGGATAAACAGATTGCGCAGGATCTTCCCTGAAACTGATCCACAGAGGTGCTTTAATCAGATCATGGGTCGGAAGTTGCTTGAGCGAAGCTGAATCTGCTTGGATTTTTTTATGCATCACCGAAATTGCCTGAATAACACCATCATTTGTCTGTTTTGAAGTATATCTTTTATTTCTGACACTTTTATAGTGTACCTTCCAAATGAGCAACAGGACCGTATGTGAGCCAGCGTCAGGCATTAGATGCCAAAGCATCTGCCATCATGTTTGTATTGTGTATGTTGTGGGGTTTACAACAGGTGGTACTGAAGTGGGCCGCGAATGATATTTCAGCCCTGATGCAAATTGCCTTGCGTTCAGCCTTGTCTGCGCTGATGGTTTATCCCCTGATTCAGCAGAGCGTGCGCCGTCAACTCTGGAATGCACGCTATTTACCTGCAGGATTGCTGGTCGGTGTGTTGTTTGCAACCGAATTCTATCTGATTGGTGAGGCACTGCGTTATACCTCAGCCTCGCATACTATTGTTTTACTTTATACCGCGCCGATTTTTGTGGCTTTGGGTTTACACTGGAAATTGCCGGCAGAGCGTTTGTCTTCTGTGCAATGGGGCGGAATATTTCTTGCCTTTAGCGGAATTGTAGTCAGTTTTCTGTTACGTCCACAGACAGAATCAACTTTACAAACTGATGCCTTGTGGGGAGATTTTCTGGCTTTGCTTGGCGGCGTATTCTGGGCAGCCACCACAGTCAGTGTACGTCTGAGCCGGCTGGCTGAAGCACCTGCAACCCAGACTTTGTTCTATCAATTATTGATGGGTGGAATCCTGTTATTGCCTCTGGCTGTTCTGACTGGGCAAGCAGCTATTCAATGGACGGTGTTGTCTATTTCCAGTCTGATTTTTCATACCGTACTGATTTCGTTTGCCAGTTATCTGATCTGGTTCTGGATGCTGAAGCATTATCTGGCATCGCGTCTAGGGGTATTTTCCTTTTTGACCCCTGTATTCGGCATGCTGTTCGGCGTATTGATTCTGGATGAACATATCGAAATCAATTTTATTATCGGCACCTGTATGGTCATGCTGGGTGTGATTCTAGTGAGTTTGCAGGGATGGCTGAAAAAACCGAATATCAATAAAAGCATTCAAGAGCAAGCATGAAAATCTGGTCTGTAAATTTAGCGACTTGGATTGGTCTGTCTTCTATTCTGATCTGGGCCAGTCTGGTCGCCGTAGTGAAACTGATTACTGAATCTACAAGTGCAGTGCAGGGGATTGCTTTAATTTATAGTTTTAGCAGTCTGGCGATTCTGGCATTCACCGGCTTTCCAAAAATCACGCAAATGTCCAAGCGTTATCTGCTCGGTTGTGGCGCTTTATTTGTGGCTTATGAGATTCTATTTCTGGTTGCTGTGGCATGGTCGGATAATCGTGAACAGGTGATGCTGATTGCCATGATCAATTATCTGTGGCCACCCTTGATGATTGTTTTTTCGATTTTTGCCCGACAGTTGCAGGCCCGCCTCTGGGTGATTCCAGGCTTTCTGCTCGCTGTGATGGGACTGATGCTGGTGGTCAATCCAGAAATCACTAATCTGCCGAAGTTTATGCAGGTTTTAGCTGAAAATCCTTGGGCTTATGGCTTTGCCTTTCTCGGCGCTTTGTTATGGCCTTGCTATTGCGTTCTGACCAGAACCTACGGCCGCGGACAAAATGGTGTACCGATTTTCTTTTTGGTCGCTGTAATCAGCTTATGGCTCTTACATTTAGGATTAAATGAACCTTTTATCATGCCCACATTCAAGCTATGGCTGGGAATTGCAGTGGTGGGAAGTCTGATTGGTATCGCCTATAGCAACTGGAATCAGAGTATGCAATTCGGCAATATCAAGGTGCTGATTTTAGCTACCTATTTTATACCGATTCTTTCTTCAGTCATGTCCATGCTGATTCTGGATGTCAGACCCGAACTCAGTTTCTGGATCGGGACTGCCTTGGTAAGCGTGGGTGCGATTGTTTGTTGGAAATCTACCGCTATCAGTTAAAAAAAATCCTCTCAAGCGAGAGGATTTTTTTATTTATGTCGGAACAGTTCGGACAATGGAAAATTGAGTTTTTCTTCCAGATATTGGTCGGTTTCCTGTAATCTAGGTGAGAAATTTTGCATCCAGATATCATCAGTCTGGGCATTGGTGAGATGGTTTTTACGTGGCAGTGGATAAGGCAATTGCAGATAAAAATTCCAGAAGCTGACCTGATCCAGATCGCGAACCAGCACATATTCATTCTCATCGGTGCGTTTGATTAGATTCTGCTTTTCAAACATGGCGACATAGCTCGGCCAGCGGCCAATTTCATCTCGGCCCAGCACTTCAAGCGCTTGTGCTTCACTGATGCTTTCACCGGTTTTCTGTTTTTTATAAAAGAGTTCTAACAGATCTAGCAGCATGACGATGGGATGGCGTTTATTGTCCTGCCCCGATTCGAACGCTGTCAGGGCATAACTGATTTCAACACCCAATAACACAATAATCCACGACAGATAAATCCAGAGCAGGAAAATCGGCACAGCGGCGAAGGCGCCATAGACAATTTCATAACTGGTAAAGTTTGACATGATATAGCCGAACAGGTTTTTCAGAAGCTCAAACACCACGGCACTAAACAGACCGGCAATAAAGGCAGATTTAAGCGGTACACTACGATTCGGGATGGTCCAGTTCAAAATGAAAAATCCGAGTACAGTCAAAGAAAAGGAAATTGCCCAGAGAACAAAGGCACCATCCAGCTCATAACCGGCAAAGTTATTGCTGAGAATGCTCATGGATGCCACGGTCGAGGAAATCACAAACGCACTGCCGAGTAAAATCGGCCCCAGCGAAATAATGGTCCAGTAACGCATAAAGCCCATAATTCCGCCCCGCGTTTCAGTCACGCGCCAAATGCGGTTAAACACCGTTTCGATACTGCTGAGCATCAATACTGTCGTCACAAACAAGAACAGAATACCAATGATGGTGAGATTGCTGGATTTATCGGTAAAGGCATTCAGGGCCTTATCAAAGGCAATGGTGGTTTTGGGTAAAAAATTACTATAGATCAGCTGCTGTAATTGCTGCCGTGCAGGTTCCAGCGCTTTAATGGAAGAGATAATTACCAGAAAAACCGTCAGCATCGGCACTACGGCAAACAGAGTCGTATAGGTCAGGGAACCTGCCTGTTCACGACAGCGGTCTGCTTCAAAACGTCGCAGTACAAATAAAACAAATTGAAACCAGTGTTTTTCATAGAAAGGTAATTTCTTTAAATACTTAACAATCATCTGCATCCAATCTCAATTTTTTTAATCATCATGAATTTTCATCATCAGCTTAACCAAAAAACTTGCAAAGTATCGTATAGTTTTATTTTTTTAAGTAATGAATAAGAACCATGATGCAACCTTATGTCCTTGTTTTATATTACAGCAAATATGGCTCAACCAAAGAAATGGCGCATCTGATTGCCAATGGAATTGAAGCGGCAGGCGTGGCAGTAAAAATCAGGACAGTTCCAAATATATCCAGCATGGTAAAAGTCGCTGAACCGAGTATTCCGGCAGAAGGGGATATTTACTGTACTCTGGACGATCTGGCGCAATGTGCCGGCCTGGCGCTTGGTTCACCGACCCGTTTTGGCAATATGGCCTCTGAAATGAAATATTTTTGGGATCAGACCACGAGTCTGTGGCTGAATGGAGCGCTACACGGTAAACCGGCTTGCGTGTTTACGGCATCAGGTTCCATGCATGGCGGACAGGAAAGTACTTTGCTGACCATGCTGCCGCCGTTGTTCCATCATGGCATGATGATTATGGGGCTCAGCAATGCAACACCGGCACTCTCGAATACCAAAACTGGTGGTACACCTTATGGTGCTAGTCATGTTAGCGGCCCGCGGCATGATCAGGGCTTGAGTCAGGATGAAAAAATTCTGTGTGAAGTACAAGGCAAGCGTTTAGGTGAAGTGGTACTGAAACTCAATCGAGTCTGAAAAACACTCACAGGAAATGAAGGATGAACTTCATTTCCTGAATTTTATTAGGCTTCTTTTTGATCTTTTTGATCTTTTTGATCTTTTTGATCTTTTTGATCTTTTTGACTAAATCTGTATTTGCATTTCAGACATTGATAATCCTGAAACAGATTACGGTCGACAGAAACCCCGGCTTTTTTCCCCAGAAAATTACCGACCACACCGCCGGTAATTCCGACACTGATTGCACCGACAAAAGTGCCTACGGTTCCGCCGACAATCACACCTAAAGGTCCGGCTACTGTACCAATTGCAGCGCCAATCGATGCACCTGAAGCAGCGCCACCCACAGTCCCTGCAGTTGCACCCGCTGAACTCATGAGAATGCCGCCAATTTTCTTTAAATTCTGTTCATGATCGCGCTGTTCGATATCAGCTGAGCCACATTTAGGACATTGCATAGATTGTTCCATCAAGGATTGAGATGTGCTTGTTTTAGGTTTGTCGGGAATAGGATGTGTGCCCTGATCAGCACTTATTCATAACATACAACAACACACTAGATAAGTTTTGAATTCGCAAATCAGAAACATTGCATACTCACTTGATTCTAGTTGAGTTCACGCTAAAACATTGTATTTCAGCTGTAAATATATGCCTTCTTGGTTGATTAACGCAATTCTTAACCTGTCATTGAGGAAATGGCAAATCTCAAGATCATCAGAAATGTTCTTTTCTTATCAGTCTAAATATTGTGCTCTTAGAAAGACTATTTTGGGATTCGAGATGAAAAAGGAAGGGAAGTCGAAAAATATGTAAACGAGTTCTTATCGGGACTATTTAAATTTTTCAGCCAAAATACACCTGAATATTGGCGTTTCTTTATAAGTAATCTTTATTGTGATTGATTAATTGTATTTTAAATAAAGTGTGACATTTATCGTTATTAAATGGAAGTTCTAATAAAATAAAAATTTACGACCTTTAAAATATAAAAAGCACAATAATTCTAATCTTTATTAGATAAATTTTTGATTATTAATAATATAAAAAATATATTATCTTAATCAAGTTTTTTATATGAATTTTATATTCAAAAAAAATTTATATAATGATTTCTTACAAATCACAAATAATAAACAAATATATATTAATTTAATAAAAACAATAATCTATATTTTTAAATAAAACAAAAAAAATAAGTGAATAGGGATAAGTTTTACATTTTATAATTTTATGTGATTTAATATTTTTCAGATAAATTTAATCTTACTTAAATGAAAAATTAAATAAATATCTTAAGTCAGAGGATATTAAGATTATGAGAATATTAGTTATCAATCTGGGTTTATTAGGTTTATGTTTTTTGAGTAACGCTTATGCCACCTCTGATGAGTGGACTCAGCGTTGGAAATCATCCAGTGCCCGTTCCAATGAGAATCTAGTTCAAGCCAATCTGATCGAACTTAAGGAGTCAGACTATTATTCCGGATTAGGTAAAACCACCGTTCATAGCACCTCAACTACTTCCATCGGGACGGTAAATACCCCGACCAACAATATCAATGTAGAGGGTACAGACAACAGTATCGATATTACGAGTGAGTTGCTGAATGAAGCACCAGTCAATTCAAATACCAACCAAAATCCTCAGCGCTGTCTTAATTTAAGTAACAGACCAGGAGAATCACAATGTTGAATTTCTCCTCGACCAGAAGACATATATCTTTCGTGAGTGCCACTGTCCTTTTCAGCTCTTTTTTAACAGGCTGCACGGGTTTAGCGCCCTCAAACAAGAAGCCAGTTAGCCTGGTACAAGGCCCCCCAATTACCGATATTTTTACCCCTTTTGATATGGCTTTATCCTGCCTAAAAGGACAATTACGTAGTGATGTGAGTTTCTCCGTGGGGGCAATTCTGGATCAAACCGGTAAGGATGTAGTTACCAATGGTGGTAGCGGAAAAATGGTGACCCAAGGTGCGGGAGATATGGTGCAATCTGCCTTGTTTCAGGCGGGGGTAAGCTTAATGAACCGGCGTGATCCCCGGATTATCGAAAGCGAAGCCAAGTGGGGCATTCGTGACCCCAGACAAATCCAGGCCTCTGATTATTATGTGACAGGCAGTATTAACAGTCTGGATTTTATTCCGGGTGGTGGTTTTGACATGCAGATCGCTGGTGTCGGTCCGAATTATAGTCAAACCCGGATTATGGTCGGTCTGGATTTATCTTTGACTGATACCCGCAGCAGTAAAGTCGTGGGCAATGTTTCATTGCAGAAGCAAATTGCTGCACAGGATTATGGCTTAAGTGCAGGCAGATTCGCTGGTCGTACACTCTTAAATATTCAGATTGGAAAAGGAGAACGAGAGGCAACTAACTTTGCCTTGCGGCAAATGTTGAATCTGGCCACTTTTGAATTGCTGAGTCAGGTTGTCCCACCCGCCGTATTTGAAAGTTGCCGTGCGCAGATACCGCCAGAGTTTGGTCAATTGAACTTAACCCGAAGTTCTGTCGCTCTGCATAAATACAAGAAAAACCAGCAACAAAATAGTACAGCTTCAAGCAGTGTTGTTCAGGAGTCAGTCTCAAGCCAGGCAGACTCATCCAATGAAAAAAATAAGTTAACCAACTCCCCGAGTAAAGATACAAAACCGCCTAAACAGAAAGAGTCCGAGGTGATTCAAAACCCTGAAGCAGAGCCTGAAATGAGTAAACAGGACTTGATTAAATATATCAGCAAGAAGCAGCGTCAACCTTCTTCAAATGAAAAGAATGAAGAAAAAGATACTCAAGAAGAAGCTGCTAAAGAACAAGAAGATGAAAAAACCACAACGCTATGGGAGGTTAATCCTGATGTGGTCGAAAATTACTGGTCTAGCACCCAACGTGATTAAGAATATTTAAAAATGGGCTCGCTCCCATTATAAGAAGGAGTACTTAGCGAGAGGTACTTCAAAACAAAAGTAGGAAGAACAACGATGAAAAATACGATCAAAACAATCGCTTTATCCGTCGCCTTTCTGTCTAGCGCAGGTATGGCATACGCCCAAGATGGTGAAACACCTACTGATGTCACCGTAGATACAGGCTTACAAGCTACCCTGGATTCTATTTCTCAGCAGGTTGAAAATGGTTCTGCTTTGAATCTTGCAGTGAATACAGGTGATGTTGATGCAAGTGTCGATTTAGAAGCAATTGCAGAAGCTACAAGAGAAGCACCAGACGCCATTAGTTCAATTGAAGGTACAATTGAAACTACTGCGATTGGTGCCGCGAATACAGGTAGTATCAGTATTGAGCAGGGTAGCTACAATAAGGTGGTATCAGACATATCAGATGCAACGGATAACTACGACTACAGTGAAGTAACGAGTGCAACTAATAATTCTGAAACTCTAGAGGAGCTATCAGAGGTTGCGGATAGTTCAGATATCTCGGAAGTTGTGAGTTCGACACTAAGTACTGACTATAGTGAGGAAATCAATGAAACTTTAAGCAATTATAGTGTAGCGAATATTGCCTATAATGCGGGTGCTATTGATGCATCTGTCAGTGCTATTTCAGAAGGAACTCAAACTGCTATTAACAACAGCATCACAACTACCGCTATCGGTGCTGTGAATAGCGGTAGTATCACTGTGACTGTTAAATAAACTCTTTTTTTGAAGGAAACACAGGTCTAACTATTGGCAGATAGTTAGGCCTCTTTATTTTATAATAACATCCACATAAATTGTTGTTTATTCATCGGATAAAAAAGTACTTATTTGTTTGACACTCTCTATTTCAGAAATTAAATAGCCTGGAGCTTAAGATTAAGCCATTTATCTAGGAGCAAATCTGGAAAAATAAATAAGAACTTAGGCTGAGCTCTGGATATTTTAAATTTATATCATCAGAAAAACACAATAAAAAAAGAGCGCATCAGCGCTCTTTTAAAATTCATTGGCGAGCTTAGTCGCGAACAAATTCAACTGTGCCATTTGTCAAAGACTTTACGCGTGCCAGTGATTCCACACGGTAGCCTTTTTCAAGCAGCAGGTCACGACCTGGCTGGAATGATTTTTCAATCACAATGCCAATACCGACTACTTCTGCATTTGCCTGGTGGATCAGGTCTGCAAGACCTAAAGCCGCTTGACCATTAGCCAGAAAATCATCGATCACTAAAACCTTATCGGTTGAGCTGATGTGTTTATTTGAAATCGCGATTGTGCTTTCAGTCTGTTTGGTAAATGAAAAGACTTTAGAACGATATAAATCATCTTTCAGGGTGAGAGACTGGTATTTACGTGCAAAGATTACAGGTACGCCAAGCTCTAGGCCGGCCATTACGGCAGGTGCAATACCTGATGCTTCAATCGTAATAATTTTGGTAATACCAGCATCCTTAAACAGACGCGCAAATTCTTGACCAATCAGTTGCATCATGACTGGATCAATCTGATGGTTTAAGAAAGAGTCTACTTTCAAAACTTCTTCAGAGAGGACGATGCCTTCAGCCAAGATTTTCTGTTCTAGTGCATGCACGGGAGAATCCTCAAGAGCAGGTGCTTTTTCAAGCAAAAGCGTATTGTAAAAAGCACCCGGAAAAAATCAAGTGAAATTCGCCAAAAACTTAGTTGCTTGCACCTTTATAGTCAGTTAACAGTAAACCATAGGAGGTTTTCTTGTCGACATGCGAAACTTTGACTGGAAGATAGTCAAGTTTTGGTGCCAGCCAGAAAATGGTTTCACGACCTGGTTTGCTGTGTTTCATCACCACTTTAATGGTATTAAAGGATCCGTATTTGGTGCTTATAGTCTCTGAACCCTGTTTGATAAACTTACGGCCTTCAACTTCTTTAGCATCAGCGATATAGTAATTTGCTTTCAGGCCTGAATTTTTTAAGTCTTCACGGATCTGCAATTCCGCATTCAACTCATCCAGAACATCTGCTCTCCAGGCAAAAGAGCGTTTTTCATCGTCTTTCTTGGTACTGATGCTTTTGCTGGAAGGATTAAAATTAATACTCATGGTGTTGTTATGCACCAGCACTTTACTGCTGCGACTGAAACTGCTTGAGCCGATCTTGCCATTATTAAAAGTAAAGCGGCTGGTTTCGGTTGCAGAGGCAATACCTCCGGCTTTTGCAGCAAAGACATAAGTCCAGTTATTGCCTGATTTGCTTAAAGTCCGCGTTGCAGAACCCATATTCTTGCCATTATAGCTAAATTGATAACTGGCTTGGAAAGGAGTCATGGCAAAAGCCTGGCTAGAAATAACAGTGAACAGTATTGCGCTGCTCAGACCCGTGGTCATCACTAAAATTTTGAATACAGTCTTCGCCATCAGTTATTTTCCTATATTGATTCAATTGGCAAAACATATCACTTATTGCACCCTTTATTATTTGGGCAAAATATGGAAATTGAAGGGATATTTCTGCCAAAAATGTATATTTCATGTAGTTTTATGGAACTTTTGTTCAAAAACTACGTTTGACATGATTTAAGAAGGATCTTTCTGTTTGATGGGGGTGACCCGGTTGTCATCCATCTTGTCTTCATCCCAGTTCTCTTCCTGATCTTGGGAAAGTTTTCTAAACAGGGCGGCCAGATTGACATTACCAATCACCACCAGTTCGGCTTCACGAAGTACTGCGTGATTCACATGAACTTTGCCCAAGGTATCAATGACCGATCGGCTTTTACCTAACCAGCGATTTAAATCTAGATAAAGCAAGTCATCGATGACTTTAATTACGCCCAGTTTTTCCAGAATCATTCCCAAAGGATCTTTATTCAAGATACGTTGATAGAAGAACAAGCCGAAACGCACGCCCAGTTTATACAGCATATTTGGATATTTGGCTTCAATCAGCTGAGTATCACTAATTTGCTCGAACACGATCAACTGGGTGGTTTTATTCAATTCCATCTGTACCAGTTTCAAATCAACCGATAAAGTGACAATCAGGCCTTTATAATCCAGTGTTGCATACAAACGCAGCCAGTCTTCGTGTAAATCTGCATGTAAGTCTTTTAATGCATCGACATTGTCTGTGACAAAGCGCTGAAAGGTTGCATTCAGGAAGACTTGCGATAAGGGAAATTCACGCTCATCTTCAATAAATCCTTCCGCCCTCTGATACACTTGGCGGATTCGGTTGGAAATATTGGAAATTAGCGTTTGCATACTGAAGCGTCCTGGCAACTTTATTTTTGACTCGGGATGTATCTTGTCGAATTGTATGAAAAATACAAGCGTTCATGCTTGAAGTTTAGCAAAATAAATAGCACCATTTTTATAGTTTTAGTTATGTAACGTTGAAGATTTGATGAATTTGGCATTTTAAAAAGATAAATGACGAATCCGTTTATTTTTAATCTTTCAAATACTTTTTTGGGGAGCTGAACTCAGTATTGAGTTTGGGCGAATGTGAAAAAACGATGATACTCATGCCTCTGGTCAGAACTTGGTGGAAAGATCCAGTGTTTAGCAGTGCGGTGCTTGCCGCAGGCATTCTGCATTTGATCGTGCTGACCCTGGAATTTGGTATGCCGCAAGATCGGGATACCAGTACCAAAGAAATCGCAGTCAGTTTGCGCCAGACTGATGAAAAAATTGAGCATGCTGATTTTCTCGCCCAAACGGACCAGCAGGGTTCCGGCCAGTTTAGAGAAGCTCATCGCATGTCGAGTGATATGCCATCGCCGTTAATGGAACAACATGCAGGCGAAGAGCTGCAAGAAAGTCTGGATATGCTGCAACAGCAACAGGAACTCAGTTTTGAAGAAAAAGTCCTGATGACCACCTTGAGCTGGCAAAAGCAGGCGGAAGAAAATCAGCGAAAAAAAATGCAGGAGCAATTACAGAGCCAGTTTCAGGCCAAAGCGGCCATGGTCGCCAGTCTGGAAGCGCAATATTTACAGCGTCAGCAAAATTTCAGTCGTCAGCAAAAAATTAAGACTGTAGATGGTATTCAGTCCAAGCAGGATGTTTCTGCCGCCTATCTGGAAAAGTTCCGCGAGAAAGTGGAATTCTATGGGAACCGTTATTATCCGGAAGCCGCCAAACAACAGAATCTGGCAGGGGAAGTGCGGCTGATGGTAATCCTGAACCAGAATGGCGGAATTCGTGCCATTCGGCTGATTGACAGTTCGGGACATGCCATGCTGGACGAAGCAGCCAAAGCTTCCGTGCGTAAGGCAGCCCCATTTGGTGCTTTCGACAGTAAAATGAAAGAAATTTCCGAACTGCGAGTGATTCGTACCTGGCGTTTTGACCCGGCAGAAGCGGAGTTTGAAGTGCGTTAAAGTTGATATTTACCAAGACCTCTCCCTAACCTACTCCTAATAAGGAGAGGGAACTATATCTATAATGTTTAACAATCATAGGATTCTAATGAATGTTCTCCCTCCCTCTGGGAGGGAGTTAGAGGGAGGGCAACTTTCATTAAAAAAAAGCGAGCCTTGGCCCGCTTTTTTTAATATTCAAATTTTAGTTCTGTTCCAGATAAGGGTTTTCAAAACCCAGCTTGGCTAAAATCTCAATTTCAATGCTTTCCATTTCTTCGGCATCTTCATCCGAGGTTTCATGATCATAGCCCATCAGGTGCAAGGTGCCATGAACCAGCATATGGGTAAAGT
>JADHEF010001306.1_pt1 | contig 16264 bp, 13 predicted proteins | sample 8952391 | NCBI WGS metagenome assembly JADHEF01 (sample SAMN16124439, study PRJNA663245) | bioreactor sludge metagenome | isolation source: sludge (nitrite) | place: India:Bengaluru | collected 2019-02-28
TATCGCCGATAGCTTGATCGAAAACTGACAACTTCTCTGCTGCGGTTGGAAAAGGGACGCCCTGGTCGCGCGCCTTGTCGGCTCGCCATTGGCGCAGCGCGTCGAAGAACGGAGCGTCGGCGGGCGAGACGACGGTGCTCGTGGTTTTCCTGCTCGTCGCGCCGGTCTTCGTCGCCTTGCCCTTGGCGCGCGCGATGTGGCGACGCAGCGAGAGGACGGTTTCGCCCTTGAGTACCGGGCGCGCCGCTTCGGTCAGCTTGAGCGCGCCGTAGGCTTGCGCGTCGGCTTCGAGGAGGCCGGAGGCGAGCAACTGGCGGAAGACGGAGCGCCAGCCCATGTCGTCGAGATCGGCGCCGACGCCAAAGGTCGGCAGCTGGTCGTGGCCAGTCTGCCGGATCTTGTCGGTAGGTTTGCCGCGCAGGATGTCGATCAGGTGGCCGGCGCCGTAGCGCTGGCCGGAGCGCAGCGCGGCTGAGAGCGCTTTCTGCGCGGCGACCGTACCGTCCCAGACTTCGGGCGGGTCGCTGCACACGTCGCAGTTGGCGCAGGGCGTTGCTTCTTCGCCAAAGTAGTTGAGCAGGACAACGCGCCGGCACTTCGCCGACTCGCAGTAGGCGAGCATGGCGTCGAGTTTCTGCCGTTCGACGCGCTTTTGCTCGTCGGGCGAGGTTGATTCCTCGATCATCTGGCGATGGATCACGACGTCGTTGAGGCCGTAGGTCATCCACGCTTCGGACGGCTCGCCGTCGCGCCCGGCGCGGCCGGTTTCCTGGTAGTAGGCCTCCAGGCTCTTGGGCAGGTCGAGGTGAGCGACGAAGCGCACGTCCGGCTTGTCGATGCCCATGCCGAAGGCGATGGTGGCGACCATGACGACGCCGTCCTCGCGCAGGAAACGTTGCTGGTGGCGCTGGCGCACATCGGCGCCCAAGCCGGCGTGATAGGGCAGGGCGTCGACGCCCTGCTGTGTCAGCCAGGCCGCCGTTTCATCGACCTTGCGTCGCGACAGGCAATAGACGATGCCGGCCTCGCCGCGATGATCGGCGAGGAAAGTGAGCAGTTGCTTGCGCGGATTGTCGCGCTCGACCACGGTGTAGCGGATGTTTGGCCGGTCGAAGCTGGAGACGAAGACCTCCGCCGTGTCGAGCCCGAGGCGGGTGATGATCTCCTGCCGCGTCAGCTCGTCGGCCGTCGCGGTGAGCGCGATGCGCGGGATGTGCGGATAACGTTCGTGCAGCTTGGAGAGCTGGATGTACTCGGGGCGGAAATCGTGGCCCCATTGCGACACGCAGTGCGCCTCGTCGATGGCGAATAGCGCGAGCTGGCCGCGTTCGTCGAGTTGGTCCATCAGGCCGACGAAACGCTCGGTGAGCAGGCGTTCCGGGGCGACGTACACGAGATCGAGTTCGCCGCGCATCAACCGCCGTTCGGTGTCGACCACCGCGTCGAAATCGAGCGAGGAGTTGAGGAAGGCGGCGCGCACGCCGGCCTGCAGGAGCGCGTCGACCTGGTCCTGCATGAGCGCGATCAGCGGCGAGACGACAATGCCGACGCCCGGGCGCAGCAGCGCGGGAATCTGGAAGCAGAGCGACTTGCCGCCGCCGGTCGGCATCAGCACCAGTGCGTCGCCGCCGTTCGCCACGTGTTCGACGACGTCCTCCTGATGGCCGCGGAACGAGGGATAGCCGAAAACGCGCTGGAGAATTTCGTGGGCGGGCGACGACATTGCGGGAGGACTTTCGGCGGGGTGGTGAAGTGATGCGCGGGGTGTTCAGCGACGAGGCCGCCATTATCCGCGATCAGACCGTACAAACAAAAACGGCCTCCAGTTTGGAGGCCGTTTTATTGCGAGTGTGAGCGGGTGTACCCCACCGGCTGGTCACCTTCCATCGGGGATGTACTCCTCGTCCGCCGTTTCGGAACCGCGCGGCACGTTGAAGTACAACTCGAGCAGGAAGGGTATGGCCAGAACTGCCATGACGATCAGGGTTGAGAACATGGTTTCTTCCTTTCATGAAAAGTCAGGCAATGCCACCTGACGACTGCACGATAGCAAGAACCGTTATCAACGACTGTTGCCCGATTGACGGCCTTTGGTGCCCGCTTTGGCGGGTTTTTGTAGCAGGCTGTGACCGGTTTGCAGAAATACAACAGGATCGCGGCAAAGGTCGACTTGGTTCTTTTTGAATCGCCGGCAGTTGAACATTTCCATTTCGGCGGCTATAGTGCTGATTCGAGTTAGCACTCTGGCGAAATATGAACACCTTCGTTGAATTCTGCGTCTCCTCTTCTCGCCGCTTCAACCACTTACACCGCTGCCCGCGCTTGGATCGCTAACTGTTTTTGGTCTCTCCCGGTATCGCCACATAACACGAGGACAAACATATGAAAGCAAAGCTTCTCCCCAAGATCGGCATTCGCCCGACCATCGACAACCGTCGTCTGGGCGTGCGCGAGTCGCTCGAAGAACAAACGATGAACATGGCCATTCGCACGGCCGAGTTCCTGCAGCAGAACCTGCGCCACGCGTCGGGTGAGCCGGTCGAATGCGTGATTGCCGACACCTGCATCGGCGGCATGGCCGAATCGGCCGCGTGCGAAGACAAGTTCAAGGTGTCCAACGTCGGCCTGACGATCACCGTCACGCCGTGCTGGTGCTACGGCAGCGAAACGATCGACATGGACCCGCTGCGTCCGAAGGCGATCTGGGGCTTTAACGGGACCGAGCGTCCGGGCGCCGTCTATCTGGCCGCCGCGCTCGCCGCGCACAACCAGAAGGGCCTGCCGGCCTTCTCGATCTACGGCCGCGACGTGCAGGACGCCGGCGATACGACGATCCCCGCCGACGTGCAGGAAAAGCTCTTGCGCTTCGCGCGCGCCGGCCTGACCGTTGCCGCCATCCGTGGCAAGTGCTACATGTCGCTCGGCAACGTCTCGATGGGCATCGCCGGTTCGATCGTCAACCATGATTTCTTCGAGTCCTACCTCGGCATGAAGGTGCAGGCCGTCGATATGACCGAACTGCGCCGCCGCATCGACAAGAAGATCTACGACGAGCAGGAACTCGAACTCGCGCTCTCCTGGGCCGACGCCAACTTCCGCTTCGGCGAGGACCTCAACCCGAAGGATCAGCAACGCAGCGCCGAGAACAAGAAGCAGGTGCTGCGCGAAAGCCTGATCATGACGATGTGCATGCGCGACATGATGTACGGCAACGAGAAGCTCGCCGCCAAAGGCTTCACCGAAGAAGCGCTCGGCTACAACGCCATCGCTGGCGGCTTCCAGGGTCAACGCCACTGGACCGACCAGTACCCGAACGGCGATACCGCCGAAGCGCTGCTCAATAGCTCGTTCGACTGGAACGGCGTGCGCGAGCCGATCGTCATGGCCACCGAGAACGACAGCCTGAACGGCGTCTGCATGCTGCTCGGCAAGCAACTCACCGGCACGGCGCAGATCTTCGCCGACGTGCGCACCTACTGGTCGCCGGACGCCATCAAGCGCGTCACCGGCCACACACTCGAAGGCGTCGCCCAGCACGGCCTCATCCACCTGATCAACTCCGGCGCCGCCGCGCTCGATGGCTCCTGCGCGCAGAAGGATGCGGACGGAAAGCCGACGATCAAGCCGTTCTGGAACGTTTCGGCGGCAGAAGCCAAGGCCTGCCTCGACGCCACCGAATGGTGCCCGGGTGTTGACGAGTACTTCCGTGGCGGCGGCTTCTCCTCCAAGTTCCTCACCGCCGGCGGCGTGCCCTTCACCATGACCCGTCTCAACCTCGTCAAGGGCGTCGGTCCGGTGCTGCAAATCGCCGAAGGCTGGAGCGTTGATTTGCCGAAGGACGTGCACGACAAGATCGACCGCCGCACCAACTTCACCTGGCCGACCACCTGGTTCGCACCGCGCATTACCGGCCAGGGCGCCTTCCGCGACGCCTACTCGGTGATGGCCAACTGGGGCGCCAACCACGGCGTGCTGACTATCGGCCACGTCGGCGCCGACTTCATCGCGCTCGCGTCGATGCTGCGCATCCCGGTGTGCATGCACAACGTGCCGGAAGAAGCGATCTACCGCCCGACCGCCTGGGCGGCGCTCGGCATGGACCCGGAAGGCCAGGACTTCCGCGCCTGCAACGTATTTGGCCCGCTCTACGGCTGATCGCGCAGCAGACTCGTCACTTCAGCGAACGCTGGAGTGACGAGGGCAACAAGTGTTGTGAAGAGAGTCTCCCTTTGTGGGTTCGCCGCTTTCCGAATATGAGGCCGGAAAGCGGTTTTTTTCTAACCCGACTCCGGATCTAGCAGGCTGTTGAATTTCACCCCGACGCCTCCGGCTATTCGGCGCTGACGGCGACGAAGTAAGCAGTTGAAGGCCCCTGCGGGGCCTCGAAACCGGTTTTTAGCCGGTTTCTTGTCCGGTAGGTCGCTATTTAGCGACCTACCGGCGGATTTCTCCCTATACCGTATTCAACCGCCAACCAAAGATCGTCGCCATCCGCGTCAAGTTGTAGGCCGCCAAAGTGAAGAGGGTCTGTGCCTTCACCTTGTCCAGTCCGATGAAATGGGTTTTGCGCAGCCCGCCGACGGTCTTCGCCCAGCCGAAGACCTCTTCGACGCGCTTTCTGATCTTCAGACTGACCGCGTAACCCGTATGCCGGGTAGTTCGCCGATCAATGGCGCTGTCCGTCTTCTGGGCCACGTGTGGCGTTACCTTGCGTTGGCGCATCGCTTTGACAAAGCCCGCAGTGTCGTAATTCTTGTCCGCGCCCACAGTCGCGCCTGCCTTGAGCGAACGCTCGACCATCGTCGTCGCTGCGTCTCGTTCTGCCGTACCCGTCGATTGCGTCGTTTCGACATCCACGACCAGTCCGTTGCGATTTTCCATCAGGGCATGGCCCATGTAGCACAGCCGCGATTTGTCGCCTTTCGATTTCTTGAACAGGCGCGCCTCGGGATCGGTCGAGGAGACATGCGTGTCGTTCTTGCGTTCTTCGCCCTTGAAATCCACCGTCGGATTGCGTCCGCCGTCTTCCGGCGGTTTGCTCGATCCATCCTTGGCCTTGAAGCTCTTCATCGAGGCCCAGGCTTCGATCAGGGTGCCATCCACCGAGAAGTGATCCGAGGACACCAGGTCTTGCCAACGCGCCCAGCCGAGCACTTTCGCGAAGAAGGCGCGCGCGACCGTTTCGTTGAGCAGTCGGTCCCGGTTCTTGGTGAAGGTGCTGTGATCCCACACGGCATCGTCCATGTCCAGCCCGACAAACCAGCGGTACAGCAGGTTGTAGTCGATGTGCTGTACGAGTTGCCGCTCCGACCGGATCGAGTACAGCGTCTGGATCAGACAGGCGCGTAGCAGACGTTCCGGCGGAATCGACGGCCGCCCCGTCTTCGCATACAGGGCAGCAAAATCGTCATGCAATGTCATCAGAAGGTCGTCAACCAGCTTCCGGAGATTACGCAGCGGATGCGACGACGGTATTCGTTGCTCCAGCGTGCGATAGCTGAACATCGCTGATTGGGTTACGTCGGCTCTGCGCATGGAAAATCGATGGCGTTGAAACACAAGGCCAAATTATACTATTAGCATGTCATTCGCGCCGTTTTTCAACGGTCTGCTAGAACAGACGCCGTCGGCCCTTCAATAGAAAGCTCGACGACCAAGCCAATAGCAAAAGTGCCAACCCCACATACATCGAAGTTTTAGCTCTAGCGTTCATGGGTGACAATGCAGCGAGTCCGGTATTTCTCCCACGGAGGATTAGCTTGTTGCCGACCTGATGCAACTCAACGTGGCGCAGAAAGTTCTGGCCAAGTAATGCGGAGTTTTGCAGATTGGGCATTACCCCGACGGTTAGGGGTGGGATCGCCAAGCCACTCACATTGATCGACTGGTTCTCGAAAAGCTGGCCAATCACCGAACCATTCGCAGTTTTGAACTCGGTTGGCACGCCCGAAAACAATCCCATTTGTGCCGCGAGATTTCCGCCAATCGATACATACGATGCTCCCGAATCAATCAGGAATCGGATTTGTCTGCCATTGAGAACGCCCTCAATGTAGTGGTGTCCGTCCTGCGACCTGGGAATGACTACTTCGACTTGGTTTTCCGTAGCAGAGATTTTGGGTGCGCTGATCCAGGTGAACAAGGAAAAGCATAACGTCCCCAAGCCTAGCCAAATGAGGACATAGGTTAGAAACGCCTTGCGCCCAGTCTGAGTGCTTCTCTCCCTTGGAATCGCGTTGCTGTATCGCTCGAATGCCGAGCGAACCTTGCTTTCGCGTTGCGCTTTCAAATTCGGGGAAGACTGGTACCGCTTCTTGGCTTCTTCTTTGTACCAATCTCTATCGTAAATTCCCATCGCCGATCCTGTATGACGTCAACTTGGTGACGAATATAGCATCAGAGTTTTTTTAGAGTCTTTGATATTGTTAGTGTCAGAGAAGCGATCGGACTTATTGATGTGGCCCGAAGAAATACGAGCTCGTCACCCCGGCGAAAGCCGGGGTCCATTGGGCGATTGCTCTCCGACACTGGATACCGGCTTTCGCCGGTATGACGGCGACTTTCTACTTCATCGGGCCGGAGCGATAGTTTTGGTCTTGTGGCGATGCCTTCAACATGCAGATTGCACAACCAGAAACGGCATATCAATAAAAACGCGCCGTGTGCGTTCACATCGCCCGGAAGCGGAAACGACTGGGCGCATCCCGCTCCATTTGACGCCCGCAGGCTACCTTTGCGGTGAATCCCCGGGTTAATTGCCGCAGATTGTGCGGCGAACTTCTTGCCCCGTGCGGTGAAAGCTGCGCATAATCGCCGCATGAATTACGGTGATTGCAAGTACGTTTGGCAAGCGCCCGGTTGGCCGCGCTGGCAGTACGATCTCGCCGCCCTGGCCGGGCCGATGGCTGAGGTGAGCCGGGCGCAAGGTTTGTTGCTCGGGCGCCTGGCCGATGTCGGCGCGGCTTTGCGCGATCAGGCCAACTTGGTCGCGCTCACCGACGATGTCGTCAGAACCAGTGAGATCGAAGGCGAGCCGTTGAATGTTGCTTCCGTGCGTTCCAGCATTGCTCGCCGTCTGGGCGTGGATATCGGTGCCGTCGCACCGGTGGATCGGAACGTCGAAGGCGTGGTCGAGATGGTGCTCGATGCGACGGCGAACTGTCAGGCGCCGGTGACTGAGGCGCGCTTGTTCGGCTGGCATGCCGCACTGTTCCCAATCGGGTACTCCGGGCTTTCCAGGATCCGGGTCGCTGGCTGGCGGGATGATGCCGGCGGGCCGATGCAGGTGGTGTCCGGCCCGCAGGGTCGGCAAAAGGTGCATTTCGAGGCGCCTCCGGCTGGGCGTTTGGCGGCGGAAATGGCGGAGTTTCTCGCGTGTTTGAATGCCGACTCCGGTATGCCGCCGCTGATCAAGGCGGGCCTGGGACATCTCTGGTTTGTCACCTTGCACCCCTTCGACGACGGCAATGGGCGGATCGCCCGGGCCATTGGCGACCTGTTGCTGGCGCGTGCCGACGGGAGCCCGCAGCGCTTCTACAGTCTGTCGGCGCAGATTCAGCGTGAGCGCAAGGCTTACTACGAGATTCTCGAGCGGACCCAGAAGGGAACGATGGACGTCACCGCCTGGCTGCTCTGGTTCCTGGACAGTCTGCAGCGGGCGGTGGATCAGGCCCAACAGACGCTAGATGCAGTTTTGGCCAAGACCCGTTATTGGCAGCGCTGGGCGACCCTGCCGCTCAATGAACGGCAGGTGAAAGTCCTGAATCGCTTGCTCGACGGTTTCGATGGCAAATTGACCAACAGCAAGTGGGCGGCCATCGCCAAGTGTTCGCCGGATACGGCACTGCGCGACATCAATGATCTGCTGGCGCGCGGAATATTGAGCAAGACCGGAGCGGGTGGGCGGAGTACCGCTTATCTGCTTACGGAGGGGTAGCGGGTTCCGGGTGTGACGACGAGTGTTTAGCCGGCGGAATCGCCGGCGTCAGCCGGGTGGCGAAACATGTCGGGCGTCAGCTCGTGCTTTTGCAGCAGGCGATAGAACTCGGTGCGGTTGCGGTCGGCGATGCGCGCGGCGTCGCTGACGTTGCCGTCGGTCAGTTTCAGGAGCTGGACGAGATAGTTGCGCTCGAAGCGCTGCTTGGCCTCGGCGTAGGAGAGGGCTTCGAGCGTCGGCACGCGCAGCGCGCGCTGAATCAGCGCGAGCGGGATGAGCGGCGCCGTCGCCAGCGCGCAGCATTGTTCGACGACGTTGTAGAGCTGCCGCACGTTGCCGGGCCAGGCAGCGTTGATCAGCGCCTCGATGGCTTCCGGGGCGAAGCCGACGATGCCTTTGTCGTATTTTTTGACGAGCTGTTGGACGAAGTGGTTGGCCAGCAGCGGAATGTCCTCACGCCGCTCCTCGAGGCGCGGCAAGGCGAGCGTGACGACGTCGAGGCGGTAATAGAGATCTTCACGGAATTGCCCGTCGGCCATCGCTGCTTCAAGGTCGCGGTGCGTTGCCGAGAGGACGCGCACGTCGACCGGCTCGGCGCGCGTTGCACCGACCGGCCGCACGGCGCGATCCTGCAGTACGCGCAAAAGCTTCACCTGCAGGGCGAGCGGCATGTCGCCGATTTCGTCGAGGAAGAGCGTGCCGCCGTTGGCCGCCTGGAAGAGCCCGGTGTGCGCCGTCGCCGCGCCGGTGAAGGAACCCTTGACGTGGCCGAACAGCTCCGATTCGAGCAACTGTTCGGGAATCGCGCCGCAGTTGATGGCGACGAAGGGCTTGCCGGAGCGCGGGCTGGCGCGGTGGATGGCGCGCGCCAGGACCTCCTTGCCGGTGCCGCTTTCGCCTCGGATCAGCACGCTGGCGTCAGACGCGGCGACGACGCGCGCTTCCTCGATCAGCTCGGCCATGCGGCTGCTGCGGAAGACGAGCCCGGCGCGCCAGGCTTCGTCCTGCCCGGCCTGCGGTGTCTCGCCGGCCGGCGAGAGTTGCAGCGCCTGTTCGATCTTCTCGCGCAGGACGTTGCTGTCGAAGGGCTTGGTCAGATAGCCGAAGACACCGCGCGACATGGCGTCGACGGCGTCGGGAATCGTGCCGTGGGCGGTGAGCAGGACCACCGGCAGCGTCGGCCGCGTCGCGCGGATTTCGTCGAACAGCGCGAGGCCGTCCTTGCCCGGCAGGCGGATGTCGCTCAGCACGAGTTGCGGCGGTTCGACGGCGATGCGCGCCAGTCCTTCCTCGGCCGAGGCCGCCGTCGACACGCGGTAGCCCCAGGCGTGCAGGCGCATGGTCAGCAGGCGCAGGAGATCCTGGTCGTCGTCGACGACGAGCAGATGCGCTGCGGTCGCGGCCATCGCACTCATCGGGCAGCTCCCCCGCCATTGCCACCGGCTGGTGGCTTGGGCAGCGAGCGTTCGATGTCGGCAAGTGCATCGATCTTGCGCTGCAGTTCATCGTTGCGCCGCTGGCTGTCGCCCAGTCTTCCTTCGAGTTCGTTCATTTGTGTCGTCAAGCGGGTGTTCTGTTGTTCGAGTTTCTGCCGTTCGCCGTAGTGCGTCGCCAGCAGGCGGGCGAGTGGATGCACGCTGTTCGCGTTGGCTTCGTTCGATTTGAGGATGCCGGCGAGCAGGCTTTGCGCGCGCGGCAGGTTCGCCGGGGTGCGCGGCTGGCCGAGCAGCATCGCCATGCGCAGGCGCACACTCGGCGTTTGCGGCAGCGCAGCGAGCGTTTTGCGCTCGCGCGCGAGTTCAAGCGCGCTCATGCCCGGCAAGCGCTGGAGATAGCCGAGTAATGGCAGCATCGCCGTTTCGTCGACCTTGACCTCGATGCGCGGAGTCTCGTCGACAACCGGTTCTTCCGCTTCCTTCTCCGGGGCCGGCACCGTGGCGCACCCGGCGACGATGACGAGGGTTGGCAGCCATCCATGCCGAAGCAGCCGTTTGATCAGCCCGCTATTCACAAGGCAGCTCGATTCTGAAACAGGCACCCGGCGAACCGCTGCCCGGATCGCCGTTTCCCGCTTGGGTTCTGTCCAGGACGATGCTGCCACCCATTGCCGCGAGCAACTCGCGCACGATCGACAGGCCGACGCCGCTGCCCTGGCGTTCGATCGGTGCGGCACGAGCGCCTTGAACGAAGGGCTCGAAAATGCGCTCGGCATCCTCCGGCGCAACGCCCGGACCTTGATCGGTACAGGTGATGCCCACGCGACCGTCGCTGACTTCGGCTTCGAGTCGGACGACGCCGCCTTCCGGGCTGAAGTCGATGGCGTTGGAAAGCAGGTTGTCGAGGACGACGAGCAGCTTGTCGCCATCGAGCGCGCGCGTGACCGCCGGTGCCTTGGGCCGAATGACGAGCCGCCGGGCCTGGATCTGCAGCTCGCGACCCTGGATGGCATCGGCGAGGAGCTTCTTCAGCTGCACGGGCCGGTAGCGCAGCCGGCGCGCCTCGAACGACGCGGCATTGAGGCGCAGCAGGCTCTCGATGTGCTGCTGCAGCGTCAGCACGTTGTGCTGCAGGATGTCGACGACCTCCTGCTGCGCGCTGGCCAGCGGCCCGGCCACCTTGTCCTGCAACAGGGCGACCCCCTCGCGCAGCGCGGTGAGCGGCGTCTTCAGCTCGTGCGAGACGTGGCGCAGCGTCCTTTCGCGCTCCGATTCGAGTTCGCCGAGGCGCTGGCGCAGCCAGTCGAGGCGTCGTCCGACGTGGCGCAGGTCGGCCGGGCCGCGCACGTTGACCGGTTCCTCGAAACGGCTCTCGCCGAGGCGCTCGATGGCACCTTCGATCGTCGTGATCGGGCGCGACAGCCACCAGCTCATCGCCAGCGCGACGACGAAAGCGCCACCGACGGCGGCAGCGACCATGCCGGTCAGTTGCAGGCGGCTTTCTTCGAGCGTCGTTAGCGTCGAATTGTGCTGCGTGTCTATCCACTGCCTGCCGCGCCGATCGAGCGTTCCGTTGAGGTCGCCGAGCCGCTTCAGGAAGGGTTGCAGTTGGTCCTTGTCGGCGAGGCGATGCAGACCGGCACCGAGCTGTTCGAGGTTGGCGCGCCAGTCGCGCGGCAGCTCGCCGAGCGCCGTGTCGGGCAGTGCTTCGAGGCGGCCGACGGCGGTCAGCGCGAGCGCCGCGTGTTCGTCGAAGCGCTTGAGCAGCACCGGGTCGTTGAGCACGAGGAACTGGCGCGCGCTGCGTTCGAGATCGACGGTGCGCTCGGCCAGCTCCTGGATCGCCGTGTTGAGTTCGAGCGCCTGTGCGCTGTCACGCTGACTTTGCGCAACGAAGTGCTCGAGCGTGAGCCAGCTCTGGATGGAGGCCCAGCTCAGGAGCACGGCGATCAGCAGAAAGCCGGCGAGCATGCTCTGGCGGAAGGAAATTCGGAACATCGCTTGGCGTGAAGACATCCGGGGAAGTTTGGCCGCCGGCGGAGAAGCGATCGCCGGCGCGGCGCGAGAGCGCAGTTTAGACCGCTCAGGCGTCATTGTGGGGACGAGAACGCCGTGGCGGCGTCGCCAAACTGGCTACTTCCGGTTTGGAAAAGGTCTTGTCCAACAACAGGTTATTGCGTGTGTCGCCGGATGGCGACAGGCTAATCCGCTGTCTTGCAAGGCAATTCATAAATGTTGGCGAAGCACTGTCGCTTTTTCCCGACATCATTCCGCGAAAATCTAAGAGATAATGTGAAGAGTGTCGCGTATGTCGTTGTTTGTCATTGTGAATCACCATGTGGCATGGATATCGCTAAGGCCTTGGCGTCTTCAACGCTGATAACCTTGGAAGGAAATGGCATGTTCAATAAATCCGGCGTCTTCGGGCGCAACGAAACCGCGAACTCGAATAGCCGTCGCGATCCGGCGGCGAGCGCTTCAGTGACCCCATCGGTCAGCGTCTCGCAGCCCGGCGAACGTTCGTTCGGGCGTCCCGTCCCGACGGTCAAGGATGCCGTGCCGATTGCGCCGGCTGTCGAAGCGGCGTTGCCCGCTGTGTCGGCAGCAGCGAGCGAGGCGGTCGCAGCCGTCGGCGGCGATGCGATGGGCGCGCGCCTGATCGTCGGCCCGGACGTCAAGCTCAAGGGCGCGGAGATCCTTGACTGCGACACGCTGGTCGTCGAGGGGCGTGTCGAGGCGACGATGGACAGCCGCGTGATCCGTATTGCCGAGAACGGCTCTTTCTCCGGCAAGGTCAGCATTGATATCGCCGAGATCCACGGCACGTTCGAAGGCGAACTGACGGCACGCTCGCAACTGATCATTCACTCGACCGGACGCGTCAGCGGCACCATCCGCTACGGCAAGTTGGTCGCCGATGAAGGCGGCGAACTCTGCGGTGACATCAATGTCATCGCGGCCAATTCCAGCAGCCTGAGCAAAACAAGCCATTCCAGCAGCGCCGAAAGTACCGCCGCGGCGATAAAATCGCCCGGGCTCGTTCTTGGCGTTGTTTCGGCCTGACGAATAGGCTGCCAATGGATCCGGCGGCGGAAGCCGTCTCGTAAACCCCGTTCGCTTGGATAAAGAAACCAGAAAATGCAGCATTCAATCTCCTTAAGCGCACATCCGGTAACGCGCGCCCCCGAGTCCCTGCCGCCCCTGCGTTCTCTCTGGGCGGCATTGTCTTGCCCGCGCGGCTACGACATCCGTCCGGCGCGCACGCCAAAGCAGCACGGACTGGCCAACTCGCTGGTGCGCCGCATGTACGCCTGGCGCGGCTACCGGACCGAAGCGCATCGCCAGCCGCTCGAAGATCCGAACCACGTCACGCTCGCCGCCTGGCAGTACGACGAGGTTGTTGCGACGCTGACGCTGCGTCGCGACTCGGCCGGCGGCCTCCTGGCGGACGCGCATTACGGCGACGTGCTTGAGGGACTGCGGCGACCGGACCGCGTTGTCTGCGAAGTCTCGCGCCTGGCGATCGATCCCGATTTCAGCTCGCGCGAGTTGCTGCACGGACTGTTCCGCGCCGCGCTCGATTACGGTCGCGAGCATTTTTCGGCGAGCGACGCCGTGATGGAGGTCAATCCGCGCCACGTTGGCTACTACCAGCGCTGTCTCGGCTTTCAGCAGATCGGCGACCTGCGCCAGTGTCAGCGCGTCGATGCGCCGGCCGTTCTTCTGCACCAGGAGATCGAGGAAATCACGATCCCGGACGACGTCGTGCTGCCAGCGGAGCGCTAGTAGTCAGTCAGGCTGAATAGAAAGGATAGCTACGTCATTCCGGCGAAAGCGACCGAAGGAAGTGCAGAGCCCGGAATGACGGATTCTGTTGGGTCGTTTTGATTCATCGTGACTGCCTGCTAGCGGTTATGGTTGACGAGTTGCTCAGATGCCTTGCAGTGGACGAGAACCCTCGTCGGCCGATTCCTGCCTTGGCGCGTTACTTCCGCAGAATGGATGAAATCCGGTTTCTTCTGCCTATACTTAATGCTCGAACCGAAAGAACGATTGGAGGCTTCACCATGAGGAAAACTGTCCTGGTAATGACGATTGTCACATTCGCCGCGTCCAGCCTGGTTGGCTGCGCGAACATGACTGAGACGCAGAGCGATACCGCCAAGGGTGCCGGTATCGGCGCGGTTGCCGGTGCTGTTATTGGCGCGGCGGCTGGTGGCCGAAAGGGTGCTGTTACCGGTGCCGCGATCGGTGCCGCGGCGGGAGCTGGCGGCGGTTATCTCTGGTCCAAGCGCATGCAGGAGCAACGGGCGGCGATGGAGCAGGCAACGCAGGGAACCGGCGTAACGGTGACGCAGACGCAGGACAACCAGCTCAAACTGGAGATTCCGAGCGACATCTCCTTCGACTCGGGCAGCTATCAGATCAAGTCGAGCATGCGACCAGTTCTTGACCGTTTTGCGACGACGCTCAACCAGAATCCGTCCACGACGGTTCGTATCATCGGCCATACCGACAGCCGTGGATCGGATGCCGTCAACAATCCGCTCTCAGTCAATCGTGCTGACGCGACGCGTGACTACCTCGTAACGCGTGGTGTGCTCTTGAGCCGTATCAGTATCGACGGTCGCGGGTCACGCGAGCCGATTGCGACCAATAGTACGGAAGAGGGGCGGGCGCAGAATCGCCGCGTCGAGATCTTCGTCGCGGAGCAGGCGCGCCAGTAGTTGCGTCTCTCGCACCACTCACCCAGCCCATGCGGCTGGGTGGCAAGCGAGTTCAGTAGATCCCGCCCGGCCGCTTGCGCATCAGCGTGCTCTTGCCGAACAAGCTCTCGATCAGATCGACGGCGAGTTCGGCCGTGCGATTCTTCACGTCGAGCGCGGGATTGAGCTCGACGATGTCGAGCGAGGCGAGCCGGCCGGTATCGGCGACCATCTCCATGCACAGCTGTGCCTCGCGGTAGGTCGGCCCGCCGCGCACCGTCGTACCGACGCCCGGCGCGATGTCCGGGTCGAGGAAGTCAACGTCGAGGCTCACATGCAGGTGCGTGTCCGGGCCGATCAGCGCGAGCGCCAACTCCATCGCGTGGCGCATCCCGGTCTCGTCGATGAAGCGCATGTCGAAGACGTCGATCCCCATGTCGTGCACCATGCGCTTCTCTCCCTCATCCACGCTGCGGATGCCGATCTGGCGCACATCCTTTGCACTCAGCGCCGGTACCAGTCCGGCGAGTTCGATCAGCTCCTGCGGACCGTGCCCGCACAGGCAGGCGACCGGCATGCCATGGATGTTTCCGCTCGGCGTCAGCGTCGCCGTGTTGAAATCGGCGTGCGCGTCGAACCACAACACGCGCAGCTTCTTCTTCCGCTCGCGGCAGTGCCGCGCGACGGCGCTGATCGAGCCGATCGCCAGCGAATGGTCGCCGCCGAGCAGGATCGGCAGCCGCTCGGCGCTGAGTTCTGCGTAGAACGTATCGTGCAGCGCCCGGTTCCACTCGACGACTTCGGGTAGGTGGCGGAAGCCGTCGATGGCCGGAAGGTTCGGATTGGCCGGGCCTGAGACGTTGCCGCAGTCGCGCACGTCAATGCCGAACTGCGCGATCGCTTCGGCGATTCCGGCGACGCGCAGGGCGTCCGGCCCCATGCGCGAACCGGTCGTCCCGGCGCCGATGTCGGTAGGCGCGCCGATCAGGCTGACTGCCGTCTTGTTCATGGTGCGAACCTTTGCAATCTGTTGGTGAAATCAGGCGCGAATGGTAGCGCCGATTGGGCTCGCCGTGAGCGCGGCTAGTCGTGGAAAACGCCGCGCAAGAGCGTGATCTCCTCGCCGTAACCCGGCAACTCGTTCGGTGTTTCGAGCAGGAAGGGCAGGTGGCGCAGCGCCGGATGGTTGATGATACGCGTGATCGCCTCCAGGCCTAGGTGGCCGTGGCCGATGCGTTCATGCCGATCCTTGCGCGCGCCGAGCGGGTTCATGCTGTCGTTGAGGTGGATCGCACGCAAGCGGTCGAGGCCGACGACGCGGTCGAAGGTTTCAAGCACGCCGTCGAGGTCATTGACGATGTCGTAGCCGGCGTCGTTCACGTGACAGGTGTCGAGGCAGACACCCATCTTTTCGTGGAGCACGACGCCGTCGAGGATACGGCGCAACTCCTCGAACGTGCGCCCGACCTCGCTGCCCTTGCCGGCCATCGTTTCGAGCAGTACGGTCGTCGTCAGCTCCGGTGTCAGCACCGCGTTGAGCTGGGCGACGATGAGTTCGATGCCGGCCTCCTCGCCTTGGCCGACGTGGCTGCCCGGGTGGAAGTTGTAGAGATTGCCCGGCAGGCGTTCCATGCGCACGAGATCGTCTTGCATCGTCTCGAGCGCGAAGCGGCGCGTGTTCTCGTCGGCCGAGCAGGGATTAAGCGTATAGGGCGCGTGCGCCAGCAACTGCACGAACTGGTGTTCGGCGGCGAGGGCGAGAAAGGCATCGAGGTCGGCCTGATCGATCGCCTTCGCCTGCCCGCCGCGCGGATTGCGCGTGAAAAACTGGAAGGTGTTGGCGCCGATCGATAGCGCGTCGCGGCCCATGGCGAGAAAGCCCTTGGCGGTGGAGAGGTGGCAGCCGATGTTGAGCATGAGTATTTCCGTAGGATTGGGCGAACGGGGGCGCCGATTGTAGCGCAGCGTTCGCACCTCCCGTCGCTTGCGTGCTTCCGCTAAACTCATCGGTTGATGAGGGTGGTGGCTCGATGGGCGAGTCACCGCGTCCGCACAAAAGAGCCAAGCACATGTTTGTTGAGTCCAACCGCGGCATCATCGTCCGTCATCTATTGGCTGGTGTGCTATTCGGGCGTAAGCGTTAACTGACCGGCATTCTTCTCGTGCCGCTGCTGTCGGAGAACAAT
>JADHEF010001307.1_pt1 | contig 16247 bp, 14 predicted proteins | sample 8952391 | NCBI WGS metagenome assembly JADHEF01 (sample SAMN16124439, study PRJNA663245) | bioreactor sludge metagenome | isolation source: sludge (nitrite) | place: India:Bengaluru | collected 2019-02-28
GCACGTCCAGCTCGCGACCACCGGGGAAGGACCAGATCCGGGCCGTCCCGTCCGACGAGCCGCTCGCGAGGAGCCCTCCGTCCGCCGAGAAGGAGAGCGTGTTCACGCTCGCGGCATGCCCTTCGAACGCGCCGTCCGGAGCGAAGGAGGGGACCTTCCAGAGCCGGATCGCCGCGTCCTGGCCGCACGTAACGAGCGTCTCGCCGTCGGCCGTGAAGAGCGCTCGCTGCGCGTGCTTGCCGTGGGCCTCGATCACCGTGAACGGCTCGGCCATCGTCGTCCTCCCGGAGTCCTCTCGACTGTCGTCCTCCGGAGCATACGCGGGGCGGCGTCGGCCCGGCCCGCTCCGTTTCGCGGGCGCGGCGCCAGCCGATTACCATCCGCGCCATGCCGACCGAGACCCTGCGCACCGTCTGCAATCGCGACTGCCCCGATGCCTGCGGCCTGATCGCGACCGTCGAGGACGGCCGGCTCGTCCGTCTCGGCGGCGACCCGGCGCACCCGATCACGCGCGGTTTCCTCTGCTCGCGGACGTCTCAGTTCCCCGCGCGGCAGAATTCGCCCGGCCGCCTGACCGTCCCGCTCCTCAGGGACGGAGACGGCTTCCGGCCCGTCTCCTTCGAGGAGGCGATCGCCTTCGCGGCCGAGCGCCTGCTCGCGATCCGCGCCGAGTCCGGGCCCGCCTCGATCCTCTACTACCGGTCCGGCGGCTCGCTCGGGATGGTGAAGAGCGTCGTCGACCTCTTCTTCGAGTCGTTCGGCCCGGTGGCCGTGAAGCGCGGCGACATCTGCTCGGGCGCGGGCGACGCGGCGCAGGAGGCCGATTTCGGCGAGGAGGAGTCGCACGACCTCTTCGACCTCGAGCGCTCGCGGACGATCCTCCTCTGGGGGAAGAACCCCTTCGTGTCGAACGTCCACCTCCTTCCGCTCCTGAAAGAGGCGAAGTCGCGCGGCGCCCGGATCGTCCTCGTCGACCCGGTCCGCCACAAGACGGCGACCCTCGCCGACGCGTACGTCGCGCCACGGCCGGGAGGCGACCTGGCGCTCGCCCTCGGGGTGGCGGCGGTCCTCCTCGAGACGGGCCGCGTCGTCCCCGAGGCTCCTTCCTTCTGCGAGAGCTTCGAGGCGTTCCGCGCGCTCGCCCTCTCGAAGGGAACCGGCGCCTGGGCGCTCGAGGCGGGAGTCCCCTCGGACGCTCTCGAGCTCATCGCCTCGGCGCTCGCCGACCGTCCCTGCAACGTGCAGGTCGGCTGGGGCATGGGCCGGCGGACGAACGGCTCGGCGATCGTCCGGGCGATCGACGCCCTCGGGGCGATCAGCGGGAACCTCGGCATCCCCGGCGGGGGCGTCAGCTTCTACTTCAAGCGGCGCGGCGCCTTCGACACGTCGTTCCTCCGGAAGGCTCCGCCGCGGACTCTCTCCGAGCCGCTCCTCGGCCGGGAGATCCTGGAGGCGACGGAGCCGGCCGTCCGCGCCGTCTGGATCACCGCCGCGAACCCCGTCGCGATGCTCCCCGATTCGGCGTCCGTGGCCCGCGCCCTCGAGACCCGCGACCTCGTCGTCGTCGTCGACTCGTTCCTGACCGACACCGCCCGCCGGGCTCACCTCGTCCTCCCGACGACGACACTCGTCGAGGACGACGACCTCCTGGGCGCCTACGGCAACCACTGGCTCGGCGCCTCGGTGCCGGTCGTCGCTCCCCCGCCCGGAGTGCGGAGCGACCTCCAGATCGTCCAGGCGCTCGCCGCCGAGATCGACCGGCGGAGCGGCCCGGGCGGGGAATCGATCTCGCCGAAGATCGCCGGAACGGCGAAGGAGTGGAAGGCTCGGATCCTCCGGAAGGTCGAGCCCCTCGGCCTGACCGTGGAGCGGCTCGAGAGGGAGTCGGTGCGCAACCCGCTCGCCCCGACGATCCTTTTCGAGAAGGGTCGCTTCCCCACCTCGAGCGGCCGGATGCGCCTTCTGACCGATCTCCCCGCCCCTCCCGCCGAGGAGCCGGGCTACCCGCTCTGGCTCTTCTCCAGCTCGACGGAACGCTCTCAGTGCTCGCAGTGGGCGGGCGAGCCGCCGGCCCTCCTCGAGGCGACCTGTCACCCCGACGCGGCGCCCGGCCTCCCGGACGGCGCAAGAGTCGTCGTCGAGAGCGCGATCGGGAGCCTCGACGCCCGCCTCCGCCTCGACCCGTCGCAGCGACCCGACGTCGTGATCGTGCCGAAGGGAGGTCACTTCGACTCTGGCACCTGCGCGAACGCGCTCGTCCGGGCACGGACGACCGACGCCGGAGAGGGGGCGGCCTACCTCGACTGCCGCGTGAGAGTCCGTCCCGCGTGAGCGGCTCCCCGGTCCCTCTCGACGCCCCGCGTGCCGCTCTCCGCGCCGCTCTCTTCTCGCACGAGCCGGCCGACGAGGCGGAAGCCCGCGACCGCGCGGCCATGCTCGCCCTCGTCGAGAGCGAGCCCGCCTGCTTCTCGCGCGCGACGTTCGTCCCGGGCCACTTCACCGGGAGCCTCTTCGTCCTCGCGGCCGACGGACGCGTCCTCCTCCACCATCACCGGCGCCTCGGCCGCTGGCTGCAGATGGGCGGTCACGACGAGGGCGAGCACGACCCGGCCGTCACCGCGCTCCGCGAGGGGCGGGAGGAGTCGGGGCTCGGCGACCTCGCCCTCCTCTCGCCGGCGATCCTCGACCTCGACGTCCACCCGATCCCGGCGGCGAAGGGGGAGCCGTCGCACGCCCACTTCGACGTCCGCTACGCGGCGATCACGCGCGAGCCCTGGTCCGCCCGGGCCGACGACGCCGAGTCGCTCGGCCTCGCCTGGCTGCCGCTCGCCGAGGCGGCCGGAAGGATGGGAGAGCCGGGCGCCCTCCGCGCCCTCGCGAGAGCGGCCCGGCTCCTCGATCTCGTACGCTGAGCCCGCTCCGGAACGCCGCGTGAGGACCCGGCGTCGTCCTCAGAGCGGGTTCAACGTCACGGAGAGGATGTCCCGGCAGCCCTCCGCGACCCGCGCCAGGAGGGCGCGCGTCGGCTCGCTGTCGAGCTGGATCCGCGCGCTCGCGGCCTCGGCGCCGTCGAAGACGACGTTCTCGGTCTGCTGGACGTTGATCCCCGCCTCGCGCAGCGCCCCGAACACGTGTGCGAGGACGCCCACCCGGTCGCGGTGGCGCACCGTCAGGAGCCAGCGCGCGGGCGAACGCCCGCAGAGGTTCACGGCGTTCGGCACCTCGCCCGAGGCCTTGAAGGCGGCGACGATCCGGACGACCTCCGCGGCGATCGCGTTCTGAGCCTGCTCCGTGGAGGCGCCGACGTGGTGCGTCCCGACGACGCCCGGCAGGCGTCCCACCTCGTCCTCGAACGCGCCCGTCCCGCCCGAGGGCTCCCTCTCGAAGACGTCGAGCCCCGCCCGGATCCCCTTCGTCGCGATCGCCTCCTTCAGAGCGGCGGCGTTCACCGTCTCGCCCCGGCTCGTGTTGACGAAGAGGGCGCCGGGGCGCATCGCGTCGAAGAAGGCGCCGCCGAGGACGCCTCGGGTCTCCTTCGTGAGCGCGAGGTGAACCGACACGACGTCGGAGCGGGAGGCGAGCTCGCGGAGCGACGCGACGCGGACGACGCCCGCCTCCGCGGCCCGTTCTGCGCTCAGGGAGGGGCTCCAGGCGACGACCTCCATGTCGAACGCCCGCCCGCGGGCCGCGACCTCCCGCCCGATCGCGCCGAAGCCGGCGATCCCGAGCGTCCGCCCGGCGAGGCCGCGCGCCCGTCCGTACTCCGCCTTGTTCCAGAGGCCCGCCTTCAGGTCGGCCGTCTGCTCGGCGATCCGCCGGTCGAGCGCGAGGATGAGCCCCCAGGCGAGCTCCGCCACGGCGACGGCGTTCTTCCCGGGGCAGTTCGACACGGAGATCGCCCGCGCGGAAGCTGCCGGGAGGTCGATGGTATTGACCCCGGCGCCGGCCCGGACGACGAGCGAGAGGTTCCGGGCCTGGTCCATCTCGGCCGCCGTCACCTTCGTCGAGCGGACGACGAGGACCTCGGCGGCCGTGTCGCGAAGGCGCCAGCCGAGGGCCTCTCCCTCGAGCTTCGGCTCGTAGTAGACCTCGCAGCCGAGGGAACGGAGCCCCTCGAGCCCCGTCTCCTCGAACTTGTCGGCGACCAGTACGCGCATCGGAGACCTCCCCTGCCCCCCCTTCCGGGTCGTCGTCGCCCGGGGCTCCCGCCCCGGCGCGTCAGAATCGATGGACGAAGAGCCCGGAGCGGAGCTTCGGCTCGAACCAGGTCGACTTCGGCGGCATCGTCTCGCCGGCGTCCGCGATCGCCATCAGCTCGGCGATCGTCGTCGGGTACATCGAGAACGCGGCGGCGCACTCCCCCGAGGAGACCCGCTTCTCGAGCTCCGCGGTCCCGCGGATCCCGCCGACGAAGTCGATCCTCTTGTCGGTGCGCGGGTCGGCGATCCCGAGAAGGGGCTCGAGGAGGCGGTCCTGGAGGATCGAGACGTCGAGCGAGCGGATCGGGTCGTCTGCGGGGACCGGCTCCTTCGGCGTCAGGGTGTACCAGCGGCCCGAAAGGAACATCCGGACCTCTCCCTTCCTCTCCGGCTCGGCCGTCTCCGCCGCGGCGACGTGGAACGACTTCTTCACCTCGGCGAGGAAGCCCTCCGGGGTCCGGCCGAGGAGGTCCTTCACGAGCCGGTTGTAGGGAAGGATCCGGAGCTCGCGGTCCGGGAAGATCGCCGCGGGGAACCAGCGGACCGGGTGGTCGGCCGGGACCGGCCCCTTCTCCACGAGCGCCGCGCAGGCGCGCGATGCGGACTTGGAGCGGTGGTGCCCGTCGGCGACGTAGAGGACCGGGATCGCGGCGAAGGCGTCGACGAAGAAGGCGGCCTCCTCCTCCGGGACGAGCCAGAGCGAGTGGCGCACGCCGTCGACCGCCTCGAAGTCGATCTCCGGGGGCGCCGAGGTCACCTTCGCGACGCGGTCGTCGACGACGTCCGAGGCCCGGTAGGTCAGGAAGACGGGCTCGGCGTGGGCGGCCTGGACGACGAGGTGCTTCGTCCGGTCGTCTTCCTTGTCCTTGCGGGTCTTCTCGTGCTTCTTGATGACGTCGGCGTCGTAGTCCTCGACCGAGCAGGCGGCGACGAGGCCGTCCTGCTTCTGGCCCCGCCAGGTCTGGCGGTAGACGAGGAGGCGGGGCGTCGGGTCGGGGACGAGCGTGCCGTTCGACTCGAAACGGTCGAGGTTCTCGCGGCCCTTCGCGTAGACCTCCTCGGCGTAGAGGGAGGTCCCTTCCGGGAGGTCGATCTCGGGCCGGCAGACGTGAAGGAAAGAGGCGGGGTTCCCCTCGGCGAGGGCCCGGGCCTCCTTCGTGTCGATGACGTCGTAGGGAACGGACGCGACCTCTCGGGCGCGGGAGGGAACGGGGCGGGAGGCGGGGAAGGGGCGGATCTTCGCCATGTCGCGCCGAGCTTAGCAGGAGCTTCCGCGTGCTTCCCTCCCCGCTCCGCGGGACGGTGTAGGAGAATCGGGGCGAATGAAGATCTACGTCGGGAACCTCCCCTACGAGGTCGACGCGCCTCGTCTCGGGGAGATCTTCGGGGCCTTCGGCGAGACGACCTCGACGACCGTCGTCGTCGACCGGACGACCGGCCGCTCCAAGGGGTACGGTTTCGTCGAGATGGCCGACGACGCCGCCCGGAAGGCGATCCTCGCCCTGAACCGGACGCAGCTCGACGGCCGGACGATCTGGGTGAACGAGGCCCGGGCGAAGGGCTGACTCGCCCCGGCCCTCAGGCCCTGCCGGGGCCGAGGAGCGAGAACGGGCCGGCCGGCGCCGGCCGAGACGGATCGCCCTCCTCCTCTTCCGAGGGCGTCTCGTCGCCCCCCCCGAAGAGGTCCCCTCCGATGCCGGCCTGCCGGGTGACCATCTCGGCGTAGCGTCCACCGGCGGCCATCAGCCCGTCGTGACGCCCCCGCTCCACGATCGCCCCCGCTTCGACGACGAGGATCTGGTCGGCCCTCCGGATCGTCGAGAGGCGATGGGCGATGACGAACGTGGTCCGGCCGCGCAGCAGCTCCGCGAGCCCCTGCTGGATGAACGCCTCCGATTCCGTGTCGAGGCTCGAGGTCGCCTCGTCGAGGATGAGGATCCGGGGATCGGCGAGGAGGGCGCGCGCGATCGAGACGCGCTGGCGCTGGCCGCCGGACAGCTTCACGCCCCGCTCGCCGACGACCGTCTCGTACCCTTTCTCGAACCCCTCGGCGAACTCGTCCACGCGGGCGACGCGGCAGGCGGCGTCGACCTCCGCCTCGGTGGCGGCGGGCCTCGAGAACGCGACGTTCTCCCGGATCGTCCCGTCGAAGAGGAACGACTCCTGCAGCACCACTCCGAGCTGAGCGCGGAAGCTCGAAAGCCGGACGGTCGAGAGGTCGACGCCGTCGACGAGGACGCGCCCGGCCGTCGGCGAGGCGAACGCCGCGACGAGGCCGATGATCGTCGACTTCCCCGAGCCGGAGGGACCGACGAGCGCGGTCACGCTCCCCGGCTCCGCCCGGAACGAGACGCCGTGGAGGACCTCCTTCCCCTCGGCATACGCGAAGCGGACCTCCTCGAAGACGACCTCGCCGCGGAGGGGAGGGACGTCGACCGTGCGCCGCGGATCGGCGTCCTCCCGGGACTCGGCGAGGACCTCCTTCGTCCGCTCGAGACCCGCGAGAGCCTCGGTCAGCTGGCTCCCGATCCCGACGATCTGGAAGACCGGAGCGACGAGGAACCCGAGGAGGACCGTGTAGGTGAAGAGACCGCCGACGGTCAGGGTCCCGGCCAGGATCTGCCGCGTCCCGACCCACATCACGACGGCCCCGACGGCGCCGAGGAGGACGGTCGCCCCGGCCGAGAGCGCCGACATCCCCGTAATCGTCCGGAGGACGTTCGTCAGGAGGCGTGTCACGCCGTCCCCGAAGACGGCGTCCTCCCGGACCTCGCCGTGGTAGCCCTTCACGACGCGGATCCCGGCGAACGTCTCCGTGAGCCGACCCGAGACCTCGCCGTGGATCTTCGACCGCTCGCGGAAGATCGGCCGAAGGGCCCCGAGGGCCGCGAAGAGCCCCGCCACGAAGACCCCGAGGAAGAGGAGCGTCAGCCCCGTCAGGACCGGGCTGAGCGTCACCATCAGGCCGAGGGCGAGGAGCGAGGTCAGGAGCCCGCCCGCGAGCTCGACGACACCCGTCCCGACGAGGTTCCGGATCCCCTCGACGTCGTTCATCACGCGGGAGACGAGGTTCCCCGTCTTCTGGCCGTCGAAATAGGCCACGGGGAGCCGCGTGACGTGGGCCTGAACCTTCGTCCGGAGCTCGGCGATGAGCCGCTGCGCGCCTTTCGAGAGGAGCTGGGCGAGCGCGAACGACGTCGCGGCCTGGACGAGGGTCGCCGCGCCGATGCCGATGAGAAGCGGGGCCAGGAGGTCGGTCCGCGATTTCGCGACGACCTCGTCGATCAGGACCTTCGTCGAGGCGGGAAGGACGAGCCCCGCCACCCGCCCGGCGGCCATCAGGACGAAGCCGCCGGCGAGGAGCTTCCGGCGCGGCCGCGCCAGCTCGAGAAGGTCAGGGACGAGCGCCTTCAGGCGCCGGACCTTCGGCGGCTTCTCCCGGCCCTCCGCGTTTCCGTCCGGCGCGGTCATCCTCCGACGAGCTCTTCCTCCGTCTCCTCGACGGCGACCCCTCGGGTCGCGAGCTCGGCGAGGAACCTACCGTAGAGGGCGTCGTCACCCGCCAGCAGCTCCGGCGGAAAGACCCCGGGCGCGGCGAACGCCCCTTCGAGGAGGAGGCGCGCGCCGGTGGCGCACGGGAATCCGGTCGTCCGCGCCATCGACGTGTCGCCCGTCCTCGGGTCCGTCCGGTCGAGGAGCTCGAACGTCCGGCGCACCCGTCGGCCGCCGTGGCGCCCTTCGCAGACGACGCGCAGGAACGTCAGCTCCGCCTCGTCCTCCGGCCGCCGCCAGGCGTGGAAGAGGAGCGCCTCCGTCAGGCGCCGCGGGACGACCGGGACTCCGTCCACCGCGACAGGCTCGCCGGAGAAGAAGCCGGTCTCGCGGAGCATCCTCATCCGGTCGGCGTGGCCGGGATAGCGGAGCGTCTTCTCGCAGAGGTTCCGGGCCTTCACGGTCGACAGGAGGGTCCGGAGCCCGTCCGTGTAGAACGCCTCGAGCGTTCCGACTCCGGGGACGTCGAGCGGCTCGATGCCCGAGAGGGCCGGGCGAATCACGACCTCCCCCCCTTCCACGCAGCGGGACGGGCGCGTGTACTCCTCGATCACGTCGGTGGGCGAGAAGACCGACCGGTACTCGAACGGCCAGTGCCTCGCGGCCGGGAGGCCGCCGACGAAGATCCGGACGTCGTCGAGGGCGTCGAGCTTCGACGCCGCCCTGCCCACCGCGAGCCCCGAGAGGCCCGGAGAAACGCCGCAGTCGACGATCGCGGGAATCCCCTTTTCCTTCGCCAGCGGCGCGAGGTCGAACGGGTCTTCCGGGGAGAAGGAGATGTCGGCGACCGGCCGGCCCGTCCCGAGGACGGCCCGGACCGTCTGCGTTCCGAGGAATCCCGGGACCGCGCCGACGACGACGTCGGCCTTCGCCGCGATCCGGGCGACCTCGGCCCCACTGGCCAGGTCGGCGCGCTCCGTCGCGAGGTTCGGGATTCCGGCGAGGCGCCCGAGGGCATGCTCGCTCCGGTCGACCGAGAGGACGGACCAGCGGCCGTCGGCCGCGAGGTCGCGGGCGACGAGCGAGCCAACGAGGCCCGCTCCGAGGACGGCGACGTTCTTCATGGGCGCGATTATCCCCGTGCCCCGCGGTCGGAGAGGAAGACCGCGCAGAGCCCTCCTCCCCCGTCTGCTTGACACCCCTGCCCCCCCTCCCTACCCTTCGCCCGCATGACGGGGGGGTCCCTCCTTCGGAGCGTCGCACCCAGGCTTCTGGCCGCGGGCCGTGCCGCGTTCGTCCTCGGGGCACTCGTCGCACTCCTCCACGTCACGGCGCCGCACGACCACGCGAGCGTCTCGGGGGAGCAGCGCTGCCCCGCCTGCCAGCTCCAGAGGGTCGACGGCGGAGGTACGCCCGAGGCCGAACCGATCCATCTCGCACCCCCGGCCCTCGCGTCGACTCTCGCCGCCCCCGCCCCGGTCGACCTCGCTCCGCGAGCCGCCTGCGCCGCGCCGGTCCCGGCACGCGGCCCCCCTTCGTCCTCTCCTTCCGAGCCGCTCTAGTCCGCTCGACCTCCGCTCCGAGGGGCGGAGACGGCGCTCCGACCGCACCGGCGGCGGGCGCCCCACGGAGAGACCCGATGAAGACCCCTCTCGCGGGCGCGATCGCGATCGCGCTCGCTCTCGTCCCTTCGCAGCCCGCCGCCGGTCAGACCGGCCCCGATCCACGCGCCCTCGAGGAGAAGGTCCGCGCCCTGGACGCGCGCCAGGCCGAGTCCGAGAAGGCGCTCGAGGCGCTGAGAGCCTCCCTGGCCGCGTCGTCCCCCTCCGTCTCGACCGACGACGTGAAGCGGCGGCTCGAGGCGCTCGAGAAGGAGCAGGCCGCGGCGAGGGCCGCGCTCGAGGAGCTCCGGGCCGCTTCGGCGCGGAAGGAGCCCGGCCCCGTCGAGCCGACCGGGCTCGTTCCGAAGAGCATCCCGCTCTTCGGCTCCTCCGGTCCCGCCTCCTCCGGCTCCGCGTTCAACCCTTCGATCACCGTGATCCCCGACGTCGTCTCCGCGCGCGACGACGTGAGGGGCGAGGCCGGAGAGCTCCTCGAGGAAGCCGACGGCTTCCACGGCGCCCACGGCGAGGACGAGCACGGGCACGGCGCGCTGCGGCAGGGCTTCAACCTCCGCGAGACCGAGATCGCCTTCACCGCTTCCGTCGACGCCTACTTCGACGTCCAGGCCCTCTTCGCCGTGAGCGAGGAGGGGATCGAGGCGGAGGAGGTCTTCTTCCAGACGCGCCGTCTCCCCTTCGGGCTCCAGCTCAAGGGGGGGAAGCTCCTGAGCGGGATCGGCTACGCGAACGCCCACCACCCGCACCAGTGGGACTTCGTCGACCAGAACCTCGCCTACGAGCTCCTCCTCGGCGCGGGTGGCCTGAACGAGAAGGGGCTCCAGCTCACGTGGGTCCCGAAGCTCCCCTTCTACCTGAAGGTCGGAGCGGAGCTGCTCCAGGGGGAGAACGAGAAGCTCGCGAGCCAGCTCGGCGACCTGGAGCTTCCGGGTCTCGCAGAGGACGACGCGCCGCGCGTCCTCACCGGAAAGAGCGGCCCGCGCCTCTTCACCGGCTTCGTGAAGCTCGGGCCCGACCTCGGCTACTCGAACGCGCTGCAGGTCGGCCTCTCCTTCGCGACGAGCCGGAGCCACCAGGAGATCCACGACGAGGACGCCGACGGGGTGCCCGAGGAGGTCCTCGACGGCTCGGCGACGCTCTGGGGCGTCGACGCCGTCTGGAAGTGCGACTCGCCCCGCCCCGGGGGCGCCGGTGACCTCGTCCTCCAGGCGGAGTACCTCCGGAGGAAGAAGGACCTCGACCTCGTCGGCACCGCGGGCGCGGTCGTCTCCCGCCAGGACGGCGCCTATCTCCAGGCCGTCTACGGCCTCCTCCCGCGCCTCCAGCTCGGCGCCCGCTGGGACGCGGGCGGCCTGACGAACGAGGGCGTCGTCGCCGGCGTGAAGACGTCCTGGGGCGCCACGCGCCGGTTCACGACGGCGCTCACCTTCAACCCGACCGAGTTCTCCCGCGTCCGGGCGCAGTACGAGAACGCCTCGATCCGGGTCGACGGGGAGAAGGAGTCCTGGGGACGCTTCCTCCTCCAGCTCCAGCTCTCGCTCGGCGCCCACGGCGCCCACGCGTTCTGAGGAGGCCGCCGTGAAGAAGTTGCTCCTGGCCTCGGCCTTCCTTCTCGCCGCCCTTCCCTCCGCCGCGGCGCTCCAGGTCGTCGCGTCGACCTCCAGCATGGGGGTCCTCGCGAACGCCGTCGGCGGCGACGCCGTGAAGGTGACGGTCCTCGCTCCGCCCGATCGGGACGTCCACGTCCTGCAGGCCCGCCCCAGCATGCTGGTCGCCCTCCGGAGGGCCGATCTCCTCGTCGCCGTCGGCGCCGAGCTGGAGGTCGGCTGGCTGCCCGCCGCGCTCAAGGGGGCCGCGAACGCGAAGATCCTCCCCGGCGCCCCCGCCTACTTCGAGGCCGCCTCTCAGGTCCCGCTCCTCGAGTCCGGTCAGGCCGCCGACCGCTCGCAGGGCGACGTCCACCCGATGGGGAACCCGCACATCTACCTCGACCCCGTCCGGATGGCGACGGTGGCCGACGCCCTCGCCGGGCGCCTCGCCTCACTCGACGCCCCGAACGCCGCCCGCTATCGCGCCGGCGCCGCGGCGTTCCGCGCGGCCGTGGAGGCGCGCGTCCCCGGGTGGAAGGCGAAGGCGCGCGGCGCGAAGGGGGTCCTCCTCTTCCACAAGGACGTCAACTACGTCGCCGCCCTCCTCGGCGTGCCGATCCTCGGCTACGTCGAGCCGCTGCCGGGGATCCCGCCGACCGCCTCCCACCTCCGGGAGCTGACGGGCCGCTTCAGGGGGCAGAAGGGGGTCATCCTCTACACCGACTTCCAGCCCGGCCAGGGGCCGGAGTTTCTCGCCCGAAACCTCGGCTGGCCGAGGGTGAGGCTCCCGCTCGAGCCGCCCGTGGGCGCCTCCACGGAGGCGTACCTCGCCCACGTCGACCGCTGGGTGGAAGGAGTAGCCTCGGGAAAGTGAGCGCCGAACCGATCCTCTCCTACCGGGAGGTCGTCGCGGGCTACGCGAAGCCCGTCGTCGGCCCCGTCTCCTTCGACCTCGGCCCCGGCGACGTCCTCGGCCTCGTCGGACCGAACGGCTGCGGCAAGTCGACCCTCATCGGGGCGCTGACCGGCACGTCGAAAGTCCTCTCCGGCGAGGTCGTCCGGAAGCCGGGGACGACGATCGCCTACCAGCGCCAGCGCCCCGTCCGGGAGACCGACGTCCCGCTCCGCGCCGACGAGCTCCTTCGGCTCACCGCCGCGACGGCGGAGCCGCCCCCCTCCCTTCGGCCGCTCCTGAAGACCCGCGTCGGCCGCCTCTCGGGCGGGCAGTTCCAGCTCCTGACGGTCTGGGCCTGTCTCGGCGGCGACGCCCGCCTCGTCATCCTCGACGAGCCGACGAACAACATGGACCCCGACGCCGTGGCCGCCCTCTCCGAGCTCCTCCTCTCTTCCCGCGGGGACCGCGCCGTCCTCGTCGTCACGCACGACGCCCGCTTCTTCACCGGCGTCCCCGCGCGCGTCCTGGAGGTGGGCCGGTGACGCTCGCGCAGGTCTTCGACCCCCTCTTCCGCGTCCCCCTCGCGAACGGCTTCCTCCTCGCTCTCCTCCTCCCGGTTCTCGGCGCCTACGTGAGGCTCCGGAACGAGTGGCTCGCCGCGCTCGGCCTCGCGCAGGTGACCGCGGCGGGCGGGGTGATGGCGATCCTCGTCGGCGTCCACCCGCTCGCCGGCTCGCTCGGCGCGGCCGTCGTCGCCGCCGCGCTCAAGGGGCGCACCGAGCGCTCGGGAAACGACGTCTACGCCGTCCTCCTCTTCTTCGGCTGGAGCGCGGCGCTCCTCGGCGCCGCGAACAGCACGCGCGGCGAGGAGCTCTCGCACTCCCTCCTCGAGGGGCAGCTCTACTTCACGACCTGGGCGAACCTCGGCGCCGCCCTCGCCCTCGTCGCCGTCGTCGCGGCCGCCGGCACGTGGCTCTCGAAGCGGCTCCTCCTCGAGCACTTCTTCCCGGAGAGCCTCGCCGCGAACGGGGCCTCCCCCTGGAAGCTCCACCTCGCGTTCGACCTCCTCGTCGCCTTCTCCGTCGCCCTCGCCACGGAGTCGATCGGCGTCATGGCGACCTTCGCCCTCGTCTTCCTCCCCCCCTGGGTCGCCTTCCGGATCGCAGGCTCGTGGAAGCGCGCCCTCGTCCACTGCGCGGGCTTCTCGCTCACGGCCTACCTCGCCGCGTTCGTCCTCGCGATCGTCCTCGACCAGCCGTTCGGCCCGATGCTCGTCGGGGCGCTCGTCGCCGGCAGCCTCGTCCTCCTCCCGTTCCGCGCGCGGCGGTGAGCGCCGAAGGGTTCCGGTAGAGTCCACGCGACATGAAGGACCACGTCGTACTCATCACGGGCGCCTCGTCGGGCATTGGCGAGGCGACCGCCCGCGAGCTCGTCCGCCGGGGCGCGAAGGTCGCCCTCTGCGCCCGAAGGACCGACCTCCTCGAGAACGTCGCCGCCTCCCTTCGCGCCGCCGGCGGCTCCGCGATCGCCGTCGCCTGCGACGTCACGAAGGACGGCGACTGCGAGGCCGCCGTCGCGCGCGCCGTCGCCGAGTGGGGGCGCCTCGACGTCCTCCTCGCGAACGCCGGCTTCGCGGTCGCCGGGCGGATCGAGTCGCTCTCGATCGACGACTACCGGCGCCAGCTCGAGACGAACTTCTTCGGGGCCGTGCGCGCGGTGAAGGCCGCGCTCCCGGAGCTGAAGAGGACGAAAGGGCGGATCGGCGTCGTCGGGAGCGTGAACGGCTTCATCGGCACCCCCGCGACCTCCGCCTACTGCGCCTCGAAATTCGCCGTCCGCGGCCTCTGCGACTCCATCCGCCCCGAGCTGAAGCCGCACGGCGTTTCGGTGACGCACATCGCCCCCGGCTTCGTCGCGAGCGAGATCCGCGCCAAGGACAACCGCGAGGTCGTCCACCGCGACGCGAAGGACCCCGTCCCCGCCTGGCTCGTCGCCTCGGCGGAGTCGGCCGCGAACGAGATCGCCGGCGCCCTCTCCCGCCGCAAGCGCGAGCAGGTCGTCACCTTCCACGGGAAGGTCTTCGTCTTCCTCGAGCGGCACTTCTCCTGGCTCGTCGCGCCGCTCGTCGGGGTGGTCGACGCCGACCAGCGGCCCGACCGGAAGGGCTCCCGCTAAAGCGGCCCCGGAAGCTCCAGCGCGCCGCCGTTCGGGAGGGCGAGGAAACGCGGCGGGGCCTCTCCCGAATCGCGCAGGCGAGAGAGCGCCGCCTCGAGGTCGACGAGCGGCTCGTCCATCCCGTCGTCCGCCTGCGGGAAGGTCCCGAAGTGGATGCCGACGCTCGTCTCCGCATCGAGGAGGCGAGCCGCCGCAACCGCCTCCGCCGGGTCGGTGTGGACGGGGCTCATGAACCACCGGGGCTCGTAGGCGCCTACGGGGAGGAGGGTGAGGCGCATCGGCCCGAAGCGCTCGCGGATCGCCTCGAAGTGCGGCCCCCACCCGGTGTCGCCGGCGAAGTAGACCTTCCCCGAGGGACCCTCGAGAACGAAGCCGCACCAGAGCGTCCGGTCGCGGTCGAAGAGGCCGCGCCCCGAGAAGTGCGCGGCCGGCACCGCGGTCACCGCGATCCCGGGCGCGACCTCGCGGCGCTCCCACCAGCCGAGGTCGACGCCGCCGGCGACCCCCTTCCGCCGCAGGTACTCCGCGTTCCCGAGTCCCGTGACGACCGGCGCCCCGAAGCGCTCCGAGAGAGCGCGGAGCGTCGGCAGGTCGAGGTGGTCGTAGTGGTTGTGCGAGAGGAGGACGAGGTCGATTCGCGGCAGGTCCTCCATCCGGAGACCCGGCGCGCGAAGCCGTTTCACGCCGAGCCACGGCGTCGGCCCGACCCGGTCGGACCAGACCGGGTCCGTCAGGACGTTCAGGCCGTCGACCTGGAGAAGGACCGTCGAGTGGTTCACGAAGGTCACGCGGATCGCGCCGCCCCCGACCTGCGCCGGCGGTGGCGGCGCCGGCGTGACCGCGAGCGGCGTCTTCGGCCATTCGGCCCGCTCGCGGTTCGTCACCCAGCGGAGGAAGTCGCCGAAGCCGTGCGGCCTCGGCTCCTCGTTCGCGAAGCGCTTCCCGTCGAAGTTCGCGGTCCGCGGCCCCTCGTAGCCGGGGGCCGAGAGGACGCAGCCCACCGACACGAAGACCGCCGAGAGGAGCCCGAAGACGGCGAGGAGCGCGAGCGCGGCCCGCCGCGCGATCCGCGAGAGCGAGGACCTCACGCGCGTTCAGCCCCCCGTGAAGATCCGGCCGATCCCGGCCGCGTCGAGCACCGACCCCTCCTCCGAGCGGCCCGTGCGCGAGGCGGCGGAAACGATCCGGTCGGCGAGGCGCGAGAGCGGCAGCGACTGGAGCCAGACGCGACCGGGGCCGGCGAGAGTCGCGAAGAAGAGCCCCTCGCCTCCGAAGAGGGCCGTCTTGACGCCCCCGACGAGCTGGATGTCGTAGTGCACCGACGGCGTCATCGCGACGAGGCAGCCGGTGTCGACGCGGAGCGACTCTCCCGCGGCGAGGTCGACGGCGTGGACCGTCCCGCCCGCGTGGACGAACGTGAGACCGTCGCCCGTCAGGCGCTGCATGATGAAACCCTCGCCGCCGAAGAGCCCGACGCCGATCCGCTTCTGGAACGCGATCCCCACCTGGACGCCGCGCGCGGCGCAGAGGAACGAATCCTTCTGGCAGACGAGCTCGCCGCCGAGCTTCGAGAGGTCCATCGGGAGGATCTTCCCGGCGTAGGGAGCGGCGAAGGCGACTCGCTCGCGCGCGGCGCCGCGGTTCGTGAAGACCGTCATGAAGAGGCTCTCGCCCGTCAGGAGCCTCTTTCCCGCGCCGAGGAGCGCCCCCATCAGCTTCGACCCGCCGCCGGGCGCGGCCCCCGACCCGTCGCCGAAGACCGTCTCCATCCCGATCGCGGAGGTCATGTACATGAGCGACCCCGCCTCCGCGACGACCGCCTCACCCGGGTCGAGCGTCACCTCGACGAACTGCATCTCCGTGCCATGGACCTCGAAGTCGATCTCGTGGGCCCGGCGCGGAGGCGGGGGCGGCATCGGCGGGACGGCCGCCGGCCCGAGGAGCGACGCGAGCGCGGGAACGGCGCCGAGCGGCGTCCAGGCGGAGAGGCCCGGGCCGAAGGTGAGCGTCGCCCGGTCGACGCTGCCGTCGCGAACCCTCGACCGGACGTCGTCGATCGAGACGGGTCCCACCTGGTGGCCGCCGACGAGGAGATGCCAGACCGGCTCGGACATTCGCGCTCCTTCCGGCGGAGCGTCCGCCGGCGCGCCGGACCGCTCGACCGGTCCGAAGGTCGCGCCGCGCTCCGCCCCGCAGCGGAAGCGAGAACGCCGCGCCGCACCCGTTTGTTCCCGCGCGCGAATCGAAGCGACGGAACCGAGGGCACCGCTTTCCTCCG
>JADHEF010001301.1_pt1 | contig 16236 bp, 15 predicted proteins | sample 8952391 | NCBI WGS metagenome assembly JADHEF01 (sample SAMN16124439, study PRJNA663245) | bioreactor sludge metagenome | isolation source: sludge (nitrite) | place: India:Bengaluru | collected 2019-02-28
ATAGCGTTCTCACCATCGCACCCTAATCGTCCGCAATAAGTATCCGATCCTTGCATCTATCCAAGTCAAATTTCACCGAACCGCAATCGTATAGGCGGCGAAGATCGGCAGTCGTTTTTGCGTTCATGTCGAAAAAACCTGTTTTGTGTTTTGACGGGTTGACCCGCATCGGCAAGGATTTCACCTTCCGCCTGCCGCCAGTCGCGAATTTCCGGCCAAGGCTTTATACCGCGGGGTCATATTGATTTCGAAGGCTCGCTGGCTGATGCGCTCTGCGAGAACATCCGTTTCCAGAAACCCGCTCCCGATACCCGGCGTCATTCTCTCGTTTTCCGGGCTCAATCCGTCACCTCACCCAGTGTTGCCATGTTCCCGGACCGTCAGTCCTTGTCATGAATACCGCAGCAAGCCATGCGCTACTATCGCGCGGTCTGCGGTTCCTCTTGCCAGCCTCCTCCCAAAACAGCGTAGAGCCGGACCTGGTTGGCGAGCTTCGCATACCGGAGGATGACAAGCCCCTCCTGCGCGCTGTAAAGGGAGCGCTGCGCGTCCAGGACGCTCAGGTAGCTGTCGATCCCCTTGTCGTAGCGGGAGGAGGACAGGCGGTACGTGGCCGCGACGGCGTTGACCAGCGACGCCTGAGCCGAGACCCGCTCGCTCACGGTGCCGTGTACGGCCAGGGTGTCGGCCACTTCCCGGAAGGCGCTCTGAATGGACTTTTCATATTGGGTCACGGCGATTTTCTGCTGCGCCTTGGAGGCTTTTAACGCCGACCAGGTACGGGCGTCGAAGACCGGCACAACGATTTGCGGCGCATAGTTCCATGTGCCTGATCCGGTTTTGAAGAGCCCGTCAAGCTGGCTGCTGGCGGTGCCGAAGGCGGCCGTCAGGGAGACGCGCGGGAAAAACGCCGCCCGTGCGGCGCCGATGTCGGCGTTCGCGGCTTTGAGCAGGTTCTCCGACTGGGCCACGTCGGGACGGCGCAGGAGCACCTCGGAGGACACGCCCGCCTGGATAGCCCGGGGAGGCGTGACATCCCCCAGTTGCGCCGGCAGCAGGTCAGCGGGAACCGGGGTGCCGGCCAGAAGGTTCAGCGCGTTTACGTCTTGAGCGGACCGCTGTTTGAACTGCGCCACGTCGCCGCGGGCGGCGTCCACTTGGGTCTGCGCGCGGTAAAGGTCCAGTTCGGTCACCAAGCCGATTTCGTAGCGGCGCTTGATCAGGGCGTAGGAGTCCTGCTGTGCCTTCAGCGTGGTTTCAGCCAGCGTCAGGCTCTCCCGGTCCGCGGCCAGGGCCAGATAGGCGTCGGCGACCGACGACACCAGCAGGATCTGGGCGCTGCGCCGGGCCTCCGCCGTGGCCAGGTACTCCTGCAAGGCGCGGTCCTTCAGGCTGCGGATGCGGCCGAAGAAGTCGATCTCCCACGAGGCGGCGCCGAGATTGGCGTCGTAGCGGGTGGACGTGTTGCGGTGTCCCGAACTCGAGAGGTCGGCGGGGTTCCGCGTCCTGCTCATGTCGCCGTTCGCATCGATGGTCGGAAACAGGCTGGCGCGCTGGATGCCGTACATGGCCCGGGCCAACTCCACGTTCAGTGCGGCAACCCGCAGATCGAGGTTGTTCGTGAGCGACAACCCGATGACCTGCCGAAGCTTGTCGTCGGTGAAGAACGCTTCCCACCTTAAGTCCGCGACGTCCGAGGCGTTTGTCGTCGCCCCGTTTTCCGCGTAGGCCGCGCCGGTCGGCCACGCGGACGGAACCGGCGCTGTCGGACGGGTGTATTTCGGGGCCATCGTGCAGCCGCTCAGAAAGGCCGCTGTTCCAACCAGTGAGAGAATCCTGTTTTTACTCATTTTGTCCGCTCCGTCTCCGCGATCATTCCGTTGCCTGCGGCCCGCAAATCCCTGCCGTGCCGGCCAAAGGTCTTTTCGATCATCACATAAAACAGCGGCGTGAACAGGACGACGAGAATCGTGCCGGTGAACATGCCGCCCAGCAGTGAAACGCCGACGGCGTTCATGCCGCCCGCGCCCGCCCCGACCGCAAAAACCCAGGGCAGTATCGACAGGCCCGTGGTCAGCGCCGTCATGAGGATCGGGCGGAGGCGCAGCTTCACCGACTCGACCGCGGCCTCGACCAGTCCCGCGCCCTGGTCCGCCCGCTCTTTGGCGAACTGGACAATCAGGATGGCGTTCTTGGTGGTCAGACCCAGCGTGTTCAACACGCCGATCTGGAAGTAGATGTCGTTGGGCAGCCCCCGAAGCGTCGAGGCGAGAATGCCGCCGATTGCCCCGAGTGGCAGCATCAGCAGAATGGCAATGGGGACGGGCCAGCTTTCGTAGAGGGCCGCCAGATAGAGGAACATCGCGAAAACGGCAAAGGCGTACAGCAGAGGCCCCTGGGAGGTGCCCTGCCGCTCCTGATAGGAAAGCCCTGTCCAGTCATACCCGATACCGGACGGCAGTTTCGCCGTGATCTCCTCCAAAGCCCGCATCGCATCGCCCGAACTGCGCCCCGGCGCCGACTCGCCCCAGATGTTCATCGACGGGAAACCGTTGAAGCGTTCCAAACGGGGCGAGCCGGAGGCCCAGCGGGTGGAGGCGAACGAGGAGAACGGCACCATCTTGCCGACCGTGTTGCGGACGTAAAGCTTCTCCAGATGCTGGGGCAGCATGCGGTAAGGCGCGTCGGCCTGAACGTAGACCCGTTTGACGCGGCCGGCCTGGATGAAGTCGTTGACGTACGCGCTGCCGAAGGCCGCCGAGATGGTGTTGTGGATCGAGGTGATGGGCACGCCCAGCGCGCCGGCCTTTCCCCAGTTCACGTCCACCCGGTATTCGGGCACGTCATCCATGCCGTTGGGCCGGACACGCGCCAGCCTCGGATCCTCGGATGCCTTCTCAAGAAGCTGGTTGCGGGCGTTCATCAGCGCCTCATGCCCGAGGCCGCCGCGGTCCACCAACTGGAAATCAACCCCCTGTGCAGTGCCGAGTTCGATCACGGACGGGGGCGGGAAGGTGAACACCGTGCTGCTTCTAATCCGGGAAAGCGCCTTCATGGCCCGGCCGGCAACGGCCTTGGCCTGCAAATCCGGCCGCTTGCGGAGTTCCCAGTCCTTCAGCCGGATAAACACCATGCCGTTGTTCTGTCCCCGGCCGGAAAAACCTGATCCGGAAATCGCTAAGCAGGACTCCAGCGCTTCCTTTTCATTCTCCTGAAAATAGCGCTGGACTTCATCCGCAACCGCTTGGGTTTGCTCCAGCGTGGTGCCTGTCGGCATACGGATCTGAGCCAGAAGAATGCCTTGGTCTTCATCCGGAAGATAACCCGTCGGCATTCTCGCAAAGAGGTAAGCAAGCCCCGCCACAATCAGGACGAACGCCAGAACATAGCGGATTTTCCGGGCCAGCGAGTGACCGACGATGCTCACGCAGACGTCCCGGAACCGGAAAAACCCGCGGTCAAACCAGCGGAAGAACGGACGCAGGAACCAGACCGCATTCTCCGAGGGTTCGTGGCCTTTGACCACCGGTTTCAGAAAGGACACGCACAACACCGGGGTCAGGACCAGGGCCACCACCACCGAGAGCACCATGGAGGCGCAGATCGTTATGGAAAACTGGCGGTAGATCACGCCGGTGGAGCCCGGAAAAAAGGCGATCGGGCCGAACAGGGCGGTAAGCACCAGGCCGATGCCGATCAGGGCCGGGGTGATCTGCTCCATGGACTTGCGCGTGGCCTCCAAAGGCGGCAGCCCCTCCTCGCTCATGATCCGCTCGACATTCTCCACCACCACGATCGCGTCGTCCACCAGCATGCCGATGGAGAGCACCATGGCGAACATGGTCAGCATATTGATCGAGAAGCCGAACAGTCCCAGCGCGGCGAAGGTGCCCAACACCACGACCGGCACCGCGATGGTCGGGACCAGGGTGGCCCGCATGTTCCCCATGAACAGGTACATCACCAGAAAGACCAGAATGATCGCCTCGAACAGGGTCTTGGACACCTCATGGATGGCGACCCGGACGAACGGGGTGGTGTCGTAGGGATAAACGACTTTGAGCCCCTTCGGAAAGTAACGGCTCATCTCTTCGAGTTTTGCTCTGACGGCGGCGGCGGTATCCAGCGCGTTGGCGCCGGGCGCCTGCCGGATGGCCATGGCCGCGGAAGGCTTCCCATTGTAAAAAGCCTGAACATCGTAGGTTTCGGTTCCCAGCTCTGTCCGGCCCACGTCTTTGAGCAGCACGACAGAGCCGTCCGGGTTGCTGCGGACAGGGATGGCGGCGAATTCCTCCGGTGTCTTGAGCAGGTTCTGGACGATGATGGACGCGTTGAGTCGCTGGCCCTTTAGTGCGGGCGCTCCGCCGAACTGCCCGGCGGAAACTTCCACATTGTAGGCCCTCAGAGCCAGAATGATGTCTTCCACGGTCAGGTTGTAGTCCGTGAGCTTGTCGGGGTTCAGCCAGACGCGCATGGAATACTGCGAGCCGAAGTTTTCAACCTCGCCGACGCCCGGCACGCGGGCCAAGATCTTCTCCAGGTTGGACTGGGCATAGTCCCGCAGGTCGTTGCCGTCCATGCTCCCGTCTTCGGAGATGAGACCCACGATGATCAGGTAGTTCCGCGTGGATTTGCTGACCTTGACGCCGGAGCGCTGCACCACTTCAGGAAGGCTGGCCATGGCAAGCTGCAGCTTGTTCTGCACTTTCGACCAGGCCAGGTTCGGGTCGGTTCCCGGCTTGAAAGTCAGCTCGAGACGGGAGGCGCCGGCCGAGTCGCTCGTGCCGGACATGTAGAGCATGTCGTCAAAGCCCGTCATCTTTTGCTCGATGATCTGCGTCACGCTGTTCTCAACCGTCTCCGCCGAGGCGCCCGGATAGAAGGAGTCAATGGCGATGGAGGGCGGCGCGATGGGCGGGTACTGGGCAACAGGCAGCTTATAGATCGCCCCCAGCCCGGCCGCCATGATGATGATGGCGATAACCCAGGCGAAAACCGGTCGTTCCAAAAAGAATTTCGATAACATGTCGTGTCTCCGTCTCCGTTAATGCGCTTCTGCAGTCGGCGTGCCCGCCGCAGCGCCAGCCTTCGGCCCGGCCGCCTGGACGTTGCTGAACGGCACCGTTCTCACGGAAGCGCCCGGCCTCACTTTTTGGAACCCCTCGACAATGACCTGGTCGCCTGGCTTCAGGCCGGACGAGACCAGCCACTGGTCGCCGAGCGCGCGATCAAGCGTGAGCATCCGCTGTTCGACTTTCCCCGCCGCGTCCGCGACCAGCACGAAGGGCTCTCCTTTTTGGGTGCGGCTCACGCCTTGCTGCGGAATAAGGAGGGCCTGTTCGTTGACGCCCTCCTTCACCACCGCGAGGACGAACATTCCCGGCAGGAGCGCGCCGTCCGGATTAGGGAAGACCATCCTCAGAATCACGGAACCCGTGGTCGGGTCCACCGACACGTCGCTGAACTGGAGTGTCCCCTCCTGTGGATAGGCCGTGCCGTCTTCCTGAATGATCCGCACCTGATCCATATCCGTCCCGCCGTGATTGAGGCGTCCGTCCTCCAGGCGGCGCTTCAGGCGTAACAGTTCAGAGGTGGATTGGGGCACATCCACATAGATGGGGTCCAGTTGCTGGATCGTGGACAGGGCCATCGGCTGGTAGGCCGTCACGATGGCGCCGTCGGTCACGGCGGATTTGCCGATACGCCCGGAAATGGGGGCGGTGATCCGCGTGTACGCCAGATTGATCCGCGCCATCTCGAGCGCCGCCTCGGCCTGTTCGATGGAGGCCTCCGCCGCGGCCACCGCCGCCCGGTCGCTCTGCACCTGCGCTTCGGTGGCCGTGAGCGTGGCCTCCGCCACATGGGCTGTTGTCACGGCTTGTTCGCAGTCGCTGGCCGAGACGGCTTTCTCCTCGAGCAAATCCTCGAACCTCTTCCTGTTCGTGCGTGCGAAGTCCACCGTCGCCTGCTGCCGGGCGACGCCCGCGATGCTGGCGTTCACGGCGGCCCGCGCCTGGTCCGCGGCTTTTCGCGAGGCCTTGAGGTTCGCCGCGGCATTGTCCAGCGCCGCCTTGAACGGGGCGGGGTCAATCTCGTAAAGCACCTCGCCGGCCTTGACGTCGGAACCTTCCTTGAATAGCCGCTTCTGGATGAGCCCGCTGACCTGGGGCCGGATCTCGGCGATGCGGTAGGGCGACGTTCGCCCGGGCAGCTCCGTGGTCAGCAGAACCGGCTTCAGGGCCACCGTCACCGTGGCCACTTCCGGCGGGGGAGGCGGGGGCGCGGCCTTTTGCTGGCGGTTGCAGGCGGTCAGCAAAAGCCCGCAGAAAACGGGCGTCAAGCCCGCGCGACACCTGCGGAAAGAAGCCGCGGCGCGGTTTCCCGCGGGGTGCCGATGTTCGTGGTGTCTGTTCATAAAAAGGGTCGTTCTCATTTCCGTTAGTCTCCTGTTCGCCTAAAAACTCACGCGCGTATCGCATCGATAACGGCGTTAAAGCCTAAGCGGATGGACGCCGACAAATCCGCCTCCAGGCACTGGTCGATCCGCAGCTTCATGAGCCCCAGCCACAGCGCTCCCAGAACGGCCGTGGCCGTCGCCACGTCCACATCGGGACGGATCTCGCCTTTCTGCTGCAACGCCGTCAACGTGCGCTCAAGGAGCACGACGGGGCCGGAGCCGAGTTCGCGGAGGCGGCGCTTGATGGGGCTGAACTTGGCCGCGGGCCAGTCCATGCTGAGCAGCATGTGGAAATATTTGCGGTTGTCCGGCTTTTCCGCGACCAGCCGCGCCCGTTCCACGAAAACCGCGGCCAGCTCGTCCAGGGACGCCGGGGCAGGCAGAACGCGCGCGATCTGCCTGCCGTGCGTAGCCGTCATGTGCACGACGAGGGCGGCGAACAGGTCGAGCTTGCTTTTGAAGTGCCAGTAGATGGCGCCTTTGGTCAATCGGATGCGCTTGGCGATGTCTTCGAACGTCGTGCGCTCGTAGCCCTTCTCCGCGAAAAGGCTCAGCGCGGCCTTCAGAATCGCTTTCCGCGTCTGCTCCGCCTCCGCTTTGGTTCTTCTCGCCATGTCCACTTCTCCCGGTTAAAAGGCACTCACTATACATACAGTCCAGTCTGTATGCAAGCGAAAACGGATGCGTCGGCCACATCATCTTCGAACGTCGTCCGCTCATATCCCTTCGCGACAAACAGGTCGAGGGCCGCCGTCAGAATCTTCTGCCGCGTCTGTTCAGCATCCGCTTTGGTTTTCCTAGCCATATCCTACTCGATTACAGCCGGTAAGACACCGTGAACAAGACCAAATCGATTCCATCGTTGGGCTCCCTGATCGAACAGTTGGAGTAGTGCATGTATCTGACATTCAGGTCCACCTGCTTCATCCTGACGCCGGCCCCTAGCCGGTCCTCGAACTGAAAGCCCGTCGACAGGTTTCGGTCATCGATTTCCGTTTCCGAAATGCCGGCGACACCGATACCGGCCTCAATGTAAGGCTGTACGGCATTCGCCTTGTCACCGAAGGTATAGATGAAAACGGGAGAAAAGGCCGCGCCGTAAATCTCATCGTCATCCCCCTTCCAGTAATTCAGCGAGGCCTCGTAATAAACCGAAAGCCACCCCGTGCCGTTGGACAGCCATTCAAAACCAGAGTCCTTTCTCACTCCGAAACGATAAACGTCTATTCCGTCGAGGCTTTGTCCTGCTCCCGCAGAAAAAGAGTCCATATAAGATAGACCTTCCGCCCTCCCGTACAATCCGAGCAGCCATACGCATACCAGCAAACTCCATTTCATCGGCACAGACTCCTTTGGAAGGAGAGACGGGAAAAAATCCCGCTGCACATGTGGTCTGCAACTTTGTCCAGCCAGACGTCCATATCGAGGTGCGGCGGACAATAACGGGACGGACGGTCCTTCTTGGCTATCGCATAAGCGATGCACTGCGCGTGCAACGCGCCGCACCAAAGACCGATTTGCTCCGTATCATCGCTGGACATCCCCATGCGCAAGAGCCGGGTGAAAGACTGCAACATCGGCATCTTGAACGTGCTGTCGATATCCTGTGCCAGATCAGACGGCATACACTCCTCCATGCCCATCAGCCGAACCATCCAGACCTCCGGAGGCTTACAAGCCGCACAGATTGCCAATGCCTTGCGGATCCACGACCTCACCGCAAGTTTCCATGTCTTTTCATCATGCACGGCGTCCGGTATCGACATCAGCGGTTTTGCCACATTCTCGAACAGCGTGCCGATGACCGTTTTATAGAGCCCGGCTTTCGAACGGAAATGGTAATTAATCAAGGCCACGTTGACCTGCGCTTCCGAACAGATCATGCGCGTGGTCGTATCCCTGTAACCGTATTTCGCAAATGTTTTGCAGGCTGTATGCAGGATTTTGTCCCGCGTGTTTCTCCGGCCCTTATCGGTTTCCTTGAACTGTGGTTTCGTTTCCATAAGTAGCGCTGAAAGTCTTAAACAATTGTTTTATAGGGTTGTTTAATACCGAATCGTAAAAAACCGGACGTGGGCCGCCCCCTCTTACTAGTTTTAGTGCGCCGGATTTCGACTTTGCGCAGGCTGCGGGTCTGGAGATGGCGCAATCTGTTTTTCCGCCTCTGCCGCGTGTAACCGTTCGGACAGCAGCGCCGCCAGGGCATTGTGGCCGTGAAATGCGGCGATGGCGTGGGCCGTCATATCCCATTTGTTACGCATGCTGGGGTCAGCGCCAGCATCGAGGAGTTGGCGGGCGATCATGAAACTGCCGTTCATGGCCGCCGCCATCAGCGGGGTTAACCCGTCTGCATCGGCCAGGCTCACGTCAACGCCCGCCGCCAGCAGACGCCCGACCTCTTCATCCCGCCCCCCGTGAACAGCCAGCAGCAGGGCCGTAACAGCCCCATCACTTTTCTGATCGCACACATTCATGTTGTACTACTACGCAACATGCGTGCCACGCGGAAAATGAGCCTTTATCGAGGGCGTCCAGCCTTTAATTGCTAAATGTTTCACTTTTCGTTGCCATATATTTCACTTGAAACTTATATTAACAACTTTGAATCTTGACGAAAAACCGTGTTGCAGAGGTCCACACTCAGGTGACAAGCCCTATGCACCCATGGCTCGCATGTCTGCTTGCCCTTGCCACAGCCGAAACACACAACAGAACGAATCCGACCTCCGACTCACGCGCTTTCGGCCCCGGCCCTGTAGAGCAGCCCGCGGCAGAAACGGAACTCCTTTGCGGCGGGTACCTCCCCCAGGCCCAGCGCGAGGCAGCAGACGTGGAGATGGTCTCGAATAGCTATCAGTACGTTCGCGCACACGAGACCGGAACGCTGCCTAAAGCCGAACTTACTGACAGTATGAATTGCGCGATGAAAAGCTATGCTCGCTCGCGATCCGCACCTTCATGCGAAGCATCATCTGCCGCATCAAGCAGCGTGCGCCAATGTGGCGTTCGATATCACGTCAAAAGCGTCGATCTTAGAGCCGTTGATACGGTCGACGACGGCCTGCAACAGATCAGCTCTGTTCAGGTCTTCGACGGATTGGATGCCGACAGGACGGAACCAGCGTGTTTGAAGGAATGCTCCAAGCATTTCTGCGCCGCTTTCGATGGCTTGCCCGTTTTCAGCATCCTGTCGAACGCGAGCAGTTAGTTGGGCTGCAACAGGATAAAGTTCCTGGAGAAGATCGCGAACTTCGCTCGCATGCGGAGCACAGGACAACCTGTGAATAACCCGCATCACATGGAGAGCGAAAATTGCGCTTTGGGAACCGGGTGTTTCGGTGGTGTCAACATCAACAGCCGGCTCGCCGAGGATTATACGGGCACGTTGTTCGCCGATTCTGATGCCAATCCAACCGCCGCGGCCATAACGTTGGACTTGTTCCTCGAAATAGGCAAGAGCACGTCGCGCATCGCCTCCTGCCAAAAGAACGAGGCCGCGTGTTTCCACAAAACCACAAAGCAGATCATCGTCGATTTGATCTTCGGGCATATCGAGCAGGGCTGTCGCATGCGTGCAAAAAGCGGATCGAGACGCCGGATCTTCGGCTCTCTCTGCCTGCCACAGATCGATCATCGCCCGTCCCAGCCGCTCCGCAACACTCATTTCCGCAATCACACGCGCACGTTCAAGGGGTCGCGCTTGCTGCTGTCGGCCGCCAGTCTCTCGTCTAAACGTAATAGCTGGATCAGTCCTTGCTCGCAGCCACTGCTCATCAAACACCTGTAAACGGTTCATCGCGTCCTGGTTACCTTCGTCAGCCAGCTTCCGCAGAATACTCTTAGCCTCGTCACGGATTTTTTCGTTTCCGGTTCTGGCACTTTGAACGGACAATACTCGAGCCAAACCGCCTCTCGCATATGAATTACGCTCGTCGATTGCCAAAGCTTCCCGATTGAGCCGCTCGGCATCCACCACCTTGTTCAAGTCAATAAACAGGTCCGCCAACCCATTTCGGCAAACGATATCGCTTGGAAAATCACGACAGGCCTGTTCAAAAACGTTGCAAGCATCGTCAACACGTCCCCTTGCACGGAGTGTTTCGGCCAAACTGCTTCGGCAAACGACGTTGCCCGGGAACTGGCTGACTGCTTCCCGTAACACGCCCTCCGAAGCAGCCGAATATCCATTCTCACGCAACACACGTCCAAGTTCGGTTCGGATAAACACATCCCACGCGAAGCGGTGACGTGCTTTCCAAAGAACATTGATCGCCTCTCCCTCGCGCTGTGCGGCGCAAAGCACGATTGCGTAAGAAGTCCAATTGTGCGGATTCCAAGGTGCCCATTCCAAGGCCTCCTCCATCAACGACACAGCTAAAGCCGCCCGATTACCGTCGCCGCGAATGATGGAAGTTGACAGATTGTTGAACGTCTTATTGATGTATTCCGAGTCGCCTGTCATTTTCGCATAGACTCGATGCTGGTCAAGGAAATCCAAAAAAGCCGGCGTTTCACAAAGAGCCGGATTCTCGCGGACACTTCTCGCCCAATCTTGCGATATGTGAATAGGAACCTGCCGCGCTCGGCGCACTGGAACTTGTGCCTCTTCTGCGGACGGACGCCAATGCGGAATTCCAGGCAGCAATGCGGAGAGCCATTCACGAGCCTTCGATTGCTGCTGATAGTAAGGCAGTAGCGGTGCCAAATGTTCGACCCAGTAGTTAGCGGTACGGCGGTAAGTGGCAAATAGGCCACGCATGGTTTGCTTCCATTTGGCCTGTCTGGTTCCCGGTTTATCCGCCAGTTCTACTAATGCTTGCAGCAATCCCTCGGGAACATCCGCAGATTCACGGCCGTCGAGTCCCGGCATCTTGCGGAAACCGAGCATGCCGATACCAAGACACGATCGCTCCGCCGATTCCTCGCCGAGAATGAGGCGCCGCCAAAGTGATGAAAACCGTTGCTCATTTTGCACGCGAGCAAGCGCAGTAAGATATGCGCCTTCCGGATCACGGTCCGCACCTTCATAAAAACCCTGAAGCCAAAGGCGAATGCGCTGAGGGTGACTGCGCAGAATCTCACCCGTCTTCGGCAATTCCATCAATGCAATACCGCGAAAGTATTCTTAGAATCTCACCCGTCTTCGGCAATTCCATCAATGCAATACCGCGAAAGTATTCTTCAAGGACAGAAGCCCAACGGTGCAGAGAAGTGCCGCTCGGCACCGGCCCGAGAATACTCTTTTCCAGCCAACTCGCAGCAGCGGTGTCGAGGGTTGCGTCACCGGGCTCAAAAAGTGCGTCGAGGATTTCGCCGAACGAAAGCATGCCGGCCGCACCCAATGGCACAACCCCGCGCACGAGCCTGTCGAAGGCCGTTTCGGGGTCACGCGCGAAATTCTCGCGCCAAAGTTGTAAAGCTTCGTTCATAGCTACGGTACGTCGGAACGATACGTCAAATCCTGTTCTAATAAATCAAAGTGTCGGTTGCGGGCGATTGAGAGTTGTGCTTCAGAAACGGTGTCGGTAATTTCGCCGACCATCACGAAGTCGTTCAATGTGTAGTCGATACGAAAATGCAGAAGTTCTGACTTGAAGTCCAACCCATCATCCGGGGTGAGACTGACGGTGACACCGAAACCAAAAGGAGTGATTGCAGCCGCTGTGGCTTTCGGGAACGGAAAAAACGCCACACTTGGACCGGAAAAACCTCCTGCTTCTAGCACCGTCGGAACCGTCGCCCAAGCAGCCAGTTTGGCTTTTCGTGCCGCACCCTCGACACGCGAAAGGCTGTATCGGCACAAAACGACAGGCAGAGGCTTTGATGGCGAACCTTCGAGGTGCGCAAGACCGAGTACATTACGCAACCGTGTCGGCCAGTCTGAAGCAGTTAGCAACGCTTCCACCTCACCGTATGGCGCGACAAATGCCGGGCGAGCATCGCGATGTGCGTTTAGCTCTTCAACCCACGATTCCAATCGACTGCGCTGATCGTCGCTGAAAGACCCCGCCAGCCCGGGCTGTCGGGACCGGATTAGATTACGGATTTCCGCTGCAAGTTCTGATACGGAAGAAAAGACCGTTGAACTGAGGTAATGCAATGCACTTAATGATTCGAGCCTGACAACATCCTGATGGGACTCGATGGCAAGATGATTGTCCTGGTTTCCGGCGGCAAAAGTTGAGATGGCAAGAGCGCGGCGCAGTGGAAGTGCGATCTTTTCATTATAGTGATTTGCGAACGTCTTCCACCAAGAGTCAGTGCCCCATCCTCGCGGAACAGTTCCCGGAAACGCATTCAGGAAATCCTGCTCACGTGTCCCTGGCAGTCGCTCTTCTAGAAGAAAATTCATAGCAGGGAACGCCTCGGACTGAACTCCCGTTCGTGCGGTCTCACGAAGAAACTCTGCAAAAACTATGTCATTTTGGAAAGCCATGAATGCGCTCTGTCTGCCAAGAAATCACGTTGGAAGCGTCCCACTTTCTCTAGCTGCAAAGACTGCCAAAAACTCTCACAGTCCCATTTAAAATATATCAGACCGGTGTCTTGGAAAGCAAGCACGCGAATAACACTGCTTTGCGCCCGCACAACACCAGTCTCTTCTATAAAACGCCGTTACGACACGGTCAGAGGGGCAGCCTGATTAGGCTGTTTCGATAATCAATCAGAATCCGATTCCGGCCATCAAGTCACCAACCCCAGCCACAATTATTGCCTTTTCTTTTCAGACAGTGCTTTCAGTTTCTGCTTCCGCTCCGAAATCAGACTCGCAGAATTTGTATTCCCCGCATGTTTCAAGACCTCATCGCATTCTCGCACGGCCTCAACCGACTTCTGTGCGGTTTCGTAGTCTTGAATGAACTCCTTTGTGAAGATGCATTCATCGTCAGCACCCACAAGCCCGGAGTGCAGCGCGAATACAGAGGAAACGCAGAGGACGGTGCCGGCAAGACCCGCCGTGATTGTCTGCATATTTTTCTTCATACTTTCACTCCTCCTTGGGCCGAACAACAACTAGCCTGCTCTCGGCATCCCAGACGGTAGCGCTTCAAGTTCATCTTAATGTCCAGTTGATAAGCGCATTCTACGGTTCCTCCACCGCTGCGCGGAAGCCCCAGCCGAACTGCTTGCCCCCGTCCTCGGGGGTCTTGTCGTAGCGCCGGGCCGAGCGGCAGTTTGCCGCGCAATTCGGATCGTCGTTCCACCACGGCCCGCCGCGCAGCACGCGTGTCGAGCCCGACGCCGCCCCGACGGGATCGGAGACCGCATCGCCCTCGTAGGGCCCGAACCGGTCCCTGCACCATTCCAGCACGTTTCCGTGCATGTCGTAAAGCCCCCACCGGTTCGGAAGGCGGCTCCCCGCTGCGGCGGTGCCGCCCCGCTCCGGAGCGACCGCCGCATCCGCCGCGTCCCGGCTTCGCCTGTACATAGCAACCTCCTCCACGTTCGGACACCGGTCGCACTCGGTCACCTCCTTGCCGCTGTTCAGCGCGCCCTCTGTGCCCGCCCGGCACGCGCACTCCCACTGGGCCTCCGTAGGCAGGTCGAAGCCCGCAAGCCCCGTCCTCGCCCGGAGCCGCCCCATGAAGGAATCGCCGTCCACACCGCCGTCGGCCGGCCAATTCAGCCCGGCGGACGATCCCCGCACCATACAATAGCTCACCTGCTCAACGGGCCGCGCTTCTCCCTCTTTCGTGAACCAGCTTGGATTGTCCCCCATGACCAGCTCCCATTGTCGCTGGGTCACCTCAAAAACGCCGATGTAATAGGCCCGCGTCAGCGTGACCTGGTGCGGCCTCTCATCAGCCCGACGCCCCGTTTCCGATGCCGGGCTGCCCATGGCGAACGTGCCCGGCTCGACGCGCCTGAGAACCAGCCGGTCGGTCTTGTGCGCCATCCCCCAACCGCCTGCAGGCGCCTCGTCCAGACTGGACAACGGATAAGCCTTGGCGTTTGCACCAGCCGAGAGGTCAATCACCAGAAAGGGCGAGCCCCCGCCCGGGGCCAAGGACTTTTCCGGAGGGGGTGCCGCGGGTTGCACGGCCGATGGCACCGCCGCCGCCGGGGCGGATGTGCCCGCCCTGCCGGACGTCGTGTAGGCCGCACGTTCGGCAAGCAGACGCCGGGCCCATGTCACAACCCTGCGCGAGTTCAGCGTCGTCCGCGCCATCCTCACGTCCGTAGCCTCGTCGGGTCGTCCCCGGATCGCCAGCGCATCCGCCACCTTCTCCAGTCTCCGGTCGCAGACCTTGGTGAGGTCGTCGATCTTGCGGGCGATGCCCCTGTCCCGCAGTCGCAGAGACTCCTCATGCTTCGCCCGCGCCGCATTCAGCTCTGGATGCTTTGGCTGTTCCCCGCCGGAGACCGCATCGCCCTTGCGGACGTGCTCCAACTCGCCGGACGCTTCCTGCTGAAGGGCGGAGTCCCCGTCCCTCTTCGCCTGAGCGGCGAGCGACTCCAGAGCATCCGCATACACCTCGGAAAGGCTCTTGACCGTCGCCTGACGCTCCTCAGCCAGCGCCGCGAGATCCTTCTCGTACTGTGCCAGGCAGGATTTCAGATCCTGCGCCAGACCGCTCGCCACCCCAAGCGCCGCCAACGCCATCACGACTACAATCCGCGCAACACGCATACTCTCATTCCCTCCCCTAAAAACCATATCTTACTGAAATTTCTCAACCTTTTCTTCGGAATCCCGGATACCTTCAGCATCCAACTCCGGGAACTCTTCCATGGACACCCGGTCTTTTGTTAACGACATCCCTCCAGTCCTCAGCGAGAACCTCTTGAGGAATGTTACCGTGTTTCCCATGGCTAACTTGGCTCATTCTCTGGTCGTTAGCACACTCTTTCATTTTGTTGTTCCGAACGCCTGCACCTTCTCCGGCAGCGCGTCAGTGACGTACCGAGCAAGGCGTTGTTCAGCATCCCCTTTCCTTTCAGTTCATTTCATAGGTAACTGCGACTGTGCGAGAAAGGGTGATTTCTGCGGGATTGGTTCCGATGTACTCGGTGGGGAAGTCCGTCTGCATTCCCATCACCCGCAATGGAATACTCCACTGCGTGGAGCCGGCACATCCTATGGTCACAACACCTCCGACTTTTTTGCCGGCAAGTGCGGCAGCTTTGTCTGCTTCAGACTTGGCATCGTCCATGGCCGATTTCCGCACGCGTTCAACGCCCTCAGAACTCTGTTCAAGCCCGTAAACGACGACACTCCTGATGTCTTCGGAGTAACTGGTGCGGGATGGAATCTGCATGAGAGCGCCCGCCCGGAGGCCCTTGTCAATGGCTTCATATATCCCGGCAGGATCAGGTTTGCACGTGATTCGTATTCTTCGGACGACCTCGGGGCGAGATGCCTCATCTTTCTGATCAGAGCGCCAAACCTCGGTTTTCTTCTCGCCAAGTGCCACATCAACCACGGCGACACCCTTCACAATGTTCGTCTCTGTCTTGATCGCCGTCGTGATCTCTTCGACGAGTTTGTCCGCTTTCTTTACGGCATCAACCATGAGGATGCCATCGGCTCGCGCATAGAGAGTGATATAGGCGGCGTCAGGTTTGACTTTCACTTCTGCCTTGCCCGTAACACTGACCGTGTGCTCTCTATCGGCGGCCTGTGCCGAAAGCGCCAGCATTGAGCCAAGAACTGCGATCATTACACCTGTCTTCATCTTCTCGTTCCTTTCTGTTGTTTCCGCATGTTGCCATCCATGCACCGTATTCCGTTACATGAGAGGGCTGGTTAGCGTGTTCTTTGTATCACGACATCAGTG
>JADHEF010001309.1_pt1 | contig 16193 bp, 13 predicted proteins | sample 8952391 | NCBI WGS metagenome assembly JADHEF01 (sample SAMN16124439, study PRJNA663245) | bioreactor sludge metagenome | isolation source: sludge (nitrite) | place: India:Bengaluru | collected 2019-02-28
GGTCGGCGACGCCTACGACAATGCCATGGCAGAAACCGTGAATGGGCTCTACAAATATCTGGGTAAGTGTGCAGTTATTGATAAGCTTGAAGAACCTACCGTATTTGAATCAAACATGATGCGCATAAGGCCAGTGAGTGATATCCTTTCACCTTCCTATGCTGGCATAATCCTTTCACATAAGAGTACATATCAACAAATATTGGCTAGAGCGAAAAAGGCTGTGAATCAGGCAAGTATTAATCAAGAGGATGTGAAGTCATTACTAATCTCCGTCCCTCCTCTCCCCCTCCAGCAGCAATTCGCCGAGCGCGTGCGGCGGATCGAGGCGGAGAAACAGAAGATGACCGCGAGCCTGAAAGAACTGGAAAACAATTTCAACGCCCTGATGCAGGGTGCCTTCGAATAGCGGACTCGAACCTTTTGACGAGGAGAACGCGATGAGCATGCAAAAGTATTCAGTCACGCCGCACCCGATTGAGACCCTCCTCACCTGGGTCAAATCGGGGGAGATAGCGATACCCGAGATACAGCGGCCCTTCGTGTGGGACGCCTCCAAGGTGCGTAACCTCCTGGATTCCCTCTACCTCGGTTATCCCGTGGGCTACCTGATCTCCTGGCGGAACCCGTCCGTGAAGCTCAAGGACGGTACCACATCCTCGGGGAAACGCATCCTCATCGACGGGCAGCAGCGGGTCACCGCCCTGATGGCGGCTATGCTGGGGCGCGAGGTGCTGACCAAGGAATACCAGACCGTCCGCATCAAGATCGCCTTCAATCCGCTGCAGGAGAAGTTCGAGGTGGCCAATCCCGCCATCCAGAAGGACCCGAGCTGGATCTACGACGTGGCCGAGGTCTTCGCGCCGGACTCCAGCCTCATGGACCTGACGGACAAGTACCACGCGGCCAACCCCGCGGCCGACAAGAGCGGCGTGTCGCGCATCCTGGAGAACCTCCGCAAGATCGTGAACAACCACGTGGGAATCATCGAGCTGGACGGCGACCTGGATATCGATACGGTCACCGAGATCTTCATCCGTGTGAACTCCGAAGGTTCCCCGCTAAGCCAGGCGGACTTCGCCATGTCCAAGATCTCCGTCAACGAGACCTACGGCGGCAACGTACTGCGCAAGGCCATCGACTACTTCTGCCACATGGCGGTGAATCCCGAGTTCTACAAGACGATCCAGGCCAACGATCCCGCGTTCTGCGCCACCGATCTATTCCAGAAGATGAGCTGGCTCAAGAACGAGATAGACGATATCTACGATCCGTCCTACACCGACATGCTGCGCGTCGCCTTCACCACCGAGTTCAAGAGGGGCAAACTCCAGGACCTCGTCGCTCTGCTGTCGGGCCGCAATTTCGCGACCCGCGAATTCGAGGAGAGCATCGTCGCCGATTCCTTCGCGCGCCTGCGGAAGAGCGTCCTCACCTTCATGAACGAGAACCACTTCAAGCGGTTCGTCATGATCATCCGGTCCGCGGGTTTTGTCGATTCGTCGCTCATCGGCTCCCAGAACGCGCTCAACGCCGCCTACATCGTCTACCTCACGCTCCGCGAGCAGGGCGTCGCCGACGCCGACATCGAGCGCCACGTGCGCAGGTGGTTCGCTTTCTCCGTGCTCACCGGCCGTTATTCGGCTTCGCCCGAATCCACCTTCGATTACGATATCCGCCAGATCCATCTCCTCGGCTTCGACAAGTACGCGCAGACCCTCTACGCGGGCGAACTCTCCGAGGCGTTCTGGGGCGCGAGCCTCCCGCAGGAGATGGACACCTCCGCGTCTTCCAGCCCCTACTTCCGCGTCTTCCAGGCGGCGCAGATCAAGCTGGGGGACCGGGGCTTCCTCTCCAAGGATCTTACCGTAAAGGACCTCGTGGAGGTGAAGTCCGATGTTCACCACCTCTTCCCCCGGGATTACCTCAAGAAGCTCGGCTTCACCAAGGGTCAGTACAACCAGATAGCCAACTACGCGGTGACCCAGAACGAAATCAACATCGCCATAGGGAACAAGCCGCCCGCCGTTTACATGGCGGAGATCCGTTCTCAGTGCTCCGGCGGTCCCAAGAAGTACGGCAACATCGTGGGAGCGGAGGATCTGAAGGACAACCTCGCGATGAATTGTATCCCGGAGGATTTCTCAGCCATGGACGCCGAACGGTATCCCGAGTTTCTCGCCCGCCGCCGGGAGCTCATGGCCAGGAAAATGCAACGGTGGTTTGAAGCGCTCTGAAGAGGCGGTATTCAGGGGCAGCCGCAGGAACCGCCGAGGATGAGTTCGCTGGGTATGAGCACCTCGCGGAGCGGAAGGTCTTCTTTTGATTCGATGAGGGAAAGGAGCATCTCCGCCGCGGCCGTCCCGATCCTCGATTCCATTTTACCGAGCGTGGTCGGGCGCGGCGAGAGGGCATCGATGACATCCGGGTGCTCGAAAGAGGCGACGGCTAGGTCCTCGGGAAGGGAGAGTCCGAGCTCGTGGATGGCCTTGTAGCCGCCAAGGAGTAGCTGTGAATTGGCGTAGATGATCGCGGTCGGACGGCGGCCGCTCCCTTCGCCGAGTAGGCTCATCGTCGCGTCGAAGCCGCCGCGGATTTCCCAGTCCACGCTGCGCACCAGGGATTCGTCGGGGGCGATGCCGGCCTGAGCCAGGGCGGAACGATATCCGGCGAGGCGCTCTCTGGCAGATGATTCCTCCAAGGGCCCCGTCACGAAAGCCAGACTGCGGTGCCCGTGGCCCAGTATATGGGTAGTGAGCAGCGCAGAATTATGCTCGTTGTCTTGGAGGACGTAGTTTCGGGGCGGGCCGGAGAGGCGGTTGTCGATGATGACTAGGGGGGTTCCCTCGAGGTTCGGGATCTCGTCGAGGTACTGTCCCGAGTTGCCCACGGGCGCCAGGACTATGCCGTCGATATTCTTCGCCAAAAGGGAGCCGATGGAAGCGATCTCGTTCTCCCTCGCGTTTGAGGTGAAGCAGATCAGCGTCGAGTAGCCTCTGCCGCGGAAGAAGGTATCTACGCTCATGCCGATCTCGCCGAAGAAACCGTTCGTAATATTGGGGATGATGTAACCGATCGTGTTCGTGCGCTGGCTACGGAGGCTTTGCGCCGCCCAGTTAGGCGTAAAGCCCCGCCTGCGGACGACTTCCATGATGGCCAGCTTCGTTTCTCCCTTTATATCCGGATGGTCGTGAATGGCGCGCGAGACGGTCTTTATTGAGAATCCCGTCTCTTCGGCAATATCTTTGAGCGTGGTCACGCTTCCCCTTTCTTTCCCGACGCCAGGGCGACGGGGACGATGCCGGGCACTATCAGGCTGAGAGTAGATAACACCATGAAATATGACCGCGCAAGCCCCCCACCGACGAGGACGCTCCCGAGGAGTGGCCCGATAGCGGCCCCGAGTCCTCCCGCCGCGATCACCGCGGCCGTGAGGGACTCGGATCGGAGCGTAGATGAAGCGATCTTCACCGCGATCGGCCAGATCGGCCCCATGAAGAAACCGAGCAAGCCGAGGCCGAAGATCGGCCCCCCCGCACTGAGGAGCAGGGTAGATGCGGCCGCCAGTATCGAGCAGGCCGCGAGAGCGGGGGACAGCCCCCAATTGTCGGGAAGGATCAGTATGGAGAGCCGCCCGAGTATCATGCCGAGCCAGAGGAGGCTGGACGCCGAGGCCGCTTCGCGGGGCTGTAGGCCGCGGAGCTTTTCCAGCATGAAGGGCATCCAGGAACCGCAGAAAGACTCACCGACGACATAGACGAATATGAGGATGGCAAACAACGTCGCTAGGCCGTATCCGCGGCGATCCTTTTCCGCGGCCCGGACCCGCGAAGCCGGCGATGCCGCGATACCGGAGATAGAGCCGAGGTTCGGGGCGGAGCGATTCGAGGCGGTGAACGCAAAGGCGATAGCGGTCGAGAATGCCCCGAAAACCAGGAAGGTGATTTTCCACCCGCCGATAAGCGCCAGACAGGCCTGTGCCGCGATCGGCGCGGCGAAGGCGCCGATCGCGTAGAAGGCCTGGGAGAGGCAGAGGGGCTTGCTGGAGGCCTCGTCATGGCCGCCGGCGAGCAGAAGCGAACTGGACGTCTCAACGAGGCCACCTGCGCAGCCGAGAAGGAATATCCAGGGGAGGATCGTGGCGAGCGAGATCAGCGCGAACGGCGCCGCGAGGAGGGCGAGGCCCAAGACGAAAAGGCCTACTGAGACCATGGCTTTTAGCGAGAGCCTGAGCCGCGAGCGAAGTTTCTCCCCGAAAAAAGATACTCCGGCGAAGGCGCTGAACTGGAGAGTGATGGTCGCCCCTAATATCCAAGGAGGGAGCAGGAGGTCCCGGGATATCGTCGAGAGCAAGGGCGGCACCGCGTTGGCCGAGACGGCAAAGGCGGAGAGGGATAAGTATATACTGGCTAGGCCTAGGTTCACGCTATCGTCCTTTGAATAACGATAACGATGCCGACAACGTTAGCGGCTGTCAAGAGCCAAATCGTCAATAACCGGTAAAAGGACCTTGAAAAGTGACGGCCCCAGCCTTCCCTGGAAAATAGATAGGAACAGGGCCCTGCACTATGTCTATTTCTGATATTCTCGGGGCAATAGGTCCCAACCAGAATTTACCAGCCTGTCCCGGATTCCCCGAGGACTCGCGTTCCGCGCAAATACAAAAACAACTTGACAAAGCGACAGAAGAATGTAACATGGTAAGCGTTGCCGACAACGTTGGCAATTTGCAAATCGACGACAAAACTTTCAAACGGAGGTGTCTATGAAAAGGTTTGGAGCGGTTTTGCTGGCACTCCTTCTTCTTGCATCGACAAGCGCATGGGCGCAGACCAAGAAAAGCAAGCAGACGCTTATTGGCGTAAGCATCATGGAGCTGACTGCCTACACTTGGTACCTGGGCGTAATCGATGGCTGCAAACAGTGGGCGGCGGACCATCCCGAGGCGAACTTCACATTCCAGTTTGAGGATTCCCATTCGGACGTGCAGACGATGTTGAACAACATCGACAATCTCCTGGCGGCAAGCGCGAAGGGGATCATCCTCTTCCCGGCCGATGCCTCCTCCGCGATCCCCACCATCAAGCAGAATGTGGCCAAGGGCATCCCCTTCGTCATCGGCGACTACAAGCAGCAGCCCAACAAGCCTTCCGACGCGGTGTGGGCGACGTTCGTGGGCCACGATATGAAGGCCTTGGGTGTTAGTGCGGGTAAGATCGCGGTAGATTACCTTAAGACCTTGAAGAAGAACGACCCGGTCTGCCTGTTCGTATCGCGGCCGACTTCCGGCCAGGTCTCCGCGGATAGGTTCCAGGGCTTCAAGGATACGATATTGGCGGCTTTCCCGAAGGCCAAGATCATTGAGGAAGGCGACGCCGGCGCCGGCAGCAGGGCTTCTTCCCAGGACTTGGTGGAGAACGTTCTCCAGCGGGAACAGGTGATCGATGTCGTCAGCGGCCATAACGACGCGGAGGTCGTTGGCGCTTACAACGCAGCCGTGTCTCAGAAAAGGGGTAACATCAAGTTCATCGGGATCGCGGGCGACAAGGATGTGCTGACTTTCATTTCCAAGGGTAACCCGGCTTGGATCGGCGAGGTCCTCCAAGACCCGGTCGTCCTCGGCTATCAAGCCACCGACGCGATGTACAGGGCGCTCGTAAAACGCGAGAAGCTGCCCGAGTCCTATCAATTGCCGCAGCCGGAGGGTATCACGCCCGTCAACATCAAGAACTACAACTGGCAGAAATGGTCCTGGCTGTAAGCGAAGCGCTGATATCCGTTAACCGATGACCTGTGGGATTGTCCAGACAAACCACGGAGTCGCGGAGACCAGGGGGGAAAAGGAAGGACAAAGGGGAGATGGCGGACACGCCTTTTCTCCCCTTCCATCCCCTGTCGTAGTGGTTCGAGCCGACGGAGAAGACGGTTCTACGCCCATCAGGACTGCCTAGGATGCGCGTTTTCATGTCCACGATAGCTGCAATCGGGAACAGGCGGAGATAATCGATATGACTAGTGCTGTTCAGGCGAGGGAAGGGAGCCGCGATGGGAAATCGCCGCTGATCCAGGTAAAAAACTGTACGATGGAGTTTCCGGGCGTACGAGCCTTGGACGAAGTGAGCTTTACGTTGATGCCCGGCGAATGCCACGGCCTGGTCGGCGAGAACGGCGCCGGTAAATCGACCTTGTCAAAGTGCATCATCGGCGAAAATCGCATGACTAAGGGCGAACTGTACCTGGAAGGCAAGAACATACGCATTCCCACGTACTCCATAAAAGAATCCCAGAGACTGGGGATCGAAGTGGTTCATCAGGAATTCCAGCTGATGAACGACATGACGGGCCTCGAGAACATCTTCATAGGCCATTACAAGACAAGATCCGGCCTCATAGACTGGAGGGCCCTCGGTAAAAAAGCCAAAGAGCTTATGGATTTCCTGCAGTGTGACGTGAACCTCAACGTTCCCGTTAAATATCTGCGCACCGCGGAAAAACAGATCATACAACTCGCCAAAGCGGTGCTATCCGAGTCGAAGGTCCTGATATTGGACGAGCTGACCGCCGTCCTTCAGGAAAAGGATATCCTGAACATCTATAGGATTATCGGTATTCTGAAAAAGAGGGGGATGGGCATAATCTATATTTCCCACCGACTCAACGAAATATTCGAATGCTGCGATTCCTACACCGTGCTATGCGACGGACGTCACGTAGATAGCGGGCGCGTCGCCGACATCGACAAAGCGCAATTGATCAAGCTGATCATCGGCCGCGAATTAACGCAGGTCTTCCCGCCCGTCAATCAGGTTTTCGGTGACATGATGCTGGAAGTCAAGGGCCTCACCGCGCCGGAGGCGTTCAGGGACGTATCGTTCCAGGTGAGGGCGGGCGAAGTTATCGGACTCGCGGGGCTCTTGGGCGCGGGCAAGACAGAGCTCGTTCATGCCGTCTTCGGCAACCACCCCGTGGTGAGCGGACAGATTTTCGTCAGGGGCAAAGAAGAAAAAATAAAGAGCCCGAAGCGGGCTATTAAGCTGGGGATAGGACTCGTGCCCGACGAACGGAAGACGCTGGGACTCAATATGCAGTTCGATATAAAGGACAATACGACCCTGCCGTCCATGAATAAATTCCGAAAATTCAAGCTCTTCCAGGATCATGGCGCGGAAGCCAAGGCCGCCTTCGATATCAACGAAAAGCTGGAATTGACCTACTACTCCCTGTGGCAAAACGTCAAGAACCTTTCCGGCGGCAATCAGCAGAAGATCGTCATAGCCAAGTGGATGCTCAGGAATTCCGAGATAATCCTGCTGGACGAGCCGACGAGAGGCATCGACGTCGGCGCCAAGTTCGAGATTTACAAGCTGATCAATGAACTCACGAAACAGGGCAAGAGCATCGTTCTCGTATCGCCGGAACTCGAGGAGCTGATCGGGCTGTGCAACCGGGTCTACATCATGTTCGAGGGCTCGGTCATGGATATCGTCGAGGGAGAAAGAAAGACGCAAGAGGTGATTATCAACAGTCTGCTAGGGGTGAACGAAAATGAGTGACATCGCGGGAAAGATCAAACGCAATGGCGGCGAATGGAAGCTGTTCTTCAAGGAATGGATAATACTGATACTGCTCCTGGCCCTCGTCGTGATCTGCAGCCTGTGCCTTCCCAGGTTCCGGACGACCAACAATATCATGAATATCCTGCGCCAGGCTTCCTTCACGGCCATAATCGCCATGGGCGAATTCTTCGTGATACTGATCGGGCAGATGGATATGTCCGTCTCGTCGGTCATCGGCATGATATCCATATTCTTGGCGGGATTCGTCGTCAAGATGGGCCTACCCATTTGGCTGGCGCTGCTCTTGGTGCTGGCCATGGCGGTAGTGGTCGGGATCATCAACGGCACGCTCGTGGTATACGGCAAGATGCCCTCGTTCATAGCGACGCTGGTCGTCATGAACATAGTCAGGGGCGTAATCTTCCTGTATTCCAGGGGTCTTCCCATCTCCGGTCTGCCCGAGGGCTTTAATTTCCTCGGTTCCGGCTACGTCTGGATCATACCGTTCCCGGTGATACTGATGTTCATCGTGGCGACCATCCTCTACGTGATCACGGCGCATACGTCCGTCGGCCGGAGCTTCTTCGCGGTCGGAGGCAATCTGGAGGCCAGCAAACTTTCGGGCATAAACGTGAAATTCATCAGTATCCTGGCTTTCGTTTTTTGCGCGGTCTTGACGGGGGTTGGCGCCCTAGGTCTGACGGCCAAGACGTTGGCCGGTAACGTGACCTTGGGCGACGAACTGCTCTTCGACGTCATGACCATCGTCGTCCTAGGCGGTACCTCGCTGACGGGCGGGCGCGGGCGCGTTTTCGGCGTCGTGATCGGCGCGCTGTTCCTGCAGGTGATCGGCAACGCGATGATCCTCTTGAGTATAAATACCTACTGGCAGTGGGTCGTGAAGGGTGCCATCCTCATCGTGGTCGTCCTCATCGATTCCAACACCAAGAGAGACATCAAGCAGACGGAGCGCAAGGCTCCGGAGAGCAAGACCATACGAAGCGCGATGGAGGCGAATTAACATGCACGGAGATATCCGTATTCCCGATTACGAGTACAAGGAGCGCGTGCGCCGCGCCGGCGAAATCCTTCGCCGTGAGGGACTGGACGCCTTAATAGTCAACGGCGGCGAAGCCGATTACTCGAACACGAGATATTTCTCGGGATTCTGGCCGCTGTTCGAGCGCTGCGGCGTGGTCATAAGCGCCGCGGGCGAGGGTGCGCTCCTGGTGGGCCCCGAGAGCAGGGCCTTCGGCGGCGACCGCAACAAGCTCGACAAGTTGTACGTTCTCAAGGACTACCGCGAGAGCGCCGACCCGGCGTATCCCGAGCTACGGGCCGACACATTCAACGACGCGTTCAAAGGCCTGGGCATCGAGGGCAAGAAGCTCCGCATCGGCGTAGCGAGCTATCTCGATACCTCAATCGTAATCATGGAAGGCATCAAGAAGGCCTTTCCCGAGGCCGAAATCGTCCGGGCGGACCACTTCATGGTCGAACTGCGCTCCATCAAGTCCGAGAGCGAGATCGCCTGCCTGAAGGAAGGTTACCGCCTGGCGGAACTCGCCAGCCAGCAGGTGATCAAGGAGATCAAGCCGGGTATGACCGAGCTCCAGATGGTCGGCGTCGCGCAACGGGTGATCTACGAGAACGGCGCGGAGTACGAGGGCCTGCCGATGTACGTGTTTTCCGAGGCGTCGACGCGGCACGCGATCTCGCGCTCCTCATACCGCAGGTTCGAGAAGGGCGATATCGTTCAACTCAACCTGTCCGCGAAGATCGACGGCTATTCCGCTTCGATCGGCTATCCCGTGATCCTGGGCAAGCTCGCCGGCAAGCGAAGGGACATAGTGCTGTTCGGCCTCGAGGCGCACAATTGGACGCAACGACAGCTGAAAGCCGGCGTCGTCGCGGCCGATGTCGCGCGGGATTTCTACAAGTACTACGCGGACAACGGGTACAAGGACAACTTCGTATACGGTCCCCTACACGGCACGGGCCTGATCGAGGTCGAAGCGCCCTGGGTAGAGACGAGTTCGAATTACTCATTCAAACCCAATATGACTTTCCAGATCGATACCTTCATTTCCACCGACGCCTTTGGTGTCCGCTGGGAAAAGGGTATCGCCATCAAGGACGGCGGCGTGGAAGTCCTGTCCGCCCCTATCGGCAAGCTCTACGAGCTTGAATTCTAGGGAGGCGCCGGAAGGCTCGCCATGAAACCGATCTACGTTCTGTTCGGCGTCGACATGGAGACGGACGTCGGTAGCTTTACGCCTTATTACGAGGGCACGAAGCACGCAACGCCCCTCTTGTTGGATCTGTTCAAAGAAAAAGGGGTGCGGGGCACCTTTTTCTTCACCGGGGAATGCGCAAGGGAGAATCCCGAGGTCGCGCGGATGGTCGCGGTGAGCGGCAACGAAGTAGGCTGCCACTCCCTGTACCACGAGACGGTGGGCGACGAGCTGTTCCCCCTGCCGGGCGTGAAACCGTTGCTCCCGCACGAGGTCAAACCCAGGCTGGTCATGTGCAAAGAGTGGGTGGAAAAGGCCGCGGGCGTGGAGACGACTTCGTTCCGCTGCCCCAGGCTCTGGGGCTCAACCGCGGTCGTCAACGCTTTGGAGGAACTGGGCTTCACCTGCGACGTGACGTACCCCATGTATTTCTATCGGGAACAATTTTCCCCCTATCATCCCGACCGTACGGATTGGACGAAGAAGGGCGACAGCGCCGTGCTCGAAGTTCCCAATTTCGCGGATATGGTCATGGAGAGCAAGGATCCCGGGCTTGAGCGCGACCGCGACCAATGGCCCCTGTTCAGGACCGAGGGCGCCGGCTACATGCTTGAGCGGACCCGGGCCTTCGTAAAATTCTGCGACGACAAGAACATACCGCGGGTTCTCGCATACTACATACATCCTTGGGAATTCTGGCCGATGGCCGCGAGCTACAACTTCGGCGAGGCGACGGTCATACCCGACGAATTCATCACCAAGAACTGCGGCGATGTGGCGCTTCGCGAACTCGCGAAGCAGCTTGACGGATTGAAAGAGATGGGCGCCACGTTCGTGACCGCGCGCGACCTCGTTGAGATCCTCGCGTAAAGCGGGTAAGCGGCGCGCGTCGGGCGCTCTCGAGAAGACCGACTCGAAAAGGAGGGAACGCCATGCTGAAGCTCTTGCCCGAGCCGAAGAGGCTCGTGGAAAACCGGGGATACACAAAGTCGTTCAGAACTATTCGACTCGATTTGGGTGATCTCTCGGATTCGGAGCAAGAGGTCTATCGGGAAATCGCGGCGATCAGGTTTTGGAATCGCAAGGATCTGCTGATCCTGGCAGAAAGCGGGCCACGCGATTGCGTCAAAGTTACCGCGGTCCCGAGCCTGGCCGGCGTCGAATCCGGCGGCGGCGCTCTGTTCCTGAAGCAGGGGTACTATCTGGGAATCACGGAAAACGGGGTCACGCTTAAATACCAGGAGAAAGCTGGCTACATTAACGCGCTCACTTCGTTGAAGGCTCTGATCGTCAAAACGGACGATGGATTCGTACTGCCCCTGTGCGAGATCGTCGACTGGCCATCGGTGGAGCACCGCGCGGTGGCTCCCACCTTTTCCTGGTACGCGGGATACGGCCGTCTCGGTTTCGATATGCAGCTTTGGGGGTTGGAAGACTGGGCGGAATTCCTCAATCTCTGCGTCGACAATAAGATCAACCAGATGAACATGGTGATGTATGGTTACTGGCCTTTTGAGATGGATGAGTACCCTGAGACGGTTTTCAAGGACGTGTCGCTGAAGATATGGAACAAGGAAAACCGGCGATGGCTGACGGTCCGTTACACGCACCCGAACGTAGAAGACGATTTCCTGGCTAAGTTCATTGACCTGGCGCACAAGCTCGAGGTCAAGATTTTCGCCTATGTCGGGCTGAACTCCTATAACGGGGCCTACAGCATAAAGCACCCCGAAAAGAGGATGGTCAAGCCGGCCGGTTCAGGCTTCATGAACGATTTCGATTCCGTATGCCTGAGCGATGAGGAAAACGTAGACTACATAATCGCCAGCATGAGGAAGATAGCCGGGCTCGGCTTCGACGGCTTCACCCTCGAGGAGAGCGAGGAAGGCTTCTGGTTCTGCAATTGCGATAGGTGCAGGGAGCGGTGGGGCAAAAACTCGAGCTCCCCGGTCGCGGCGAAGCACAAGGCCAATATGTGGCTCTTGAAACGCATATACGACGAAGTGCGGAAGGTGAGCCCTTCCGCCGTCATCGGCATACGCGCCTTCCGACAACCTCCACTGGAAAAAGACCCGGCCTTCCTGGCGGAATGCGTGAGCGGCATGCCCGAGGACATCATGTTGTTCTGGGCGCCCGCGCTCTACGTCCCACCGTCGGAGTTCAAGAAATGGATCGCCGCCTTCGGGAAGGACCGGATATGGGGTAGGGACGCCGAGGCGAACGCGATCACCTCGACGATGGGCAGGCTGTTCAGGGTCTTCGAGTCCAACATGCTGCGTTATGCGGACGAGCCGAACGTCCAGGTGATCGAACGCGATATCGAACAGCACATCTCGAGCGCCGAGGAAGGCGTCGCCGGTATCAATGGCTTCATGTTCGAGTGGTATGGGTTGTTTATGTTCCTCTGGGCGCACGGCAACTACGGTTGGGGTTCAAGGATGGACAAGGATGAGTTCTTCCGGCTTTCCTGCGAAGCCGCCTTCGGGGAAGAGTTGGGGGCGAGGGTCCTCGCGGTCCTCAGGAGCATCCTCACCGTGCATGAAAGCCAGATGCCGTTCTATACGACGCCCTTCCCGTTCCAGAAGAACAGGGTCACACAGGCGGACGTCCCGGCGATCGTCCAGGCGAAACTTCGGCACCCCGGACTCCTGGAGGAAATCCGCGGCATAAGGGCGCAGATAGAGCGGACACCGGGCCTTGAGCACTACGTCACGCATTTCGACCGGCTCGAGAACGCCGAGCTCCGGAACGCCGTGATATACGACATGGCGCTCGCCTCGCTGAAGTACGAAGGCGCGGCCTCGCACGAGGAAAAGGAACGGTGCTTGGACGAGATCCTCCGCTGCAACGAGAAGGATTTCGACCTGGTGAAGAGCATGTTCTTCGACATCAACCCGGTATGCGAGACGGGGGTGAAGAGCTGCATGTATCCTTATCACGAGATCAAGCGTTTGATCCGCAACATCCGTCACGCCGACGATCCCGACGAGGCGGTCGTATGCTCCGGCATCGAGGCTTTGGGATGGCTCTGGCTATGAAGCAAGAACGTTCGATTGTCTGTAGGCTTGATCCGGCCATGTTCGCCGAGAAGGAACATGAGTTCCTTAAGTCGCCGTCCTTTTCCGTCGGCGCCTTCCGCTACCGATCGGGGGTTGAGGCCGTCCGGATCCGCGCGGGCCGCGGTGAGTTCGTATGGCTCCCTTTCCTCGGGCAGCAGCTTTGGGATTGGAGCGTTGACGGCAAGAGCCAGAAGTTCGAGGGGTTCGTGAGCGAGCCTTCGTATGGGAAGAACTTCCTCCAGAACTATGGGGCTTTCCTGATCCACTGCGGAATCACCGCGATGGGCAATCCCGGCGCGAACGACAGGCATCCGCATCATGGCGAATTACCCGTATCCAGGTTCGACGAGGCGTGGATCGAAATCCTGCGGGAAGGCGGCCGCGACCGGTTATCCTTGGGGGGACATCTTCACTGGCATGTCCCTTTCATCGCGGAGTACCATTGCTACCCCGCGCTGTGCATCGCACCTGACGGCCTGTCGTTGCATGCCGAGTTGCGCTTGGAAAACCCGGCGGCGGCCGTCATGGATTACATGTATCTCGCGCATATCAACTTCCCCTTCGCGGGGGCGGAGAAGCTTTTGTCGACCGTCCCCTTCGATCCCCAGCATGTCGCGATCCGGAACGAGATCGTCCCCGGCTTGGCTGTGAATCCCGCATCGGTCAAGCGGATAGATCAGGCGGCCGCCTACGAGCCCGAATTGGTCGCCATCGCGAAACATGGGGGGACAGAAGAGGATACTTCCGGCTCGGTCATGGTTTACTCGGACGGCTCTTGCCGTTGGGTACGCCAGGAAACGCCCGAGCTCGATCATCACGTATTCTGGATGACGCATAACGCGGACCGCGGCGCCTGCGGATTCCACCTGCCGTCGACGGCAGGCCCCACGGGATTCGAGAGCGAGAAGGCCTTGGGCAACATAAAACAACTGGGGCCCGGCGGCAGCGTAACATTGCGATACGCCTGCGGGTTCTGCGACAGGTTGAGTGACGTACCCTTTAACGGAGCCGTCTAATCGCACCTCGACGCAAGGAGATGACGAATGGAAACGTGTATGGGGAGGACCCAATGGGTCTATCCCGACCTGGAGCTCCCCCCGCCCGGTGATTCCCCGCTAAAAGGGCATGAGTCGCTCATCATACTGAACATGAACGACGCCGACGCCACGGTCGTCCTGCGGCTCTATTTCACCGACACGGAGCCGGTCGAGCTGGCCCCCGTAAAGGTCGCGGCCCGTCGCGTCCGGTGTTTCAGGCTCGATAACGTCGACGACGTCGGGATGAGGATCCCCCGCGAAACGCAGTACGCCCTGCGCGTCACTACCGATATCCCTGTGGTCGCGCAATACGGAAGGCTCGATACGCGCCAGCCGAATATGGCTTTTTATACTGTCATGGGCTACAGCGACTGATCGCGTACGCTGTTTACGCGGCGATCTTCTCGGCCTTGACCAGGCGGTCCGGGGAATGCCGATACGTCTCCATTGGACATCCGGTTAGCGGAGGACGAGGTCGTTCGGGAGCCCTTTCACCGCTTCGCCGATGATCTCGATGCTCCGTGGGAAACCCCGTTGCAGGAGATCGTCCGCGAGGAAAGTAGCCAGATCGAGGTTGGCGGACCTGCGCACGAGAAACTCGGATTCGGCGAGGATATCCTCTAGAAATTCACGAGCTGACTTCACAGTACACCTATTCGGCGAGGATGCGCTCACGACGTGTAGGATCGAAGGCTTCGGGGGGGAGTACGTCCACGGGCACGGGTAACGAGGCTTCCAGCACGTCGGCGGCGTCCATGAACGCGTCGATGTTCTTACGGCCCTCCAGGAACTCAAGAAGCAGGTCGCCGTCCGAATCCGCGCGGGCCTCTCCGCGCGCGGTGGAGCCGAACACGGCGACGCGCTTGACCCCGAGCCGGCCCAGCGATGAGGATACTTCCTTGATGATGGAGACCGCGTCCTCCGTCTTCATTTCGTTACTCTTGGCTCTCAGTATAACAGTCGCCTTCGCTTCGTCAGTCCGGCCTGATCCTACCCCTGTTTTGCCTCCGGCGCGGCGGCGTGCTATCCTTAGCGCATGTCAAACTTCTTATTCCTAAAATCAAAAGCCCTCTTTGCCGACTTTGCGGCCGCGTGCGCGGAAGCGGAGAAATCCCTCACCGTCTCCTACTCCACCGCCGCCCTCCAGACTCGGCGGGCCCTGGAGCTCGCCGTGCGGTGGATGTACTCATACGACAATGATTTGACGGTCCCCTATCAGGACAACCTTTCCTCGCTGATCCACGACTATAAGTTCAAGGGCATCCTGGACGGCAACCTCTTCCCCCGACTCCGTTTTATCGTGGACCTGGGCAACAAGGCCGCCCACACCGCGCGGCCCGTCACCCGCGTCCAGGCGGTGGAAGCCCTGCGCTGCCTCTACGACTTCATACTCTGGGTTGACTGGTCCTACTCCGACAACGCCCACGGCGAGCCCTTCAAGGAAGACCTCTTAAGCGAGGGCGGGAACACCGAGGCCAAGGACGCCAAACTCCAAAAGGAGTTGGAGCGGTTACAGGCGGAGCTCGCGGAGAAGGACCAGAAACTCGCCTCCATCCTCCAAAAGCCCGAGGTCCGGAAGAAGTACCGCGTGGTGCGGGTGGACAACAGCAAAGCGCGGGTTTTCCCGAAGATCGACCTGAGCGAGTTCAAGACGCGCAAGCTCTACATCGACCTGGCGCTGGAGCTGGCCGGATGGAAGATGGGGAGCGACTGCCGCGTAGAGGTGGAACTGTCAGGCATGCCGAATCCGAGCGGGGCAGGCCGCGCGGACTACGTCCTTTACGGAGAGAACGGCAGACCCATCGCCGTCGTGGAGGCCAAGCGGACGAGCGTGGACGCCAAGGCGGGGAAGATCCAGGCTGCCCTTTACGCGGACTGCATCAAGAAGGAGTACGGGGAGCGGCCCTTCATCTTCTACACCAACGGATTCACCACCTGGTTCTGGGACGACGCGCGGTACCCTGAGCGGCAGGTGTCGGGCTTCTTTTCTCCGAGCGAGCTGGCCTGGTTCATCCAGAGGAACCGGGAGCTCCAACCCCTCGTAGGCTAGAAGGTCAACGAGGCGATCACGAACCGGGACTACCAGAAGCTGGCGATACAGGCCGTCTGCGAAACCCTGGGTGCCAAACACCGGAAGGCGCTCCTCGTCATGGCGACGGGCACCGGCAAGACCCGCGTCGCGATCTCCCTGGTGGATCTGCTTACGCAGAGGGGCTGGGTGAAGAATATCCTCTTCCTCGCCGACCGGCGGGAAACTGATAGGAACTGTCATTTCGGGTTTTTTGCGGTTTCGGGTCAAAATTCGGT
>JADHEF010001310.1_pt1 | contig 16193 bp, 17 predicted proteins | sample 8952391 | NCBI WGS metagenome assembly JADHEF01 (sample SAMN16124439, study PRJNA663245) | bioreactor sludge metagenome | isolation source: sludge (nitrite) | place: India:Bengaluru | collected 2019-02-28
CGGGCTTGCCGCGTCTACGACGGCCGCGGCCGGCACCGCCCCGGACAGCGCAGCGCTGGCCGGCGTTGCGCGCGAACTCGGCTGGCGCATCGAATCGGCCGACGTGGCCGCGCCCCGCATCGAAGGCGGCAGCCCCTGTCGGCGCGCGTCGCTGGCCGGAGCGCAGGTGGCCGGCGACCTGCGGCTGCGCCTGCCGCAAGACGCAGACGAGACGCTGCGTCGGCAGGTGTTGCGGCAGGTGCTCGATGCTCCGGCCAGCCGCTGCGCGTTCGGCTTCCTGCTCGGCGATGCCACCCGCCGCGCCACCGCCAGACTGCAGGCCAATCCCGGTTTCCGCTTCACCGCCGTGCAACTGGGCTGGGTGGGCTTCGGCTGGCGCGGCGCACCTGCGCAAGGCTGGCGCGAATTCCGCAGTTTCGGCCGCGGCTACCAACCGGCCGACGGCAATGCGCGGGCACTGGATGCGTTCTACACCGGCCACGTGCGCGCCGAATGCGGCACCGGCCGCCAGGTGGCACAGCTGGCCACGCTGCGCGAGCTGTTCGGCGATGCCGCGTTCGACCGTGATTTCAGTGCCGGCGAACTGTCCATCGGCACCTTCCTCACGCTGCACGAGACCGACAGCATCCTGCTCGGTGCGCACGCCGGCGAATTCGTCGCCGACGGCAAGGCGGTGAAGACCTCGCAACTCGGGCGTCAGGCCTTCATGGGCGTGCCCGGCTTCATCGAACACGTATTCGATGCTTCACACGTGGACGATGTCGCCAACCAGGCCGAGAACTTCGTCGTCACCGACGTCGATGCCGCCGCAGCCGACGCACTGGCCATGCATGGCGGGCTGCGCCACTACGACACGCTCAACCGCCAACTGTGGGCGCTGAGCCGGCAGATGCCGCGGCAAGGCTACCGTTTTTACGAGCGGGTGCTGTTCGAACGCGACGACCGTCCCATCGCCCGCATGCCGCGCCTGCGCAAACTGCAGGTGGCGCGCATGCGGGCCCTGCTGGACGACCCGTTCTATCGCGGCTTCATGGTCTACGTGCACCCGCAGGGCGTGCACCCGATCGGCTTCCACATTGCCCGCCTGCTCGATCGCAACCCGCGCACGCCGTATGCCATCGAGCTGGCGCTGCACAACCTGCACACCACCCTCTACCGGCGCTGGCTGGACAGCCGGCTGCGCGCATCTGCCCCCCCGGTAACCACGGTTCCGGCTACTGCGAGGACAGGAGGCGATTGACCGCTTGCGCGGCAATGTCGTGTTCGTCGATCTTGCGCAGCCGCCGGGCCAGTTCGGCGTCGTCCAGCACGCCCTCCCGGTGCAGCCAGCGGAAGCGCCGGCGCAATTGTTCCGGGTCCTCGCTTTCGGGGAAAAAATCGTATTCCCTGCGCAGAGCGTCGCTGCGGCGCTTGTCCATCTGGCCCAGTATCTGCACGCGGTTGTCGTCGCCGATCACCATCAGGTTGCCCTTCTCCGTCGGCACGACGGTGAAATGCAGCGTACGCAGGCGATAGGCGATCAGGCAGCCGATGCCGGCCGGCAACCACACCGATGGCACAAGGCTGTGCTGGTCCACGTAGCGGAAGACGCCCAGAAACAGGCCCAGCGCCACCCAGAACAACCCCGCATTGCGCAACCAGGCGTTGCGCTCCACCAGAGTCTGGCGGTCGCGGCCGATTTCCGCGTAGTCCACCGAAAAACTGCGGCTGCCCGAGGGATCCTGCCATTCGTAGTCCAACCGCTCGTCACCGAACACGTAGCGCGTGCGATGCGACAGGCGCTTCTGCCTGATTTCCATGCGTTCGGCATCTCCCTGGGGCCGGGGATCCCGCCCCGGCCCGTGGTGTCCGACGGCGGCTCAGCCCGCCACCGAGGCCGCGTTGTTGCCGCGGTCGGCGTCGGGCAGTTTGTGGTCCGGATCCAGCGTCACGCGGAGCACCTTGCCGGTCGTCGGCAGCACGATGCGCGGGGACGACTGCTGCAGCCAAGCCTCCACCGGCACGCGCTTGTCCAGATGCGTGCCATCGGCCATGTCCACGCGCAGGGTCGCCGGCATCACCAGCTTGTGCCGGCTTTCCAGCGTGACCACCAGGCCATGCGAAACGTCGTCGTCCACATAGGCGGCCTTGGTCACGCCCATGTCCAGCTGCCAGTTGTTGAAGTACCAACCACGCCACCACCAGCCCAGGTCCTCGCCGGACTCGCTCTCCATGAAGCGGAAGAAATCCGAAGGCGTGGGGTGCTTGTACGCCCACGTGGCGATGTACTTGCGGAACGCCGGGTCGAAACGCTCCGGCCCGAGGATCTGCTCGCGCAGCAACACCAAGCCCAGCGCGCCCTTGAAGTAGGTCAGCGGGTGACGGTACTTCTCGCTGATGCCGTCGGCCGGCGCCATCAGCGTCGGGGCATCGGCATCGGCCAGCAACGGCAGGATCTCGTCCACCGGGTTGCCGCCGCCGGGCGCGTACTCGCCATCGCGCTTGGGCGCATATTCGCCGTGGTTGAACGCATCGGAGGCATACACGTCAATGAAGGTGTTGAAGCCTTCGTCCATGAACGCGTAACGCCGCTCGTTGGAGCCGACGATCATCGGGAACCAGGTATGGCCCAGCTCGTGCGCGCTGATCCAGAACAGGCCCTTGCCGGTATCGTCGAACCCGTCGAACACGATGCCCGGGTATTCCATGCCGGCACCGTGTCCACCGAGGTTGATCGCCGCCGGCCACGGGTACGGGTACCACTGCGAGAAATGCTCGATGGCACCTTTGACGTACTCGGTGGAGCGGTCCCAGGCTTGCGGGCCGACGCCTTCGGCGGCATACACCGACATCGCCAGCGATTTCTTCCCGTCGGGCAGGTTGATGCGCGCGGCATCCCACACGAAAGCCGGCGAAGCGGCGAATGCCACGTCGCGGGTGTGCTCCATGCGGAAACGCCAGGTCTTGCTGCCGTCGGCCGTGGGCCGCGAGGACGGCTGGCCCACTTCATCGGGCTTGACGATGTAGACGGTCTTGTCGCTGCCGCGCGCCTGCTCCAGCCGTTGCTGCTGGCTGGCGGTGAGCACGTCCTTCGAATTGAGCAGTTCGCCGGAACCGGCGACGAACCAGTTCCACGGCACCGTCACCGCGTAGTCGAAGGTGCCGTATTCAAGATAGAACTCCGAGCCCAGATAGGGCTGGGTATCCCAGCCGCGCACGTCGTCGTACACGGCCATGCGCGGATACCACTGGGCGATCTCGTAGATCTCGCCGTTCTTTGACGGCGTGATCGCGGTGCGCCCGCCCCAGGTGTCGGGCACGGTATAGGCATAACGCACGTGCAGTTTGAGCGTGCCGCCGTTGCCGGCCAACGGCGCCGGCAGGTCCACGCGCATGCGCGTCCCGTCGACGAGGAATTTCGCCGGTACCCGCTTGCCGCCCTGCTCCACCTCCACCGACGCGATACGGTAGCCGTCGGTGGACGGGCTCGGCACCCACGGTTTGACCGGCTGGCCCGGACGCGGAGGACGTGGTGCGCGCACATCCCTGGCCTTGGCGTCGGCACGGTAGATGTTCTGGTCCAGCTGCAGCCACAACACGTCCAGCGTGTCCGGACTGCGGTTGGCATAGGTGATGGTTTCCTCGCCACTCAGCGTGCGCGCGGCCGGATCGATGCGGGCTTTGAGGTCGTAGTCGGCACGGTTCTGCCAGAACAGCGGCCCGGGCTTGCCGCTGCCGGAACGGAAGGCATTGGACGCATCGGGCAACTGCAAAGGCGCGAACAGCTCGCGCGCATCGAACCTGCCGTCATCGGCGGCATGGGCCAACGGCGCAACCGCAGCCGTGGCGAAGATCAGGGAAACGGCAACCGGCAGGTTGCGGACATTGGTCGGCACGACAGGCTCCAGCAGCATGACAGGGGAAGTGACGTTCCGGGTGTAACACCCCCCTGCGAAATCGCAGGAGGGCCATTGGTCATGGCCGGCGGGTAGGTCAAGGATCGACGGCCGGATGCATGACCCAGCTGCCATCCGCTCGGAAATCCAGACAGGCATCGGCAGCCTGCGCGCAATCGCCAACCGGGTGGATCCGGCTGATCGGCACACCCAGTCGCCAGGCCAATCCATACATGCCGATGGCATAGAAACGCTGATCGTCGGCCACGTGCACCGAAAAGGAGCCCGCTACCGGATGCTTGCTCTCGAGCTGCCGGAGCGTGGTTTCGGCCCAGCGCGCGCGTCCGATCAGGCCCGGATGGTCCAGCCTGCGGGTTCCTTCCACCGCCAGCCAGGAAGACGCGCCGATCAGCAAGACGGCCGGCAGCAGTGCGCGCCGCCCTTGCAGCGCGCGGGCCAGCGCAATCGCCGGCACGATGGCGGCGATCGCCGCATAGTACGCATAGCTGTTCCAGGCCAGCGGGAAATACGGGGCGTAAGCCAATACCGGCAGCACCAGCACCAGCAGCCATTGCCTGCGCGACAGACGGGAAAGGCCGCCACGGGCAAGGGCCAGCCCCCATGCCGCGATGACAGGCACGGCCACTGCCGCCGCCCAGGCCGCCCCCAGGCGCAATCCACCGGTGGCTGCCAGCCGCAAGGCCTCGCGCGGCACGTTCAGCAGCCATGCCACCAGTGCCGCCGCATTGCGCAACAGGTTGCCACCGAAGGCATAGGCATATTCCGGCGCCGGCGGCACCGTCACCTTCGAGCGCAGCCAGAGCCAAACCAGTCCCGTCACGATGCAGACGGCCAACGTGACCCACTCGCCGCGACGCATGCGACTGCCGGCAAACAGCGACAACCCGAACAACATCCCGGGCGTGAGGATTGCCGACTCCTTGCTCAACAATGCAAGGGCGAAAAACGGCGGCACCGTCGCCAGCAACATCACCCGCAACGGCCCCTGCCGGATCGAGGCAGCCAGCCACGCCGATGCCGCCAACCCGGTGAAAGCCACCAGAACCGAGCTGTTGACGGCGGCCACCCAGTGCACCGGCAACAACCCGACGGCCAGCACCCCGTACAGGCCACCCGACAGCAACCCGACCGATACCGGCTGCTCCCAGCGGCAAACCCGCGCCAGCGTGCCGCCGAGCAGTCCGACGGCAGCAGCTCCCGTCAGATGCAGGCCCAGTGCCGCCATGTGGGCAATATGGGCATCACCTGCCATCGCGCCTTCGACAACACGCCACCACGCCTCCTGCGACAACGGCCGCCAGAACTGCACCGGCACCGAAGGCCAGAACGTCTGCCACCAGGGCACTCCGGCAAGATTGGCCACGCGTGCGCCGTACAGGTAAACGTAATCGTCGCCCCAGAACGGCGTGCCGATCGCTGGCAGCCAGATCGCGGCAGCGAAGGCCGACAGGACCAGGAACGCGACGAGATCGCCGGCAACGCCGGCCGGCGATGGACGGGTTTCACGCGGCATCATGCGGCGTCCGGTCTCGGGCATCGCCCCGGACACGCGGACAGGCCGGGCGCAATCGTCGGCAGGCCCCTCATCCCAACAGCGTCTCCAGCACGGCCATGCGCACGGCCACGCCGTTGGCAACCTGGCGCAGCACCCACGACTGCGGGCCGTCGGCGACCTCGTCGGTGACTTCCACGCCGCGGTTGATCGGGCCCGGGTGCATGACGATGGCATCGGTTGCCGCGCGCTTCAGCCGGGTGGCGTCGAGACCGTAATGCTCGTGGTAGTGCTCCAGCGATTCGACCAACCCTTCTTCCATGCGCTCACGCTGCAGCCGCAGCATCATCAGCGCATCGACGCCTTCGAGCATCGCGTCCAGATCGTGGCCCACCTCGCAACCGGCCAGCGTGCCGTCATCCGGCAGCAGCGACGCCGGGCCGCACACCCTGATCCGGCCGATGCCGAGCGTGCGCAGCGCGTGCAAATCCGAACGCGCCACCCGCGAGTGCTTGACGTCGCCGACGATCAGCACGCTCAGCTTCGAGAAATCGCTGCCCTTGGCCTGCCGCAGCGTCAGCATGTCGAGCAGGCCCTGGGTGGGGTGCGCGCTGCGGCCGTCGCCGGCATTGATCAACGCAGTGCCCTCGCCGGCCGCTTCGGCCAGCGCCTCCACCGCGCCATCCCCGGGATGACGGACGATGAAGCCGCGCACGCCCATCGCTTCGAGGTTGCGCATGGTGTCGCGCGCGGTTTCACCCTTGCGGGTGGACGACGTGGATGCGTCGAAATTCAGCACGTCCGCGCCCAGCCGCTGCGCGGCCAGCGTGAACGAGCTGCGGGTGCGGGTGGACGGCTCGAAGAACAGCGTGCACACGGCGGTGCCGGCCAGCACGTTGCGCTTGCCGACGCGGCCGACCGCCGCATCGCGGATCTGTCCGGCACGGTCGAGCAGGTGCAGCAGGGTGGCGCGTGGCAGGCCTTCGAGGGTGAGCAGGTGGCGCAGACGGCCGTCCGAATCGAGTTGCTGGGTCATGGCGTGGGCATCACGTAGGCGGGGAAATGTGGGCGCGGCATGTCAGGGCACCGGCACGGCGTCGTCCGGCGTCATCATCCAGCGCTCGACGATCACGGCGGCCGCGACGGCGTCCAGCGCTTCGGCATCGCGACGGCGCTTGCGGCCTTCGGCGCGCTCGCGCGCGAAACGCTGCGCGGCTTCGACCGAACTGGAACGCTCGTCCACCATCACCACCGGCAGATGCCAGCGCTCGTGCAACTGGCGGGCGAAGGCATGCGCACGCTTGCGATTGGGTTGGTCGCCGCCGTCCAGTGTGAGCGGATCGCCCACCACCAGGCCGACCGGGCGCCACTCGGCCTGCAGCCTGGCCAGTGCGGCCCAGTCCGGGCCATCGGCGCGCACGTCGATCACCGCCAGCGCGCGTGCACCGGTCAGGCTGCTGCCCAGAGCCACGCCGATGCGCCGCGAGCCGACATCGAAACCGAGCACGTTGCCGTCGCGCGGGATCGTCGGGCTGGCGGCAGACGCTGCCACGTCAGGCGCGCCCGCTGTAGTCGGTGAGCGTGAAGATGTCCACGCCAAGACGCGCCGCGGCACTCTGCCAGCGCTGTTCGAGCGGCGTGTCGAACAGCAGTTCCGAATCGGCCGGCACGGTCAACCAGCTGTTCTCGCCGATCTCGAGCTCCACCTGCCCCGCGCCCCAGCCGGCGCAGCCCAGCGCCACCAGCGAGTGTTCCGGGCCACGTCCTTCGGCCATTGCCGAAAGGATGTCGCGCGAAGTGGTCAGGTGCAGGCCGCCGCCGATGGCGAGGCTGGAATCCCATTCGTCCCCGCCGTCGTGCACCACGAAACCGCGTTCGGCATGCACCGGCCCGCCGGCCAGCACCGGGCGGCCGCGCAGCGCCTCGCCATCGGCGGGGATGCCCATCTGCGCCAGCACTTCCCCCAGCGAATACTCCGACAGGCGGTTGATCACCACGCCCATCGCGCCGTCCGCGTCGTGCTGGCAGACCAGAATCACGCTGCGCGCGAAGTTCGGGTCGGCCAGCGCCGGCAGCGCGATCAGCAGATGGTTGCTCAGGTACTCGGACATGCGCCCATTCTAGGGCCTGGGGCCCTATGCTGTCGGCATGAGCGGCTATTGCGACATCGCGCCGGGCCATCCCGTCCACGGCGCCTATCACGATCACGAGTACGGTTTCCCGCAGCGCGACGAACGCGAGCTGTTCGAGCGGTTGGTGCTGGAAATCAACCAGGCCGGCCTGAGCTGGGAGACGATCCTGAAAAAGCGCGCCGGCTTCCGCGCGGCCTATTCGGGTTTCGACGTGGATGCGGTGGCCGATTACGGCCCGGCCGACGTGGCTCGCCTGCTGGCCGACCCGGGCATCGTCCGCAACCGGCTGAAGGTGGCCGCCGCCATCCACAACGCCGGGGTGATCCGCGCCCTGCGCCGCAGCCATGGCGGTTTTGCGGCTTGGCTGGACGCGCACCACCCGCTCGACAAGGCCGGATGGGTGAAGCTGTTCAAGCGCAGCTTCCGCTTTACCGGCGGCGAAATCACCGGCGAATTCCTGATGAGTCTGGGCTACCTGCCCGGCGCACACCGGCCCGGCTGCCCAGTCCAGGCGCGCATCGAGGCCCTGTCCCCGCCGTGGATGCGGGCAGCGGACGACTGAACGCTCAGACGCCCATGTAGCGGTTGGGCCGGTGGTTGAACATCAGCACCAGGCTCAGCAAGGCCGCGCCGAGCGCCGACCACGCCACCTTGTCCGGGCTGAGCACGAAGAACGCGGCCACCATCAGCATCGCGTCGAAACTCATCTGCACCACGCCGGCGCTGATGCCGCGGTCGCGCTGCATGTACACGGCGAGGATGCCGATGCCGCCCAGACTGGCGTGGTGGCGGATGAAGAACAGGATGCCCAGCCCCACCAGCGCGCCGCCGACCACGGCCGAATACAGCGTGCCCATGTGCGAATAATCGGCCCAGCGCGGCAGCAGATCGGTGAGCACACCGCAGGCCCCTACCGCGACGAAGGTCTTCAGGGTGAATTCCCAGCCCATCTGCCGCACCGACAGCCAGTAAAACGGCATGTTCAGCACGATGAAGGCCAGACCGAAGTTCCAGCCGGTGGCGTAATGCAGCAGGAAAGCCACCCCGGCGATGCCGCCGATCATGATGCCGCCCTTGGCGAACACCGCCAACCCCAGCGATGAAACCAGCGTGGCCAGCAGCATGCCTTGCACGTCCTCGACCACCGAATGGTGGAAGCGCGGGTCGTTCTGGTGCGGCAGCCCGGCCGACGGGGCCGGCGGGGTGATCGGGCCGGAGGTGACGGGGCCGGAATCGACCGTGGCTCCGGGTTCCGGAAAAGAGGGAGGTTCGGCGGACTTCACGACGGGCAACTGATGACGCGGGGTGCGCCATTAGACACCATCCGGCCACATGGTTGCGCCGGCAACTTCCACGACAACGGGTAGGCCCCCCGACCATGCGGCCCGCAACCGGCGGCGGAACGCATCGCGATCCACCGTGCCCAGGTTACCGAGAAGGACGCTCAACGCACTTCGGCGATGCCCACCCCGTCCAGACCCTGTGCCAGCGTCTGCGCACTGCCGCCCTGTGCGAGCTTGATGCGCAGGCGCACCTCGTTCTGCGAGTCGGCATGGCGCAGCGCGTCCTCGTAGCTGATCTCGCCGGCCTGATACAGGTCGAACAGGCTCTGGTCGAAGGTCTTCATCCCGAGCTGGGTGGACTCCTTCATCACGTCCTTGAGCTTGTGGATCTCGCCGTCGCGGATGTAATCCTGCACCAGCGGCGTGCCCAGCAGCACTTCCAGCGCGGCGCGTCGGGCCTTGCCGTCCGGGGTCGGGATCAACTGCTGGGCCACGATGCCCTTCAGGTTCAGCGACAGGTCCATCAGCAGCTGGCTGCGCCGGTCTTCGGGGAAGAAATTGATCATCCGGTCCATCGCCTGGTTGGCGTTGTTGGCATGCAGCGTGCACAGCACCAGATGGCCGGTTTCGGCAAAGGCGATGGCATGGTCCATCGTTTCCCGGGTGCGCACCTCGCCGATCATGATCACGTCCGGCGCCTGGCGCAGCGTGTTCTTCAGCGCGTTGTCCCAGGTATCGGTGTCCACCCCGACTTCGCGCTGGGTGACGATGCAGCCCTCGTGCCGGTGCACGAATTCGATCGGGTCTTCGATGGTGATGATGTGGCCGGTCGAGTTCTGGTTGCGATAGCCGATCATCGACGCCAGCGAAGTCGACTTGCCGGTGCCGGTGGCGCCGACGAACAGCACGATGCCGCGCTTGGTCATCGCCAGCTGGCGGATCACCGGCGGCAGGCCCAGTTCCTCGATGCTCGGGATCTTGGTCTCGATCCGGCGCAGCACCATGCCCACCTGGTTGCGCTGGAAGAAGCAGCTGACACGGAAACGGCCCACGTTGGCCACGCCGATGGCGAAGTTGCACTCGTGGGTTTTCTCGAATTCCTCGCGCTGCTGCGGCGTCATCACGTTCAGCACCAGCTCGCGGCTCTGCTGCGGCGTCAGCGGGGTCTGCGTGATCGGCGCGATGCGGCCGTTGACCTTCATCGATGGCGGCATGCCGGCCGTGATGAACAGATCCGAGGCCTTCTGGTGCGCCATCAGCTTGAGGAAGGAGGTGAAGTCGATGGTGCTCATCCGCGATTCTCCGGTCTGGCCGGGGCCGTGAGCGGCGCCTCGTGCCACGGTGGATTGTGCCTGCAGGAGCGAGGCGGCAGCGCCCCGCTCCCGGCCCTCGTCACTCGAACAGCCGCTTGTCCTTGGCGTACTCGCGCGCCTGCTGGCGCGTGACCAGGCTGCGCTTCACCAGATCCTGCAGGTTCTGGTCCAGCGTCTGCATGCCGAACTGCTGGCCGGTCTGGATCGACGAGTACATCTGCGCCACCTTGTCCTCGCGGATCAGGTTGCGGATGGCCGGGGTCGCCACCATGATCTCGTGCGAAGCCACGCGGCCGCCGCCGACGCGCTTGAGCAGCGCCTGCGAGATCACCGCGCGCAGCGATTCGGACAGCATCGAACGCACCATCGGCTTCTCGCCGGCCGGGAACACGTCGATGATGCGGTCGATGGTCTTGGCCGCGCTGGAGGTATGCAGGGTGCCGAACACCAAGTGCCCGGTTTCCGCCGCGGTCAGTGCCAGGCGGATGGTTTCCAGGTCGCGCAATTCGCCGACGAGGATGTAGTCCGGGTCCTCGCGCAGCGCCGAGCGCAGCGCCTCGTTGAAGCCGTGGGTATCACGGTGCACCTCGCGCTGGTTGATCAGGCACTTCTGCGAGGTGTGGACGAATTCGATCGGGTCCTCGACGGTGAGGATGTGGCCGTATTCGTTCTTGTTGATGTGGTCCACCATCGCCGCCAGCGTGGTCGACTTGCCCGAACCGGTCGGCCCGGTCACCAGAATCAAACCCTGCGGCTGGTCGATCAGCTCGCGGAACACCGGCGGGCAGGCCAGGTCGTCCAGGGTCAGCACTTCGGAAGGAATGGTGCGGAACACCGCGCCCGCGCCGCGGTTCTGGTTGAACGCGTTGACGCGGAAACGCGCCAGGCCGGGGATTTCGAAGGAGAAATCGACTTCGAGGAATTCCTCGTAGTCGCGGCGCTGCTTGTCCGACATGATGTCGTAGATCAGCGCGTGCACCTGCTTGTGGTCCAGCGCAGGGATGTTGATGCGGCGCACGTCACCGTCCACACGGATCATCGGCGGCAATCCTGCAGACAAGTGCAGGTCCGACGCCTTGTTCTTGACAGAAAACGCCAGCAGCTCGGCGATGTCCATGCTGCACTCCCCTGGAACTCTGCGAAGGTGGAATCCCTGACCGGCCGGCCGCCGCCGCCGGCGTGCGACTGGATGAATCCGGCCCCCGGCGGCAGTATAGCCACCCTCCGCACAGCATGACCGGCCACCGTGACAGACACCGCCCTGACCCAGATCCTGCAGCGCGCCGGCGCGGCGGCCCATGCCGCCGGACGCCCGGAAGTCCGTCTGCTGGCCGTGTCCAAGACCAAGCCGGCCGAAGCCGTGGCCGCACTGGCGGCGCAAGGGCAACGCGCCTTCGGCGAGAACTACGTGCAGGAAGCGGCGGACAAGATCGCCGCGCTGGCGCCGCTCGGGCTGGAATGGCATCTGATCGGGCACTTGCAGTCCAACAAGGCGGACACCGCCGCGCGCCTGTTCGACTGGGTGCAGACCGTGGACCGCCCGAAGCTGGTGGATGCCCTCGCCCGCCACCGCCCCGCCGAACTGCCGCCGCTGAACGTGCTGGTGCAGGTCAACATCGACGACGAGGGCAGCAAGAGCGGCTGCGCGCCGGAAGACATCGATGCGCTGGCCGATGCCGTGGCCGCGCAACCGCGCCTGCGCCTGCGCGGTCTGATGGCGATCCCGGCACCCTTCCCCGACGAAGCGCCACGCCGCGCCGCCTTCCGCCGCATGCGCGCCCTGTTCGATGCGCTGGCCACGCGCCATCCCGGCATCGACACGCTGTCGATGGGCATGAGCGGCGATTTCGAACTGGCCATTGCCGAAGGCGCGACGATGGTGCGCGTGGGCACCGCGCTGTTCGGCGCCCGCCCACCCAGTCCCGAAGCCTGACCGGTCCGTTTCGACACCCGGCCGGCCCCTTTCCTCGTCTCGCCCAAGGCACGCCATGAGCACGCATTCCCCCTTCCCCGCGCCCGCGATCGCCTTCATCGGCGGCGGCAACATGGCACGCAGCCTGATCGGCGGGCTGGTCGCGCGCGGCACCGACCCGGCCCGCATCCACGTGGCCAATCCGGGCGAGGGCAAGCGTGAAGCGCTGCGGCGCGATTTCGGCGTGGCCGTCTTCGCCCGTGCCGAAGACGCCGTGGACGGCGCCGGCCTCTGGCTGTTTTCGGTCAAGCCGCAGGTGCTGCGCGGCGTATGCGAAACCCTGGCCCCGCTTGCGCGGGCAACGCATCCGCTGCTGGTATCGATTGCCGCCGGCATCAGCTGCGCGCAGCTGCGGCGCTGGCTGGGCGACGCCGAAGCGCGCGTGGTGCGGGCCATGCCCAACACACCGGCCTTGCTCGGCGCAGGCGTCACCGGCCTGCATGCCGATGCCGGCCTTTCTGCCGGGCTGCGCGAACAGGCCGAGGGCGTGCTGTCCGCCGCAGGCAAGACCGTCTGGATCGACGACGAAGCCCTGATGGACGCGGTGACTGCGGTATCCGGCAGCGGCCCGGCCTATGCTTTCCTGCTGGCCGAAGCGATGGAAACCGCCGCCCGCGCCGAAGGCCTGCCGGCCGATGCCGCGCGCGCGCTGGTCGTGCAGACCCTGCTGGGTGCCGCGCGCATGCTGGCCGAATCCGGCGAGCCGGCCGGCGAACTGCGCCGCCGCGTCACCTCGCCGGGCGGCACCACCCAGGCCGCGATCGAAACCTTCCAGATCGGCGGCTTCGAGGCCCTCGTCGCCGACGCCATCCATGCCGCCCGCGTCCGCGGCGCGCAACTGTCCGCCGCCAACGGCTGAAAACCGGCCCGGCACAGCAGACGGCAAACGCCGGCGGGCATCGGCTTCAGGCCGGTTGCGCAAGGCAAACGTCGTTGCGATGCGGCTGCCGGCAGCAAGACTCAAGCCGCTGTTGCTCGCCTCACGACAACCCGGGCAGCGGGAACAGCGACTCGTCCACGAAGACCGCCGGCACTTCCCACGGATGGTGCGGGTAGACGCCTTGCTCCAGCACATGGCGCAAGCGCGCGGGATCGCGCGGGATCGAAAACTCCAGCCGCACCGTGGCACCGCATTCCAGCTCGCCGACCTTGCCCTGCGCCGGCACCGCTCCGGGCAAGGGCCGGAACTGCTCTTCGCCGGGTGCGGAGGTCCACATCACATGCTCGTAATGGCCCAGCCGCAGCGGATCGGCCGCGCAGATGCCGTCTTTCAGCGCCTGCAGATGCGCAGGCGGGACGAACACGGTGATTCGGTAGACCGGCAACAGTTCCATCGCACGCACCTCACGGGTTGAGCATGCGCTTGGACCACGTGCCGTCGGCGCCGCGCAGGTACTGCCAGCGTTCGTGCAGGCGGTAGCGGGCGCCGTACCAGAACTCGAATGCGGCAGGCACCACGCGATAACCGGTCCAACCGGCCGGACGCGGCACCGGCTGACCGTCGAAACGGTTTTCCACTTCGGCCACGGCCGCATCGAAGGCCTCGCTCGAGGCCAGCGTCTGCGACTGGTGCGAGGCCCAGGCGCCGATCTGGCTCATCCGCGGACGGGTGGCGAAATAGGCATCGGCCTCGACATCGGACACGCGCTCCACCGCGCCCTCGATCCGCACCTGGATGCCGGCTTCGCGCAGGCTGCGCCACAGGAACAGCAGCGCGGCGCGCGGGTTGGCATCCAGCTCGTGGCCCTTGCGGCTGTCCACGTGGGTGTAGAACACGAAGCCGCGCTCGTCGAAGGCCTTCAGCAGCACCGCCCGTACCGAAGGCCGGCCATCGGTGCCGGCCGTGGCCAGGCTCATCGCGTTGGGTTCGAATTCTGCGCTGTTCTTCGCCTCGTCGAACAAGCCGGCAAACGTGGACAGTGCTTCGGCGTACGGGTTCTGGTCGGTCATGGCCTTGCGGCAATGCGGGGAAGGGGAGCCCATTGTGGCCGTATGCTGGCGCACATGCCTACCCTGCCCGGCTTCGATGCCCCTCTTGTCCAAGCCGCGCTCGACGCCGCGCGCGCACTGCCGGCCGCCACGCCGGTGTTCGCCATCACCGGCCTGCAGGGCAGCGGCAAGTCCACGCTCGCCGCCCAGCTCGCCGCCGCCGCGCAAGCCGACGGCCTGCGTGCCGTCACGCTGTCGATCGACGACTTCTACCTGACCCGGGCCGAGCGCGAACGTCTGGCCCGCGAGGTGCATCCGCTGCTGGCCACACGCGGCCCGGCCGGCACCCACGACCTGCCGCTGGCGCTGGCCACGCTCGATGCGCTGCGCGACGGCCGGCCGACGGCGCTGCCTCGCTTCGACAAGCTGGCCGACGAGCGCCTGCCCGTAGCCCGCTGGCCGCGCACCTCCGGGCGCGTGGATCTGGTGGTGTTCGAGGGCTGGTTCCTGAAGACGCCGGCCGAACCGGACGCATCGCTGGCCGCACCGCTGAATGCGCTGGAACGCGACGAAGACGCCGACGGCGCCTGGCGGCGCTGGTGCAACGCGGCGCTGGCGCGCGACTACCCGGCCCTGTGGCAGCGCATCGACACGCTGTGGTTCCTGCGCGGCCCGGGGTTCGAGGTCGTGCCCGAATGGCGCTGGCAGCAAGAGCAGGCATTGCAGGCCGCCGAACCCGGCCGCATCGGCATGTGCCGGAGCGAGGTCGAACGCTTCGTGCAGTTCTACGAGCGGACCAGCCGACAGGCGCTGCGCAGCCTGCCGGCCATTGCCGAGCGCACGCTGCCGCTGGACCGGCAGCGCCGCCCGGGCTGATCGCGCCGCGCGGCCCGCAAGCCGCTTGCGGCCTGTCGCGAGCGCAGCCGGATGGCACGTGGCTAGGCGCGGCAAACGCACGGGCACTGTGTCGTCCATGCGCATGGCGAGCGGCACATGCGCATCGGCCGGCAACCGCGGCAAGGCCGGAGACCGGTTCTCATTCGACCAGGAAGGTCACCCGCAGGTTGACCCGCCACTCGCGGATTTCGCCGTCCGGTGCGGTGACCACCTTGGTTTCGTTGACCCAGGCCCCCTGGATGCCCGTCACCGTGCCGGCCACTTTCTTCAGCCCGGTGCGAACGGCGTCCTCCACGCTTTTCGGCGACGAGGCGGTGATTTCGATGACTTTGGCGACCGACATGTGATGCCCTCCCGTTGCGATGGCCGACACGACCACCTTGGTGCCGATCCTGACGGCGCGAAGGTCAAGGCCGCGTCAGCGAAGTGTTAGCATCCGCGCCCATGAACCCCGCTCCCAATCTGGTGCTGGTCGGCCCGACGGGAGCCGGCAAAACGTCCATCGGCAGGCGTCTGGCCGAACGCTTCGGCCTGACCTTCGTCGACGTGGACCAGCATGTCGAGCAGGCCGCAGGCAACAGCATCGCCCGCATGTTCGAGACCCTCGGCGAAGCCGCGTTCCGCGAGCGCGAGCGCGAGGCGCTGACCGAGCTGCTGGGCGGCGAAGGACGGCTGGTCTCCACCGGCGCCGGCGCCGTGCTCGATCCGACCAACCGCGCCCTGATCCGCTCCCGCGGCTACGTCGTGCATCTGCACGTCGGGGTGGCAGAACAACTGCGCCGCCTTGCCCGCGACACCAGCCGGCCGCTGCTGCGCGCCGACGACCGCGCCACCACCCTGCACGCGATGGCCCAGGCCCGCACGCCGCTGTACCGCGAGCTGGCCGACCTGTCCATCGATACCGATTCACTGACCAGCGCGGATGCCACCGGCCAGCTCGTGCTGGCGCTTGCCCGCAACTGGCAACGGCCAGGAGCCGCCGCATGACCCCTCCCGCCCTTCCGCCGCGCATCGTCGAGGTCGGCGGCCACACGCCCTACCGCATCGCCATCGGCCCGGCCCTGCTCGACGACGGGGCCGCGCTGGCCGCACACGTGCGCGGCCGCCACGCCCTGATCGTCAGCGACGACACCGTGGCGCCGCTGTACCTCGACGGCGTGCTGGCCGCGCTGCGCACCGCGCGGCCGGAGCTGAAGCTGGCCGCGCACGTGCTGCCGGCCGGGGAAACCTCGAAGACGCTGGATAATTTCGGCGCCGTGATCGGCGCGCTGGCGGAACT
>JADHEF010001313.1_pt1 | contig 16170 bp, 18 predicted proteins | sample 8952391 | NCBI WGS metagenome assembly JADHEF01 (sample SAMN16124439, study PRJNA663245) | bioreactor sludge metagenome | isolation source: sludge (nitrite) | place: India:Bengaluru | collected 2019-02-28
GAGCTCTAAAACGCTCTCCAGCCGCTCATCCATCTCTCCTGCCAGGGATACCCCACCCATCTCCAGGTTCTCCTTGACCGTAAGGCTGGAGAAGACATTCCTCTCCTGGGGCACATAGGCTAATCCAAGGCGCACCAGCTCGTCAGGCCTCTTTCCGGTGACATCCTGCCCCTGGAACCGGACCCTTCCGCCCCTCATCCTGGTCAGGCCGAATACGGACTTCATCAATGTGGATTTTCCGGAGCCATTGGGGCCGATGATAGTGGCGATCTCCCCCACCTCCACCTCTAAAGTGACCTCATGGATGATGTTCTCATCGGTATATCCCGCTGTAACCGATTCAAGCCTGAGCATTCAAGCGCCCTCCCCCAGGTAAGCCTCAAATACCCTCCGGTCGGAGATGACGGCGTCCGGCCGGCCTGAAGCCAGCACTCGACCCTTATTCAGAACATAAAGCTCATCGGAGAGGGCCAGGACATAGGGTATGGCATGCTCAATTATGATTATGGACAAGCCCTTCTCTTTCAGTATCCTGATCCTCTCTATCATCCTGTCTGCCAGGGCGGGATTCACTCCGGCAAAGGGCTCATCCAAAAGCAGCAGCCTGGGATTGGCCATGAGAGCCCGAGCCATCTCCAGCATCTTCTTCTGTCCCCCGGAGAGCGATCCGGCATACTCGTCCCTCATACGCCCCAGATCAAAGAACTCCAGTATACCCTCCGCCTTTTCCCGGATCTCCGTTTCCTGGGCCATTACCTTATGCCGGCGGATGAGGGGATTGCAGAGCCGCTCTCCAGCCTGCCCCTGGGCACCAAGCATCATATTCTCGAGAACAGTCATCCTCATTAGAGATCGGGGTATCTGGAAGGTCCGGACCAATCCCAGACGGGCGATTTTATGGGCGGGCAGTCCCAGGATCTCCCGGCCGGAGAAGACTATGCTGCCTGCATCTGGCGGTAGAAAGCCGGAGATGACATCAAAAAGAGTGCTTTTTCCCGCCCCGTTGGGTCCTATCAGGCCAACGATATCTCCCTCCTCCACCCTTATGCTGCAATGATCCAGGGCTAAAATGCCTCCGAAGCCCTTGCAAACCGAGATTGCCGAGAGCACCTCATTTGCCAATTGACAGCTCCTCCTTTCTACCCAGCAATCCCTGGGGCCGGAACATCATCATGCCGATGAGGATCAGGCCTATCAAGACCATTCTTGCCCCACTGGATGCAGTGGGGCTGAAGGATAGATACCCTTCCATAAATCTGGTGGTGCTGAAGAAGCCCCAGAGAATCAGCGCTCCCAGAATCGTTCCCCGGTTGTTGCCGCTTCCGCCCATTATGACCATGATCCAGGCATAGAAGGTCTCAATAGGCTGGAAGTTATTGGGATTGATGTACTGCAGATAGAAGGCCAGAAGAGAACCGGACAGGGCAGCTATGGCCGAGCCCAGGGCCAGGGCCTGGACCTTGTATGAAAAAGCGTTCTTGCCCAGAGATATGGCTACCGCCTCGTCGTCCCTGATGGATTTGAGCACCCTGCCCCAGGGAGAGCGGGCGAGAGTCTCCAGGAGCATATAGACCAGGAGCAGAACTGCCAATATCAATCCGGCCAAAAAGAGGTTGTAGTCCCTTATCCCCACCAGATCCTGAAAGGGACGGGGATAGCCGAAAAGCCCGAAGGAGCCCCGGGTCAAAGAGGACCAGTTGAGCAGGATGAACCGCAGAATCTCGGAAAATCCGATGGTGACTATGGCCAGATAGTCCTCCCGGAGCCGGAGAGTTGCCATTCCCAAAAATGCCCCCGCCGCCCCGGCCAGGATCATGCCGGCCAAAACTGCCGGCAGCAATGGAATGCCGTTCATGCTCAGGAGAACAGTGACATAGGCCCCCATGGCCATGAAGGCCACATGCCCGAAGTTGAGCAGGCCGGCATATCCCCATTGCAGATTGAGGCCCAGGGCAAATATGGCATAGATCCCGGCAGTCAAAGCTATGGATACCAGATAGTCCAGCATCCTATCCTCCTCCCATAAGGCCCCGGGGCCGGAAGAGCAGAACTGCGATCATGATCAAAAAGCTGACTGCGATCTTGTATTCGGCGGGCAGAAAGGCGGTGGAGATCTCCTGGGATATGCCTATGATGATGCCTCCGGCCATGGCCCCGTAGGCATTGCCTATGCCTCCCAGGATCGCCGCCGCAAACATGGGCAGGATGATGGACCATCCCATATTGGGATTGAGATGGGTTATCAGTCCATACATAATTCCGGCCAGAGCGGCCAGGCCCATGCTCACCGCCCAGGTGCATCTTATGACCCGGTCCACATTGATGCCCGATATCCTGGCCAGATCGGGATTGTCCGCCAGAGCCCTCATGCTCTTTCCCAGAGTGCTCCGGCTTAAGAGTGCATGGACCAGGAGCATGGCTGCGATGGCGATCAGTACCACCTCGACCTGAAGTGAGGTGACAGTCATGCCGCCGATGTTTATCCCCTGGCTCACCGGCAGAGGAAACCTCAGTGCATCGGGCCGGAAGAATATGATCAGAGCGTTTCTAATAGCAATGGACACCCCAATGGAGAGGATCATGATGGCGGTGCGGTTGGCGCCGGAGGAGCGCATAGGCCTCCAGGCTAAAAGGTCCAGAGCCACGCCGAAGGCTGCGGTGGCGGCTATGGCCAGGATGCAGGCAAAAAGGAAGCCAAGATCCAGGCTGGCGGCAAAGAACAATGCGAAATAAGCGCCCAGAGTCAGAAACTCGCCATGGGCAAAGTTGGCGAAGTTCAGAATGCGGTAAGCCAGGGAGAGGCCAATGGCTGCCAGGGCGATGATACAGCCGTAAATTATCCCGTTGGCAATGAGCTGCTCCATCATCCTCTCCGATCTTGGCCTTCTGCTGCGATCTTTGGCTATTTTTGTCTTTCCCTGCCCATCCAAGATATGGTATGGAAGGCCGTAGCCTAACGAAAAATCTGCTTTCCAGGAATTAAGGAAATTTTAGATCCGGAAGAGCATATGGGTGCAGTATGTGCAGTTAGGGATCTGTCTCAGCCCATCACTTCCGGTCTAAGACCCTTATGAGATGATAGCCGAACTGGGTCTTCACCGGGCCCAGGATCTTGCCCTTCTCACCCTCGAAAGCGGCCTTCTCGAATTCAGGTACCATGCGGCCTTTGCCGAACCATCCCAGGTCTCCCTCGCTCTTCCCGGAGGGGCACTGGGAGTATTTTCTGGCCATCTCGGCAAAGCTCTGCCCTCCCTGGGCCAGCTTCTCTTTGACCTCTAAGGCTTTCTTTTCCGTCTTGCACAGGATATGGGCGGCGTGAACTTCCTTTACCATGATCGCTCTGAAAGGCCAGGAGAGATAAAAGGTTAATCAATGACCTCGGCCACCCTTCCCACCTGGCCGTCCTCCAGCCTTACCTTGATGCCGTGAGGATGAAAGGAGGAATTGGTGAGAAGCTCCTTAACTTTGCCCCGCGTTTTCTTGCCGGTGCGCTGGTCTTTCTTGAGTATGACATCCACAGTCAATCCGGGGCGGATGTCCTTTCTGTGCTGGCCGCTCTTTGCTTCTGACATGTGCTTGTACGAATCCTCAGGATTCAGATAGTTTTTGCCCCTGGCCCCACTGGCTAAAGCGGCATCCCCCACATGGGATACCACCGGCTCTCATCCTTCTCCAGCGGCATCTCTTTTTGCATCAGGGCTTTAAGCCGGAACTCCCGCGCCGTGTCCCGCTGCCGGCCGCTCTGGGGCACAAAGGGATAGTAGGCTCCCTGCTTGAAATTATAAATCCAGTAGATCACCGCCTCGCCGCGGAAGCGATATACTGCGGCCAGTATCTGAATTCCAAAGCCCTGCTCGGTCAGAATCTGAGCTACCATCTGTATGGCGTTGACCAGATCATCCAGGTCCGGATCAGATAAAACCACCCAGAGGTAGTTGTACTCATCCTTCTGAAGCTTGTACTCTGTGCCGGTCTCCCTCATGCTCAGGCCCAAGAGCTCCTCAATCTCCCGCCGGACGGTCTCATAACGGGAGGACTCCATGGGCTTGATGCAGATCCCAGCCGCTCCATCCGGCCGGTAGCCAAGGCTTGCCTCCAGGGTGATCGCGGCGGTGGATATGGCGAAGAGCTTATCCGTCTTGGCCTCGGGCAGTTTTGTCTTTCCCAGGAGGGAGTCCAGAAATCCCATCCTAAGCCTCCAGCTCCATCTCTATCCTCTGCAGGGCATCTATCCTTGCCTCCAGGGTGGGATGGGTGGAGAATAGCTTGCTCAATGACGAGCCGGAGAGGGCGGGAGTTATGAACAGGGCGCTTACCGGCCCCTCCACCCGGCGCAGGTCCTCCGTGGGAACCCTGGATCCACTGATCTTGGTCAGGGCGGATATGAGATGAGAGGGCTGGCCGGTAATAATGGCCGCGCCCCTATCGGCGGCAAACTCCCGGTAACGGGAGAGGGTACGGATGAGGATAGTGCTTAAGATTAGCACAATGACAGATACTAATAAAGCAATCAAAAAACTGGTTCCAGAATTGCGGTCATCATCTCCTCCTCCAAAGAATGGAAGCCACTGAACTACTAACTGGGCAATAGACGGAAGGAAGGTGGCTATTGTCATGATCGCCATATCCCTATTCTTGATGTGGGTCAGCTCATGAGCAAGCACCGCTTCTAGTTCGCTGTCGTTTAGTTTATCCCGCAGGCTTGTTGTCACTGCTACCACTGCATTATTCTTATTTCTGCCAGTTGCAAATGCATTAGGCATTCCCGTCCTGACAACGGCTATCTTGGGCATGGGAAGGCTGGCGTTCAGGCATAGCCTCCTCACAATATCATGAAGCTTAGGTTCCTCATTCTCTGAAACGATCTTAGCACCCATGCTTTTCAGGACCATCTTGTCTGAATAGTAATACTGGATGAACATCATGCCGGCCATGATAACGACTACTATGAACTGACTGACGCCCAAAGACAGCAAAACGCCAAAAAACACTGCATAAAGAAATGCCAATAGTATCATGGTCATCATCATTCTGCCTTCCAGCCCCCGATCGGACTTCCATCTCATCATATGCTTTTTTCACCCTGTAATATCTTTTTTAAGCGGTGTAGCTAATATAAATTGATATTTGTCCCTGTATCCAACTACTAAAGATCAGGAGGAGACAGAGCCGGGGATATATTTGAGCTGATGGAAGATTATCTTATCGATCAAGAGGGTGGAATGTAGAGTCCGGAAATTATTTCGCCTCACACTTAGAAATACACAAAAGCACAGTACAGAATTCATCTCAAAACTCAATGATCATCAGATTATTATCGAATCTAGCGATTGTGCAGTAGTTATTTTCAATCTCCATTTCGTTATTCTGCAGTCACATGATCCAATAAAATCAATCTGTTTTGGTCGTCGCAACATTCTCTATGATTTATTCTCTTTGCTGACAAGAAGGCAGATTCGGTAGCTATTCACCATCCATAATTGCTTTCCTGTCCAGTTTTCAATATTAAAAGCGTCCCGACCGGGATTCGAACCCGGGTTGAAGGCTCCGCAGGCCTCCGGGATGTCCACTACCCCATCGGGACAAAACATCCCTCATGGCATGCTTTTAGTAATTAAGCTTGTTGGCCTGCAGCCCTGGTCTGGGCGGTGCGTATGGCCCGCAGGAAATCTATTTTTCGAAACTCTGGCCAGTAGGGTGCACAAAAGTATGCGGCGCATTCATTGCCGTTTGCTTGCCAGGGCAGGAAGTTGGAGGTGCGGCAATCACCCCCGGTGCGGACGATCAGATCCACCTTGGGAACGGGAGTGCCATCCCGGGGATAGAGGTGCCGGGCGATCATATACTCATCTACATCCCGAGCTCTGATCTTTCCCAGAGACACCTGCTCTGCCAGGGACCGGGCTGCGTCCACCAGCTCCCTCTGGCCGCCATAGGCCAGGGCTACATTGAGATAAATGCCGTCGTATCCCTGTGTAGCTGCTTCAGTCCGGCGGATCTCATCCTGCAGATCCTGCGGCAGCATCTCCACCCTGCCCAAAGCCCGGACTCTCACTTTATTGGCGTGAGTCTTCTCCGATCGGGCCAGCTCGGCAAATTTCTCTTTCATCAGATCAAAGAGATAGCGTTTCTCGGCTTCATCTCTCTTGAAGTTCTCTGTGGAAAAGGCATACAGTGTCAGATGCTTGATCCCCAGCTCCAAACACCAATCAAATACCCTATCCGATGTATCTGCGCCGAAGGAGTGACCCCGGTAGGTAGACAGGCCATTTTCCCGGGCATATCTGCGGTTGCCGTCCTGGATGATGGCCACATGCTCAACGGGAGAGCCGTTTTGGATGCTTGACCTTAGCAGCCGCTCATAAATGAGATAAGCTGGATTTCTCATTTTAAAAATCATCCGCTTTATTTGCTTCGCGAATAACTATTTAATCGTTCCCGTTCTCTGCTGAGTGAGAATGAAATCCATCCGGCCAAGGGCAAGATACTAATAGCTGATAGCTGCACTGGCATACTTCGAGGGCCTGTGGTCTAGCTGGTTATGACATCGCCTTCACACGGCGGGGATCACGCGTTCGAATCGCGTCGGGCCCATGATCATTTCTGCTACACAAGGTTTAACTATATAAGAGTGGTTTTTAGCCAGGGCGCAAGAGAGATGCTTTGGCCGCTTGTCCGATGGCTGGCCGGCGTATATCATTAATCTGATGTCCATACTTGATTATTTGAGGTGATAAGCTGTATAACAGATCGCGTGGCAGGGAAGAAGAAGGAGCTGTAATAACCAGAGTCCGCCTTCCCCGCAAGCAGGATAGAGAGATATTCGGTCATGTAGAAAGCCTTCTCGGCTCCAATCGCATAAAGGTGCGGGGCATAGACGGCGTTACCCGGATGGCCCGAATACCCGGCAAGATGAAGAAGAGGATCTGGATTCGAGAGGGCGATGTGGTCATTATCATTCCCTGGGAATTCCAGAATGAGAAGGCCGATGTGGTATGGAGATACACCGGTCCCCAGGTGGACTGGCTTCAGCGCAAAGGATTTCTGAAAGGATCTTCTTGAAAGGCGCTACATGAGCAGGCGAACCAAGGATGAAGATTTCGATACCAAAATCGACATCCTTCGCACCAGGCTTAAGGACTCCGATGATAAGAACGTCCAGGATGCAGTATTCGACAAGCGCACCCTGATGGACCTCTACAGCCTGGCCAGCAAAGGCGTAATCGATGCTCTGGGTGGGTCCGTCTGTACCGGAAAAGAGGCCAACATTTTCAGGGCTATAGTTGGAGAGAAAGAGCTGGCTCTCAAGATCTACCGCATCTCCACCAGCAACTTCAATGCCATGCAGGATTATCTGCAGGGCGATCCGAGATTTTCCAGCGTCAGGGGAACCAAGAGAGCCATAGTAGCCGCCTGGACCAGAAAGGAGTTTCGAAACCTGAGCCGGGCAGAGGAGGCGGGCGTCCCTGTGCCTCATCCTATAGCCATGAAGGAAAATATCCTGGTCATGGATCTCATTGAGGCGGATGGTCAGGTTGCTCCTCCTCTAAAAGATATGAATCTGGAGCAGGAAGAGGCCAGAGCCATTTATGAACGAATCATTCATTACATATCTTTGCTCTATAATCGAGCCCAGCTGGTTCATGCCGACCTTTCCGAGTTCAATATACTCTATAATCAGGGGGAGCCTGTGATCATAGATATGGGACAGTCGGTCACCCTGGACCATCCCCTGGCCAGGAGGTTTCTGGAGAGGGATATAGCCAATGTGGCCCATTTCTTTCGCAAAAAATATGGCCTGGGATCGGAGCAGGAGATCTGGAACAAGCTGATCAAAGACAAAGATGAGATGGAAAAAAAGAAGGATTGATTGAATTGGATATCAAGATTCCAGAGGAGCGGGTGGGCGTCCTGGTGGGACCGGGCGGGTCCATGAAGCATTTGATAGAAGAGAAGACCAAGACCACGCTGGAGATCGACAGCGAAACAGGCACGGTCTCCATAGCCTCGGCCGAGGACCCATTGCAGGGACTGAGGGTCCTGGATTTGGTAAAAGCCATTGGTAGGGGCTTCTCCCCGGAGAGGTCCCTTGCCATCCTGGAAGACGAAATGCTCATGCTGGATGTGATGGACCTCTCCAAGATGGTGGGCACCAGGAGCGATATGGCCAGGATTAAAGGCCGCATCATCGGCAAGGACGGACGCTCCCGGGAGATCATGGAGAGGCTATCCGGGGCCAGGGTATCCGTCTATGGCAAGACGGTCTCCCTGCTGGGCTACCCGGAGCAGATCAGGGTGGCCAGGACGGCCATTGAGATGCTGCTTGATGGCGCTCCTCACGGCAATGTCTACAGCTTCCTGGAGAAGAAGCATCGGGAGCTGGCTATGGAAGAGCTGAAGGAACAGGGCATACTCTGAGGACCTGATTTTGGAGCTGCAGCTTGAGCTTGAGACCGTGGATTGGCTGCTCATAGCCGCGGCTCTAATTGGCCTTTATGCCATCCTCCTCCTGCCTTTGAGGGACAGTGAAGAGTGGAAGGGCAGGGGCATTAGCGTGGGAAGCATTCTGGGCATCCCCTTGGCTATCTTCTTTCGCACCACCAGAGGCCTAGATCTTCTGGATAAGCTGGCCCGGCCCAGACTCTTCTGGAGGCTGGTGGCCTCAGCGGGCATACCCCTGGTGGTCTTGAGCATGGCCTACTTCCTCATGCTGGTCCTGCTCATGACATTTTTCATGATTCAGGAGCCTCCGGAGCCCAGCAGCTATAATGAACCGAGAAATATCCTGCTCATCCCGGGATTAAATGAGTACATACCCTTCATATGGGGCTGGATAGCCCTCTTTGTGACCCTTCTGGTGCACGAGTTTGCTCACGGTATATTGAGCCGGGTAGAGGGAGTGCGGGTCAAGTCCATGGGTATTGTGACAGTTTTAATAGCTCCCATTGCCGCATTTGTCGAGCCCGATGACGAGGAGCTCTTCGGAGGCAAGGACAGGCCCCCATTGGTGGACAAGAGGGCAAGAATCCGGATTCTATCGGCGGGGGTTATATCCAATTTCATAGTGGCGGCGGCAGCCATGGCCCTCTTCTTCGGACCGGTGATCGGAGCCATATCTCCAGTGGACCGCCTGATTGTGGTAGATGTAGAGGAGAACTCTGAGGCCCAGGAGGACGGCTATGCCATGGGCATGGTTTTAATGCAGGCCAATGGCAGAGATGTGAGCAGTTTAAAGCAGTTCTACCAGGATCTGGTCGGCGCATCTGAACAGGGCAAATTGAGCCTGCTTTTTAAAGATAGTGACAGGGCGCTTTCTGTCACCGGTCAGCCCCAAAGGGGCATCTTGGTGGGTTCCATATTCAAGGACTCGGGAGCTTATCAGGCCGGGCTTCCCGCCAATAGCGTCATCACTGAAATCGACGGCCAAAAAACAGCAGACCTGGCCGGCTTCCGGGAGCTGATGAACTCCACCCATCCCGGTCAGATGGTGAATATTACCACGGCTCAGGGCCGTACCTATCCGGTAAACCTCACCTCCAGAGATGACGCCGCTATAGAGCAGGGCGGATTCATAGGCATAGCCATATCCGGAAATGCCGTATTTAGCGGTGGGGCAACCTTCCAGGAGGCTCCTGCCAGGCAGTTTCTGGAGCAGCTCAGGGCTGTGCCCGGCATGGGCATGAGCGGCTTTCATCTCATGCTTTCCCTCCCCTTTGCCGGCGTCCCAGGGCTCTCTCAGAAGGGCTTCCCCGGCTTTTCCGGCTGGCTGACCGCGGTCTTTGAGCCAAGCGGATGGGCTGAGCCCCTGGGAGAGAAGCTCTTCTGGATCGCCAACCTGTTGCTCTGGATCGGCTGGATTAATCTCTATGCCGGACTCTTCAACTGTCTTCCTGCCGTGCCTCTGGACGGAGGGCATATCTTCCGGGATCTGGTCCAGTCGGGATTCGAGCGAATTGTAAGAGCGGAGGAGGCAGAAAGGCTCACCAGAACCACTGTGGCTATACTAACATGGCTGGTGCTGACATCTTTGCTCATAACCATTATCGCCCCCTTCACCAACGGGCTATCTATCTAGCGGTACGTCAGTTTTAAACCATCTCAGAGAAATGGATCTTGAAGATTAAAGGCAGGTTGGCTCCTATGAAAACGAGGGCAATTCGGCATTGGGCAGTGCTGGGATTGATGGTAGTTCTGGCCGCTCAGGCGGCTCCAGCAGAAGCTTCATCCCTGGAGATATCCGATCTATTCTCCAGCATGGAATCGGCGGATATCACTGTGAACGGTGAGGGTGCAGGCGCTCTGCAACTGGATCTGATCCACGATAAAGAGAAGATAGCCAGCCGGAATATTGCCCTGGACGGTCCGGGAACCTGGGTCGTACGCTGGCCGTCCATAGGGGCTGAGGAAGGCAGTTATGACTGCTGCGCCTCCCTGGTGCAAAATCAGACCACCTCCAAGAGGTGCTATAATTTCTATTACGGCGGGGTGGAGCCCATAAGATTCGATGTGCGGGACTTTCGGGCCGATTCGCGGGGAATGCACCTGGCAATCAGCGCCAGCGATTCCACTGTAGTTGATATCTATTACATGCTGCTGGAAGGGGGAAAAGCCGTCTACATAACAAGAGAGCAGTCAGTTCCCATAGCTGGAAGCTATTCCACTCCCATTGCCAAGGACTATGCCTGGAAGCAGATACTGGAAAAGGGGCACAGCTATGAGGGCCGGGTGAAGATTGTGGAGCTGAATCATAACCAGATCCGGGCCTTCATGAATTCGTTTCAGGCTGTGGATGATGCATCCATCAGCGAGACCTATCAGGATGAGACCGGAGCCAGCGCCACGGTATTGGGCAACTCCCGGGTTCCCTTTGTGGGATATCTGCGTTTTATCCTCTACCAGAACGGCTCGCTGCTCAATATCACGGAGAAAAAGACCCCCGTTCTCCTGGCCGGAGACGATGATACTGTAGAGATCACCTGGAATGGCACTCTTGAGCCGGGCATCTATCAGCTCCGTACTATCCTGATGAGCCAGGACGGGTCGGTTATGGATCTGGAGGAGAATGTGATCGAGGCCGAGCCTCTGCAAAAGATCAATGCCACAGAGACTGCAGAAAAATCGGGATTGCCCTCCGGTCTGGTTGCCCTGGCCATATTCATAGCTGCAATAATGCGGAAAAGGAGATGAGAATGATATGAAGGGGATAAGCCTTACCAACATAGTCTTTGCGGGAATCCTGCTGGCCTTTCTGCTCCTGGGAGCGGAGGCAGACGACAGGCAAAACGCCACTGTGAATCTCATGGTCAACCAGAGCAGCAGCATAGATGAAAATATGTCTGCCAATGATAGCCAAGTTCAATCAGCAGTTGTCTCTTTGGGCGCAGGGAATAGGAATGCAGGAAAGGTTCTGCGCACTGGCTTCCAGGAGAAAAAAGCAGTAAATGACCTAGATGTTTATGGAAACAGATCTGTCCATGTGATACCTCCCCAGGATCCCGCTCAATGGGCCTTCGATATCAGCCAGAGGGTGGGAAATGTGTCCAAATTCGATTATTCAAATAGCTTTAAGCCTCTTTTCAGCATGAGCCCGTACTCCCGGACGAAGGCGGTCTACCAGGCTCCATCCAACCTATCCTCCCGCCCGGTTTACAGCATATCCGGATATCCCAGGATCAAGATAGCCAGCGGTATTCCCTGAAAGCCGGAGCTAGAGGAAGTTCCAAAGTAAAATTCAATAAAAATTTTTAGAATAATTATTCTTCTCTCTGAAGCGGTTGGACCGAGGGTCTCAGAGATATTTTTGCAGCTTTGCCGCCAGTGCCGGCTTGGGGTAGGCACCCACAAGCTTGTCTATCAGCTTTCCGTCCTTGAATATCATCAGGGTGGGTATTGCCGATATCCTGTATTTATTGGCAGTCTGCATATTCTGGTCCACATTGAGCTTGCCGAAGACGGCCCTTCCCTTCATCTCCGCCGCCAGCTGCTCTATGATGGGGCCGATCATGCGGCAGGGTCCGCACCATTCCGCCCAGCAATCCAGGATGAAGAGAGGATAGGCGGAGGTCATCGAGTCCATGGTGGCATCAGTGACGATAACCGGCTTATCGGGAAGCTCTATGGAAGGCGCAGGTGGTTTGTTCATATCTTTCATCATCTTCTCCATCTTCTTTCTCTTTATCTCATCCAGCTCGTCCAATCTCAATCCTCCAAGCTCTCTTTGGCTTTGATTATGAGGGATCTGAAGTGGCCCAGGTCCACAGGCATTATATGGAAGGGCAGGTTGGTGAAGTCGAAGAACTCCAGGAGATCCTTCTCGCGCATGGATGCGTCTTTGAGGGTGTCCAGGTATACCGAGCCTCGAAATGATCCCATACCCATTCTGGCCTCCTCCACCCCCCAGTTCATGCGGCGGAAGATATCCTTCCAGGCATCCAGCCAGCCCGGGGTGAGGTAGAAGTAAAGCCCCTCTTTCGCCTTATCCTCCATGCCCTTCCTGGTTATGAGCGCATCAACGCAGTTCTGGCAGTCGATAAGTGCGGCATGATACGGCTTTAAGATCCTATCCATACCGGGATGGCACTGGCCGTAGAGCATAATTATGCCCTCAACTCCATCATAGCGGCACTCCTCCAGCTTGGCGGCAAGAGCCGCCTGAAGGTCATCGAAATCCACATGCAGGCCAGCGGGCAGGTAATGGGCTCGAAATGCAAAGTCCAAATTGGGGCGGAGCAGTTCCAATTCCCTTTCAAAGACCCCGCAAGCGACGATGGCATACATGGCTAGATCAATTCAAGGCGGCATAAGATATATCTGTAATCCTTGGGCCCCTCATGCTCTTCGTCTTATACTCCAAACATCCCCGTGTCAATCCAATCAGCTTTGAGCAGAGACCACCAGTCGCTGGCCAGGCCGTTCAGGACATAATCATAAGGAAGCCAGCCGTAGCCATTGTCTCCCCAGGAGCTGCCCCAGCTGTTCCTGATGAGCAGAGCGCCGTTGCTCGATTTTTTGTTGGATGGATTGACTATGACCTTGCTATCATCATATCCTACCGCGCAGACGGCGTGTCCACCCATCATCTTTTCCCCCCGGGATGGATAGGGTATCTCCCCGCTGCCTGCTGCCAGGTTGATGGAGGTGTAAACTGTAAAGCCGAACATGGAAGGCAGTCCCGCCCCTAAATTTCTCTTAATGGATGAGAGAAGCTGGGCTTTAGGGGTTCCCGGAGGATCGTAGCGGTAGTAGTTCACCGCCTTGTAGTTGTCGGCAAAGGAATAAAGAAAGGCAGCAGGCTCATTATCGAACTTGCTGATGATATAGGGACAATACTTCTCCGGGGGCACCCCGAAGAGGAGCATGGCCTCTGCGGCGGTCCTCAGATATGCCCCGCTGTCTCCGGTCAGGCCCAGGAGATTCCTGGTGGTCTTATAGAGGAATAGACGGGAGGCATCGATATAGGTGGATGAAGCCTTCTTCTCAAAATACTCGAATAGTCCTGTTCCGGCGTTTGCAGTGCAAGATCCCAATTCTCCCTGGTTTTCTACGGGGGAGCACCATGCTCTCAAGTCCACAGAGGCTGGAGCGGTCTTGGCGAATTTGATCTTTTCCAGCTTCTCCTTAACTGCGGGTGTCTGCTGAGTATAATCTCTGAAGTCGGGCAGCTCCCGCAGCCATCCCATGCCCATGAATCCCTCGCCGTCCAAACCAAGCTTATTAGCTAGAACATTCATCTATCAACTCCTCCTGGAAATATTGCCAAAGCCTTCTGCTGATATACTGCCGCTACTTCTAATATTAATAATGATTGTAATTGAGGCCTTTGCTGCCTTACCGTCTTTACCTGCCGGCATAGAGGTTGATCTTCTCCCTATTGGCAGGATATGGCACAGACTCCGGCTTTATATTCAGGGATAGTAACATGACTGCCGCCAGGATTTGCCGTGGCATCCGCTCTCAAGGATCAAAAAGGCCCAGGTCGCACCAAAAGAATCAAATGCAGTCCCGGATATAAGCACAGGCGATGAGGTTGATGGCAAGAGTAATTCGCGAGCAATTCCTGCTGCTTCTTGTACTCTGTCTGGTCCAGCCAGCCTTTGCCGCGCATGAAGCCGGCCCGGTTGGCCCCTACAATGTTTCTTTTGATATGAATACAACCATGGATTATACGGTTACAGTATACCCACCTTCAAGTAGCCAAACCTTGATGGGCGTTAATTTCATCAGGTACAATATGACAGTCGAGAGTGCTGATTACCCGTATTGGCTGGTTTTAGCTTTAACCCGTTATGAGGAGCCAATGATAGCCAATACGACTGCCAATTGGTACATCGTATATAACACTCTTATTGATTCAGGAGCAGATAAGCCTAATCTATACCCCGTTCCAATAGACGGACAGCCCGCAGTGGTGGGCAATTTCAGGTTTGAGAGGCAATTCCTGGGGCAAGGGCGCTATCAAGAGGGAGATCTGGTGGTAGCAGCGGCCTACTTCCCGGACGGCAGGCAATATGAGGATGGCAGCTATCGAGGAAGGAATGACTGCCGGGTCATATCCACCTATCCCTGGGAGATAATCAGAGATCTGCTTTACACCCTGCATGTGGAGGTGCCGGCGGAGGATCGAGCCCCCATGAACCAATCTCTCTCCGCCCCAGACATCGATAAACCGATCAATGAGAGCTCTGTCATTCAATTGATTTAATCCAGAGATGTCTTAAATCAAAGCCTGAAGAGCCTGCATTCTCCTTTTGCCAGGCTTTCATGGGGATGCATTCAGCATGAATTAAGATCTCCATCCTTCCCGAACGCCGGGCAGCTGCTCCCGCCGGTCCGTGCGCCTGCCGAGAGGCAGTCCTTTCAATTGCCAAAAAACGGCTCTTTCGGTATCCAGGAGCTTATGGAGGTTTCATGTAGACATTAGGTTATCTTTACATAAAAATCACCTTTTAATATCAAGCAATCAACCTAGCCTATGGAGGACTTTAAATCAACTCGATTAAGCTGATGTTGTCTGTAATGGCGCTGGGACTGCTGGTCGCAGCGGGCTCTGCTCAGGATATAAGCATGGAATTTGCAGACGACGGATCTGGGTACAGCGATGAATTCTATGGTATGGGCGGTTATAAGGATGGTAGGGGTGATCACTTCCCCGATCAGGACAGGGACAGGCATATCCCCGATCAGAACAAACAATTCCCTGATCACGACAACCGTCATGATTTCAATAAAGGTCATGGTCATGACAACTACGACTGGCTCAATCCATGGGGAACTTATTCGTACAGCTACTGGTATTATCCCAGCTATAGCTACTACTGGTATCCAAGCTACAGCTACACATATCCGGTCACCTACACTGCGCCTGTAGTCTATCCCAAATATACCTACTACTATGATCCGGTGGTGTATGACCCCTGGTATGCAGCCAATGTCTATGGCTGGACTGGGACGACCTATTACTATTCCGGTAGCTGGTCTTGGTCTCGCCTCGGTGGATATTACTTCGTTTAATCAGAGCAAGCTGCGCAAAGGAAAGGATGCTGCCCAGAACTTTATTTGGGCAGCCCATCCATGAAATCCTGAGTTTAAAATCCCAATTTCAATTTTAGTTTATTTAGAATTCAAATTTATATTTTATATTTTAGATTATAACTAAATTTATAATTTATAAAAAATAGTATGTCTGATGGATATCAGGCCGATGGGACCTCTTCTCCCGCCTGTTCCTCATTTCCGGCTTCTTCTGATAGGGGCTCCTTTCCCGGCGGAGAGATCAGCTCGGCCTTGAACCTCTCTCCCGTATGCTTCTCTATGTAGTGCACCTCTTTAAGTCCCAGGTGCTGGATGATCATATCCGCTAGGCCGCGCCTGATCATGAGCCACTCCTTGTAATAGGATAGCTCCCAGGGTGCGGTTATCACAGCGATATCATCTTTGATCTCGGCCTCAAGGTCCATACGGGCGAAGGTCTTGATCAGGGCCTTAAGCTTCTCCTCCTGATCCTCAATGCTCTCTACGATCTTGTACTCGTAGACGATGGTCCTGTCCGCCAGGGGGTGATTGAAGTCCACGCTCACCTTGCGTCCGATCAATCTGGTCACTGTTCCCGTACGGTTGTCAATGCCCACCCTCATGCCCGGATAAGGCTTCTGCTCCTTGAAGCGGTTGGCC
>JADHEF010001311.1_pt1 | contig 16169 bp, 12 predicted proteins | sample 8952391 | NCBI WGS metagenome assembly JADHEF01 (sample SAMN16124439, study PRJNA663245) | bioreactor sludge metagenome | isolation source: sludge (nitrite) | place: India:Bengaluru | collected 2019-02-28
CATGACCGACCTCGCCGACCTCGTATACGTCCTGCGCCTGCGGGATGCCCTTGAAACGCCAACGGCCGTGGAGCTTCCAGACCAGATGACGGCCGTCACGCTCCAGCTCGGATGCGGCCCGGGACGCCAGCGACTCGGCCACCGCCGACAGCAGCATCTGGCCCGGCCGGGCCAAGGCCATCAACCGCGCCGCCATCGGTTTGGCCAAGCCCTCCACGTCGACGGGCTTGGCGCCAGCGAGCACCGCCTCCTCGCTGTTGTGCCAGGTCAGCACCTCGCCCACATGCAGGCCGGCACGGGCGGTCAGCCGGATATCGCGCACCCTGCCCAGCTCGTCGAGACCGCGCAGGTAATCGAGTGCGAAACCCACGCCCTCCACCGGCCGCTCGAAAAGCATCAGCAAGCCATCGGACCGATCGATCAGACGCCCGTGCCACTGTTGCTGGAGCCGCAGGACCAACCGGTCATGATTGCGGAACAAGTCCGCGGCATGGGCATCGCCGAGCTTTTCCACGATGGCCGTGGAATCGCAGATGTCGGTGAGCAGGACCGTCTTGAGCCGTGCCGCCGAGGAGCCGTCTGCCGTATCCGCCTGCGGCGATTCGTCCGGGCTCATGTCCGCGCCGATGCCGCGACCTCGTTCCAGTGCGCCCGGTTGCCGCCCTGACGCTTGGCCAGATACAGCGCCTCGTCGGCCTGGGCGTACCAGTCGCCCCAATCGTGGCGCCCATCCACCAGACAGGCGCCGACGCTGATCGGGCAGATGCGCGGCGGGTGTTGCGGCATCGACAACTGGGCGCGGGTGGCGTCGAGCACGCGCATGGCCACCGTCTGCACATCGAGCAGCGAACCGGCCTGGACCAGCAGGCAGAATTCATCGCCGCCGAGGCGGCAAGCCACATCCTCGTGCCGGATCACCGAGCGCAGGACCGCGGCGATGCCTTGCAGTACCCGGTCGCCGACGATGTGGCCATATTCGTCGTTGACCCGCTTGAACCGGTCGCAGTCGATCAGGATCAGACCCAGCCGGGCCGGCATGCCTTGCGTCCGCCGCTCCTGCAGGTGCAGATGCAGGCCGCGACGGTTGTAGAGCCCGGTCAGTTCGTCAACGCGGATCAGCTCGCTGGTCTGGCTGAGCTGGTGGGTCGCCGCGTGCAGATTGTCCAGGGCTGCTTCCAGATCCTGGTTTCGACGGCGCAGTTGCCGCAACAGGCTCTGTTCGCTGAACACCACGCGGCCGATGGCCCGCCGCAGGAAATACGCCACCAATCCCGGGTCGCGGTCCACCAGATGCTGGAATTCGCCGTGGTCCAGCGCGTACAGGGTGGTGTCGGCGGAAGCGACCGCATCGGCGGTCCGCGCATGGTTGCCGATCAGCAGGCCGAGCTCGCCGAAGAACTCCAGCGGCCCCATATGCTTGGTGGCAAGGTCCTCGCCGAAATCCAGCTCGACCGCACCCTGTTCGATCACGTACATCGTGGTGCCCAGGTCGCCGCGCCGGAACAGTGCCTCGCCCGCAGCCAGTTGCCGGGCTTGGCCGCATTCGCGGAACAGGACGAATTCGGCGAACGACAGGGGCGTGCGCACGGCAACATCGGCTCCGTCGTTCGAGCCATTGGCAAATGCAGCACCGGATGCCGCCACGGCGGCCTGATCGCGGTTCATCGACGGACCCCTGCATCCCTGTCTTCGGCCGGCCGCGCCCGATACTGCGCTGGCAGCCCTTGACACTCGAGAATACACGAATCGAATTGCTGCGTCGCAAAGCAGGCGCGGCATCGGCCGCACCCGGATCGTGCCTGCCGCCGCCCGTTTGCACGGACGGCGGCAGGCACGCTGGCTCAGAACTGCGCTTCCTCGGTCGAACCGGTCAGCGCGGTGACGCTGGAGCTGCCACCCTGGATGACCGTGGTGACGTCGTCGAAGTAGCCGGCACCGACTTCCTGCTGGTGCGAGACGAAGGTGTAGCCCTCCTCGCGCGCGGCGAACTCGGGCTGCTGCACCTGCTCGACGTAATGCTTCATGCCCTCGCCGCGGGCGTAGTCGTGGGCGAACTTGAAGGTGTTGAACCAGTTGATGTGGATGCCGGCCAGGGTGATGAACTGGTACTTGTAGCCCAGCGCCGACAGCTCGTCCTGGAACTTGGCGATGGTCTTGTCGTCCAGGTTCTTCTTCCAGTTGAAGCTGGGCGAGCAGTTGTAACTCAGCAGCTTGCCCGGGCTGGCCGCATGCACGGCCTGGGCGAACTCGCGGGCAAAGCCCAGATCCGGGGTGCCGGTCTCGCACCACACCAGGTCGGCGTAGGGCGCATAGGCCACGCCGCGGCTGATGGCCTGCTCCAGGCCGTTCTTGACGCGATAGAAACCCTCGCTGGTGCGCTCGCCGTTGACGAAGGGCTTATCGTTGGGATCGAAGTCGGAGGTCAGCAGATTGGCGGCCTCGGCATCGGTGCGGGCCAGCACGATGGTCGGCACACCCAGCACGTCGGCGGCCAGGCGCGCGGCCTGCAGCTTCTGGATGGCCTCCTGGGTGGGCACCAGCACCTTGCCGCCCATGTGGCCGCACTTCTTGACCGCAGCCAGCTGGTCCTCGAAATGCACGCCCGCCGCGCCGGCGATGATCATGTTCTTCATCAGCTCGTAGGCGTTGAGCACGCCGCCGAAGCCGGCCTCGCCGTCGGCGACGATGGGCAGGAAAAAGTCGATGGCGTCCTTCTCCTCCAGCTTGCCGTCGCAGATGTTCTTCCACTGGATCTCGTCGGCGCGCTGGAAGGTGTTGTTGATGCGACGGACCATCGTCGGCACCGAGTCGTAGGCATACAGCGACTGGTCCGGGTACATGGTTTCGCTGGTGTTGCCATCGGCGGCCACCTGCCAGCCGGACAGGTACACCGCTTCCAGGCCGGCCTTGGCCTGCTGCATGGCCTGGCCGGCGCTGATGGCGCCGAAGGCGTTGACGTAGCCCTTCTTCGCCTCGCCGTTGACCAGCTTCCACAGCCTCTCGGCACCGCGCCTGGCCAGCGTGTGCTCGGGCTGCACGCTGCCGCGCAGGCGCACCACGTCGCTTGCGGAGTAGTTGCGCTTGACGGACTTCCAGCGCGGGTTGGTGTCCCAGTCCTTCTGGATGTCGGCGGCGATCTGGTTCTGCTTGGTGGTGGTCATGGTCGTCTCTCTGGTGTCTTGTGTGGAACCGGAAAAGGTCAGTCGATCTGCGCGTAGGCGGGCAGGGTCAGGAAATCGGCAAGCTCGTCCTCGCGGCTGAGCCGGTCGAGCAGGGCGATGGCGTCGTCGGCCTTGCCGCCGCCGGGCATCTTCGAGCGGTCGCCGAGGCGAGCCGGCAGGGCCTTCAGCGAGGCCTGCAGCAGTGCGTTGTCGATGGCGGTGCCGTCGTCCAGGTGCTGGCCGCCGACGTGCAGCCACTGCCAGATCTGGGTGCGGCTGATCTCGGCGGTGGCCGCGTCTTCCATCAGGTGGTGGATCGGCACGCAGCCATTGCCGTCCAGCCATGCGGCCAGATAGCGCACGCACACCTCGACGTTGCCGTCGAAGCCGGCGCGGCTGACCGTGCCGGCCACCGGCGTGATCAGCTCGTCGCGGGTGACGTGCACGTCGTTGCGCAGCATGCCGTGCTGGTTCGGGCCGGGCATGTGTTCGTCGAAGATGGCCTTGGCCACCGGGATCAGCGCCGGATGCGCCACCCAGGTGCCGTCGTGGCCGGCGGTCACCTCGCGCAACTTGTCGGCGCGCACGCGGGCCAGCGCCTGCTCGTTGGCGGCTTCGTCGTTGTTGATCGGGATCTGCGCGGCCATGCCACCCATCGCATGGGCACCGCGCTTGTGGCAGGTCTGGATCAGCAGTTCGGAATACGCCTTCAGGAACGGCTGGGTCATCGTCACCTGGCTGCGTTCGGGCAACACCCGGTCGGCATGCCGGCGGAAGGTCTTGATGTAGGAAAAGATGTAGTCCCAGCGCCCGCAGTTCAGGCCGACAATGCGGTCCTTGAGCGCATGCAGGATCTCGTGCATCTGGAACACCGCCGGCAGCGTCTCGATCAGCACGGTGACCTTCATCTGCCCGTGTGGCAAGCCGAGCATCGCCTCCACGTGGGACAACGCGACTTCCCACAGCGCGGCCTCTTCGGCCGACTGCAGCTTGGGCAGGTAGAAGTACGGGCCACGGTCCTTGGCCATCAGCGCGCGCGCATTGTTGAAGGCGAACACCGCCACGTCGAACAAACCGCCGGCAATGGGCTGGCCGTCGATCAGCACGTGCTTCTCGTCCAGGTGCCAGCCACGCGGACGCACGATCAACACGGCCTGCTGCTCGAAGGGCTTGAGCGCGTACTGCTTGCCGTTGGCCGCGGTGAATGCGAGGTCGCCGCGCACTGCGCCAGCCAGCGCCGCCTGGCCTTCGATCAGGTTGGCCCAAGTCGGCGAGGTGGAATCCTCGAAGTCCGCCATGTAACAGCTGGCGCCGGAATTGAGCGCGTTGATCACCATCTTCGGGTCGGTCGGCCCGGTGATCTCGACCCGGCGGTCCTGCAGCGCGGCAGGGATCGCCGCGACCTTCCAATCGCCTTCGCGGAGCTCGCGGGTATCGTCGCGGAAATCCGGCAGCGCACCGGCATCGAATTCGGCCTGTCGGGCACGGCGCGCGGCGAGGCGGGCCTGACGCTCCGGCTCGATCGCGCGGTGCAGCGACACCAGCAGGGCCAGCGCGCCCGGCGGCAGCAACTGCTCCTGACCGGCGAGGACGGCCTTCAGCGACACGCCCGGCGTCGGGCGATCCTGGGCGGGGGCCGTAGCGGAAACGGAAGACATGATCGGACTCCTGACCTGCGATGCGGGTGGTCAAGGTGCGTTTCATGCCTCGTATTTGACAAAACAGTTTTGTCAATCACATTAATCAGTGCTACTTATATATCGACATGAAATCAACCAGATCCGGCTCTCCGCTGCGCTTCCCCTACAAGGCCGACCGCCTGAAGCCGTTGCGCGCGTTCTGCCAGACGGTGCGGCTGGGCTCGGTGTCGCGCGCGGCCGAGGCGCTGTTCGTCAGCCAGCCGGCCATCACCCTGCAATTGCAGGCGCTGGAGCGCGAACTCGGGGTCAAGCTGTTCGAACGCAGTGGCCGCCGCCTGCTGCCCAGCCGCGAAGGCCAGCTGCTCTACGACATGGCCCAGCCGCTGGTCGAGAACCTGGACGGGCTGGAGGGCGAATTCCGCCAGAAGCTGCTCGGGCTGGACGCAGGCGAACTCAATATTGCCGCAAATACTTCGACAATCCTGTATTTATTGCCGAAGATAGTCGCCAATTTCCGCAATCGCCACCCCGATGTGCGGCTCACCCTGCACAACGCCATCAGTGCCGACGGCACCGACCTGCTGCGCACCGACGCGGTGGATCTGGCCGTGGGCTCGATGCTCGACGTGCCGGCCGACCTCAGCTACGAGCCGGTCTACCGCTTCGAGGCGATGCTGATCGCCCCGCCCGACCACCCGCTGGCCGGCAAACCGGCCATCGCGCTGGAAGACCTTTCGCCCTATCCGCTGATCCTGCCGCCGCGCCGGCAAATCACCTACCGGCTGGTGGACATGACCTTCCAGCAGGCACGCGTGCCTTACACGGTGGCGCTGGAAGTGGGCGGCTGGGAGATCATCAAGCAATACGTGGCGATGGGCATGGGCATCTCGATCGTGCCCTCGATCTGCCTGACCGAGGCCGACCGCGGCAAGCTGCTGGCGCGCTCGCTGAAGGATTACTTCCCCTCGCGCAGCTACGGCGTGGTGGTGCGCAAGGGCAAATACCTGTCCCCGCAGGCACGTGCATTCGTGGAACTCATAAAACCGGATCTTTTCAGCAGATATTCTTATAACGAATCCGGCGACTCCGAGCGGTAAGCGTTTCCGGCGGCCATGCCGGCCCGCTCCCCGTGTCGCCTACACTGCCGGCATGCCGATCGAACTCCGCCATCTGCGCTATTTCGTCGCCGTCGCCGACGAGCTGCACTTCGGCCGCGCGGCCGAGCGGCTGGGCATGTCGCAACCGCCACTGAGCCAGCAGATCCGCCAGCTCGAGGGCGAGATGGACGTACGCCTATTCCTGCGCGACAGCCGCCGGGTGGAGCTGACCGAAGCCGGCCGGGCCTTCCTGACCGAAGCCCGCGCCATCCTCGCCCGGGTGGACGAGGCAGTCGAACAGGCCCGGCGTGCCCAGCGCGGCGAAACCGGCGAGCTGCGCATCGGCATGACCCGCGCCACGCCGCTGTCGCCGCAGATCCCCGCCGCGATCTTCGCCTTCCGCCGACAATCGCCGGCCGTGCACCTGCACCTGCTGGAAATGAACACGCTGCAGCAGATCGATGCCTTGCTCGACCATCGGCTGGACCTCGGCATCATCCGCAAGCGCGCCCTGCCCGAGGCGCTGGCATCGCAGGCGCTGTTCCGCGATCCGCTCGCGGTGGTGATGCGCGAGGACCACCCCGCCCTGGCCTCGCTGGACCCGCAGCACCCTGCGCTGCCACTGCGCCTGCTGGCGCAGGAACCCTTCGTCACTTTCGACCGCAGCGCCGGCGCCGGCATCCACGACCAAGTCATCGCACTGTGCAGCCGAGCCGGCTTCACCCCGCGCATCGCCCAGGAAGCACGCGAACCCTCGACCATCATCGGCCTGGTGTCGGCCGGGCTGGGCGTGTCGATCCTGCCCGCCTCGTGCGAGCACATCCGCGTGGAAGGCGTGCGCTTCGTCCCGCTGGCCGACCGCGATGCCGCCTCGGACGTGCACGTGGCCTACCGCCGCGACGAACGCTCGGCGCGGGTGCGAGGCTTCGTCGAATTGCTGCGCGCAAGCACCACCGAGCGCTGAATCAACCGGCCGCCGGCATCGTCACCGGATGCGCCGAACGCAGCCGCGCCAAGCGCCACACCAGACCGAGGCCGATCAAGGTCAACATCGCGCCGAAAACGCACACGCCCGTCCAGCCATGCGCGGTGTAGAACAAACCGCCCAGCGCACCGGCCACGCTGGAACCGAGGTAATAGCCGAACAGGTACAGCGCCGAGGCTTCGGCCCGGTGCCGGCCGCCGCGACTGCCGACCCAGCTGCTGGCCACCGAATGCCCGCCGAAGAAACCGAACGTCACCAGGGTGATGCCCAGCGCCATCACCCACAGCTGCGGCAAGGCCAGCAAGGCCACGCCGGCAAGGATCAGGCAGAGCGCGATGCCCAGCGCGCGCGCGCGACCGATGCGCCCGGCCAGCTGGCCCATCCAGGCCGAACTGAAACTGCCGATCAGGTACACGGTGAAGATCAGCCCGACCACTGTCTGGCTGAGTCGGTAGGGCGGTGCCAGCAAGTGATAGCCGAGGTAGTTGTACATCGTCACGAACACGCCCAGCAGCACGAAGCCGAGCGCAAACAACCACGGCAGGCCGCCATCGCGGAACAGATCGGCAAAACTGGCTGGCAGCGCGCGCAAGTCGGCCCGCCGTGGCACGAAATGCCGTGAAACCGGCAGCCGGCTCCAGAACACCGCGGTGGCGATCAGGCCGATGCAGCCCACCGTCGCCACGCCGGCGCGCCAGCCCCAGTAATCGGCCACCACACCGGCGATCAGGCGCCCGCTCATCCCGCCCACCGCATTGCCGCCGATGTACAGGCCCATGCCGAGCCCGAGCGAGCCGGCGTCCATTTCCTCGGCCAGCCAGGTCATCGCCACCGCCGGCACGCCGCTGAGTGTCAGGCCCAGCAAGGTGCGCAGCAGCAACACCGCATGCCACTGGTGCATCAGCGACACCAGCAGCATCAGCACCGAGGACGCCAGCAGCGACACCGCCATCACCGGCCGCCGACCGACCCGGTCGGACAGGATGCCGGCAAAAATCATCGCCACCGCCAGCACGCCGGTGCTGAGCGACAGCGCCAGCGCGCTGCCGGCCGCGCCGACGCCGAAATCCTTCGAGAACTCGGGCAGCAACGGCTGCACGCAGTACAGCAGGCCGAACGTGGCGAAGCCCGAGGCGAACAGCGCCAGACTGGCCCGGCGGACTTCGGGCGTGCCTTGCCGGATGTGGAGGGGGGACGTCGGCGCCGCTTCGGGCGTCGGCACAGGTACGGCCGCGCGGGCCGCCGTGTCGCCGTTCATCGCGTTGGAAACACCCGTCTTGCACGGGCGCCCGTAAAGAATGGACGCTCAGGATAGGATCTGCCATCCATACGATCCAGAAACCATAGGCTATTGATCAATATCCAGAAAATATTGATTCAGAAACCGCCGCACTCAGCCGCCGGCCCCCGGCAGCCTGCAGAACGGCCGCCCAGCACCGATCACGCATCGTTGTCCGGCCCTGCAGCCGCAGTACCGAATTCTGCAGCCGTCTTGACGTGGAACACCGCCAGCGACTCGTCGGCCAGCCGCGCGAACAGGCGCTCGCACTCCTCCCCGGTGGCCACCATCAGCACCAGCTCGGGCTGATCGACCAGCTCGAAAAAGCCGGCCGCGTGCAAGCGGTGATCGTGACCCAGCCCTTCGCTGGCGGAAATGCGCGTCGCGCCGCGCAGACCCAGTTCGCGTGCCAGTTGCAGCAACCAGCCGGCAACCGGCTGCCCGCGATGCATGCGATCGGCCTGGGTGAAGAAGATGATCTGGTAACCCTGCATCATGCGCGTCTCCTCAATGCGCCCGCAGCCAGCCCACGGTGGCGAAGCCGGCGATGGTCATCAACAACGAACCGGCCAAGTGCGTGGCGGCCACGGTCGCACCCCAGCCGTATTGGCCACGCTGCAACAGCGCGACGATCTCGGCCGAGTAGGTGGAAAACGTGGACAGCCCGCCGCAGAAGCCGGTGATCACCAACAGCCGCCACTGCGGCGACAGTTGCGGCATGCCGGCGAAAAACGCGATGGCCGCACCGATCACGTAGCCGGCCACCAGGTTGGCAGCCAACGTGCCGAACGGCATCTGCGGCAGCAGGCCGTTGAGCCTCAACCCGAACCACCAGCGCAGCAAGGCGCCGAGCGCCGAACCGACGGCAATGGCGACAACGGGTTTCCACATGAAGGCGTCCTCGAAACGGAAGGGTCGAGAACGGGCACGAACCAACCTGCGCGGCCGGCACGGCCCGTTCGCAGGCATCATCAGCAGGCAAGGCCGGCGGTTCGGGGAGGAATGCCATCTCCCGGTGCCCGGCACCATAGCAGATGCACGCGTGGGCGATGCATGCGGCAACGGCACAGCCGAAGCCGCCGTTGCCGGGCTGACTGGCGTGCGAGGGGGGCGCCCAGTTGCGGGCCCCCGATGCACGCAGTTGCATCACTTCAGCCCGCGGTTTTCCAGCAAGGGCTCCACGCTCGGGTCCTTGCCGCGGAACGCGCGGTACAGGTCCGCCAGTTCCACCGTGTTGCCGCGCGAGAGGATCTTGTCGCGGAAGGTCTGGCCGTTCTCGGCGGTCAGGCCACCGTGCTCCTTGAACCATTCGTACGCGTCATCGTCCAGCACTTCCGACCAGAAATAGGCGTAGTAGCCGGCCGAATAACCGCCGCCCCAGATGTGGTCGAAATAGCTGGTGCGATACCGCGGCGGCACCTGCGGCAGGTCCACCTTGAACTTCTTCAGCGCTGCCGTCTCGAATTGGTCCACGTCCTGCAGCGGCGCGTCGGCCGGCAGCGTGTGCCAGGCCAGGTCGAGCAGCGCGGCGGACAGGTACTCGGTGGTGGCGTAGCCCTGGTTGAAGGTGCGCGACTTCTTGATCTTGTCCACCAGTGCCTGCGGCATCGCCTCGCCGGTCTGGTAGTGCTTGGCGTAGTGCGCGAACACCTTCGGATCGGTCGCCCAGTGCTCGTTGAACTGCGAGGGGAACTCGACGAAATCGCGCGAAGTGGCGGTACCGGCCAGGGTCGGGTATTTCACCTTCGAGAACATGCCGTGCAGCGCATGGCCGAACTCGTGGAACATCGTGGTGACGTCGTCGAAGCTGATCAGCGCCGGCTGACCCGGGGCGGGCTTGGTGAAGTTGCAGACGTTGTAGACCACCGGCTTGGTGCCGGTCAGCGCATCCTGGCCGACGAACTCGTCCATCCACGCGCCGCCGGACTTGGAATCACGCTTGAAGTAGTCGGTGTAGAACAGCGCCAGCGAACTGCCGTCCTTGTCGAACACCTCGTACACCTTCATGTCCGGGTTGTAGGTCGGGATGTCGGTGCGCTGCTTGAAGGTGATGCCGTACAGCTGGTTGGCCGCGTAGAACACGCCGTTCTCCAGCACGTTGTTCAACTCGAAATACGGCTTGATCTGCGATTCGTCCAGGTCGTACTTGGCCTTGCGCACCTGTTCGGCGTAGAAGTCCCAGTCCGAAGCGGCCAGCTTGAAGCCGCCCTTCTGTGCATCGATCACCTTCTGCATCTCGGCCACTTCGCCGCGGGCCTTGGCGGTGGCCGCCGGCACGGTGTCGGTGAGCAGCTTGAGCGCCTTGTCCGGCGTGCCGGCCATCTGGTCGGACAGGCTGTAGGCGGCATAGCTGTCGAAACCCAGCAGCTTGGCCTTCTGCGCGCGCAACTGGGCCAGCCGCTGGATGGTCTGGCGGGTGTCGTTGGCGTCGCCCTTTTCCGAGCGGGTTTCGGAGGCCTTCATCACCTCGGTGCGCAGGTCGCGGTCCTTCAGCGAGGCCAGCACCGGCTGCTGGGTGGTGTTCTGCAGGGCCAGCAGGTACTTGCCGTCGAGCTTGCGCGCCTTGGCATCTTCGGCCGCCGCCGCCAGATCGCCGTCGCTCAGCCCGTCCAGCCTTGCCTTGTCGTCCACCACCACGGCGCCGGCGGCGGTGGCCGCGACCAGCTTGGTGTGGAACGCGGTGGACAACGTGGTTTCCTCGACGTTGAGCTTGCGCAGGCTGTCCTTGTCGGCGTCGGACAACTGCGCGCCGGCACGGACGAACTCCTTGTACTGGTACTCGACCAGACGCTTCTGCTCCGGGTCCAGGTTCAGCGTGTCGCGCTGGTCGTACAGGCTCTTGATGCGGGCGAACAGCTTGGGGTCGAGCGAGATTTCGTCCTGATGCGCGGCCAGCCTGGGTGCGATCTCTTCCTGCACCTTCTCGCGTTCGGGGTTGGTATCGGCCTGCACCAGGCCGAAGAAGATGCGCGAGACCCGGGTCAGCGTTTCACCGGACTTCTCCATCGCCACGAAGGTGTTGTCGAAGCTGGCCGGCTCCGGGTTGTCGGCGATCTTGCGGATCTCGGCCAGGTGCTCCTTCATGCCCTGTTCGAAGGCCGGCAGGAAGTCGCTGTCCTTGATCTTGTCGAACTGCGGCGCCTGGAACGGCAGCGGGCTGACGGTCAGCAACGGGTTGGCGCTCTGCGGCGCGGCGGCCGGGGCGGGCGTGGTCACGGCGGGAGCCTCTTCCTTCTTGCAGGCGGCCAGCGCGAGGCCGATGGCGGCGGCGAGCACCAGAGTGCGGTTCAGGGTGCGATTCATGCGGTTTACCGGACGGTTGTTGGAAAACCGGCCAAGCGTAACGCGCCATGCCGGCCGCCTGCATGTGCCGTCCGTCCCGCGACGGGCGGACGGCACCCTGCACCGGTCCGGGTTCAACGCGGGATCGGGAACGCATCGTCCTTGTAGATCGCCACATGCGGCACGCCGTCCGCACCGATCCAGCCGCGGTACATGCCCTCGGTGTTGAACGGGAATGCGACGCTGCCGTCGCTGCCCAGCGCGATCGCGCCGCCGTCGCCGCCGGCAGCGGGGATCTGCTGGTCGATCACCTTCTCCGCGGCTTCCTTGACGCTCTCGCCGGCGTATTTCACCCGCGCGCAGATGTCGTGGGCCGCCACCGCACGGATGTAGTACTCGCCCCAGCCGGTGCCGGACACCGCGCAATGCGCGTTGGCATAGGTGCCGGCACCGATGATCGGCGAATCGCCGACGCGGCCGTAGCGCTTGTCGGTCATGCCGCCGGTGGAGGTGCCGGCCGCCAGCCGGCCCTGCTCGTCCAGCGCCAGCGCGCCGACGGTGCCGAAATGCCTGGCGGTGGCCAGGTCGGCATGGGCCACGCCGGCGGCATCTTCGGCCAGCGCCTTCTGCAATTGCTGCCAGCGCTTTTCGGTGCGGAAGTACGACGGATCGACCAGCTCGATGCCCTGCTCGCCGGCAAACTGCTCGGCGCCGTCGCCCACCAGCATCACGTGTTTGGACTTTTCCATCACCGCGCGTGCCAGCGCGATGGGGTTCCTGACCCGGTGCACGCCGGCCACCGCGCCGGCCATGCCCGTCGTGCCGTCCATGATCGCCGCATCCAGCTCGTTGCGGCCGTCGTGGGTGAACACGGCGCCCTTGCCCGCGTTGAACTGCGGCGAGTCTTCGAGCACGGCGATGGTGGCGGCCACGGCGGCCACCGACGTGCCGCCGTCGATCAACACGCCGTGGCCGGCGCGCAGGGCCTGCTCCATCGCCGCGCGTGCTTCGGCCTCGTCCTGCGGCGTCATGTCCGCCTTCTCGACGCCGGCGCCACCGTGGATCACCAGCATGGTGCCGCCCAGCTCGGTCATGCGCCCGTTGCGCACGTCGTAGCGGCGCACCGCGACCGGAGCATCCACCGCGCCGTCCGGCAGATGCAGCACCGATCCCGGCCCGACCACGGCCACGCGCACGTTGGCCAGCTGCATCGGCTCGTCGGGCACCTGCGGCTGGCCGGGCGGCACCGTCACCACCAGCGCGCCACTGTCGCCATCGGTGGCGTAGACGCGACCGCTGCCGTCGCCTTCCACCGCCACCGCCGCGCCCTCGTCCACGCCCAGCCCGATCAGCCTGCGGTCGGGCCCGGCCACGGTCTGCGCCTTGACCACGAAGGCCAGCAGCCGGCCGAGCCGGTTGCGCTCGCGGAAATGGGTATCGGTGACCACGCCGCGCAGCAGCGGCAGATGCAGGAAGCCGTCCTCGATGGTGTTGGCCGGGCCGAGCGGGTCGTTCAGGGCCTTGCGGCTGGACAGGCTGCCGCCGTCCATCGCGCCGTACAGGTACTCGCCGAGCATCGCCAACCCGGCGCTGGTGCCGCCCAGCGGCTTGCCGGCACGGACGTGGGCATCCAGCGCGGCCGCCAGCGGCGTGCCCTTCCAGTAGCGCACATAGCGCGACTGGTCGCCGCCGGCGATGAAGATGCCATCGGCGTTTTCCACCGCACGCAGCACGGCCGGGTCGCTGGCCGCGGCCTGCTCCTTGAACACCAGCGTCTCCACCGAGGCGACGTGGCCCACGTCCTTGTACATCTCGTCGGCCACGTCGGTGGTCATCGAGGCACGCAGCACGACGACGTGGCCGTTGCCGGCATGGTCGAGGAACCAGCGCAGCGCGCCGTGGTTGCGGTCGCCGCCGCCCACCAGCAGCAGCCCGGGCGATACCTTGCCCGGCGTCGGCACGCCGGCATCGCCGATGAAGTAACGGTCGTAGCCGTTCATCTCGGCCGCCGTCGCCAGCCACGGACACAGCCCCAGAACACACAGCCAGGCCCACCTCGCCACTCGTTGCTTCATGCCGGATCTCCACATGCGGAAGGGAAGGAGCGGCGCAAACGTTTACAACCGCCTTGATGGACAGGACGAACGGCGGGCGGATTTCCCCCTCCGCATCGCACGGCCGGTTCGCGCTATCGTCGGCGCATGTCCCCCACCCTCGACGCGTGGTTCGTGCACGAGATCCTCGTCCACGAAGCCGCCCTGACCCGCTATCTGCTGCGCAGCTGGCCGCAGCGCGACGAAGTCCACGACCTGCGCCAGGAAACCTACACGCGCGTGTACGAGGCCGCCGGGCGGGCCTTGCCCGATGCGCCCAAGTCCTTCCTGTTCGCCACCGCCCGCCACCTGATGACCGACCGCCGACGTCGCGCGCGGGTGGTGTCGATCGAACCGGTGGGTGATTTCGCCTTGCTGGACGTCTTGGTGGACGAGGCCTCGCCGGAACGCTGGTTCGGCGGGCGCCAGCTGCTCGGCCGGCTGGCCGAAGCCTTCGACGGCCTGCCCGCCCGCTGCCGCGAGGTGGTCTGGCTGCGCCGGGTCGAGGAACTGTCGCAGAAGGAGGTGGCCGTGCGCATGGGCATCAGCGAGAAAACCGTGGAAAAGCACATCGCCAAGGCCGCGCGGCTGCTGGCCGACCGTTTTCATGGCAGCGCCGATGCGCCCGCGCATCCCCGGCGGAAACGGCGACATGCCCAATCACCGGCAGATTGAACAAACCGCCGCCGCGTGGCTGGCCCGCCGCGACGGCGGCCGGTGGCATGCCGCCGACCAGGCCGGACTCGATGCCTGGCTGGAGGCTTCGCCCGCGCATCGGGTGGCCTGGCTGCGGCTGCAGGCCGCTTGGGACGAAAGCCCGCGCCTGCGCGCGCTCGGCCGCGGGTCGTCGGCCACGTCGGCCGAACGGCACGCGGCACCGCCGGACGCCGTGCCGGACCTGCGCCAGGTCCGCTTCGCCGCGCAACGGCCGCTGCCCGCGCCGCGGCACCGTCGCGGCACCCGTGCCCTGCTGGCGGCCGGCCTGGCTGGCGTGGTCTGCCTCGGCCTGTGGGCATCGCGCACCCACGTCCCGCCGCCGGCCCAGACCTATGCCAGCGCGCGCGGCGAGGTTCGCACGTTCACGCTGGCCGACGGTTCGCGCATCACCCTCGATGGCGACAGCCGCATCACGGTGCGGCTGGACGCCGACGGCCGCCACATCGCGCTGGAACGCGGCGAGGCCTATTTCGAAGTCGCCCACGACCCCGTCCGCCCGTTCGCGGTGGCGGCCAACGGGCGCCAGGCCGTGGCGGTGGGCACGCGTTACGCGGTACGCCGCGACGGCGGCGACCTGCGCGTGGTGGTCACCCAAGGCACGGTACGGCTGGACCCGCCCGCCGACGGCCGACGCCATGCGCAGCCCAGCCTGCTGCCGGCCGGCAGCATCGCCTTGGCCGGGCCGCATGGCGTGTTGGTGCGGCACGTGGCCATCGCCGATGCGGAGCAGCTGACCGGCTGGCGCGACGGCTTCCTCGCCTTCCACGACACGCCGCTGAGCGAGGCGGTGACCGAGTTCAACCGCCAGGGTGGCCGGCCACTGGTGGTCGCCGACGCGCAGGCCGGCGCACTGCGCATCGGCGGGCATTTCCGCCGCGACAACGCCGATGCCTTCGTCCGCCTGCTGGAGCAGGGTTTCCCGGTCTGCGCCGAGCGCACGCCGGAGCGGACCGTGCTGCGCAGCTGCCCCTGAGACGATTTGTAAAAAAAGCGTAGGGATTGGCCCGCCTCGCTCGTCACACGGAGTGTGCAGGCGCCGTTCCGGCGCCTCCCCTGGGGAAAACCGTCATGCGACATCCGTTCCGGATCCTGCTGTTGAGCCTTGCCTGTTCGGCCGCGCTGGCCGCGCAGGCGCAAACCGTGCCCGCCGACGTCCCGGCCGGCGAGCTGTCCACGGCGCTGGACACGCTGGCGCGCCAGACCGGCAGCCAGTTCGTCTACCGCGCCGACCAGCTTAAGGGCGTACGCACCCGTGGCAGCCACGGCGCGGCCACCTCGCGGCAGGCGCTGGACCAGCTGTTGCAGGGCACCGGCTGGCGTGCGAAACACGACCCGTCCGGGGCGGTGGTGATCGTTCGCGCCGATGCATCGGCGCCGGCACCGAAACCCGTGCAGACGCCGGCCGCCGCCGCGGAGCCCGCGCCGACCGAGCTGCAGACCCTGCAGGTGACCGGCTCGCGCATCCCGCGCGCGCAGGTGGAGGGCCCGGCGCCGATCACCGTGTTGAATGCCGAGCAGATCCGGGCTTCCGGCTTCACGTCGGTGCCGGACGTGCTGCGCTCGCTCAGCCAGAACGGCGGCAACGTGCAGGGCCAGCAGAACACCACCGGCGCGCAGTCCACGCCCGGCGCACAGGCGGTGGACCTGCGCGGCCTCGGCCCCAACCACACGCTGGTGCTGGTCAACGGCCGCCGCGTGGCCGACTTCCCGTTGCCGCTCAACGGGCGCAGCAACTTCACCGACGTCGGCAACATCCCGCTGGGCATGATCGAGCGCGTCGAAGTGCTGACCGGCAGCGCCTCGGCGGTGTACGGCTCGGACGCGATGGCCGGCGTGATCAACTTCATCCTGAAGAAATCCGCCGACGGCACCACCCTGGACTACCGCTACGGCGATACCGGGCGCGGCGGTGGGC
>JADHEF010001314.1_pt1 | contig 16169 bp, 15 predicted proteins | sample 8952391 | NCBI WGS metagenome assembly JADHEF01 (sample SAMN16124439, study PRJNA663245) | bioreactor sludge metagenome | isolation source: sludge (nitrite) | place: India:Bengaluru | collected 2019-02-28
GCACGTCCAGCTCGCGACCACCGGGGAAGGACCAGATCCGGGCCGTCCCGTCCGAGGAGCCGCTCGCGAGGAGCCCCCCGTCCTGCGAGAAGGAGAGCGTGTTCACGCTCGCCGAATGCCCCTCGAACGCCCCGTCCGGCGCGAAGCTTGGGACCTTCCAGAGCCGGATGGCCGCGTCCTGCCCGCACGTCACGAGCGTCTCGCCGTCGGCGGTGAAGAGCGCTCTCTGCGCGTGCTTCCCGTGGGCCTCGATCACCGCGAACGGCTCGGCCATGGTCGTCCTCCCGCGTTTTCTCCGTTTGTCGTCCGCCGGAGCATACGCGCGGCGGCGCCCCGCGGGCCCGCCCCGTTTCGCGCGCGCGGCGCCGGCCGATTACCATCCGCGCCATGCCGACCGAGACCCTGCGCACCGTCTGCAACCGCGACTGCCCCGACGCCTGCGGCCTGATCGCGACCGTCGAGGACGGCCGGCTCGTCCGCCTCGGCGGCGACCCGGCGCATCCGGTCACGCGAGGCTTCCTCTGCTCGCGGACCTCGCAGTTCCCCGCGCGGCAGAACTCGCCCGACCGGCTGACCGCCCCGCTCCTCCGCGACGGAGACGGATTCCGGCCGGTCTCCCTCGAGGAGGCGATCGCCTTCGCGGCCGAGCGGCTCCTCGCGATCCGCTCCGAGTCCGGTCCTGCCTCCGTCCTCCACTACCGCTCGGGCGGGTCGCTCGGGATGGTCAAGAGCGTCGTCGACCTCTTCTTCGAGGCGTTCGGCCCGGTCACGGTGAAGCGCGGCGACATCTGCTCGGGCGCGGGCGACGCGGCGCAGGAGGCCGACTTCGGCGAAGAGGAGTCGCACGACCTCTTCGACCTCGAGCGCTCGCGGACGATCCTCCTCTGGGGGAAGAACCCCTTCGTGTCGAACGTCCACCTCCTTCCGCTCCTGAAAGAGGCGAAGTCGCGCGGCGCCCGGATCGTCCTCGTCGACCCGGTCCGCCACAAGACGGCGACCCTCGCCGACGCGTACGTCGCGCCACGGCCGGGAGGCGACCTGGCGCTCGCCCTCGGGGTGGCGGCGGTCCTCCTCGAGACGGGCCGCGTCGTCCCCGAGGCTCCTTCCTTCTGCGAGAGCTTCGAGGCGTTCCGCGCGCTCGCCCTCTCGAAGGGAACCGGCGCCTGGGCGCTCGAGGCGGGAGTCCCCTCGGACGCTCTCGAGCTCATCGCCTCGGCGCTCGCCGACCGTCCCTGCAACGTGCAGGTCGGCTGGGGCATGGGCCGGCGGACGAACGGCTCGGCGATCGTCCGGGCGATCGACGCCCTCGGGGCGATCAGCGGGAACCTCGGTCTCTCCGGCGGGGGCGTCAGCTTCTATTTCAAGCGGCGCGGCGCCTTCGACACATCGTTCCTCCGCAAGTCCCCGCCGAGGACCCTCTCCGAGCCGCTCCTCGGCCGGGAGATCCTGGAGGCGAAGGAGCCGCCGGTCCGCGCCGTCTGGATCACCGCGGCGAACCCCGTCGCGATGCTCCCCGACTCGGCCACCGTCGCGCGCGCCCTCGAGACGCGCGACCTCGTCGTCGTCGTCGACTCTTTCCTCACCGACACCGCCCGCCGGGCCCACCTCGTCCTCCCGACGACGACGCTCGTGGAGGACGACGACCTCCTGGGCGCCTACGGCAACCACTGGCTCGGCGCCTCCGTCCCCGTCGTCGCCCCCCCGCCCGGCGTGAAGAGCGACCTCGAGATCGTCCAGCTCCTCGCCGCGGAGGTCGACCGGAGGGCCGGCGCCGCCCGCGAGCCGATCGCGCCGAAGCTCGCCGGGACGGCGAAGGAGTGGAAGAGGCGGATCCTCCGGAAGGTGGAGCCTCTCGGCCTGACCGTGGAGCGGCTGGAAAGGGAGTCGGTGCGCAACCCTCTCGCCCCGACCGTCCTCTTCGAGGAGGGCCGCTTCCCCACTCCGACCGGCCGGATGCGCCTCCTGACGGATCTCCCCGCGCCTCCCGAAGAGGAGCCGGGCTACCCGCTCTGGCTCTTCTCGAGCTCGACGGAGCGGTCTCAGTGCTCGCAGTGGGCCGGGGAGCCGCCGGTGGTCCTCGAGGCGACCTGTCACCCCGACGCCGCGCCGGGCCTCCCGGACGGCGCCGACGTCGTCGTCGAGAGCGCGATCGGGAGCCTGCGGGCCCGCCTCCGCCTCGACCCTTCGCAGCGGACGGACGTCCTGATCGTGCCGAAGGGAGGCCATTTCGACTCCGGGACCTGCGCGAACGCGCTCGTCCGCGCGCGCACGACCGACGCCGGCGAGGGGGCCGCCTACCTCGACTGCCGCGTGAGGGTCCGCCCCGCGTGAGCGCCCCTCCCGCTCCTCTCGACGCCCCGCGAGCGGCGCTGCGCGCGGCCCTCCTCGCGCACGCGCCGGCCGACGACGCCGAGGCCCGCGACCGCACGGCAATGCTCGCGCTCGTCGAGGGCGAGCCCGCCTGCTTCTCGCGCGCGACGTACGCTCCGGGCCACTTCACGGGGAGCCTCTTCGTCCTCTCCCCCTCCGACGGGCGCGTCCTCCTCCACCACCACCGCCGCCTCGATCGCTGGCTCCAGCTGGGAGGGCACGACGAGGGAGAGCACGACCCGGCCGCCACGGCGCTCCGGGAAGGGCGGGAGGAGTCGGCGCTCGGCGACCTCGTCCTCCTCTCGCCGGCGATCCTCGACCTCGACGTCCACCCGATCCCCGCGGCGAAGGGGGAGCCGGCGCACGCCCACTTCGACGTCCGCTACGCGGCGATCACGCGCGAGCCGACGTCCGCCCGGGCCGACGCGGCCGAGTCGCTCGGCCTCGCCTGGCTGCCTCTCGCGGAGGCGGCCGTGAGGATGGGAGAGCCGGGCGCCCACCGCGCGCTCGCGAAGGCGGCCCGGCTCCTCGGCCTCGCTCTCTGAGCTCTCCTCCGTCCGGCAGGTCGCGCTCCGCGCGGCGCGCTCAGAGCGGGTTCAGCGTGATCGAAAGGATGTCCCGGCACCCCTCGGCGACTCTCGCGAGGAGGCTCCGGGTCGGCTCGCTGTCGAGCTGGATCCGCGCGCTCGCGGCCTCGGCCCCGTCGAAGACGACGTTCTCGGTCTGCTGGACGTTGATCCCCGCCTCGCGCAGCGCCCCGAACACGTGTGCGAGGACGCCCACCCGGTCGCGGTGGCGCACCGTCAGGAGCCAGCGCGCGGGCGAACGCCCGCAGAGGTTCACGGCGTTCGGCACCTCGCCCGAGGCCTTGAAGGCGGCGACGATCCGGACGACCTCCGCGGCGATCGCGTTCTGAGCCTGCTCCGTGGAGGCGCCGACGTGGTGCGTCCCGACGACGCCCGGCAGGCGTCCCACCTCGTCCTCGAACGCGCCCGTCCCGCCCGAGGGCTCCCTCTCGAAGACGTCGAGCCCCGCCCGGATCCCCTTCGTCGCGATCGCCTCCTTCAGAGCGGCGGCGTTCACCGTCTCGCCCCGGCTCGTGTTGACGAAGAGGGCGCCGGGGCGCATCGCGTCGAAGAAGGCGCCGCCGAGGACGCCTCGGGTCTCCTTCGTGAGCGCGAGGTGAACCGACACGACGTCGGAGCGGGAGGCGAGCTCGCGGAGCGACGCGACGCGGACGACGCCCGCCTCCGCGGCCCGTTCTGCGCTCAGGGAGGGGCTCCAGGCGACGACCTCCATGTCGAACGCCCGCCCGCGGGCCGCGACCTCCCGCCCGATCGCGCCGAAGCCGGCGATCCCGAGCGTCCGCCCGGCGAGGCCGCGCGCCCGTCCGTACTCCGCCTTGTTCCAGAGGCCCGCCTTCAGGTCGGCCGTCTGCTCGGCGATCCGCCGGTCGAGCGCGAGGATGAGCCCCCAGGCGAGCTCCGCCACGGCGACGGCGTTCTTCCCGGGGCAGTTCGACACGGAGATCGCCCGCGCGGAAGCTGCCGGGAGGTCGATGGTATTGACCCCGGCGCCGGCCCGGACGACGAGCGAGAGGTTCCGGGCCTGGTCCATCTCGGCCGCCGTCACCTTCGTCGAGCGGACGACGAGGACCTCGGCGGCCGTGTCGCGAAGGCGCCAGCCGAGGGCCTCTCCCTCGAGCTTCGGCTCGTAGTAGACCTCGCAGCCGAGGGAACGGAGCCCCTCGAGCCCCGTCTCCTCGAACTTGTCGGCGACCAGTACGCGCATCGGAGACCTCCCCTGCCCCCCCTTCCGGGTCGTCGTCGCCCGGGGCTCCCGCCCCGGCGCGTCAGAATCGATGGACGAAGAGCCCGGAGCGGAGCTTCGGCTCGAACCAGGTCGACTTCGGCGGCATCGTCTCGCCGGCGTCCGCGATCGCCATCAGCTCGGCGATCGTCGTCGGGTACATCGAGAACGCGGCGGCGCACTCCCCCGAGGAGACCCGCTTCTCGAGCTCCGCGGTCCCGCGGATCCCGCCGACGAAGTCGATCCTCTTGTCGGTGCGCGGGTCGGCGATCCCGAGAAGGGGCTCGAGGAGGCGGTCCTGGAGGATCGAGACGTCGAGCGAGCGGATCGGGTCGTCTGCGGGGACCGGCTCCTTCGGCGTCAGGGTGTACCAGCGGCCCGAAAGGAACATCCGGACCTCTCCCTTCCTCTCCGGCTCGGCCGTCTCCGCCGCGGCGACGTGGAACGACTTCTTCACCTCGGCGAGGAAGCCCTCCGGGGTCCGGCCGAGGAGGTCCTTCACGAGCCGGTTGTAGGGAAGGATCCGGAGCTCGCGGTCCGGGAAGATCGCCGCGGGGAACCAGCGGACCGGGTGGTCGGCCGGGACCGGCCCCTTCTCCACGAGCGCCGCGCAGGCGCGCGATGCGGACTTGGAGCGGTGGTGCCCGTCGGCGACGTAGAGGACCGGGATCGCGGCGAAGGCGTCGACGAAGAAGGCGGCCTCCTCCTCCGGGACGAGCCAGAGCGAGTGGCGCACGCCGTCGACCGCCTCGAAGTCGATCTCCGGGGGCGCCGAGGTCACCTTCGCGACGCGGTCGTCGACGACGTCCGAGGCCCGGTAGGTCAGGAAGACGGGCTCGGCGTGGGCGGCCTGGACGACGAGGTGCTTCGTCCGGTCGTCTTCCTTGTCCTTGCGGGTCTTCTCGTGCTTCTTGATGACGTCGGCGTCGTAGTCCTCGACCGAGCAGGCGGCGACGAGGCCGTCCTGCTTCTGGCCCCGCCAGGTCTGGCGGTAGACGAGGAGGCGGGGCGTCGGGTCGGGGACGAGCGTGCCGTTCGACTCGAAACGGTCGAGGTTCTCGCGGCCCTTCGCGTAGACCTCCTCGGCGTAGAGGGAGGTCCCTTCCGGGAGGTCGATCTCGGGCCGGCAGACGTGAAGGAAAGAGGCGGGGTTCCCCTCGGCGAGGGCCCGGGCCTCCTTCGTGTCGATGACGTCGTAGGGAACGGACGCGACCTCTCGGGCGCGGGAGGGAACGGGGCGGGAGGCGGGGAAGGGGCGGATCTTCGCCATGTCGCGCCGAGCTTAGCAGGAGCTTCCGCGTGCTTCCCTCCCCGCTCCGCGGGACGGTGTAGGAGAATCGGGGCGAATGAAGATCTACGTCGGGAACCTCCCCTACGAGGTCGACGCGCCTCGTCTCGGGGAGATCTTCGGGGCCTTCGGCGAGACGACCTCGACGACCGTCGTCGTCGACCGGACGACCGGCCGCTCCAAGGGGTACGGTTTCGTCGAGATGGCCGACGACGCCGCCCGGAAGGCGATCCTCGCCCTGAACCGGACGCAGCTCGACGGCCGGACGATCTGGGTGAACGAGGCCCGGGCGAAGGGCTGACTCGCCCCGGCCCTCAGGCCCTGCCGGGGCCGAGGAGCGAGAACGGGCCGGCCGGCGCCGGCCGAGACGGATCGCCCTCCTCCTCTTCCGAGGGCGTCTCGTCGCCCCCCCCGAAGAGGTCCCCTCCGATGCCGGCCTGCCGGGTGACCATCTCGGCGTAGCGTCCACCGGCGGCCATCAGCCCGTCGTGACGCCCCCGCTCCACGATCGCCCCCGCTTCGACGACGAGGATCTGGTCGGCCCTCCGGATCGTCGAGAGGCGATGGGCGATGACGAACGTGGTCCGGCCGCGCAGCAGCTCCGCGAGCCCCTGCTGGATGAACGCCTCCGATTCCGTGTCGAGGCTCGAGGTCGCCTCGTCGAGGATGAGGATCCGGGGATCGGCGAGGAGGGCGCGCGCGATCGAGACGCGCTGGCGCTGGCCGCCGGACAGCTTCACGCCCCGCTCGCCGACGACCGTCTCGTACCCTTTCTCGAACCCCTCGGCGAACTCGTCCACGCGGGCGACGCGGCAGGCGGCGTCGACCTCCGCCTCGGTGGCGGCGGGCCTCGAGAACGCGACGTTCTCCCGGATCGTCCCGTCGAAGAGGAACGACTCCTGAAGGACGACTCCGAGCTGCGAGCGGTAGCTCGAGAGCCGCACGGTCGAGAGGTCGACGCCGTCGACGAGGACGCGCCCCCCCGTCGGCGACGCGAACGCCGCCACCAGGCCGATGATCGTCGACTTCCCCGAGCCGGAGGGACCGACGAGGGCCGTCACGCTCCCCGGCTCCGCCCGGAAGGAGATTCCGTGGAGGACCTCCTTCCCTTCGGAGTACGCGAACCGGACCTCCTCGAAGACGACCTCGCCCCGGACCGGGGGGACGTCGACCACTCGCCGTGGATCGGCGTCTTCGCGAGGCTCGGCGAGGACCTCCTTCGTCCGCTCGAGGCCCGCGAGAGCCTCGGTCAGCTGGCTCCCGATCCCGACGACCTGGAAGACCGGGGCCACGAGGAACCCGAGGAGGATCGTGTAGGTGAAGAGGCCGCCGACGGTCAGGGCGCCCGACAGGATCTGCCGCGTTCCGACCCACATCACCGCGGCGCCCACCCCGCCGAGGAGGACCGTCGCCCCGGCCGACAGCGCCGACATCCCGGTGATCGTCCGGAGGACGTTCGAGAGGAGGCGCGCCACGCCCGTCCCGAAGACGGCGTCCTCTCGGGTCTCGCCGTGGTACCCCTTCACGACGCGGATGCCGGCGAACGTCTCCGTGAGGCGGCCCGACACCTCGCCGTGGATCTTCGACCGTTCGCGGAAGATCGGGCGCAGGGAGCCGAGGGCCGCGAAGAGGCCGGCCACGAAGGCCCCGAGAAAGAGGAGCGTCAGCCCCGTCAGGACCGGGCTGAGCGTCACCATGAGGCCGAGGGCGAGGAGCGCCGTCAGGAGCCCGCCCGCGAGCTCGACGACGCCCGTGCCGACGAGGTTCCGGATCCCCTCGACGTCGTTCATCACGCGCGAGACGAGGTTCCCCGTCTTCTGTCCGTCGAAGTACGCGACAGGGAGCCGCGTCACGTGGGACTGCACCTTCGTCCGGAGCTCCGCGATGAGCCGCTGCGCCCCCTTCGAAAGCAGCTGCGCGAGCGCGAACGACGTCGCTGCCTGGACGAGGGTCGCCGCGCCGATCGCGAGGAGGAGCGGCGCGAGGAGGTCGTTGCGCGACTTCGCGACGACCTCGTCGATCAGGACCTTCGTCGACGCGGGAAGGACGAGCCCCGCCGTCCGTCCCGCGGCCATCAGGACGAAGCCGACGGCCAGGAGCTTCCGGCGCGGCCGGGCGAGCTCGAGCAGGTCCGGCACGAGCGCCCTCAGGCGCCGGACCTTCGGCGGCTTCTCCCGTCCTTCCGCGTCCCCGCCCGGCGCGGTCATCCTTCGACGAGCTCTTCCTCCGTCTCCTCGACGGCGACCCCGCGGACCGCGAGCTCGGCGAGGAAACGTCCGTAGAGCGCGTCGTCGCCCGCCAGGAGCTCCGGCGGGAAGACCCCGGGCGTGGTGAACGCCCCCTCGAGGAGGAGGCGCGCGCCGGTCGCGCACGGGAATCCGGTCGTCCGCGCCATGGAGGTGTCTCTCGTCTTCGGGTCCGTCCGGTCGAGGAGCTCGAACGTCCGGCGCACGCGCCGGCCTCCGTGGCGCCCTTCGCAGACCACGCGCAGGAACGTCAGCTCCGCCTCGTCCTCCGGCCGCCGCCATGCGTGGAAGAGGAGCGCTTCCGTCAGGCGGCGCGGGACGACCGGGACGCCGTCCACCGCGACCGGCTCGCCGGAGAAGAAACCGGTCTCGCGGAGCATCCGCATCCTCTCGGCGTGGCCCGGATAGCGGAGCGTCTTCTCGAACAGGTTCCGCGCCTTCACGGTCGAGAGGAGCGTCCGGAGGCCGTCCGTGTAGAACGCCTCGAGCGTCCCGACCCCCGGGACGTCGAGAGGCTCGACGCCCGAGAGCGCCGGCCGGATCACGACCTCTCCCCCTTCCACGCATCGGGACGGGCGCGTGTACTCCTCGATCACGTCGGTGGGCGAGAAGACCGACCGGTACTCGAACGGCCAGTGCCTCGCGGCGGGAAGCCCGCCGACGAAGATCCGGACGTCGTCGAGGCTGTCGAGGCGTGCGGCCGCCCTTCCCACCGCGAGCCCCGAGAGGCCCGGCGAGACGCCGCAGTCGACGATCGCCGGGATTCCCTTCGACTTCGCCAGCGGCGAGAGGTCGAACGGGTCTTCCGGGGAGAAGGAGATGTCGGCGACCGGCCGTCCCGCCTCGAGGACGGCCCGGACCGTCTGCGTTCCGAGGAAGCCCGGCACCGCGCCGACGACGACGTCGACCTTCGACGCGATCCGGGAGACCTCGGCCCCGCTCGCCAGGTCGGCGCGCTCCGTCGCGAGGTTCGGGATGCCGGCGAGGCGCCCGAGGGCGTGCTCGCTCCGGTCGACGGAGAGGACGGACCAGCGGCCGTCGGCGGCGAGGTCCCGGGCGACGAGCGAGCCGACGAGGCCCGCTCCGAGGACGGCGACGTTCTTCATGGGGCGATTATCTCCGCGTCGCCCGGCACCGGCAGACGGTCGGACCCGCTCGAAGCTCGCCGCCCCCTCCCCCGCTCGCGCCTCCGCCGATTCCTTGACACGCCCGGTCCCCCTCCCTACCCTCCGCCGACATGGCGGGGGCCTCCCTCTTCCGGAACGTCTTACGCGGCCTTGCCGTGGCCGGCCGCGCCGCGTTCGTCGTCGGCGCCCTCGTCGCGCTTCTCCACGTCACGGCGCCGCACGACCACGCGAGCGTCTCCGAGGCGCAGCGCTGCTCCGCCTGCCTGCTCCAGCGTGCCGACGGGGGCAGCGCCCCGGAGCCGGAGCCGATCCGGCTCGCGCCTCCGGCCGAGTCCCTCTCGACGGCCCCCCCCGTCGCGGCCGACCCGGCGCCCCGCGCGACCCGCCACGCGCCTGGCCCGGCCCGCGCCCCTCCGGTGTCCTCTCCTCCCGAGCCGCTTTAGTCCGCTCGACCTCCGCCCGCGAAGGGCGGAGACGGCGCTCCGGCCGCACCGGCGGCGGACGCCCCACGGAGAGACCCGATGAAGACCCCGCTCGCGGGCGCGATCGCGCTCGCCCTCTTCCTTCCGGCACCGGCGCTCGGCCAGGCCGGTCCTGACCCACAGACGCTCGAGGAGCAGGTCCGCGCGCTGGAGGCGCGCCAGGCCGAGACCGAGAAGGCGCTCGAGGCGCTGAAGACGGCCCTCGCCGCGTCGTCCCGGAAGGAGCCCGGCCCCGTCGAGCCGGCCGGCCTCGTCCCGAAGAGCTTCCCGCTCTTCGGCTCCTCCGGACAGGTCAGCTCCGGCACCGCGTTCAATCCGTCGATCACGGTCCTCCCCGACTTCGTCTACGCACGCGACGACGTGAAGGGGGCGGCCGGCAAGATCCTCGAAGAGGCCGACGGATTCCACGGCGCCCACGCGGCGGACGAGCACGGCCACGGCGGGCTGGAGCAAGGCTTCAACCTCCGCGAGACCGAGCTCGCCTTCACCGCCTCGGTCGACGCCTACTTCGACGTCCAGGCCCTCTTCGCCGTGAGCGAGGATGGGATCGAGGCGGAGGAGGTCTTCTTCCAGACCCGCCGCCTCCCGTTCGGATTCCAGCTCAAGGGAGGGAAGCTCCTTAGCGGGATCGGCTACGCGAACTCGCACCACCCGCACCAGTGGGACTTCGTCGACCAGAACCTCGCCTACGAGCTCCTTCTCGGCGGACGGGGCCTGAACGAGAAGGGGCTCCAGCTCACCTGGGTCCCGAAGCTCCCCTTTTTCCTGAAGCTCGGGACGGAGCTGCTGCAGGGAGAGAACGAGAAGCTCGCAAACCACCTCGGAGAGATGGAGCTGCCGGGCCTTGAGGAAGGCGGCGCGCCGCGCGGCCTCTCCGGCAGGAGCGGCCCTCGCCTCTTCACGGGGTTCGTGAAGGTCGGCCCCGACCTCGGCTATTCGAGCGCTCTCCAGCTCGGCGCCTCTTTCGCGACCAGCCGGAGCCACCAGGAGGTGCACGACGAAGACGCCGACGGAATTCCCGACGAGGTCCTCGACGGGACGGCGACGCTCTGGGGCCTGGACGCCGTCTGGAAATACGACTCTCCCCGCCCGCACGGCGCGGGTGACCTCGTCCTCCAGGCGGAGTACCTCCGGAGGAAGAAGGAGCTCGACCTCGTCGGCGCGACGGGGGCCGCCGTCTCCCGACAGGACGGCGCCTATCTCCAGGCGGTCTACGGGCTCCTCCCGCGCCTGCAGCTCGGCGCCCGCTGGGACGCGGGCGGAATGACGAACGAACGCATCCTCGCCGGCGAGAAGACGGCCTGGGGCTCCTCGAGCCGCCTCACGGCGGCGCTCACCTTCAACCCGACCGAGTACTCGCGCGTCCGGGCGCAGGTCGAGCGCGCCTCGATCCGCGTCGACGGGGAGAAGGAGAAGTGGGGGCGCTTCCTCCTCCAGCTCCAGCTCTCGCTCGGCGCCCACGGCGCGCACGCTTTCTGAGGAGGCGAACGTGAAGAAGACCCTACTGGCCTCGGCCCTCCTCGCCACCGCGCTCCCCGCCGCCGCGGCGATGAACGTCGTCGCGACGACCTCCAGCATGGGGGTCCTCGCGAACGCCGTCGGCGGCAACGCCGTCAAGGTGACGGTCCTCGCGCCTCCCGACCGGGACGTCCACGTCCTGCAGGCCCGGCCCAGCATGATGGTCGCCCTCCGGAGAGCCGACCTCCTCGTCGCCATCGGCGCCGAGCTGGAGATCGGCTGGCTGCCCGCTGCCCTCAAGGGTTCGGGGAACGGGAAGATCCTTCCCGGCGCTCCCGGCTACTTCGAGGCGGCGGCCCAGGTCCCGCTCCTCGAGGCCGGGCAGGCCGCCGACCGGTCGCAGGGCGACGTCCACCCGATGGGGAACCCGCACCTGTACCTCGACCCCGTCCGGATGGCGAAAGTCGCCGACGCCCTCGCCGGGCGGCTCGCCACTCTCGACGCCCCGAACGCCGCCCGCTACCGCGCCGGCGCGGCCGCGTTCCGCGCGGCCGTGGAGGCGCGTGTCCCCGGATGGAAGGCGAGGGCGGGCGGAGCGAAGGGGGTCCTCCTCTTCCACAAGGACGTCAACTACCTCGCCGCGCTCCTCGGCGTGCCGATCCTCGGCTACGTCGAGCCGCTGCCGGGAATCCCGCCGACCGCCTCGCACCTCCGGGAGCTGACGGGCCGGTTCAAGGGGCAGAAGGGGGTCATCCTCTTCACCGACTTCCAGCCCGGCCAGGGACCGGAGTTCCTCGCCCGCAATCTCGGCTGGCCGAAGGTGCGGCTCCCGCTCGAGCCGGCCGTGGGCGCCTCCACGGAGGAGTACCTCGCGCACGTCGACCGCTGGGTGGAAGGAGTAGCCTCGGGAAAGTGAGCGCCGAACCGATCCTCTCCTACCGGGAGGTCGTCGCGGGCTACGCGAAGCCCGTCGTCGGCCCCGTCTCCTTCGACCTCGGCCCCGGCGACGTCCTCGGCCTCGTCGGACCGAACGGCTGCGGCAAGTCGACCCTCATCGGGGCGCTGACCGGCACGTCGAAAGTCCTCTCCGGCGAGGTCGTCCGGAAGCCGGGGACGACGATCGCCTACCAGCGCCAGCGCCCCGTCCGGGAGACCGACGTCCCGCTCCGCGCCGACGAGCTCCTTCGGCTCACCGCCGCGACGGCGGAGCCGCCCCCCTCCCTTCGGCCGCTCCTGAAGACCCGCGTCGGCCGCCTCTCGGGCGGGCAGTTCCAGCTCCTGACGGTCTGGGCCTGTCTCGGCGGCGACGCCCGCCTCGTCATCCTCGACGAGCCGACGAACAACATGGACCCCGACGCCGTGGCCGCCCTCTCCGAGCTCCTCCTCTCTTCCCGCGGGGACCGCGCCGTCCTCGTCGTCACGCACGACGCCCGCTTCTTCACCGGCGTCCCCGCGCGCGTCCTGGAGGTGGGCCGGTGACGCTCGCGCAGGTCTTCGACCCCCTCTTCCGCGTCCCCCTCGCGAACGGCTTCCTCCTCGCTCTCCTCCTCCCGGTTCTCGGCGCCTACGTGAGGCTCCGGAACGAGTGGCTCGCCGCGCTCGGCCTCGCGCAGGTGACCGCGGCGGGCGGGGTGATGGCGATCCTCGTCGGCGTCCACCCGCTCGCCGGCTCGCTCGGCGCGGCCGTCGTCGCCGCCGCGCTCAAGGGGCGCACCGAGCGCTCGGGAAACGACGTCTACGCCGTCCTCCTCTTCTTCGGCTGGAGCGCGGCGCTCCTCGGCGCCGCGAACAGCACGCGCGGCGAGGAGCTCTCGCACTCCCTCCTCGAGGGGCAGCTCTACTTCACGACCTGGGCGAACCTCGGCGCCGCCCTCGCCCTCGTCGCCGTCGTCGCGGCCGCCGGCACGTGGCTCTCGAAGCGGCTCCTCCTCGAGCACTTCTTCCCGGAGAGCCTCGCCGCGAACGGGGCCTCCCCCTGGAAGCTCCACCTCGCGTTCGACCTCCTCGTCGCCTTCTCCGTCGCGCTCGCGACCGAGTCGATCGGCGTCATGGCGACGTTCGCCCTCGTCTTCCTCCCGCCCTGGGTCGCCTTCCGGATCGCCGCCTCGTGGAAGCGCGCCCTCGTCCACTGCGCGGGCTTCTCCGTGACCGCCTACCTCGCCGCCTTCGTCCTCGCGATCGTCCTCGACCAGCCCTTCGGCCCGATGCTCGTCGGGGCGCTCGTCGCCGGCAGCCTCGCCCTCCTCCCGTTCCGCGCGCGGCGGTGAGAGGCGGGGGTTCCGGTAGAGTCCACGCGACATGAAAGACCACGTCGTCCTCATCACGGGCGCCTCGTCGGGGATCGGCGAGGCGACCGCCCGCGAGCTCGTCCGCCGGGGCGCGAAGGTCGTCCTCTGCGCCCGGAGGACCGACCTCCTCGAGAACGTCGCCGCCTCCCTCCGCGCCGACGGCGGCTCCGCGATCGCCGTCGCCTGCGACGTCACGAAGGACGGCGACTGCGAGGCCGCCGTCGCGCGCGCCGTCGCCGAGTGGGGGCGCCTCGACGTCCTCCTCGCGAACGCCGGCTTCGCGGTCGCCGGGCGGATCGAGTCGCTCTCGATCGACGACTACCGGCGCCAGCTCGAGACGAACTTCTTCGGGGCCGTGCGCGCGGTGAAGGCCGCGCTCCCGGAGCTGAAGAGGACGAAAGGGCGGATCGGCGTCGTCGGGAGCGTGAACGGCTTCATCGGCACCCCCGCGACCTCCGCCTACTGCGCCTCGAAATTCGCCGTCCGCGGCCTCTGCGACTCCATCCGCCCCGAGCTGAAGCCGCACGGCGTTTCGGTGACGCACATCGCCCCCGGCTTCGTCGCGAGCGAGATCCGCGCCAAGGACAACCGCGAGGTCGTCCACCGCGACGCGAAGGACCCCGTCCCCGCCTGGCTCGTCGCCTCGGCGGAGTCGGCCGCGAACGAGATCGCCGGCGCCCTCTCCCGCCGCAAGCGCGAGCAGGTCGTCACCTTCCACGGGAAGGTCTTCGTCTTCCTCGAGCGGCACTTCTCCTGGCTCGTCGCGCCGCTCGTCGGGGTGGTCGACGCCGACCAGCGGCCCGACCGGAAGGGCTCCCGCTAAAGCGGCCCCGGAAGCTCCAGCGCGCCGCCGTTCGGGAGGGCGAGGAAACGCGGCGGGGCCTCTCCCGAATCGCGCAGGCGAGAGAGCGCCGCCTCGAGGTCGACGAGCGGCTCGTCCATCCCGTCGTCCGCCTGCGGGAAGGTCCCGAAGTGGATGCCGACGCTCGTCTCCGCATCGAGGAGGCGAGCCGCCGCAACCGCCTCCGCCGGGTCGGTGTGGACGGGGCTCATGAACCACCGGGGCTCGTAGGCGCCTACGGGGAGGAGGGTGAGGCGCATCGGCCCGAAGCGCTCGCGGATCGCCTCGAAGTGCGGCCCCCACCCGGTGTCGCCGGCGAAGTAGACCTTCCCCGAGGGACCCTCGAGAACGAAGCCGCACCAGAGCGTCCGGTCGCGGTCGAAGAGGCCGCGCCCCGAGAAGTGCGCGGCCGGCACCGCGGTCACCGCGATCCCGGGCGCGACCTCGCGGCGCTCCCACCAGCCGAGGTCGACGCCTCCGGCGATCCCCTTCCTCCTCAGGTACTCCGCGTTCCCGAGGCCGGTGAGGATCGGCGCGCCGAAGCGCTCCGAGAGGGTGCGGAGCGTCGGCAGGTCGAGGTGGTCGTAATGGTTGTGGGAGAGGAGGACGAGGTCGATCGGCGGGAGGTCCTCCATCCGCAGGCCGGCCGCGCGGAGCCGCTTCACCCCGAGCCACGAGGTCGGACCGACGCGGTCGGACCAGACCGGGTCGGTCAGGACGTTCAGTCCGCCGAGCTGCAGGAGGACGGTCGCGTGGTTCACGAACGTGACGCGGATCTCCCCGCCCCCGACGCGGGCGGGCGGCGGCGCCGCCGGCTCGGCAGGGAGCGGCGCCTTCGGCCACTCGCCCCGTTCGCGGTTCGTCACCCAGCGGAGGAAGTCGCCGAAGCCGTGAGGCCGCGGCACCTCGTTGACGAAGCGCTTCCCGTCGAAGTGGGCCGTCCTCGGACCCTCGTAGCCCGGGGCCGAGAGGACGCACCCCGCCGCGAGGAGGACGGTCGACAGGAGGGCTACGGCGGCGAGGAGGACGAGGGCGGCTCGACGGGCGATGCGCGCGAGGGAGGGCTTCACGCGCGCTCAGCCCCCCGTGAAGATCCGGCCGATCCCGGCCGCGTCGAGGACCGACCCCTCCTCCGAGCGGCCCGTGCGCGAGGCGGCGGAGACGATCCGGTCGGCGAGACGCGACAGAGGCAGCGACTGGAGCCAGACGCGACCGGGTCCGGCGAGCGTCGCGAAGAAGAGCCCTTCGCCGCCGAAGAGCGCCGTCTTCACCCCGCCGACGAGCTGGATGTCGTAGTGCACCGACGGCGTCATCGCGACGAGGCATCCGGTGTCGACGCGAAGCGTTTCCCCGGCCGCGAGGTCGACGGCGTGGACCGTCCCGCCCGCGTGGACGAACGTGAGGCCGTCGCCCGTCAGGCGCTGCATGATGAAACCCTCGCCGCCGAAGAGGCCGACGCCGATCCTCTTCTGGAACGCGATCCCCACCTGGACGCCGCGAGCCGCGCAGAGGAACGAGTCCTTCTGGCAGACGAGCTCGCCGCCCAGCTTCGACAGGTCCATCGGGAGGATCTTCCCGGCGTAGGGGGCGGCAAAGGCGACCCGCTCGCGCGCGGCGCCGCGGTTCGTGAAGACGGTCATGAAGAGGCTCTCGCCCGTCAGGAGCCTCTTCCCCGCTCCGAGGAGCGCCCCCATCAGCTTCGACCCGCCGCCCGGCGCGGCCCCCGACCCGTCGCCGAAGACCGTCTCCATCCCGATCGCGGGCGTCATGTACATCAGCGAGCCGGCCTCGGCGACGACCGCCTCGCCCGGGTCGAGCGTCACCTCCACGAACTGCATCTCCGTGCCGTGGACCTCGAAGTCGATCTCGTGGGCGCGCCGCGGGGGCGGAGGCGGCATCGGCGGCGCCGCCGGCGGCCCGAGGAGCTGCGCGAGCGCCGGGACGGCGCCGACGGGCGTCCAGGCCGAGAGGCCGGGTCCGAAGGCGAGCGTCGCCCGGTCGACGCTGCCGTCCCTCACCCTCGCCCGGACGTCGTCCGGGGAGACGGGACCCACCTGGTGGCCGCCGACGAGGAGAAACCAGACCGGCTCGGACATTCGCGCTCCTTCCGGCGGGGCGTCCGGCGGCGCGCCGGACCGCGAGACCGGTCTGAAGGTCGCGCCGCGCACCGCCCCGCAGCGGAAGCGAGAACGCCGTGCCGTGCCGGTTTGTTCCCGCGCGCGAATCGAAGCGACGGAACCGAGGGCACCGCTTTCCTCCG
>JADHEF010001315.1_pt1 | contig 16164 bp, 16 predicted proteins | sample 8952391 | NCBI WGS metagenome assembly JADHEF01 (sample SAMN16124439, study PRJNA663245) | bioreactor sludge metagenome | isolation source: sludge (nitrite) | place: India:Bengaluru | collected 2019-02-28
CAGGCCCTCCGCCACCAGCAGGTTCCAGTCGGCACGCACATCGCCGTCCACGTGCAGGCTGCCGAGCGAGCGGACATTGCCGGCCGCCCACAGGTCTTCGCCAACCTGCAGGCGGCGCCCGACGCGAATGCCGGACTCGGCTCGCAAACTGCCGCCGATGCGCAGCACGCTGTCCACCTCGATCGGGCCATGCACCAGCAGACTGCCGGCGAACACGACAGCCTCCGCTTCCAGCGCATCGACTTCAAGCACCGCCTTGGTCGGCCCGAACTGATCCATCAGCCAGCAGGCATCCGAAACCCGCCCGGCTGCCACGAGCGCATCGAGCAGCGGCTGGTAATCCGCGCCTTCCTGAAAATGGCGCATGAACCAGCGGAAACCATCGGTACAGGGATTTTTCTGCCGGACAAATTGACGCGAGATATCCATTGCCCTCACTCCTTGTCCGACCGATTGATCACGGGGGAGGCGGCATCGTCCGGCCAGTGGACTGCCGGGAAGATCAGCGCGGCTCGCACTGATTGCTGCAGCAAGGCGCCGTGTCGGGCAGCAGGCGCCGGGTGGTTGAGCTGGCAGGCGCCCGGCGGCGGCCAGATGCTGTGTTTATGGACGTTCATATAACGCTCCTGGATGGCAGGTGTTGTCCCGCACCGGATGGTGCGGGAAGGGAATCGCCCGGCAGCCGCTGGCAGTCGCTGAAGGATCAGGCGATTGGACGCAGCGTGCGGCACAGGCACGGTGACGAGGTAAAGCAAGGAAAATGGCGAGTCGAGAAAGCGCGGTACCGATAACGGTCAGCCGCCCGCTCGCTTCAGTTGAGCCCGGCGATCGTTTTGTTGCGCTATTGGGGGAGAAGCGTATCGCCGGGCTTAGGAATCTGCGGCGATCGCGCAGACTCCTGGGCGTTCCGGGTGAAGCGACGCGGCACCACCCCGCTTCGCGGCAGCACAGGGCGCGAAGACGATTGGGGTGGAGAGCGGGAACAGAGCCATGGGCAGACTATAGTGCGTCGCCAGAAACGATGTCAAACCGACCGGCCGGCCGACGCTGATGGCCTGTATTGGTAAAGGCCTGATGGCTTACTGGCAAGGCTCAGTGCCTTCCTCCAGGTCTGCAGCAGGTGCGCTGAGCCTGCGTACGGTCAGGGCGCAGCGTTGCTCGATCAAGGTCACGATCTGCTCAACCACGCCATGGCAGGTGAAGCCACGCCCGGGATCTGACTGCAGTTCCCGCGCGGTAGACGGCATCGACTTCGCCAAGGCCAGGATACGCTTTCTGGCCTGAGCTTTGCTGAGGCCGACTGCTTCAGCGAACTGCTCCCAATGCTGGGCCTGAACCTCGCTGAACTTGTACTTGCTGCCAATCTTCATCGCCATCCTGGACGTCAAGGTCGGATAGACCGCCGTCGAAAGCACATCGTAGAGCGGCGCCAGGACGGCGGACTGAGCTGCGTACAACAGCGAGAAATTCTTGGCGTGCGCGTCGTGATTGCCGATCAAGGCATTGAAGATCACGAAGTCGAGCAGGCGCAGGACCTGCGGTGCGCTGGGGCGGGTAACGCGCCGAACCAGATCGAAACATTGCGCCAGATCCGGGCCACCTTCGTTCTGGTATTTCATTTCCGGCACCACGCCCAGCGCCTGGCAAAAGTCCTCCTGATGCAGGCGCTGCCGCTGGCCTTGTGCATCGACCGCCCGGTCGTAGCGCTCGACCAACAGGAACGGTCGCCCCAAGACGGAATGTAGCTGCGACCTGGCCGGCTTGAGTTGCATGGCCTCGGCCAGCGCCAGGCAGAAGCCTTCGTTGATCACGGTGTCCGCCAGGCTGCGGATGGCAGGTTTCAAGATGTGCGAGCTGGGTGTGCCATTTCTCGGCAGACCGATCCGGGTGCCATCGGACACCACCGGCAGTTTGTCCTGAGCGCCCGCCAGCGAGAGCCTTAAGCCATCCTTGCCGGCCAACATCGGCCGATGTGGAAGTTCATCGAGAATGGCGACGATCTCTTCGTCGCACAGCCACTGAACCTCGTCGCCCTGCCCAGGACTGGACAGCAGCTGGCCGGGCTCCAGCAAGGTCACGGCCCCGGCACACTCGCCACCGATGTGATCGAGCAACGCAAAATCGTTCTGGCTCGACACCTGAAATTGCTGGGCAATGAGGCGCCTGAGCTGCCCCTCCGGCAACAGTCCGGCAAAGAAGGGGCGTGTGTGGCGATCGTCGAACGGTTCTGCTTGGAGAGGCAGCGAGCGGGACAGGGTCACCGCACCAGGCCGCGAGAGCCAATCCTGGGCATAACGGAAACTCAACCGTCCATCGATGAGGGCCAGGATACCAACCCGCTCGGCAAAGAGCCGGACTTCCAGCTCACGCGCCATGCTCGTTGTCCTTGGCTTGATTTTCCGGGGCGGATGATGGCAGGCCGACGAGCTGAAGGCCCCCTCCCAACGCGCCAATCACGCGCAGCACATTTTCCAGCCGCAGAGTGGCTTTCCCTGCTTCAAGGTCGACGATGAAACGCACGCCAACGCCTGCGGCCAAAGCCAGCTGAGGCTGTGTCAAGCCCAGCTGCTTGCGTGCAGCACGCAGTGCGTCACCGAGTTGTCCCGTGGTCTGTATGGAGATCATCACTTACCTCATTTCCCGTTCGGGAAATTATTGGTCAGTTCAAGGTAGGAGACAAGCAATATTTCCCGTTCGGGAAGTTTCTGTAAAAGCGGAGCGCTTGGCTACTCGCCCGTCAATGCGAGGCGTTTCCCGGCCTGATGAATGGCCCCCCCATCATTTGACGGTCCCGCTCCCCCGCTCGACCGCCTTCCACACCTGCTCCAGCAAGGCCAGCTCCGCCGGCGAGTGGGCGCCCGGATAGGAGGCGAAGGTGGCGACGACCAGGCGCTTGTCGAAATCGACGTACAGGCTGGTGCCGTGGCTGCCGATCAGGGCCACCCGTTGCGCGGCGCCGGCCAGGCGGACAAAGCCGTAGCGCCGTTCGCTGCCCTTGCCGAGACCGCTGATTTCCGCCCCCCGCAGGGCTGGCGGGGCGACCAGGGCTTCGATGAACCAGTTGGGTATCTTGCTGCGATTGCGGCTGCTGCGGGCATCGACGAGTTGTTGGCCAAGCCGGGCGAAATCGCGCAGCGACAGCCCGAGGCCGCCAGCCAGTTCGACGCCTTGCGCATCGCTCAGCCACAGCACGGCATGCTCGGGCTTGGCGCGGACGAGCAGCTGTTCGCACAACAGTCGGGATAGCGGCATGCCGTTGCTGTCGGCCAGCACCCAGGCCAGCAGGTCGTCTTCGGGGGATGCGGCGGCCATGGCGCCGAGTGGCTCGCGCTGCGGCTTTTCCCAGCGCCCGCCTTGCGTCAGCCAGGCCCGCATGTCGCTGCCGGCCTGGCTACCCGCCCATCCGCCGGCCTGGCGCCAGGCGGCGAGTTCTTCCGGCGGCCAGGCGAGTGACTCGTCGCCATCGAGCAGGCGCTGCAGCGATATCTTGCGCAGGCCGCCCGAGCTGGCCAGCGCGGGCAGGTAGCGGGTCACCGGCTTGTCGGCGGCGAGCTTGCCCTGGCTGATGCTGATGGCCCCAAGCAGGTTGAGCAGCGGGCGGCTTGCCTCGAGCAGCAGGCGCGGCTTGTCGGCGGCCAGCCCGTTGCGGTAGCGCTCGGCGACGAGGCGGCCATTGCGCAGGACGACCAGGCCATCGACGGCGAGGCGGCTGTCGAGCAGAAAGCCGAGGTTGCGCGGCTGGCCGTCGAGCGGATCGACGGCCGGGTAGTCGTCCACCGGGCGCAGGTTGCCCGTAGCGGCCGGGCGCTCGTTGCTGGCCGGCCGCCGCCAGGCGGGCATGAAGGTTTCGGCCGACTGCAGGGTGAGGCGGTGGTTCTCGACGGCCAGCCAGTTGCCCTTGTCGATCCAGGCGCCCAGCCGCTCGCCCCCGGCGGGCAGCCTGTCGAATTGGCAGCCGGGCGTCGCCGCCGGGCTGGCCGTGGTGATCAGGAGCAGGAGGCAGGCGGCTGGCCAGCGGCGAATCATGGGGTCACTCCTCGGCTGTCGTTGTTCTGGCGCATCAGGCGCTCGCTGGCGGCGCGCACCACGTCGTGCAGGTTGCCGTGCTGTGCGAACTGGGCACGCAGCCAGGCCGCGTCGCCTGCATTGTCGACGACCATCTGCTTGAGCGGGCTCAGCCAGTGCAGGCATCCCAGTTCGCGGGCGTCTTCCGAACTGTCGTCGAGCTGGCGCGCCAGGCTTTCCCGCAGCGACACCTGGCACAGGGCCACCGGGTCGGAGAGCATGGCGTCGAGGCCATAGCGGCAGGCCTGGAACTTGTTGTAGCGGGCGACATGCGCCTGCTTGGCGGTATGCAGGGGCGGCCGGGTGCGCAGCAGCCAGCGGCAGAGCGACTGGGCCAGGGCGGCCAGCGCGATGGCCTGTTCGATGGCCAGGGGCGTGTCGCAAACGCGGATTTCGACGGTGCCGAATTCGGGCTTCGGGCGGACATCCCAGTACAGATCCTTGATGCCCTCGGCGATGCCGCAGGCCTGCAGGAAGGCGAAGTGCTCGGTGAATTGCTGCCAGCTGTCGAGGGCCGGGCACTGCCCGCTGAGCGGAAAGGCGGACACGGCATTGAGGCGGGCCGACTGGTAGAAGCTGTCCACCCCATCGACGAAGGGCGACGAGGCCGACAGTGCAATGAAGGCCGGCACATGGACGCCGAGCGCCTGGGTCAGCCAGATGGCCTCGTCGGCCGAGGTGCAGCCGACATGGATGTGCTGGCCGAAAACGGTGAATTGCTTGGCCAGGTAGCCATAGCGCTGGTAGAGGCCGTGAAAGCGGTCGCCGGGGCAGATGCGCCGCTCCGGCCAATGGTGGAAGGGGTGGGTGCCGCCGCCGCAGACGCCGATGTTGTTGCGCGCGCAGTGGCTGTGCAGCGTATCGCGCAGGCCGGCCAGGTCGGCGGCAATGCCATCGACGCTGGCCTGCGCCTGGGTGCTGATCTCGATCATGCTCTCGGTGATTTCCAGCTTGATTTCACCGAAGCGCCCGTCGTAGTCCATGCTGCCGAGCAAGTCGGTGGCGCCGCGGGTCAGGTCGTAATCGCGCCGCGAGACGAGCTGGAGTTCGAGCTCGACGCCCAGTGACAAGGCCGCGCTGTCCTTGAATTCGCCCAATGCCGTGCCGCTCATGCAATACCCCCGCGTTCTCCTGCTTCATTTTCACACTCGCCCGATCGCCGCAAGGCCAGCCGGCACAGGGCGGGCCCGGCCAGCTCCATCATCGCTGCCGCGAACAGGGGCAAGGTCAGGGCCGAACGGCCCACTTCCGGATACAGGCTGGCCAGTTCGTAGGCCATGAACACGGCCGTGGCGGAAAGGGGCTGGATGCCCATGCCGACCAGCAGCCGCTTGGGCAAGGGCAGGCTGCCGCCGGACCAGGCCAGCGCCGCCGCCTTGGCCGCCGCACGCACCAGCAGCAGGCCCAGCGCCTGCAGGCCGGCCAGCCAGGTGAATTCCTGCCAGGGCAGGGACGCGCCGACGATGACGAAAAGCACGATGGCGAGCAGCCAGTGGCCGTCGGGCAACTCGGTATAGCGCAGGGTCTGCCGCCGGTCGAAGGCGGCAAGCAGCACGCCCATCAGGAACAGGGTCAGGAATACCGGCACCGCCAGCATGCGGGCAATGCCGACCGCAAGCAGGGCACAGGCGACAAGCACGAAAACCTGGGCCAGCGAACGCTTGGGCAAGGCACGGGCGATGCGCAGCGCCAGCCAGCTACCGAGGCCACCGACCAGCAGGGCGCCGGTCACCACCCAGATCGGGTGCACCACGGCATTCAGCCAGTCTTCGCTCAGTTCGGCATGGACGACGCCGAGCACGAAGGCAAAGGCGACAAAGGAGGCGGCCGAGCTGATCGCCGTGTGCAGGATGATGCGTTCCGTCACCTGCCCCTGGGCCCGCGACTCCTCGACCGTGAGCAGCACGACGGCGGGGGCCGAGGCCATGGTGACCGCCGCCGTGGCAGCCGCCCAGGCCGGGCTCAGGCCGACCAGCCAGAGCGCGAAGGCGAAGATCAGCGCGAACGACAGCCCGATGTCGGCCAGGGTGCTGCGCAGCAGCTCGGGATTGCGCCGCAGCCAGCTCAGGTCGAGGCGCCGCCCCACTTCCATCATCAACAAGCCGAGCGCGGCATCGGCAATCGGCCGGGCCTGAGCCAGCGTCTCGACGCCGATCCAGCCGAGCAGCGACGGCCCGAACAGGATGCCGGCCAGCACATAGCCAATCACCTTCGGCCAGCGGGCATGGGCGTGCAGCCATTCGCCCATGAGCAGGCCGGTCACCAGCAAGAGGCTGAACAGTGCCAGCGCGTCGATGCTCTCGGGAAACGGCGGCAGGAAGAGCAGGCGCTCGATCAGGCTTTCCCATACGGCGCGCAGCGGGGCAATCAGCGACTCGATCACCGGCGCCTCCGGGTCGCCAGCAAGAGCATGGGCGGGCGGCCCATGAGCAGGGACATTACCATCGCCGGCCTCGCGCCGCGTTCAGGAACTCGTCGAGGATGGGGTTGCAGTTGAGCAGATCGGGGCTGCCCGGTGGGTGAAACTCCGGGTGCCACTGCAGGCCGAGGACATACGGCTTGCCGTCGAGCCGAACCGCCTCGATCAGGCCATCCTGCGTGCTGCGCGCCTCGACGCGCAAGCCCTTGCCGAGCGACTTGATGGCCTGGTGGTGAATGGAGATGACCCGCCCGCCGGGGCTTTCGGGATACAGTCTGGCCAGGCTGCTGCCGCTCTCCCAGGCGATGGCGTGGGCGTATTTGTCGTAATCGTCGTGCACATGGATGTCCGGCTGGTCGTACTGGGTGGCGATGTCCTGATACAGGGTGCCGCCGAGCGCGACATTGATCAGCTGGGCGCCACGGCAGATGCCGAGCACCGGTTTGCCGGCCTCCATGAATTCGTGCAGCAGTTCCATCTCGTAGGCGTCGCGCAGGCGGTCACCCGCCCACTCGGCCTGCGCCGGCTCCTCGCCGTAGGACTGCGGGCTGATGTCGGCGCCGCCCTGCAAGACCAGGCCGTCCAGGTATTGCGGGTAGTCGGAGAGGCGGATGCTGCTGCGGTGCACGATACCGTCGCCGCTCACCGACGGAATCATGAAGACCATGACTTCCCGCGACATCACCCAATGGGCGACCGACTGCTCCAGATAGTGCAGCGACTTGGACTGCAGGCCGGTGGCACCGGGCAGGGGATGGTAAATCCGTGCCGAAAGGCCGATACGTAAAGGGCGCCTAGCCATCATCTTGCTCCTGGTTGGTGGGTGGTCGCGGAAGCCTCGGCAGGCCGGGTTCCGCCACGCGGCCCATGCCGTCTCCGGCCAGGGTGCCAGCGCCCGCCGGAAAGTCATCGACAAGGAATCCTTGTACAGCAGTTTGAAACTGCATTGGTAATAAATATAATTGCCGGATTCCATTCGCGCAATTTTTTATGAAACACCACGCCGCCGACCTCCCCCTTGAAGTACTCCAGCAATTCCGCGTCATCTACGGCACCATGCGGCAATACTTCCGCACCATCGAGCAATGTTGCGGACTGCCGGGCAGCCAGATGTGGATCCTTCAGGAAGTCGAGCGCACGCCGTCCATCGGCGTAACCGATCTGGCACAACGCCTGGGCATTCATCAGTCGACCTGCAGCCAGCTGGTCGAAAAGCTGGTCGGCCAGCACTACCTGGAAAAGCAGAAGAACCCGGCCGACCTGCGCCGCGTCGGCCTGGTGCTCGGGCCGCAGGGGCGTTCGGCCATGCAACGCCTGCCCGGCCCGGCCGAAGGCGTGCTGCCCGGCGCACTGTCCAGCATGCCAGAAGTGGCCCTGAAAACATTGAATATCAATTTAACCGAACTGATCTTCCATCTGCGCGGCCGGGATGACGAGTTCGCGCAAGTACCACTGGCCGAGATGGTTCGTGACGCGGAGTAAGGCGCTGGTCTGCGCCCTGCTGGCGGCAGTCATCGGCAGTCAACTCGCCGCTTGCGCCGGGCCGGCGCGGCAAGCCGGGCCGGCGACAGCGGATGGCGCAACCAACACCACGGGCAACCAGACGGGCAGCCCGGCTGGCAACGCTCCGCCCCCGACAGCCGGGGCTGCGACGGCCGCCGCGCAGGCCCTCCCCGACCCGGCTGCCGCAGACAGCATTTATTTTGCGCCGGGGTCGAGCAGCATCAGCCCGGCCGGGCGCAGCAAGCTCAAACGCCTGGCGCAGCGCCTGCTGGCCGACAAGCGCCAGGTCGTCACGCTGATCGGGCACGCCAACGACAACGGCAGCGCCTCGTTCAATCTGGCGGTGGCCGACAGTCGCATCGGGGCAGTCGCCAGCGCGCTGAAAAAACTGGGTATCGCCGCACACCAGATCCAGCGCTCGGTGCGCGGCGATGAAGAAGTACCCGCCGACTGCCGCTCGTCCGAATGCCGCCGCGCGATGCGCCGGGTGGACCTGGTGTTTTCCCAGGGCGGCAGCAACCGCTGAGGGCGGGTAACCGCCCCTGCCTGCTCAGGACGGCAGTTCGAGATTGAGCCGGACCAGGTCGGCAACGTTGTTTACGCCGAGCTTGTCCATCATCCGCGCCTTGTGCACCTCGACGGTGCGCGCGCTGATGCCCAGCTCGGCGGCGATGTCGCGGTTGTGCTGGCCGGCGACCACCCGGGCCATCACTTCTTGCTCGCGCGGTGTCAGGCGGGCGAGCAGGCGCTCAACCTCCGAACGGTTCATTTCGGCAACCACCCTGGTCCGCTGCCGGGAGAAGGCATCGGCGATCGCGGCCAGCAGCTTGCGGTGGTCGAGCGGTTTTTCCAGGAAATCGACCGCAAACGCCCGAAAGGCCTCGCGGGCCGAGGCCACGTCGCCATGTCCGGTCATGATGATGACCGGCAGTTCGCTGCCCAGCTGGGCCAGGTGTTTCTGCAAGCTCAGGCCGTCCATGCCGGGCATCCGGATATCGAGTACCAGGCAGCCGCGCCACTCGCTCTTGTAGGCTTTCAGGAAGCTCTCGGCATCGCCAAAGACGGCGACCCGGTAATCCTGGATGCCGAGCAGCAGGCTCAGGGCGTCGCGCACGGCGGGGTCATCGTCGACGATGAAGACGGTCAGGTGGTCAGACATGATGGGGGGCTTCCTGAATCGGCAAGACGAGTTTGAAGATGCCGTGATCGGCGACTTCGCCCCACAGCGTGCCGCCATGGGTGTCGACGATGGCCCGGCTGATCACCAGGCCAAGGCCCAGGCCGCTCGACTTGGAAGAATGAAAGGGTTCGAACAGGGTGCCGGCCATCTTTTCCGACAGCCCCTTGCCGCTATCCTCGACGATGAGGCAGACGCGGCTGCCGGGCAGGGTTTCGCCACGCAGGCTGACGGTACGCTGCGCACAACCGGCGGCGGCCACGGCATCGAAGGCATTGGCCAGCAGGTTGCGCAGCACGACTTCGAGTTGCAACTGGTCGGCAAGCAGGGTGACATCGGGGATGGGGCCGATCTGGAGGGCGATGCGCTGCTCGCCGGCCTTGCCGCGGTAATGCTGGGTGGCGTGCTCGACAACGTCAGGCAGGCGGATTGCCTCCAGCTTGGTCGCTCCAGTCCGGAAAAAGTCGCGCAGGCGGCGCACCACCTCGCCGGTCCGCGCCGACTCGACCAGCATGCCGCGAATGGCGGCATTGAGCCGATCGCCCTGCTCGCCGCGTTCGAGCAGCATTTCGCAGGCCGAGCCGTAGGCGGCCAGTGCGGTGAGCGGCTGATTGAGTTCGTGCGCCAGCGCCCCGGCCATTTCCCCGGCCGCCGCCAGGCGCAGGGTCTGCTTCAGTTCGTCACTGGCCCGCCGCAACTCGTCCACCACGCTGCCGATGAAGAAGCCGATCAAGGCCATGGCCAGCGACAGCATCTGCAGTTCGGCCACGGTCACCGCGCTGTAGCGCAGCACCTGGACGGCGACGATGACTTCGACCTGGAGCAGCGAGGCCGACATGATGGCGCCGGCCATGCCTTGCCGGGCCGAGGCCCAGATGATGGGCAGGAAGAGCAGATAGAAGAACTTGAAGCCGCTGTCGCCGCCCAGATCGAAGGCGACCCAGGTGGCGAGCAGGCTGAGGGTGACATAGGCGGCAGTTTCCCGGCACAGCGCCGCTGCCTTGAGAAGCAGCCGCCCGCGCTCGCTGCTCAGCCACCAGAAGAGCGGCATGGCGACGGCGATGCCGACGCTGTCGCCGACCCAGAACTGGAGTATCCCGGCCTGCCAGCCGTCGGCCGGCAGCAGACCGAGCAGGCGCAGGCTGCTCAGGTAAACGGTGCTGACCAGAAAAGTACCGATGGTGACGGGAAGAATCCACGCCAGCAGCGATGCCCGGTCGTCGAGCAGGTTGCCGGGCAGCAGGCGGCGCTGCAGGAAGGCGGCGAGGGCAATGTAGCCACCCGCCAGGATGCTGGCAGAGAGCAGGCTGGACCACCACGATTGCGGAATGCCGCGCACCAGCCATTCGCTGAGCAGGACAGTGCCAAGCAGGGGCAACCAGCTGACCGAACCCCGGCGCAGCATGAAGACCAGGCCCAGCGCCGGCGCCGGGTTCCAGGGCGTGATGTTGAGCCCGTGCAGGGGGTGAATGAAGCTGGCCACATCGAGGGCGACGTAGAGGACGATGAAGCCGATGTTCAGGAGCAGGGTATTCAAGTCGAGTCGAGATTTCCGAAGTGCCTGACAGGGGATGGCGGGCCATGCGGCAGTTGTCGCAGCGTCAGGAACAGGACACTAGCCGAAGGTACGCAATAAGGTAATACGGTTATTTCGTACGGGAAACCCGTACGCGGCTCCCGAATTATCGCGTGACGGTGGCTTGGACATAATGGTTTGCATCTTCCGCCTTGCCAACGACCATGTCCTTCCCTGCTGCTTCAACCCCGGAAATCGTCGCTGCCATCATCTTTGGCATCGCCGTCCTGCACACCTTCTCGACCAAGTTCTTCGCTCACCTGGCCCATGTCCAGCCGCGCCATGCCGGGTTGTGGCATTTGCTGGCCGAGGTCGAGGTGGTCTTCGGTTTCTGGGCCTTCGTGCTGATTGCCACCCTGTTCTGGCTTTCCGGCAAGGATGCGGCGGTCGAATACCTTGAGGCGCGCAACTTCACCGAACCGATGTTCGTTTTCGTGATCATGGTGATTGCCGCCAGCCGCCCGATCCTGCATACGGTGATGGCCACCGTCCGCCTGATTGCCGCGATGATTCCGGTCCAGCGTGCGGTGGCGGTATATTTCCTCTGCCTCGCCTTCGTGCCGCTGCTCGGCTCCTTCATCACCGAACCGGCCGCCATGACGCTGGCCGCCTTGATGCTGCGCGACAGCTTTTTCCGGCAACAGATTTCGAACCGCCTGAAATACGCGACCATCGGCCTGCTGTTCGTGAACATTTCCATCGGTGGCACGCTGACCAACTTTGCCGCACCGCCGGTCCTCATGGTGGCTACCAAGTGGCAGTGGGACAGCCTGTACATGCTCTCCCACTTCGGCTGGAAGGCGGCCTTCGCCGTCTTCACCAACGCGGCCGTGCTGACCTGGTTCTTCCGCAGCGAACTGGCGGCCAAGGGCAAGGCCGACGGCGCCGGCGACCAGGCCCGCATGCCGCGCACCGTGGCCGGCATCCACCTGGTCTTCCTCGTCGGCGTGGTGCTGTTCGCCCACCATCCGGTAGTCTTCATGGGCCTCTTCCTTTTCTTTCTGGGTTACACCGAGGCCTACAAGAAGCACCAGGACCGCCTGATCCTGCGCGAGGGCCTGCTGGTTGCCTTCTTCCTCGCCGGCCTGGTGGTGCTCGGCGGCTTGCAACGGTGGTGGCTGCAAAGCGCGCTGACCGGCGTCGAGCCCACCGTGCTTTATTTCCTGGCCACCGCGCTGACCGCCATTACCGACAACGCCGCGCTGACTTACCTGGCATCGCTGGTCGATGGGGTATCGGCCGAATTCAAGTACTCCATCGTCGCCGGCGCCGTCACCGGGGGTGGCCTGACCATCATCGCCAATGCGCCCAACCCGGCTGGCGTGGCCATCCTGAAATCGAGCTTCGACGATGAGTCGGTCAGCCCGCTCGGCCTGCTGCTCGCCGCCCTGCCGCCCACCTTTGTCGCCATCTTCGCGTTCCTCGCCCTGTGATGGTCAAACCAGGCCTGATCCTGCGCTCCGCTTACCTGCAATGGCTGCTCGCCTGGCTTTTTCCGCGCCTGCGCGAGTGGCCGGTGCGGGAATGGCCGGTACTGATGGCACGGGCACAGGCCACCGACTTCGATCGTTTCGAGCGCATCGGCCTCATCGCCGCACTGGTACTGACCACCTGGCTGTTGCGCCCGGCGACCGATGCCGGCACGTCAGCCGCACTCATCTTTGTCTCCCAACTGTTGATGTCCGTGCCCTGGCTGCTGTTGCTGGCCGGACCGTTTTTCCTGCGCCGGATACGCCGGGCACTGGACCGCGAAGCCCGTGCGATGCAAGGCGAAAAAGGCGCCCCGCCCAAGGAAAGGAAGTGACATGGGGAATCTTGCCGACATGAAATACCTGCACCCCGCCGCACCCGGCAACGACTTGCAGCGCTTGCTCATCCCCATCGACGCCAGCGCGGAGTCCCGCTGGGGCTTGCGCCATGCCGTGCAGCTCGCCGCGGCGGGCCAGCCGGTGGACGTCTGCCTGCTCTACGTGGCTGAACCGGTTCGCAACTGGGAGGTTCTACGCTTCTACAGCGAAGACGAGGTGCGCCAGCACTTTCAGGAGCGCGCCGCCATATTCCTGGAAGAGGCAGCCGAAACACTGCACCAGGCCGGGCTTCCATGCCGCCGCTTTTTCCGCGAGGCCGACCCGGTCGGCGGCATCATCGACCTGGCCGAAGAGCTCCAGTGCACCGCCATCGTCGTGCCGGCCACGCACTGCCTCGGCATCTTCCCGACCGGCCTCGGCCGGAAGCTGCTCAATCGACAGGGCAGCATCCCCGTCACCCTGGTTGGAGCGGATGGCAGCACCGTAGTTTGACCACCACGCTTCCCTCGTGGAGGAAATCTTTGAGGCGGGCAACCGCCTCGTTTTTTTGCTCGAATCCTTTTGCACCACGTTTTAAGGATAATGAAGCTCCCTTCAGGAAAGCCCGCCATGCGCATCAATCCATCCAGCTCACTGCTCCTCGTCGTCGACATCCAGAGCGCCCTGCTCCCCGCCATCGATGGCGGCGAAGCCGTGCTCGGCCATACTGGCTGGCTGATCGATGTCGCCCAGACCATCGGCATTCCGGTACTCGCCACCGAGCATTGCCCGCAGCGGATCGGCGTTACCGATGCCCGGCTGCGCGACAAGTTCCGGCCGGAAGCCATTGTCGAGAAAGAGCATTTCTCGGCGGTCAGCGAAGGAACCCTGCTCAGGGCGCCCGACGCCGAGCGCAGGCAATGGATCGTCACCGGCACCGAGGCCCATGTCTGCGTGCAGCAGACGGTGCTCGACCTGCTGGCCGCCGGGCGTCAGGTTTTTGTCGTCGATGAGGCGGTGGGTTCGCGCCGGCCGCGCGACAAGGAACTGGCCCTGCAGCGCATGCAGCAGAACGGGGCCGAGATCGTCAGCCGCGAGATGGTCGCCTTCGAGTGGCTGGAGAAGGCCAACACGCCGCTCTTCCGCGACGTGCTGAAGCGCTTCATCCGCTAAGGCTGGCGCACGGCCGGTTCTTCACCGGCCAGCGTGCCTATTTGGCGAGCAGGCCGTCGAGCAGGCCGATCATCTGGTCGATTTCCGCCACGCTGACATTCAGCGCCGGCATGAAACGCAGCAGGTTGGGACGCGGCGAATTGAGCAGCAGGCCGCACGGCGTCAGCGCCAATGCTTTCTGAACGATCTCCGGGCCGCGCTCGTCGTCGAGTATCAACGCCCGCAGCAGGCCGGAGCCCCGCTCGCCCGCCAAGCCGTGTTTGGCCGACAGTTCAAGCAGGCGCTGGCTGAGGATTTGCCCCTTGGCCGTCACCTCCGCCAGGAAGCCCGGCGCCAGCATGCGCTGCATGACCGCGACGCCGACCGCCGTCATCAGCGGGTTGCCGTTGTAGGTGCCGCCCTGGTCGCCCGGCACGAAGCAGCAGATCGCCTCGCGGGCGAGCAGCGCGGCCAGCGGCACGCCGCCGCCGATACCCTTGCCGAGGGTCATGATGTCCGGTTCGATCGCGGCGTGTTCATGGGCGAACAGTTTGCCGGTGCGGCCGACGCCGGTCTGTACCTCGTCGACGATGAGCAGGATGCCGCGCGCTTCGGTCAGTGCGCGCAGCGCCTTCAGGAAGTCGATATCGGCCGGGATCACCCCGCCCTCGCCCTGCACCGGTTCGAGCATCACCGCAACGGTCTGCGGGCCGATCAAGGCTTCGACCGAAGCGATATCGTTATAGACCGCCTTCGGAAAGCCGCTAACCTGCGGCGCGAAGATCGTATCCCAACCGGCCTTGCCGGATGCCGACATGGTAGCCAGCGTGCGGCCATGAAAAGAGTGGCCAAAGGTGATGATCTCGAAGGCGCCATCGCGGTTCAGCTGCCCCCACTTGCGGGCCAGCTTGATCGCGCCCTCGTTGGCCTCGGCACCGGTGTTGGCAAAGAAGACGCGGTCGAAGCAGGAGTGGGCGGTGAGCAGGCCGGCCAGCTCGATCATCGGGGCGTTGTAGAAGGCCGGGCTGGGATTGAGCAGTTTGCCGGCCTGCGCCGTCAGCGCTGCGGCAATTTCCGGCGGGCAATGGCCGAGACAATTGACCGCCCAGCCCTGAATGAAATCGAGATGGCGCCTGCCCTGATGATCGGTGAGCCATGAGCCTTCGCCCCGCTCGAAAACAAGATCCGGCCGGTTGGTGATGGCCATCAGGGAATCGGTCGAATACGCGCCGTAATGCATGGAAGACTCCGGGCAGACAGAAAACGGAAAGTATAGAGGCGACTGGGGCCGGCGATTATTTCACTTGCTCGCGTTGCGGGCCGCAACCCTGTCCAGGAAATGCTCTCGAGCGGGGCGCAGGCCGGGAGAACGCGCCACGTGCCCGGGCAGCAAGACCGCGTACAAATGAAAAAAGCCTTGATTTCTCAAGGCTTTTAATCTGGAATTTGGTCGGAGTGACATGATTCGAACATGCGACCCCTGCGTCCCGAACGCAGTGCTCTACCAGGCTGAGCTACACTCCGATGCTTGCCGAGCTACTCAGTGATTTCGCTCAACTGCAAAGAGCGTCAATTGTAGCAGAGCAACTTTGTATTGTGAATCCCCCAGGCACTGAATTGCTGCTCTGGCCAGCTCCGCCTCGGCAACGGCGCGCTTCCTGGCGTGCTCCAGCGCACCGCTGGAGCGGATGGCTTCCAGCACCAGCGGGAAGTCCTCGCGACCGCCCTCTTCGATCGCCTTGCGCACACTGGCAGCCTGCTCCGGGGTGCCGTGCTGCATGACGTAGATCAGCGGCAGGGTCGGCTTGCCTTCTGCCAGGTCGTCGCCCAGATGTTTGCCGGTCTCGACTTCCTGCCCCGAGTAATCGAGCACATCGTCGATCAGCTGGAAGGCGGTGCCCAGATGCATGCCATAGTTCGTCAGCGCCTTCTCGACCTCCGGCGTCGCCTGGCCGAGGATGGCGCCGAGCTGGGCCGCGGCCTCGAACAACTTGGCGGTCTTGTAGTGGATGACCTGCATGTAGCGGGCTTCGTCGACATCGGCGTCATGGCAGTTCATCAACTGCAGCACCTCGCCTTCGGCGATGACATTGGTCGCATCCGACAGCACCTGCATGATGCGCATGTTGTCGACCGCGACCATCATCTGGAAGGCGCGCGAATAGAGGAAGTCGCCGACCAGAACACTGGCCGCATTGCCGAACATGGCATTGGCCGTATCGCGCCCGCGTCGCAGGTCAGATTCGTCGACCACGTCGTCGTGGAGCAGCGTGGCGGTGTGGATGAACTCGACGACAGCCGCCATCTCGTGGTGCCGGGTGCCCTGGTAACCGAGCGCTCCGGCAGCCAGCAGCACCAGCGCCGGACGCATGCGCTTGCCACCGCTGTTGATGATGTACTCGGCAACCTGCCTGACCAGCACCACGTCGGAGTAAAGTCGATCGCGAATGACCGCGTCGACGGCCTTCATGTCAGGCCCGATCAG
>JADHEF010001316.1_pt1 | contig 16164 bp, 14 predicted proteins | sample 8952391 | NCBI WGS metagenome assembly JADHEF01 (sample SAMN16124439, study PRJNA663245) | bioreactor sludge metagenome | isolation source: sludge (nitrite) | place: India:Bengaluru | collected 2019-02-28
TCCGGCTGATACAGTAATTTTTTTCTCTTCATATTCAGTATCATCAGAGATTCCTATAAACCATCCGAATGAGTCAAGCGCTGCCACCTGGCTTTTCGATGTTTTGTAATATAGAGGCCTCGTATGCCCTGCATTGGAGTAGGTAAGGACTTTTGTTTTTTTATCGTATATCAGATAAAAGGCTGTAATATACTGCATATCAAGCAGAGTTCCTCTAAGCTGCCTGTTTATTTCTTTCATAAGATCGGAAGTGCTTGGATATTTCTCAGCATAGATACTGAAAAGCATTTTTGACATTGTCATAGTCAGGGCTGCTGGAATTCCATGTCCGGTTACATCCGCAATGAGAAATGCAGCCCTATCTTCATCAAGTTTATAGCAGTCAAAAAAATCTCCGCCGATATCTTCTATCGGTTTATATATACCGCTTATTTTGGGATAATTTATAAAATCGAAATTCTGAGGAATAATATACTGCTGTATTTTTTTTGCAGCTTCCAGTTCTCTTTTGATAAGCTGATTTTTCTGGTAAAGTTCGGAGTTAGCTCTTTTTAATCTTAAAAGAGAAAAAACCCTTGCAATGAGTTCCTCTTCATTAAGCGGTTTCAGAAGATAATCATCAGCGCCGATATTCAGTCCTTTTATTTTTGAATTAAGATCGTCAAGTCCTGTCATGAGAATTACAGGTATGAATTCCCTGTTTTCTCTATTCAGAAATACCTTCAGAAAACCAAAACCGTCCATTTCAGGCATTACAATATCTAAAAGTATAATATCATATTCTCTCTCATCGAGCATTTCAAGCCCTTTAATGCCGTTTTCAGCTTCGTATATCGCTATATTTAATGGGCCGAGAATTTTACTTATAAATGCCCTGTTAAGTCTGCTGTCGTCAACGCACAGAAGATTATACTTTTTCTGATTATCTTTTTTTATCATTGTTTATTATTATGCTTTTTTTAGTTTGTTCAATTATATAATATTCAATCAAATATTACAAGACTGTTTTTTAAGGATTATATGAAAATACTATTTATACAGCTCCCCCTTATTGACCATTCCTACGGGTATGTAAACGGAAACATCGATTATGCCTCTGCGGTAATTTCATCCTATATAAAAAAAAATTTCCCTGAAATAATCTGTGAAACCTTACCATCCGTTTTATCAAATTTCTGTTCGGATGAACGGATTATTAAATATACTGTTTCTGAATCGCCGGATATCATATGTTTCACCTCATATTTATGGAATGTGGAAAGAAATCTCAGGCTTGCTTCCTCACTCAGGGAGAAACTGGATTCTGCTCTGATTATATTCGGAGGTCCGGAGATCTCTGAAGGCACTATCGCTTTGTCAGATCATTATCCGGATGTCGATATTTTTATATCCGGAGAAGGGGAGTGGTTTTTTGATTTGTTTCTATCCGGTAAAGATATCAATTACACAGAGATTGAGGGGAATTCGGTAGCCATTCAGCCTGTCACTGAACTTGTAAGTGCCGAAAATATAGTGGAACCGTTATCCGCAAATAGACTTAACACGCTTGTTGACGGCTCGGTCTTCGTCGAAATGACAAGAGGGTGCCCTTATAAATGCAGCTACTGCTTTTATTCAAAAAACCAGCATAAGATACGAGAACTCCCCTTTTCGGTTCTGACAGGAATTATTGAGAAAAGGAAAGAGATTAAAGAGATATATATATTAAGCCCCACCTTCGACAGATCAAAGGATTTTATTTCAAATCTTAAAAAGCTTAAAGATATGAATCATGGAGTAAATCTTCATACTGAAATCCGAACTGACAGAATCACTCCGGATACCGCACGTCTGATGTATGACGCAGGTTTCCGGAGTCTTGAAGTGGGACTTCAATCCATGAATAAGAAAGCTCTCGGCAATGTCCATAGAGAGACAGATCCTGAAAGGGAACTCGAAGGTATAGAACACCTGGCCGATGCAGGTATAGATTTAAAAATCGGAATAATCCCGGGACTGCCCGGAGATGACATAAAAAGCTTTAAGAAAACTGTAGACGTTTTATGTGACAGGGGTTTTGGAGATTTTATTGAACTTTACCCGCTGATGATTCTGCCAGGCACCTCAATCAGAGAGAAGGGTGAAAAAGATAAAATTTCATTTCAGCAGAAACCGCCTTACTATTTTCTTGAAGGCTGGAATTTTAAATTCGAACATATAAAAAAATTATCAGAGTACATTGAAGAACAGACCGGAATGTCCTCTAAAGTATTCTATATGCCTGATTTCACTAACAGCAGTAACCCGCTGTTTACCAGGGGATTGCAGATAGATGACATTAATGAAGTTCCGCTAAAAGAAAGAATAGCTTCTGATGTTGATACAATTGTTGCAGATATTCATATTTCAGTAACTGAAGAGACTTTGTTTTATAATCAGATTAAAAAATTCATTGAAACTGCTGACCAAAGCAGGCTTTATAATATCATTCTATATACTGATCTTATCATTGATAATGATCTTATTCACGAAACTTTGAAAAAGAATGAAGGAGATAATTTTTACAGAAGATTGAATGTTTTCAATTCTTATTCAGAAGGTTCAATTTTTCATCTGTTCCAGGTTACAGAGAATATGTCAAAATATATGGAAACTGTTAAATTATACAGCATCATCACTCCAGTACTTTTAATAAACAAAATATCGTGCGATGAGCTACTTAAAAATGATTTTAATGATATTCCTTTACTCATAGAAGATGGATTTTATCCCATGGTAAAGGACTTTTTATCTTCCTGCTATAATGAAAATCCGGAGTATGTCGCTTTTAAAAACGAGAACGAGATGCAGGATTTTTATAATGATATTGGAATAGATGCGGTAAAATTCCCGTTTAATTTCGGGATTAAAAAAGCATAAGAACCCTTTTCCCGGCAGACGCTTAGGCTCAGCCGGGCAGGGGGATAATTAAATATTATCTTAATTTATTAATCTCTTCATTCATCTGTTTAAGAGCCTCTGCAGATGCATCATCATAATTCATGTCCTTAAATGTTTTATAGGCATAATTTAGAGAACTGGAAGCATTAATTCTGTGAATTCCAATATCTGATGACCTTTTTATCACTTTCATTACTTCTTCAATGCTGCCTCCCTGAGCGCCCACCCCGGGTATAAGAAAAGGGATCTCCTTTCCTGATCCTATAAAAATGTCAGAAATCTTTTCCAGCTGCTCAGGATATGTCGCGCCTGCAACAGAACCTATACCAGGGTGAAACCATTTTACTATGAGTTCCGCAACATTGAGAAACATCTCTTTATTTCCTGACTTAATATCCTGAATCTCTCCTGAACTGCTGTTTGAAGTTTTAGTCAGAATATAATACCCTTTATCCGGAAAATCTTTGATATACGGCTCAATTGAATCGTATCCCAGATATGGAGAAAGAGTAACAGAATCCGCTTTGAAAAATTCAAAAGCTTCTTTAGCATAAGCCTTTGCAGTTTTTCCGATATCGCCTCTTTTATAGTCAAGGATTACAGGAATTCCCGCAGCTTTATAGATCTTAATTATTTTTTCAAGTGCGCTGATTCCGTCAATACCGTACTGCGCGTAAAACGCATAGTTAGGCTTAACAGCACCGGGAAGGATATTTTTCTGAATGTGCTTATTAAGAATTTTTTCATAGAATGCAGATATTCTTTCACCGGGAGTTCCAACTTTTTCCGGTATGTCTTCTATTACAGGATCAAGCCCCATGCATACAATACTTGAAAACTTATCGGCACTGTTTTTCAGCATATCGATGTAGTTCATTTTTTTATACCATCCAGGATTGTTTTATAAATCTCATAATTGTCATTATCAAAAAGTATAAAAGAAACATCAACGATATACTTTTCTTTTTCCATAAAATTGATAACTGTTTTAACTGCAATTTCTGCAGCTTCAGCTTTGGGATATCTGTAAACTCCTGTTGAAATTGCTGGGAATGAAACAGATTTAAGATTATTTTCTTTAACTAAAAGCATTGAATTCCAGTATGAGTTCCGCAGCTCCTCAGGTTCGTTTCTCTTCCCGTCATGATAAACGGGTCCAGGGGTATGTATAACGTATTTCGCGTTGAGGTTATAACCTTTTGTAATTCTTGCTTCTCCGGTCAGGCAGCCTTTAAATTTTCTGCACTCTTCAAGAAGTCCCGGGCCTGCGGCTCTGTGTATCGCTCCGTCAACTCCTCCTCCGCCAAGAAGAGAGGTGTTTGCAGCGTTAACGATTGCATCACTCATCTCAACTGTGATGTCCCCTTTTTTTAACGTAATATGCTTAATAATCTCGTTAATCTTTTCAGTGCTCATGAGGTTTCTTCATCTCTTCAGCACAGTCTTTCACTTCATTTCTGAGAAGTTTCAGCGCATGAGGAATAGCGCTTTCAATGAACTCAAGATTTTCCCTGGCGCCTTTAGGGCTCCCCGGAAGGTTTATAATAAGAGTTTTTTTTCTGATTCCGGAAACTGCGCGCGACAGCATCGCATGAGGAGTTATCTGAAGTGACCTCATCCGCATTACTTCTGCAAAGCCGGGAGCTTCTTTTTCAATAACTTCTCTTGTCGCTTCAGGTGTAACGTCTCTAGGGGCGAAGCCGGTCCCTCCGGTTGTGAGAATCAGGTCAAGTCCCATGTCTGATAATTCTATGAGAGAATTTTTAATAATAATCTGCTCATCGGGGATAATAAGCTCTTCTGAAACAGAATACCCCATTTTATCGCACCATTTTTTTATTTCCGGTCCTGATAGATCATCTCTTTCGCCCCTGGAAGAGCGGTCGCTTACTGTAATTATGCCTATTTTCATATTATCCCTGCTTTTTCTAATTGAAATATATTAGAAGATTGGCGATTATACATCAATTAAAAATTTATTTTGCGGAGAATTATTAACTTTAATGAATGTTGCAGTTATTCTTGCAGGCGGAAAAGGGCTTCGTCTCGGCGGTGACGTCCCCAAGCAGATGCTGATGCTTGGATCAAAACCTGTTATCTCCTGGTCAGTAGATACTTTCCATAAAGTTGGAATTATTGATAGAATAATAATCGTTTCAGAAAAAAATCTTATAAGTGACATCAAAGATATTTTTCCTTTAACAGATTATCCTAAAATCTCTTCATTTATTGAAGGGGGAGCTGAAAGGTCTGATTCATCTTATAATGCGCTGATTTCAGATTCTTTTAATGATGATGACATCTTTCTGTTTCATGATGCTGCCCGCCCTTTTGTCTCAGAAGAGGTTATATTGAAATTGATCAGTCAGGTCAAAAGATCCGGCGCTTGCGGAACATATGTGAAATCAACGGATACCATCGCGATAGTTAATAATTCAATAGTAGAATCAATTCCTGAACGGCTGGGAGTATACGCTGCACAGACACCGCAGGGATTCAGATATAATATTATCAGAAAGGCGCACCAGTATCAGAAAGAAAAAAATAACGGAATTGTAACAGATGATGTATCGCTAGCCGTTAATATGGGAATTGACGTTTCAGTAGTCGAAGGTTCTTATGATAATATAAAGATAACTACAGAATCTGATTTCAGATTTGCACAATTTTTAATTACCGGCGGAAATAAATGTTAAGCAAATATATAATGATGAATCCTTTACCCTGGCTTACTGATGGAGAAAATCCTGCTGTGACTTATCTTTCAAAAAAAGAGTTACTTAAAGAAAAAAATCATGAGAAGATATATAGTGAGCTTTTAAGTTCAGATCTGACAGATTATTTCAGAAAAAATTATGCTCATGGGGTTCTTGGAGACAGCAGGCATCTTGATCTTTACTATCAAGGATCAGTTTGGTTTTTCCTGCTTGCTGTAGAATCCGGTTATAATAATTCTGTCGATTTCATTTCTACAACAGCGGACTATCTATGCGAAAAAACTCAGCTTGCCGGAGGTGGTTTCAGATTCAATTATAATTCATCAGATGCTGTAGCATGCAGAACCGGTAACATGGTTTATGCCTTATTAAAAAGCGGAATTTCCGATTCACGGACAGAACAGGGAATCTCCTGGATTATTAAAAATCAGAGAGCTGACGGGGGTTGGCTCCACTGTCCTTTTGCCGGATTGTGTTCTGTCATGAAACTTGTATTTTTAAACAGGCCAGGAAACGGACTTAAGCATGAAAATAATAAAGAAATCGCAAGCTGTCCGATTGCTTCTTACTCCTGCCTGAAAGCGCTTGCTGAATCAACTAATACCGATCTAAGTGAATCGCTTGCAAAAGGAGCTGATTTTTTTGTTAAGAATAATTTTTTCTTTGCTGCAGAAAAAAAATTATTTTGTGGCAATCGTGTGAATTTCAGAAAAATCGGGTATCCTTTAATGTCTCAATATGATTATCTTTCAGGTTTGATTTTATTCTCTAAAATTGAAAACCCTGACTATGCCGGGACAGGGGCTTTATTCAATACTATTATTAAAAAGCAGAATCAGGACGGATCGTGGGACTGTGAAAACTCATTGCATGGAATGATTAAAGAGAAAAAACCAAGAAGCAGATGGACAACACTGAATGCATTAAGGCTGATAAATTCGGTTGTTGAGAAGGAAGATCATTTTGAGAATGCGTAGCCTGCTGAGATCGCCAGATTGATAGTCTGAATGCTGCCTGAATTTTTTCCATCCAGATAAGTCACTTCTTCGCTGCCGATTGTTTGAGATAGTGAATAACCCGGACTGAATTTTACCGGATAATTATTCCAGTCTGTGCCCAAAGAGATATATAATCCGCCGCTGAAATAAATTGTAAGATTAAGTTCAGCCCCGTATGTTATCCCGCTGACGTCACGGGTACCATCTCCTTTGTAGCCTGACACAAGATCATCTGCAATTGGTGTTGCCTCATATTCTGCAAAGGCATAACCAAGAACAGGAGTAAGGGTTATATCCCACTGTTTTCTGTTTGTAAGATGAAAAGACGGGCCTGCTAGAAAGGAATAATTGCTGTAAAGGGTTTTACTCCAGTTCTGAAAATCTGCTCCGAAACGCGTTCTTTGAACAATGATAACCCTCTTAAATTTAGTTTTCAGGCCGACATAGTCAATCGGCATATATTCGAATGACATTCCGAAATCATATGAGAGATGAGTTACCAGAAGTTCTTTTGTAATTTCACTTTCGTCGAAGGTGTAAGTATTATCTTTTACAAAATCCTCCTCCCCGGTAATCAAATCGCCGTAAGGAAAACCTATAGAGACAAAACCGCCCAGAAGCATCTGCCCCTCGTGTGCTCCTTCCGGAGGTTTATCCAGTTCCTCAAACTGTGAAGTTTCTGCATAGGAAAAACGGCAGAGAAGAACAATTAGAATTATCAGAAATTTTTTTTCCATAGCAATCAGTAGAGGTAAAAGCCTCTTCCTGTTTTTTTACCAAGATAGCCGGATGCAACATATCTTCTCAGCAGCGGGCATGGCCTGTATTTGGTGTCGGAATAACCCCTAAGCATTTCATCTCCAATACCGAGAATGACATCAAGTCCAACCATATCTGCTATTTCAAGAGGACCCATCGGAAGATTTAGTCCCTTTTTCATAGCCTTGTCAATAATCTCAGGTTTAGTTCCCCCTTCATAAAGAAGAAATATCGCTTCATTGATCATAGGATATAAAATTCTGTTAAGATAGAATCCGGGATAATCTTTTGCTTCAATAAAATCTTTTCCAAGTTTTTTTAAAAAAGATTTAGCCATTTCAACGGTTTCTCTTGTTGTTGAAAAACCGGGAACAATTTCTACAAGAGGCAAAACTCTTGCAGGATTGAGAAAATGAAGACCGATTACAGATTCGGGCCTTGCAGTGGCTGATGCTAATTCTGTTATCGAAATTGAAGATGTGATCGAAGCGAGTACACTCCCGGCAACGCACATATCATCAAGCTGATTAAAAATACTTTTTTTAAGATTAATATCTTCATTCACTGCTTCCAGAAAAAGATCAGAATCGCACAAATCATTAATATTTTCTACAGCGGATATATGTGATTTGATTTTTTCACACTCTGTCTCTTCAAGCCGGTCTTTTTTTACATATTCATTTAATCTATTATAAATCAGACTAAGGGCGTGCTGAGTATTTTTAAAATTACTATCGAAAATTTTTACTTTATAACCGGCTTCTGCTGTAATATGAGCTAAATCAGTACCCATTATTCCTGCGCCGATTATTCCTACATTTTTCATAACTGAACTCCAATGCATAATCTTTCAGTACAATATAGTTACTCGATATTTTATCAACAATAAAATAATTGACTTATGTTATTATTTTTTACATTATTTTACCAGTTAATATTGAGTTAATTTTTTTAAATTAAGATTATATTAATCATTCGTTGCCTTTCTGAAAAAAGAAGTTTCTTATAAAATAAAATACAGGCTTATAATGAAAGAAATTGATAAGACAAAACAGAATATCCGGGTTAATGACATTGATGAAAGTCAGAGAAAAGATCTGTTTAACAGATTCAAAGACGCCGGCGGCAAGGTTATTTCTGACAGAGATTCAAGAAGAAGCCTGATTATTGACAGAGAAAAACAGAAACAGCATCAGCAGAAACTGGATCAGCATTACAGCAATAAGAGAATACCTGCAGCTGGAAGAATTGTATCTTCAAAAAAAGTTTCATCTGTTTCATCTTCAATTCAGACTTCAGCTTTTGACAGATTCAGAATCAGGATGAGATTAAGGTTTCTCGGCATTACAGGATTTAATACGGTCTTTTTTAAAAAATCATTTTTTCAGAAATTCAATGATTACTATAAACCTTCATTAATTGAAACACAGATGATATTCCTCACTTTATTCAAAAAGGATCCTCAAACCGGAAACCGAATTATAAGGTCACTGGATAAAATTTCCCCTATTTACTATGAATTAATCGAAAAAGCCGGCGATCTTTATGATCAGTATTTAATAGATCGGATATTGGAAGGTTACCGTAATTACCCGGAAGTTCCTCAATCTTTATCAGAGCTCCGTGAATCATTGAATGCACTTTTTAAAATGCTGTTTGTTTTAAAACCTTATGAAAATTCTATATATAACTCTTATGAAAAATCTATTGATATAAGCAATGCATATACTGAAGGAAAGAAAGATAAAACTGTAAGAAAGAAAGATTTGAAAAACTCTCTGTTCATAATTTTTAACAAACTGTATCCCCGTCTTCATACAATTTTCTGCCATTACCAGGGAATTTTATTTACTGAATCTGACAGGTCCATTGAAGATATACTTTCTATACTGCAGTCCGATAAACCTGGGAATCGAGTTCGAATTGATGATAACCGGCAGATTCAGACTGAAACTGCTGAATTGCATGGTGAGAAATCTGAAACTGACAAACCGGCTGAAGAATTGAAAGTAAGTGAAGGTGTAAGAGACGGATTGAAGCTTATGTACAGGCTTGACAATAAGACTCTGCGAAGCATACATGATAAAAAAGGTGAATTTGAACTTTTAAACGACAGCGATAAAGTACTATTGGCATATATGCTTTATCTTGAGTTTGAGAAAGAATATTCATTTATTCTAACATCAAATAAAATCAAGTATAACATAGATTTTTCAACTAATGTCAAAATTGATTATAGAATTAAAATGCAGGACCTTTTTAACAGGTTTAATAAATGCCGTGATGCGTTCAGAACATATTATGAAATGTTTCTTGAATTCAACAAAATTTCCAGCCAGAGACCGGTGAGCAATAGTCAGTATATTGCTTACTCAAAAAGAATAGATGAAGTCGAAAAGAAAATGAAGCAGGCCGGATCAATGTCAAGAATGATGATTAAATCTTTTATGGATAATTTATCTTCCGAGTTAAGTATACTTATAGATGACATGAATGGCCGTCAGAAATTTGTCGCTAATCCGCAGGATGTTCTTGAATTCAGCTATGAAATTGAAGGTGATAAAAAATTAAAAAATAAAAAAATTTATCAGGCTCTGCAGATAATACATGATTATGCATCTGCTCTTTCATATAGAATCAGTTCAGAGGGTGATCTTTCCGGAAAACTGGAGTTTCAGGAAAATGAAAAACAGATTGAAGTGGAAGATGAAAATTTTAAAGAGAACAGATCTTCTGAAGAATCTGAGAAAAGCAAAACTGACAAATCACTTTTCGATGAACTTGATGATATTATTTAGATTCATTTTTCCGGTTTTTTATTTTTTTCAGCCTATTCTCAAGAATTGCTTCACGGGATAATGTCATTCCCGGATCTTCGTATGGAGTTGATTTAATATTACTGAATATTGCATCTATATCATTTTTAATAATTTCTTCATGAATTTCATTTATTCCAGCTATAGTTCCCTCTCTTTTCTTCCCCACAGATGGACCTCGTCCTATACGAAGGCCGGCTTCAAGCATAGCTCTTCTTATATGATCAGCACTTGAATATGTTGTAATAAAACCATTATCAGATAAAAGGCTTTTTAATACTATAAAGTAATCAACACTCCAAAGTTCAGGATTTTTTGATGGGGAAAAAGGATCCTGAAAAACAGCATTGAATTTATTTCCGTCAAGCGCTCTTAAAGTTTCCCTGGCATCACCGAAGAGAATCTTTAAATTAATATTATAATAAGTCCCTTTACCGGAGGTATAAACCTCTCGGATGAAACTGTATATGTCATCTCTTGAATCGTTGAATCTTATACTGCCCATGTATTCTAAAAAGGATCTCTCCTTTTCCAGGGAAACAATATTAAGCTGAACATCCTTTTTCCTGTTAATAAATTCATTCATAAGAGCCAGCACATTATATCCAAGACCGAATCCTATATCAAGTGCAGCTGGATTATCGGAGCATTCGAGAATTCCTGAAGGTATAATATGCTTTAACAGAGATTCTTCATATGCACCTGATATTGAATGCATCGCCTGATCATATTCTTCAAGAAAAAGAGTAGCAGTTCCATCTTCAGTTGTTAGTAAATAATTTTCTTTCATAGCCCCGGTTCTTTAATTTCCGCACAATTTTTCTGCAAGTATTCATCATTTTATGACTGTTTGTGATGATTAATATTGCACTTCAATTTTCAATGAGTTATTTTATAATTGAAAGTTTATATATTTATAGTCATGTTTCAGTATTAATTTTTAAGCTTTTGATAAAAGATAATATATTATTATTCTGACATCATTGACATTATGGAATTTGTAATTGTTTATTTAAACTAAAATACATTTTAAAAATTATTTTAATTCTTTTTTTTCGCATTAAAAAAGTTAATTCAGCAGGATCGTTCGCTTATGATAAAAAAAGTTATATTGAAAGGTAGAGTGCAGGGCGTCGGATGCAGAGGCTATTGCGCAAAATATGCCCGCAGGTATATGATGCACGGATCTGCTTCCAATCTTCATGACGGTTCAGTCAGATTAATCCTTAACGTCAGCGACGAAGAGCTCTTTAAGCAGTTTATTGCATCCCTCATTACAAATCCTGAGGGATACTACTTCTGGGGAAGCATTGAAGATGTTTCAATTAGCGACTATTCAGGAAAAACAGACGGGGATTACAATTTTTAATTTGCTGTTAACAGCACAGGTTTGATGGTTTTCATTCTTCTGTATCTGATCTTTTTAAAATGTTCCTGAATATCCTCAGTTTTCATCTGGAGAAAGTTGTAGTATGGAGCTTCTTTTATCGTTTCAAAAAAAGCATCGGCGTATTCAATATATTTTTCTTCGAAAGATTTTCTTGAATGTCCATGGGCCGATTTAAATTTACCCATCCTTCTTATGTCGCCATTAAATTCCGGATTTATATGATAAAGTTCATGAAACATCACATTTACTTTATCTTTAGCTGATAAGTTAAAAAATTTAGGAATGTAGAAATAGATAACATAAAGAATTTCAATATTATTCACTTTAAGTTTTGGTATAGTGTAAAAGCGCCCGTTATGTTTTATAATTTCTGAACCGTCCTGAAACCTTAAAGGGGAAAGCTTTCCATAGATAGCGCCCCTTCCGTCACTCCGGTTTGAAGCACAGCAGATCAGAATTTTATTCATATCAAAGGATTTGAACTCATCAGTGGATTTAACCATATCATGGATTATCAGCGATAGAACATCTGTCAGATTAATCGACTCAGAATGCATTAATAAGTACCCGCTTTCTCTATCAATTCTTCAGCATGTTTCATTGAGATGTCAGTAATTTCAGCCCCTGCAAGCATCCTTGCTACTTCCTTTATTTTTTCTTTTTCAGAAAGATTTTTAACAACAGTTGTGACCCTTCCATCACTCTTTCCTTTCTGAACCAGATAGTGACTGTCTGACATTGCCGCAATCTGCGGAAGGTGAGTGATCAGAAGAACCTGTCTCCTTTTTGAAAGATTTTTGAGTTTTCTGCCAACTATTTCCGCTGTTTTGCCGCTGATCCCCGCATCCACTTCATCGAAAATAAGGGTATCAACAATGTCTGCAGACTGAATAACATTTTTAAGAGCGAGCATTATACGGGACATCTCACCCCCTGAGGCTACTTTACGGAGCTGTTTCAAATCCTCGCCTTCATTTGCAGATAATAGAAATTCAATGCGGTCCAGCCCGTGCGGGTAAAGGATATATTTTTTGTCGCCTGATTCGATATCTCCATCTTCGCTGATCTCTCTTTTAATTGAGATCTTAAAGATTGTGCCGCCCATACCAAGATCGTTCAGCTCTTTAATAACAAGTTCTTCAAGTTTTTTAGCTGCGTTTTTTCTTTTTTCCGAGAGGTCCAGTGCAAGTTCCTTTGCCTCTTTAACGGTTTTTCTCTCCTGGTCTTTCAGCTGTTCAAGCTGCTCTTCGCTTGAGTTGATAGTTTCCAGTTCACTTTTTGCTTTTTCAGCATACTGAAGAATCTCCTGAATGCTGTCACCGTACTTTTTCTTTAAAGCATGAATAAAGTTTAGTCTTTCCTCAACCTGGTTGACTCTTTCCGGTGAGAAGTCGATACTGTTTTTGTAATCCCTCAGAACGGATGTGGAATCCTCCAGCGAATACAGAGATTCCCTTATAGTATCAAGTATAGAGGAAATATTCGGATCTATGTCTGAAATTTTTGACAGGCTTGCTTCAGCTTTTTTCAGATTTCTTAAAACTCCATTGTCGCCTGAAATCAGATCTGCAGTACTGTTTACTTCAGTAAAAAGTTTTTCCGCATTTGTCAGGAGATTTGATTCAGCTTTAAGTTCCTCATCTTCTCCGATTTTCAGATTTGCTGATTCGATCTCTTTTACCGAAAAAGTGTTGAATTCTATTCTTCTGGCTTTCTCTTTTTCATCTATCTGGAAGGAGTTTATTTTATTTCTGATAGATGTCAGTTTTTCATGAACAGCTTTTACAGAGTTTACTTCATTCGAAAGCGAACCGAAGCTGTCGAGAAGCTCCCTGTGTCTGGCTATATTAATGATATTCTGATGCTCATTCTGCCCGTGAATATCAATGAGGTTTTCCGAGATTTCTTTCAGCTTGGCAACAGGTATCTGAACTGAATTCGCATAGCATCGGCCTTTGCCGTTTGCAAAAAGTTCTCTGAGAATAATCAGTGTATCATCCTCATTCTCAATTCCAGATTCTTCGAGTATTTTTTTCAATTCATCAAGTGCTGATATGTCAAAAACAGCTTCAAGTGATGCCCTGTCAAAACCTGTCCGGATCATATCAACACTCATTTTTTCTCCGAGTACTCCGGATAGTGCATCAATCAGGATGGATTTACCAGCCCCGGTCTCACCGCTAAGTATATTAAGTCCCTGATTAAAAGAGACAGATAGAGAATCTATAATTACAAAGTTTTTTATTCTAAGATCAAGAAGCATAGTAGGTATCCTCTGAAGATGAAATCAGCCCCAGTTCAGTTTTTCCCTGAGGATTGAGAAGTAGTTTTTTTCAGGATGAAGTATAAGTCTCATTTTTTTATCTGTCTTACGGAACAGTAATTCATCGCCTGCAGAAAATTCGATAGCCTCCTGACCATCAATTGTCAATAATAAATTTGTCATATCTGTGAGGGTTCTTGCTTTCAGATTCGACGCTGCCGGAAGTACAATCGGCCTTATTGAAAGAGAGTGAGGGCAGACCGGATTTACAATAAATACATCATTTGAATCGGGTACAATAATCGGTCCCCCAGCAGAGAGAGAGTAGGCTGTAGAACCGGTAGCAGTTGAAATTATCAGGCCGTCTCCGGAATACTTATTCAGAAACAGATCGTTCACATGTAGTTCAATTTGTATAGCTCTGGAAAAAGCACCCTTTGAAATAACAGCGTCATTAAAAAAATACAGAGACTGGCTGTTACCATTTTTATTATGAACCGCTTCCATGACATTCCGTTCAGCAATATTGAAATTTCCGTCAATTATCTGAAGCAGGTGTTTCTCATATTCGTCAGGGCTGAATTCAGTGAGAAATCCCAGTTTCCCTCTATTGATACCGAATATTGGGGAACCGTTTTCAAGAAACATCCTTGCTGTTTTGAGAAATGTTCCATCCCCGCCGATGGCAATAACCAGATCGGGAGATTTTAGGAAATCTGATTCTTTAGCAATGAATCCGGACAGACCCCCTTTATGCAGAATCTCATAATCGGGAAGCTGAATCCCGATTTTTTTTTCTATAAGCAGGCCGGTTATTTTTTTTATAATTTCAAGCGATCTGCGGTCATCCGGCCTGAAATTTATAGATATATTTTTTAACATTTATTTTTCCACTATCTCGTAAGTGAACTTCATAAGCAGACCAGGATTTTTATCAATGAAAAATTTGAGATCATCACTTTTCATCGCAAAAAGGGAGACCGGTTTAGTATTTTTAAATGTATACAGCGCTGGAAGATTTTTATGAAGCCTTTCAAGTGATCCAACAAATTCACCTTTTTCAAGTACAGTGATTTTTCTGTCATTCTTGTAGACTTCAATTTCACCCTCCCTGATCAGGTATAAAGTTTTGAGAGTTTCCCCCTCTTTAATCAGAGTATCGGGATTTTCTCTTGAGCATGGTATGAATATAGATTCAAGCCAGGTTTTTTGAGTCGGAGTGCAGAGCTTAAAAAATCTGTTCATAGATAGAAGATTCCATGTCTCTATACTGCGCGTTGCTGCAACTTTTTTCAGTATTTTTTCAAACTCAGTCCCAACTATAAAATTAAGAAACTTGTCTTTTTCAATTGTAAAAAGAATAACGTCAGTTTCGGCATAGATGTCAGCCGCCCTCTTCTGTCCGGTGATAAGCGAGACCTCGCCGAAGTAATCATAGGGGCCGTAGATTTTATCCCTTTCAAGTCCTTCACTTGCAACAGATATATTACCTGCGTAGATAATAAAAAATTCACCGCCGATTGTATCTTTTTCAATTATCTTATCGCCCTTGCTGAATTTTTTGATTTCAACAATATCGAGCAGCTCCTGCGCTTTAGAAACATGAAGATCGCTCATAAAATCCAGACGTTTGAAAACGCTCAATACCTGGTATGCGTCTTCATGAGGGGGTGCAGCTGTTTCGAAATACAGGGTATTTTCCATTCCGAACTTTGCCAGTGTTAACGATGTCTCTTCCGGAAAATCTTTTTTTGCTATATGGTAAATTACTATTCTTTTTTGTATATCAACTGGAAGAGAATTCATGTGCGCGATCGGCGTATGGAGCGGAGGTACCCCCGACTCGTGATATATAACTTTTGAATCCCAGGGGAAATTTCTCAGTTCATTATAACGCGTTTGATTTATAACTTTTTTGTCCAGAAGTTCACTATGCAGTTTCGGATCATTGTTGTGATCAGAAGAATAGACAAAAGACTGGTTCTGAAATTCCATTTTAAAACCGATAGTAGGAATTGAATGCAGGGTATAGAACATTTCAAATTTACCGCCGTTTATATATAGCGGATTTCCTATTTTGACCGGATAAAATTCAAATAGGCTTAAAAGATATTCAGGACTGACATCACTAAGGGATGAGTACTTCTGAAGAAAGCTTGCCATTACTGTTTCAGTCGTGTAGACCGTTACTTTTCCCTCTTCAAGAATTTTCTGAAAAGTTCCGGCGTCATGATCTGCATGACAGTGTGTCAGAATAATACTGTCAATAAACTTAGGGCTTACATTGGAATCCTCAAGCCAC
>JADHEF010001317.1_pt1 | contig 16162 bp, 15 predicted proteins | sample 8952391 | NCBI WGS metagenome assembly JADHEF01 (sample SAMN16124439, study PRJNA663245) | bioreactor sludge metagenome | isolation source: sludge (nitrite) | place: India:Bengaluru | collected 2019-02-28
TGCCGAGCTGCTCGGCGCGCAATGCACTGTTCAAGACGGTGGCCTCACTCATAACGCAGCGCCTCCGCAGGCTGGGTGCGCGCGGCGCGCCATGCCGGGTACAGGGTGGCAAGGAAGCTCATCACCAATGCCGAGATCGTGATGACGACCACATCACTCACCTGCATGTCGGTCGGCAGGCCGGTGATGTAGTAGACGTCTTCCGGCAGCAAGGTGACGTGGAACACGGCCTCGATGGCTTCCAGGATGCGTTCCAGGTTCAGCGTCAGCACGATGCCGCCGATCACGCCGGCCACCGTGCCGATGATGCCGATCAGGCTGCCCTGCACCATGAACACCTTCATCACGCCGCCCGGCGTCAGGCCCAGCGTGCGCAGGATGGCGATGTCGGCCTGCTTGTCGGTGACCAGCATCACCTGCGAGGACACGAGGTTGAACGCACCCATCGCCACGATCAGCGACAGCAGGATGCCCATCACCGTCTTTTCCATCTTCAGCGAGTGGTAGAGATTGGCGTTCTCGCTCATCCAGTCGCTGACCCGGTACGGCCCGCGCAACTTCAGCGCCAGATCGGTGGCCACCAGCGACGCCTGGTTGCGGTCGTGCAATTTCAGGCGCACGCCGGTGATGCCATCGCCCCAACGCAGCACGCGCTGCAGGTCGTGCATGTCCACCACCGCCAGCCCGCGGTCGATGTCCGCATAGCCGGCCTCGAAAATGCCGCTCACATGGAAGCGCTTGGTGCGCGGGATGCCGCCGATCGGCGTGCCCTGCAGCTCGGGCATGATCACGCTGACGTCGTCGCCCACGCCCACGCCCAGCCACAGCGCCAGCTCCTGCCCGAGCAGGATGTTGAACGAGCCGTCCGTGAGGCTGGCGGCGCTGCCCTGCTTCATCTTCTGCGCGATCACCGAAACCTTGGATTCATCCGAAACGACGATGCCGCGGATCAGCGCCGGCTGGTTGCGCAGGCCGGTGATCAAGGCTTCCTTTTCGACATAGGGCGCGGCACCGGCCACGCGCGCATCGCCGCGCGCCAGCGCGATGGCCTTCTCCCAGTCCTGCTGCGGCATGGGCTCGCCATCGGCGCTCACCGTGGCATCGGCAGCCATCTGCAGCAGGCGGTCGCGGATTTCCTTCTGGAAGCCGCTCATCACCGCCAGCGTGGTGATCAGCACCATCACGCCCAGCGCGATGCCCAGGATCGAGGCCAGTGAAATGAAGGAAATGAAGCCGTTGCGGCGTTTGGCACGCAGGTAGCGCAGCCCGATGGCGACGGGAATGGGCTTGAACATGGGGTGGTCGCGTTCCTGCGACGAATGAAGTGCTTATGGTGCCATCGCGCGGGGCCGGCGCGTACCCTGGCGTGCCATCGCAGCCAGACGGAGTTCACGTCGCAAGAGTCGGGGCAAGGTATCCGGCCACCAGATCAGGCGACGCGTGCGACCGGCCGCATTCCGCCACTGGACGATGGCGATGTGCCCGCGCCAGGACACGGCCCCATCGTCGACGGCCACCTCGTCCACCCGCAGCGGCTGTGCGGGATCGGCCGGAACCAGCACGTGACGCGGCCGGCGGTGCGCTTCGCGCAGCGCACTGGCCAAGCCCCACGTGGCGGCAAGCGCCGCTGTCACGGCATCGAAGGGATGGGCAAGATCGCACGCCAGTATCGACAACGGTGCCAGCACGGTCGCCAGCCCCACCCCGCCGATCACCCAGCGCGAAGGTCGCCACTCAAGCCGGCAGCTCGCGCATTCTCGTGATGAGCGCATCCAGTTGCGCATCGGGACAAGCCTCGTAGCCCATGAACCAGCGCCACAGTTTGTCGTCTTCGCAGTCCAGAAGCCGTAGGAAAACCACTCGCTCGTCCTCGGGAGAGCCTACCCATTGGCGATCCAGCCAACGGTCGAACAGGCGGTCGAGTTCGCGCATGCCGCGCCGGCTGCGCCAGCGCAGCTTCTTCAGTTCACTGTCTTCGTCCATCGAGTGCTCGCAATGCAGGTGGCTCAAACGCGGACGGCACCGGCCGCAAGGCCGATGCCGTCCGCATGCGACGCCGGGCCTTGGTGGATCAGGCGCGGCGTTCCATCATCAGCTTCTTGATCTCGGCGATCGCCAGTGCCGGGTTCAGACCCTTCGGGCAAGTCCGGGCGCAGTTCATGATGGTGTGGCAGCGGTACAGCCGGAACGGATCTTCCAGATCATCCAGACGCGCACCGGTATCCTCGTCGCGCGAGTCGGCAATCCAGCGGTAGGCCTGCAACAGGATGGCCGGGCCGAGATAGCGCTCGCCGTTCCACCAGTAGCTCGGGCACGAAGTCGAGCAGCAGGCGCACAAGATGCACTCGTACAGGCCGTCGAGTTTCTTGCGGTCCTCGGGGGACTGCAGGCGCTCGCGGTCGGACGGCGGCGGGGTCTGGGTGCGGATCCACGGCTTGATCGAGGCGTACTGCGCGTAGAAGTGGGTCAGGTCCGGGACCAGATCCTTGACCACGTCCATGTGCGGCAGCGGGTAGATCGGCACCTCGGCCTTCTTGCAGTCGCTGATGGCGCGGGTGCAAGCCAGCGTGTTCGTGCCGTCGATGTTCATCGCGCACGAGCCGCAGATGCCTTCGCGGCACGAACGGCGGAAGGTCAGCGTCGGATCGATTTCGTTCTTGATCTTCAGCAATGCGTCCAGAACCATCGGGCCGCACTTGTCGAGGTCGATCTCGTAGGTGTCGGTGCGCGGGTTCTTGCCGTCGTCCGGGCTCCAGCGGTAGATCTTGAAAGTGCGCACGTTCTTTGCGCCCTTCGCCGCCGGGAAATGCTTGCCCTTCTGGATGACGGAGTTCTTCGGGAGTGCGAATTCGGCCATGTCTGTAGTCTCCCCGTATCAGTAAACGCGCGGCTTGGGCGGCACCACATCCACGTCCTTGGTGAGCGTGTACATGTGCACGGGGCGGTAGTCGAAGCTGCACTTGCCCTTCTCGTCGACCGACACCAGCGTGTGCTTCTGCCAGTTGACGTCATCGCGCTCGGGGTAGTCCTCGTGCGCATGGGCACCGCGACTCTCGTGACGCTGTTCGGCCGAATTGATCGTGGCCACCGCGTTGAGCAGCAGGTTGTTCAGTTCGTAGGTTTCGATCAGGTCCGAGTTCCAGACCAGCGAACGGTCGGACACCTTCACGTCCTCGTACATCGCGAAGATGTCGTCCATCTTCTCGCAGCCTTCCTTCAGCGTCTTGCTGGTGCGGAAGACGGCAGCATCGGCCTGCATCGTGCGCTGCATCTTGTCGCGGATCACCGCCGTCGGCGTGCCGCCGTTGGCGTTGCGCAGCTTGTCCAGACGCGCCAGCGCCTGATCGCAGGCATCGGACGGCAGGGTCTTGTGCGCGGCACCGGGCTTGATCGTCTCGGCGCAGCGGTTGGCCACCGCGCGGCCGAACACCACCAGATCGAGCAGCGAGTTGGAGCCCAAACGGTTGGCGCCGTGCACCGACACGCAGGCCGCTTCGCCGATGGCATACAGACCGGGCACCACCTTGTCCGGGTCGTCGCCGACCTTCTGCACCACTTCGCCGTGGTAGTTGGTCGGGATGCCGCCCATGTTGTAGTGGACGGTCGGGATCACCGGGATCGGCTGCTTGGTCACGTCCACGCCGGCGAAGATGCGGGCGCTTTCGGCGATGCCGGGCAGCTTCTCCTGGATCACTTCCGGGCCGAGGTGGGTCAGGTCGAGCAGGATGTGGTCCTTGTGCTCGCCGACGCCGCGGCCTTCACGGATCTCGATGGTCATCGAACGCGATACCACGTCGCGCGAGGCCAGATCCTTGTAATGCGGTGCGTAGCGCTCCATGAAGCGTTCGCCGTTGGAGTTGCGCAGAATGCCGCCTTCGCCGCGCACGCCCTCGGTGATCAGGCAGCCCGCGCCGTAGATGCCGGTCGGATGGAATTGCACGAACTCCATGTCCTGCATCGCCAAGCCCGAGCGCAGCACGAGGCCGCCGCCGTCACCGGTGCAGGTATGCGCCGAGGTGGCGCTGAAATAGGCGCGGCCGTAGCCGCCGGTGGCCAGCACCACACCTTGGGCGCGGAACAAGTGCAACGTGCCCTCGGCCAGATCGAGCGCCAGCACGCCGCGGCACACGCCCTCTTCGTCCCAGATCAGGTCGAGCGCAAAGTACTCGACCATGAACTGCGCGTTGTGCGCCAGCGACTGCTGGTACAGCGTGTGCAGCATCGCGTGGCCGGTGCGGTCGGCCGCCGCGCAGGTGCGTTGCGCCGCCGGGCCTTCGCCGAAGCGGGTGGTCATGCCACCGAACGGACGCTGGTAGATCTTGCCTTCCTCGGTCCGCGAGAACGGCACGCCGTAGTGCTCCAGCTCGATGATGGCCGGGATGGCCTCACGCACCATGTACTCGATGGCGTCCTGGTCGCCCAGCCAGTCCGAGCCCTTGATGGTGTCGTAGAAGTGGTAGCGCCAGTCATCCTCGCCCATGTTGCCGAGCGCGGCGGAAATGCCGCCCTGCGCCGCCACGGTGTGCGAGCGGGTCGGGAAGACCTTGGTGATGCAGACGGTGGCCAGGCCCTTCTGGGCCAGGCCGAAGGTGGCGCGCAGGCCGGCGCCGCCGGCGCCGACGACAACCATGTCGCACTTGTGTTCGGTGATCTTGTATGCGGACATCGGTCAATTCCCCAGCGCGATGCGGGCCACGGCAAAGACGCTGATGATCGCGCCCAGCACGGCAATGAAGCGGGCCGTCGTCTGCACGAACAGGGCCAGCAAGGAATGGTGGACATAGTCCTCCAGCACGACCTGGACGCCCAGCTGGGCATGCCAGAACATCGCGACGAGGAAGGCCACCAGCGGCACCGCGTTCCACGGCTTGGCAACCGCGGCGGTGGCGGTCACGTAATCGGCGCCGAGCAGGCTCAACACGAACACCAGGAACCAGATGCCGAGCACCACCAGCGCGGTGGCGGTCAGGCGCTGGGCGACGAAGTGCGCGGTGCCGGTCTTGGCAGAACCGAGGCCGCTGACTTCCTTCAGCGGAGTGCGAAAACGGCTCATGCGCCACCTCCAACCAGCACGTAGCCCCACACGATGGCGGTGATGACCAAGCTGCCGATCACCGACAACCAGCTGTTGCGGATGAAGGTGGGCTTGGCGAAACCGACCGCGAAATCCTGCACGACGGAGCGGATGCCGTTGCACAGGTGGTAGGCGAAGCACCACGTCCATGCAAACAGGAACACCATGCCGAACCACGAACCGGCCGTGGCCAACACGCAATTCCAATGCTGCGGCCCGAGCATCAGCGCGAGCAAGGATGCGGCAATGAGGAGAGAGCCGAAGGCCAGGAACAGGCCGGTGGCGCGGTGCAGGATCGACGTGACCATCTGGACTTGCCAGCGGTAGACCTGCAGATGGGGTGAAAGCGGACGTTGTTGGCTCGCCATTCGCGGGGCTCGTTGTCTCGGCTGGGCGGCACAAATGCCGCGTTGGCTCATCGCTGCGTCAGAAATCGATGCAGCGCCCGTTTTTTTCCCAATCCCCGTAACGGGTCGGCTCCGGGCCTTCGCGGCCACCGATCTCCCTGGGCAACGGAGCCGGCGCCTCCGGCATGCGCTCGGCAGCCGGCTTGTCGGTTCCCGCTTCGGCAGCGGTGTCTGGTTGGCTTTGGCCTATCATGGGGGTCTCGCAAAACCAGCGAAATCTTAATCCTGCCCCCCGTGTCTGACAACCTTCACGCACTTGGCCCGATGCGGCTGGACGATTATTCCATCGTCGAATTCGATGGCCCGGATGCCGTCGCGTTCACCCATGCGCAGTTCGCCAACGACGTCGCATCGCTGCCGGTCGGGCACTGGCAATGGAATGCATGGCTGACCGCAAAGGGCCGCGTGATTGCGGTATTCGCCTTGCTCAAGCGCGCGCCGGATGCATTGCTGGCACTGGTGCCAGACATGCCGGCAGATGCGTTTGCCGAACCACTGAAGCGGTTCGTGTTCCGGCGCAAGCTGCGTATCGCATCGCGTGCCGACCTTGCCGTGGTCGGCATCGGGCATCCGCCGCAGCACGCCGCCGGCGCCGCATCCGCCCCTGCGGCCGAGCATGGCATCGAGCTGGATTTCGGCTCGGCCGAATGTGCCCGCACCTTGCTGATCGCGACGCGGGAGGCCGCTGCCAACCTGCCAGCCGACGATGGCGGCTGGCGACGCCTGGACCTGCGCTTCGGCCTGCCCCGGTTGGATGCAAGCCAGCGCGAACAATGGACACCGCAACAGCTGGCACTCGATCGTCTGCAGGCCTACAGCGTGTCCAAGGGGTGCTACCCGGGCCAGGAAATCGTGGCCCGCACGCATTTCCTCGGCAAGGCCAAGCGCGCCGCCACGCTGCTCGAACTGCGCGGCCCGGTGAATCCGGGCGACGAAGTCACGCACGCCGGCACGGCCATCGGCACCGTGGCCGGCATTGCCACCGGGACACCGACACTGGCTTTGGCCGTGTTGCCGCTGGATGCGCCGACCGGCGCGCTCGCCGTGTCCGGATCCACCGCACGAGCAGTGCCGATGCTGGACGGACTGGCCCGCTGAGGCACCGGTTCCGGCCGGCTGCACGCCACCGCCGCGCAAACCCTCAGGCGATGTCCAGCCGCAACTCGGTTTCCGGGTCGAAGTAGTGCAGGTGCCGGGCATGCACGGCCATCGGCAGCGATTCGCCGATGCCGGGCAGCTCGCGCGGCGGCATCCGCGACACCAGTTTCTCCTCGCCCAGCCGCAGGTGCACGAACGTCTCGTTGCCGATGGCCTCGACGGCCTCGATTCGGGCATCGAAGGCCGCCTCGCCGGACTCGGCCGGCAGCAGACGCTCGGGCCGGATGCCCACGAGAATGTCGCGACCGAAGCGTTCGGGCGGGAACGCATGCGCCAGAGGCAAGGCATTCCCGTCCGACATCCGCAGCAACGCCAGATCCCCGTCACGCACCAAGGTGCCGCGCAGCACGTTCATCGCCGGGCTGCCGAGGAAACCGGCGACGAACAGGTTGGCCGGGCGGTCGTACAGATGCATCGGCGTGTCGATCTGCTGCACCTGCCCGTCCTTGAGCACCACGATGCGCTGGCCCAGGGTCATTGCCTCCACCTGGTCGTGGGTGACGTAGATCATCGTGGTGCCCAGCTGGCGGTGCAGCGCGGCGATCTCGGTACGCACCGTGGCGCGCAACTTGGCATCCAGATTGGACAGCGGCTCGTCGAGCAGGAACACCGCCGGCTTGCGCACCAGCGCACGGCCGAGCGCGACGCGCTGGCGCTGGCCGCCCGACATCGCCTTGGGCAGCTTGTCCATCACCGGGCCGAGGCCGAGCATGTCGGCCACGGTCTTCACCCGCTGCGCCACCTCGTCTTTCGGATGACCACGCAGCTTGAGGCCGAAGGCCAGGTTCTCGGCCACCGTCATGTGCGGGTACAACGCGTAGCTCTGGAACACCATCGCGATGTTGCGGTCCTTCGGCGCCACGTCGTTGACTACGCGCTCGCCGATGCGCAGCGTGCCGCCGGAGATATCCTCCAGCCCGGCCACCATCCGCAGCAGGGTCGACTTGCCGCAACCCGACGGCCCCACCAGCACCATCAGCTCGCCGTCGGCGATTTCGAAACTGGCACCGGGGATGGCCACCTGGCCGTTCTCGTACACCTTGCGGACACCCTCGAACTGCACGCTTGCCATCGTTTCTCCAGACGCTTCGGTTGACCGGCCATTCACCGGACCGTCCGGCGAAAGGTGTTCGGCTGCATTGCACGGCATCGGCACGACCCGTCATGCCGCTCGTGTATCTTGCCATGTAAGCGTTTCCCGGCACCGAGCATTCATCAATGAATTCGGGCAAACTCGAACGTCCCGCAGGTCCGGAAAGCGCCGCAGCCGGCAACCGGAGCCCTTGAAACCATTGGTTGACAACGATGTCAGCCCATCACGACACTCAACCGCATGCACGACACTCTCCTGCTGTTCGGCGCCACCGGCGATCTGGCCCAGCGCTACCTGTTCGCCTCCCTGCTGCGCCTGCTCGGCGACGGCCTCCTGCCGGACGGGTTCAAGGTCCGCGCCCTTGCCCTGTCCCCGCATGACACGGAGAAGTTCCGGGGCATCCTGCGACCCAAGCTGGAAGCACTGACCCCGCCGGCCAGCAGCCACGACATCGATCGCCTGCTCGAATGCATCGACTACCGCTCGGTGGACCTGCGCAGCCCCGAATCGGTGGCCGCCGCGGTGGCCGACCTCGTGCCCGACCGGCACTGTCTTAGCTATATGGCCATCCCGCCGGGCCTGTACATCAGCACCGCCCAGGGCCTTGCCCTCGGTGGCGCCCTGGCCGCGCCGCACCGGCTGATGCTGGAGAAACCGATCGGCCACGACACCGACTCGGCCCGCGAGATCAACCGCATCATCGGCGAGCTGATCGACGAAGACCGCGTGTTCCGTCTCGACCACTACCTGGGCAAGGCGCCGGTGCAGAACCTGATGGCGCTGCGTTTCGGCAACACGCTGCTCGAAGCCGTGTGGAACCGCAACTACATCGAATCGGTGAACATCCTCGTTTCCGAAAGCGAAGGCGTGGATGGCCGCAACGCCTACTACGCCAAGTCCGGCGCACTGCGCGACATGGTCCAGAGCCACATCCTGCAGCTGCTGTGCCTGGTGGCGATGGAGCCGCCGGCCTCGCTGGAAGCCGACCGCATCCGCGACGAGAAGGTCAAGGTATTGCGTGCGCTGCGCCCGCTGACCTCGGAAACGGCGGCCCGCGACAGCCTGCGCGCGCGTTACGGTGCCGGCGAGATCGGCGCCGTGCCGATGCCCGCCTACATGCCGCCGGAAGGCACCGACCCGGAAACCTTCGTCGGCGTCACCGCCTGGATCGACAACTGGCGCTGGGCCGGCGTGCCTTTCCACCTGTGCACCGGCAAGCGCCTGCCCGAGCGCAGCACCTGCATCGTGGTCACGCTCAAGCCGGTCACCCACTGGCTGTTCGAACGTCCGGACCGCGAAGGCGCCGCGCCCAACCGCTTGACCTTCAGCCTGCAGCCGCAGGAGAACATCCAGTTGGGCCTGCTCAGCAGCCTGGCCGGCCCGGAATGGGGCGCGCTGGAACTGCAGCCGCTGGAACTGGACCTGTCGGTCCCCACCGGCCTGCACCGCCGCATTGCTTACGAACGCCTGTTCCTGGATGCACTGCACGGCAACCATGCGCTGTTTGTCCGCAACGACGAAGTCGAAGCCGCATGGACATGGATCGACAGCATCATCGCGGCCTGGCACGACGCCGAGCTGCCCACGCTGGTCTATCCGGCCGGACGATGGGGGCCACCGCAAGCGACGCGTTTCCTCCCCCCGGCACTGAATGCCGCCGCCGCGGATGAACCGGCATGAGCACCGACAACACCGTGGTGCTGGTCGCCGACATCGGCGGCACCAATGCACGTTTCGCCCTAGCCGACGTTGCCCTGCCCGCGCCGCTGATCGACGACAGCGCCCGCGTCTTCGCGGTGGCCGACTTCCCGTCGCTCGCCGATGCCGCCGGCCATTATCTGCGGGAAATGGGCGCCAGCACCCAACGCGGCGTGTTCGCCGTGGCCGGCAGGGTGGAAGGCGACATCGTCCGCGTCACCAATCACCCCTGGGTGATCTCGCGTTCGCGCACGAGCAGTGCACTGGGTTTTTCCGACCTGCACCTGATCAACGATTTCGCCGCCCAGGCGATGGCCATACGCCTCTACACCGAGGCCGACGTGGTGCAGATCGGCGGCACCTCGTGGCAACCCGCCGCGCCGGACCAGCCCCGCAACTATGCGGTGATCGGCCCGGGCACCGGGCTGGGCGTGGGCGGGCTGGTCGTGCGCGACGGCCGCGCCTTCGCGCTGGAAACCGAAGGCGGCCATGCCAGCTTCCCGCCGGGCACGCCGGAGGAAATCCGCATCCTGCAGATCCTCTCCGAACAGTTCGGCCGGGTGTCCAACGAACGCCTGATCTGCGGCCCGGGGCTGGTCAACATCCACCACGCCTTGTGCCTGATGGCCAACGTCGATCCGGGCCCGCTCAAGCCGGCCGACATCACCGCTCGGGCCAAGGACGGCGACATCCATTGCGCGCGCGCGGTGGACGTTTTCTGTGCCGTGTTCGGCGCCATCGCCGGCGACGTGGTGCTGACCCAGGGCGCATGGGACGGGGTGTTCCTCACCGGCGGGCTGGTGCCGAAGATGCTGGACTCCCTGCTCCATTCCGGCTTCCGCCAGCGCTTCGAGAACAAGGGCCGCTTCTCGCCCGCGATGGCCGGCATTCCCACGCTGGCGGTGATGCATCCGCTGGCCGGCCTGCTGGGCGCCGCCGCCAGCGCGGCGGACTGCTTCGGCACGGAGACCAGCTGAGATGGGCATCGAACTCGTCCGCCATGCCGACGCCGCTGCGTGGGCAAACGCCATTGCCGCCGAGCTGGACGAGCGGCTGACCGTGCAGCGCCGCCACGAGGGCCGCGCCCGGCTGCTGCTGTCCGGCGGCAGCACCCCTGCCCCGGTCTATGCCGCGCTCGCTGTGCGCCGCAGCGACTGGACCCATGTCGAAATCGGGCTGGTCGACGAACGCTGGCTGGACTCCGATCACCCGGCCAGCAATGCCCGGATGATCCGTGAAACCCTGATCGACCACGCGCCCGGCGTGGAGTTCGCGCCGCTGGCGATCGACGGGCACCCGCTGCAAGGTTGCGTCGAAGCCGCCAACCTGCACGCCGCCGGGCAAGTGCCCGCCTGCGTGGCCGTCCTCGGCATGGGCAACGATGGCCACACCGCATCGCTTTTCCCCGGCGCAGCCGGCCTCGATGCCGCCTTCGACGACCCCCGCCAATACGCCGCGCTGGATGCCACCGGCTGTCCGGTGGCCGGGCAATGGCCGCTGCGCATCACCCTGACGCCGGCAGGCCTGTCCCGCGCCGAATCGCGCATGCTGTTGATCCGCGGCCAGGACAAGCTCGACGTGCTGCAACGCGCCCAGGCCGGCCACGATCCGCACGAATACCCGATCCGCCTGGTCCTGCACGTTTCCGGGCCGCCGCTGCGCGTGCACTGGTGCCCGTGAACCGGCGCCGCCTTCCCGCATGAACCCGCATCACCGGTTTGCGCCGGCATGCCGGTCCCGGTTTTCCAATCCAACGGTCGAAAGCACATGAGCCTGCATCCGAACATCGCCGCCGTCACCGCCCGCATCGTCGAGCGCAGCGCCGGGTCGCGCGCCGCCTATCTGGCCGGCATCGACGCGTCCCTGCGCGACGGCCCGTACCGCACCCGCCTGAGCTGCGGCAACCTGGCCCACGGCTTCGCCGCCTGCGGCGGCACCGACAAGGACCGCCTGCGCGGCGGCCAGACGCCCAACCTCGGCATCATCACCGCCTACAACGACATGCTGTCGGCGCACGAACCGTTCGAGGCCTATCCGGCCATCATCCGCGAACACGCCCGCTCGCTCGGCGCCACCGCGCAGGTGGCAGGCGGCGTGCCTGCGATGTGCGACGGCGTCACCCAGGGCCGCGCCGGCATGGAGCTGTCGTTGTTCTCGCGCGACGTGATCGCGCAGGCCACGGCGGTGGGCCTGAGCCACGACATGTTCGACGCGGTGGTGTGCCTGGGCGTGTGCGACAAGATCGTGCCGGGCCTGCTGATCGGCGCGCTGTCCTTCGGCCACCTGCCGGCGGTGTTCATGCCGGCCGGGCCGATGGAATCGGGCATCCCCAACAAGGAAAAGGCTGCCGTGCGCGAGCGCTACGCCGCCGGTCAGGCCACGCGCGAGGAACTGCTGGCCGCCGAATCGGCCTCCTACCACGCCCCCGGCACCTGCACGTTCTACGGCACCGCCAACTCCAACCAGACCCTGCTCGAAGCGATGGGCCTGCAGCTGCCCGGCGCTTCGTTCGTCAACCCCGGCACGCCGCTGCGCGATGCGCTGACCCGCGCGGCGGCCGAGCGCGCATTGTCGATCACCGCGCTGGGCAACGATTTCCGCCCGATCGGCCGGATCATCGACGAGCGCGCCATCGTCAATGCCATCGTCATGCTGATGGCCACCGGCGGTTCGACCAACCACACCATCCACTGGATCGCGGTGGCCCGCGCGGCCGGCATCGCGCTGACCTGGGACGACATGGACCTGGTCTCGCGCACGGTGCCGCTGCTGGCGCGCGTGTACCCCAACGGCGAGGCCGACGTGAACCGCTTCGCCGCGGCCGGCGGCACCGCGTTCGTGTTCCGCGAGCTGCTCGAAGCCGGCTTGCTGCACGGCGACATCGCCACCGTGGTGCCCGGCGGCATGCGCAGCTACTGCGACGAACCGCGCCTGAGCAACGGCCACCTCGACCACGTGCCGGGCGTGTCGCGCAGCGGCGACGACGGCGTGCTGCGCCCGGCATCGGCCCCGTTCGAGAAGCATGGCGGCCTGCGCCTGCTGCGCGGAAACCTCGGGCAAGCCTTGATCAAGGTCTCGGCGGTCAAGCCCGAACACCGCATCGTCCAAGCGCCGGCCGTGGTCGTGGATGCCCCGCAGATGCTCAACAAGCTGCATGCTGCCGGCATGCTGCCGCAGGATTTCATCGCGGTGGTGCGCCATCAGGGCCCGCGCGCCAACGGCATGCCCGAGCTGCACTCGCTGGCACCGCTGCTGGGCATGCTGCAGAACCAGGGTCGGCATGTCGCACTGGTCACCGATGGACGCCTGTCGGGTGCCTCCGGCAAGGTCCCGGCCGCGATCCACGTCACCCCGGAGGCCGCCCGCGGCGGCGCGATCGGCAAGCTGCGCGACGGCGATCTGGTCCGCCTGGACGGCGAGGCCGGCACGCTCGAAGCGCTGGTCGATGCCGACGAATGGGCCCGCCGCGAGAATGCTCCCAACACCGCACCTGCCGGCCACGACCTCGGCCGTTCGCTGTTTGCCAACAGCCGGGCGCTGGTGACCCCCGCCGACCGCGGCGCGCTGTCGATTTCCTGCGGCCCCTGCCGTGCCGACGGCAGCCTCTGGGATTACGACGCCGAGTACGAACTCGGCCCGGCCGATGAGGCCGCACGCGCCCCTCACGATTCCAAGGATGCCTGAACGATGAAGCCCATCGCCCCCTGCCATTCCCGGGCCGAAGCCCTGCTGCACGCCGCCGGCATCCTGCCGGTCGTCACCGTGGATACCCTCGATCAGGCCCGTCAGGTCGCCGAAGCCCTGCTCAAGGGCGGCCTGAGCGCGATCGAACTCACCCTGCGCACGCCGGTCGCGATCGAAGCGCTGGCCATGCTCAAGCGCGATCTGCCCGAAGTGGTGATCGGAGCCGGCACCGTGCTGACCGAACTGCAGCTGCTGCAATCGGTCGATGCCGGAGCGGATTTCCTCGTCACCCCCGGCACGCCAGCAACCCTGGCCGCGCTGCTGGCCGATGCGCCGATCCCGGCGGTGCCCGGTGCCGCCACGCCGACCGAACTGCTCGAACTGATGGCGCTCGGCTTCCGCGCGTGCAAGCTGTTCCCGGCTTCGGCGGTGGGCGGGCTGGCGATGGTCAAGGGCCTGGCCGGGCCGCTGGCCGAGTTGAAGCTGTGCCCGACCGGCGGCATCAACGAAGCCAACGCCGCCGACTACCTGTCCCAGCCCAACGTGGCCTGCATCGGCGGCTCGTGGATGGTGCCCGGGGACTGGCTGGCCAGCGGCGCGTGGGACAAGGTCGAGGCCGCCTCGGCCCGTGCGGTGGCCCTGATCGCTGCGGCCCGCGCCGGCTGAGCCTCGCGACACCCGCCTATTCGGCCACGCCGCTCTCGTGGCGTGGCCTGGCGCGCATCAAGCCTTCTGCAGGCCCGGTTTGCCGTGTTCGATGGCAAAACGGGCAAAGGTTTCCTGCCGGGCATCGGGCACCATCACCCGCTCCAGCGTCTTCATGTCGCCGATGCAGGTATTCCGGTCCACCTCGCACAGCACGTAACCGCGCTTGTCGGTGGTGGCCTTGAGATGCGGGCTGTGGGCCAGCGTGTTTTCCGCCTGCTCGTCCACGCCGAGGCCATCCGAGCCCGAGGTGATCGAGGTGGCGAGGAACTCGCTGGAGATCACCCCCGAATCTGCGTTGTCCTGCACCAGATCGCTGGCATAGTGACGGTGCGCATCGCCGCACACGGTGACCACGTTGCCGTAACCCACCTGCCGGATGCGCTCCAGCAAGCGGCGCCGGCTGGACAGGTAACCCGACCACTGGTCGTCCGACGTCTCGATCCTGCCGTTCTTCTCGCGTGCATAGTTGCCCAGCGCCACCTGGTGCGCGATCACGTGCCAGCGCGGGGCGGCATCGGCCAGTCCGTCGAACAGCCATTTCTCCTGCGTTGCGCCGACGATGCTGCGCTGCGGGGACTCCACCAGCCCCCGGTCGTTCATGTCCACCTGCTTGCTGCGGTACTGGCGGGTATCGAGCAGGTGCAGGTCCAGCAGATCGCCGTAGCGCGCACGGCGGAACAGCTGCATGTGGCCGTTGTCGGGGAACGCGGTGCGGCGCAGCGGCATGTTCTCGTAATAGGCCTGGAAGGCACCGGCACGGCGCAGCAGGAACAGCGGGCTGGGCGTGTCGTCCTGGTCCTCGTCGCCGGCCCAGTTGTTGTCCACCTCGTGGTCGTCGAAGGTGACGAACCACGGTGCGGCGGCATGGGCTGCCTGCAGGTCGGCATCGGTCTTGTACTGCGCATACCGGCGCCGGTAATCGTCCAGCGTGTACAGCTGCGGCCCGACATGGCGGCGCAGCGGCGTGAACGGATGGCCGTTCATCTTGCGCTGGCCGGTCGAAGCCGCACCTTCGTAGATGTAATCGCCGTAATGGAAGACGAAATCCAGCGGCTCCTCGGCAATCCGGCGCCAAGCCGTGTAATGGCCCTCCTCGTAATGCTGGCAGCCGGCCACCGCGAAACGTACCCGGTCCACCGCGGCACCTGCGGCGGGCAAGGTGGCAGTGCGGCCGATCGCGCTGCTGTAACCGGCCACGTCGAACCGGTACCAGTACGGGCGGGCCGGCGCGAGGCCGTCCAGCTCGACGTGCACCGAATGGCCCAGTTCGGGATGCGCCAGCGCACTGCCCTTGCGCACGACCTTGCGGAAGCCTTCGTCCTCGGCCAGCGCCCAATTCACCGCGACCGGCTGGGTCGGCATACCGCCACCGAATTCCAGCGGTGCCAGTGCCAGGCGCGTCCACAGCACGAAACCGTCGGGCAGCGGATCACCCGAGGCGATGCCCAGCGTGAACGGGGTGCTGGCAAATCGCGGCGACTTCAGCAGGTTCCTCGGATTGAGCGCCACGGCATCGGCGGCCAACGCATGGGCCGTGCCCATCCAGGCGCCCAGCGCAGAGAGGCCGGCCAGCGACACGAACTGCCTGCGATTGATCCCCTTCATCGAGAAGCCCTCCGTTGTAGATCAGGTGCACGTAGAAAAAGCGGCCGTATTCGTCGATCTCGGTGCGGTACTTGCCTTCCGGACCGGTGCTGTAGGTCGGCTGCTTGTTGAAGATGTTCTTGGCTTCGTACTTGAGGGTGAAGTGCCGGGCCAGCCGATGGCTGAAGGCCAGGTTGTAGGTCATGTACGGGTCGTAGTACGAGTCCAGCCATGCCGTGTCGCCGAAATCCACCAGCATCCGGCTGCGGTAGTTGCCCGACAGGCGCAGCTGGGCACGCTGCCACGGCATGCGCCAGATGACCGAGCCGTTCAACGACCAATCCGGCTGGTAAAGCAGGCGGTCAAGCCTGCGCGTGCTGCCGTCGCTGGTCATGTAATCGGTCTGCCCGTCCAGGCGCGTGGCGTTGAAGAACATGTCGAAACGCTGCCGCCGCCACTGCAGGTTGCGGTTGGCGATGGAGAACTCGACGCCGCGCAGTTTGGACTTGTCCGTGTTCATCGGCTGGGTCACCTTGTAGGTGACGTCGTCCACATCGGCATACGTGGTCAGCGTGTAGATGTCGTCCTTGATCTGCTTGTCGAACACGGCCACCGAGACGATGCCGTTGTTGCCGTTGAAGTACATGTCCCAGCCCAGGTCCAGGTTGGTGGACTTGCGCGGCTTCAGGTCGGGGTTGCCCTGCCTGATCGTGCAATAGCCGTGGCCGTCGTCGCTGTCGCCGCAACTGGTGCTGG
>JADHEF010001319.1_pt1 | contig 16143 bp, 12 predicted proteins | sample 8952391 | NCBI WGS metagenome assembly JADHEF01 (sample SAMN16124439, study PRJNA663245) | bioreactor sludge metagenome | isolation source: sludge (nitrite) | place: India:Bengaluru | collected 2019-02-28
GCAGCCCCCGGTATCGGTTCCAAAAAAACAATCAACCCCGAAGGGGTTGCACGACGACGCCGACCGGCCCGTTGAGCCTTTGTCCGGTTTTGGCCGGTTTTGCACGGCGCACCCGGTTCCCGTGGAACCCCTTTCGGGGTTCATCGCCAGACTTTCCGAACCGGAGGCTGCGCCCGCCTTCGGCGGTCTTGCCTCCGGCTACATTCGGGTGCCACATAGTTGCACGCGGGAAATCGGGGGGCGTCGCTTCGTGGCGTGCGGGCGATTGCCCGGAATTCGGGGGTGTCGCTTCGTGGCACGCGGGCGTTTGGCCGGAAATCGGGGGTGTCGCTTTGTGGTTCTGGTGCTTTTGCACAGTTCCCAGGCGGGCAGGATGCCCCGCCCTCCCTTGAGTGGGATTTCAGCGGCGGGGTCGCTCTGTTCGCCGGAAAAACATGGCTGTTTGACTGAAAAGCGCCCCGCCATGTAAGCGCTTTCATCTTGCAACCCAACAACATGATCTGAACCCTGAAACCCATCCATGACAACGACCACCACCCCATCGCGCGACTCCGAAGCCGCGGTCTCCAAGTCCGCCCCCAATTACCGCCTCCACCTCATTTCCCACACCCACTGGGACCGGGAATGGTACCTTTCCCACGAGAACTTCCGCCTGCAGCTGGTGGACCTGATCGACCACCTGCTGGACATCCTGGAAGCGGATCCGGACTTCCGGTTCTTCCATTTGGACGGCCAGACCATCGTGCTGGAGGATTACCTCGAGATCCGTCCCCACCAGCGGGAGCGGCTGGCCCGGTTCATCGCGGACGGCCGCATCCTGATCGGGCCGTGGTACCTGCAAAACGATGAGTTCCTGACGTCCGGCGAGGCGACCGTCCGCAACCTGCTGATCGGCCGGCGCATCTGCCGGGGCGACTATGGCGTGGAGCCGATGGGGGTGGGCTACGTGCCGGACCAGTTTGGCAACATCTCGCAACTGCCCCAGATTCTGCGGGGTTTCGGCATCCCGTACGCGGTTTACGGACGCGGCTGCCAGCGCACCGGGGACGGGCGCGCCGAGTTCCTGTGGCAGTCGCCGGACGGCAGCGAGGTTTTCACGGTTTTCCTGCACTCGTGGTACAACAACGCCCAGCGCCTCCCGCGGGATCCGCGGCGCGCGCTGGCCATGTGCCGGGAGATCATCGCTGCCCAGGAACCGCGCTCGCGCACGGGCCATTTCCTGCTGATGAACGGCGTGGACCACCTGCAGCCGCAGGAGAACCTGGCGGCGATCGTGAGGGATGTGAACGCGTTGGAGCCGGGTTTCCAACTGGTGCACGCGAGCATGCCGATGGTGCTGGACACGGTGCGGGACCGGCTGGCGGACCCGCCGGTGCAGGCCGGCGAGTTCCGCGAGGGGGACATCTGGAGCGTGCTGCCGGGAACGGCCAGCTCGCGCGTGCACCTGAAGATGCAGAATTTCTCGCTCCAGAACGAACTGGCGGCGTGGATCGAGCCGCTGGCGGCCCTTGCGCGGGCCGGGGGCATGGAATACGGTTTCGAGGATGCGCTGGCTTACGCGTGGCGGCTGCTGATCCAGAACCACCCGCACGATTCCATCTGCGGCTGCTCGATCGACGAGGTGCACGACCAGATGGAGGCGCGATTCCGGCGGGTGGCGGACGTGACGCGGGATCTTTCGGGGCGCGTGATGCGCCACCTGGCCGCCACGATCGCCCCGACCGGCCGCCCCAACCACAGCGTGGCTGCGCTGTTCAACGCGCTGCCCGAGCCCCGGGCGGCTGTCATCGAGGCCACGGTGGATATGCTGGAGAACGAGCGCCTGCGGAACCTGCGGCTGGTGGATTGCGGGGGCCGGGAGGTGGCGATGGAGGTGCTGGCCGAGGAGCGCGTGATCCTGCGCATCCTGAACCCCAAGCGCCTGCCGAAACTGCTGAAGGTGCGGCGCCACAAGGTGCTTGTGGATGCGCCGGCGGTGCCGGCGACGGGAGTGCTGGGGCTGTTCCTGGAGCGGCGCGCGAAACCCGCCGCGGCGGTCCGCCGCCCGGCCCGGCCGCGCAAACTGCGCGGGCAGGCCATCGCGGAGGCCGGCGCCGTGCTGGAGAACGAGCATCTGCGCGTGCGCTTCCACTCCAACGGCTCTTTTGACATCGAGGCCCCGCAGACCGGGAGGGTGTTCCGCAACCAGCACATCTTCGAGGACGTCGGGGACCGCGGCAACGAGTACGTGTTCCTGAAACCGGCGAACGATGCGGTGCGGACGACGGAATTCCTGGATGCGGAACTGGAGATGCTGGAGCAGGGCCCGCTGCGGCAGTGCGCGCGGGTCACGCTGAAGTGGAAACTCCCGCCCGAAGTGGACGACCGCAACGAGAGCCGGCCGGGGCGCCCGGTCGCCTTCACGATCGTCTCCACGATCAGTTTGGCGCGGGGCGCCCGAACCGTTGCCGTGGAAACGCGGGTCCGCAACACGGTGAAGGACCACCGGCTCCGCGTGCGCTTTCCGTCGGGAGCGGACACGGACACGGGCTTCGCCGACGCGCCGTTCGACATCGTGCGGCGTCCGGCGGCGGAGGGCACCCAGCACCCGATGCAGTCGTTTGCCGCCGCGTGTGACGACCGCGCGGGGCTGGCCGTTTTCAGCGCGGGGATGCCCGAGTTCGAGGTGGAGCCGGCCGGCGCGACGGTGTGCCTGACGCTGCTGCGGTGCGTGGACCTGCTGGGCGACCTGCCCCCGCAGTTCTGGGAGCGCGAACAGCTCATCGAGGACTTCGTCCCCGGGGCGCAGTGCCTCCGCGAGTACGCGTTCCGCTACGGCGTGCATCCGTTTGCGGGCGGCACGCCGCCCTCCGAGGTGCGCCGGGAGGCGGAGCGGTTCGTCAATCCCCCGCGCCTGTTCCAGTTGCCGGCGGACCAGGCGGCGTGGGGCGGGGAGCGGCCGTTCGCGCCGCCGTATTTCGACTACTTTGACGACGAGGCCAGCGCGATTGCGCTGCCGCCGGCCACCGCGCCCGCGTCGCGCTCGCTGCTGGAGGTGGACAACCCCCGCGTCTCGCTGCAGGCGGTGAAGCCCTTCGAGCCGATGCCGGGCAACGCGGCTCCGCCGCACAGGGGATGCGTGGTTCGCATGGTCAACCTGTCGGAGGCGGAGGAGCGCTGCCGCGTGACCTTCGGGCCGGCGGTGGTGTCCGTGCAGGCGCTCAACCTGGCCGAGGAGCCCCAGGGGGAACTGGCGGCGGACGCCGGCAACGGCGTGGAACTCACGATCCCGGCCAAGCGGATCGTGACGCTGGGCGTGCGGTTCGGTTAGGCGCGTTCGGCCCGCCCGAAGGGATCGCCGGGCCTGTCTTCTCCCGCGGCCTGCTAAAGCGCCTCGGCCGTGGCCGTGGTCTGCAACTTCTGCGTTTTCGGGGCCGTGGTGAGGGCGTTGATCTCGGCGAAGGCATTCTTGAGCAGGCGCACCTTGGAGCGATAGGGCAGGAAGGAGCTCTTGAAGCCGAAGACCACGAGATCCAGGATCTCCTCGAGCGAGAAGTTCAGGTGCTTGTGGGCGAGGTAGAGTTCCTTGGTCACGGTGGTGTCGCTCATCAGCCGGTTGTCGGTGTTGATGGTCGTCCGCAGGCCGTAATCGTAGTAGAAGCGGAGGGGATGGGAGGCGAATTCGGCGGCGGCGCGGGTCTGGATGTTTGAGGTGAGACAGATCTCCAGCGGGATCCGGTGGTCGTTTACATAGTTGAGCAGGTCGCCGTCCTCCTTGAGGCGGGTCCCGTGGCCGATGCGGTGGGCGCCGCAGTAGTGGAGGGCCTGATGGATGCTCTCGGGGCCGTAGCTCTCGCCGGCGTGCAGGGTGCAGTTCACGTTGTTCTTGAGGATGAGGAAGAAGGCGTCCTTGTGCTTCTTGGCCGGGTAATCCTCCTCCTCCCCGGCGAGATCGAAGGCGACCACGCCGCGGTTCTTGTAGGCGATGGCGAGTTCGGCCAGGCGGTAGGAGGTCTCGGGGTTGATGTTGCGCATCCCGCAGATGATGACCCCGGTCTTGACGTTGAAGGCCTTCTCGCCGTGGAGGAGCCCGTCGTTCACGGCGTCGACGATCTGGGTGAGCCTCAGCCCCTCGCGGGTGTGAAGGATGGGCGAGTAGCGCACCTCGAGGTAGCGCACATTCTCCTTCGCGCAATCCTCCACCAGCTCATAGGCGATGCGGTGGAGCGCCTCCTCCTGCTGCATGACGGAGAGCGTGATGTCGAAGGCCTTGAGGTAATCGGCGAGGTTGCGGCAGTCCTCCCCCAGGACGAGCATCTTGCGCAGGCGGTCGGGGTCCTCGGACGGGAGTTTCACCTTCTGCTTCTGGGCCAGGTCGAGAACCGTCTCGAGGCGGCATGAACCGTCCAGGTGGCAGTGGAGTTCGGTCTTGGGGAGCTGGCGCAGGAGTTCCATGGTGACCTGCGGCGTGGTGGCGGGTGTCTGGGAGGACATGGGCGGGGCTGTTCCTTTTTTGCGCGGCCGGGGCCGTGCTGTGCTTTCTTTCGTCATTAATCCTTCTTTCTCGCCCCGGCGGGTTCGCAGCCGCAAGGAAAACCGTGCGGGTCCCGAACGGGCGGGACCGGTTCAGGCGGGCCGTTTGGCGCGCCGCGCCCAGGCGTGGGGGGCGTTCAGCAGAAGCAGGAACAGGATGCCGAACGCCTCCAGGAGGAGGATGTACCAGGGCCACGGGCCGAAGTAGTCGATCGGCGTCCGGCCGGCCGGTTTGCGGGCCAGGTAGGCGAAGTTGGTCCCGAGCATCCAGTTTGCGACGCCCATGACCAGCAAGTAGGCGTTTCCGACCACGATCATGCGGGGCACGGCGCCGGGGGCGGGACGCATCCCGAACACCGACATCATGAAGACGGTTCCCACCACGATTCCGCCGTGGGCGACGAAAAACTTGAGGAAGAGGAGGTCGGGAAACCCGTGGGCGATGTCGGGCGTGAGCATGGCGAGGGTGGCGCCGCCGATGCCGAAGAAGTAGGCGAATTCGAAAGCGGGGAACGAGCGGACGAGCAGGGCGATGCAGACGGCGATGAGGCTGACATCGCACAGGTGCAGCGGCAGGGCCTGCTCGAGGGTGAGCCGGCCCGCGCGGGCCACGAGCGCCGTCCCGATCGCCTCGTTGAGGATCAGCAGCACGGCGAACAGGCGGGCCAGCGCGACGCCGCGCGTTTGCAGGACGGGCAGCCGGCCGGCCAGCCCCACGGCGATTGTCAGCAGCAGCACCACCGCCATCGCGGCCAGGTGGTCGGAACCGAAAAGCTGAAAAGTGCGGAGTTCGGGCGGGAGCCCCATCGGCCACCTTGGTTCGAGATTGGGTTTGATATCCGGGACTGTGTCCTAATCCATTGAATCTTCAAGCATTCATCCTGTTCGACCGAGGCCCGCCCGGTTCCCATGCCCGGACTCCCCCGCTACGAGAAGCTGAAACTTCTGCTCAAGGACAAGATCGCCGACGGGTCGTTCCGCGTGGGCGACCTTTTCTTTTCGCAGAACGAGCTGATGAGCAAGTACTCGCTCAGTTACTCCACCGTGACGCGGGCGCTCAACGAGCTGGAACGGGAGGGGTACCTGAGGCGGGAACAGGGGCGGGGCACATTTGTCGCGGCCATACCGGGCCCCGACGATCCCGCGACCCAGAGCGCGCGGCGCATTGCGCTGTTCATCCCGTGGGACGTGCACAACCCCGTCCATGTCAACTTCCAGCGGCTTCACGCGGCCGTGCAGGCCAGTCTTCCGGCCGGCAGCCAGGCGCACCTCGTCCCCTACACCGAGGACCTTTCGCAACTGGAGCGTTTCCTGGTCAGCGGTGACGACCCGGACGGCGTCCTGTTCGCGTATCCGCGCGAGGAACACCTTCCGTTCCTGCAGCGCGTGGCGAAATACCATCCGGTTGCGGTGGTGGGCGCCCCCCCGCAGGGCGGTGACATCAGCTATGTGTACACGGACAACCGCAGCGCGGCGGAGAAGGCGGTGATGCACCTTGCGGACCTGGGGCACATCCACATCGGGATGATCTCGGGCGCGCTTACCATGACGGACTCGCGCCAGCGCCTGGAGGGGTTTCGGTCCGCCCTGCGCAAGCGCAACCTGCCCTTCCGCGAAAGCCAGGTGGTTTACACGCACCCGGTGGAGCTGAACGGTTACGGCGGGCTGATGGAACTCCTGGACCGCAACACGGACCGGCGGATCACGGCGGTTTTCGCCGCGGGGGACCTGCTGGCGATGGGAGCGCTGGCCGCGGCCCGCTCGATGGGACTTTCGGTGCCCGGCCAGCTGTCGATCATCGGCTTCGACGACATCGACGAGGCGGCCACCCTGAAGCCGCCGCTGACGACGGTGCACATCCCGATCCGGGAACTTGCCCGCCGGGCCACGGAGATGCTCCTCGGCAGCATCGGGAAACAGCACGGTTCGCGGGTGCTGGAACTACCGTCCCGGGTGATCGTCCGGTCCTCCACCGCCGCGGCCCCGCAACCGGACGGGGCCAAATAAAAGCGGGGTCCCCGACTATTTGCATCAGGTTCCGGCGCGCCCCTCGGAGGCGCGGCGGCCAACCGATCTCACTCTGAGGAGCACGGCAAGGATGGCTGACGACAAGAACCTGGCGGACGGCGAGCACACGGAAGGCGGCGAGGCGGAGTTTTCGGAAGCCGAACCGGCCCGCGAGGAGTTCTTCGACAAGGAGCTGGCCCGCTACGAGGCGATCCTGGACCGCAGCAATGACGAGGCTTTCGAGCGGTTCGGGTTCACCATGTACCATTCCCTTTCCGGGCTGAAGCAGGTGGAACTGCGGCAGAAGATGGGTTTCGAGACCCGCGACTCCGTGGACCTTTTCAACCTGGCCGGGCTGTCGGTCGCCCGCGAGGATTACAAGGGCGCCGCCCAGCTGCTGGAGAAGGCCGTGAAGCAGGACGAGAACCTGGCCGATGCCCGCTACAACCTTGCCCTGTGCTACGAGCGGCTGGACCGCAAGTCGGACGCGCTGAAGAACTGGGAGGAATTCCTCAAGGTTTCGTCCTCCGAGGAAGACAAGGCTGCCGTGTCTGCCCACCTGGCCGAGCTGCGGGGCTAACCATCGCAGTCCGCAGCCGCTCCCGGCCGCGAGTTTCCAAAATGCCAGCGTTTTCGCAGGTCCGCCTGCCGCGCATCACCATTTCCCGCTCCGGTAGCTGTTACCTCCCTTGACGCCAAGCTCCCACCGCCCCGCAGCCGAACGCCGTGCAGGTTTCCTTGCGCCGCTCGTGCTGGCGTGCGTCCTGGTCGCCCTGGGGGTCACGGCGCAGGCGGCCTCGGTCCAGCGGATCTTCTGGGATTCCCGCACCCAGCACAACCGCTTCATCCTCACCTTTGACGAGGAAGTCCGCTACAACGCGGTGGACTCGATCCGCGACAAGGGGTTTTTCTACATCGACGTGTACGGCATTCCGCTGGCCTACACGGCGCGCCTGCTCACGGTGAACGACGCGTCGCTGCGCTACGTGCACGCGGTGAGCTATGCCGACCATGGCGTGCTGCGCCTGGTGTTTTATGTGCAGGACCGCAAGGCCAGTTTCCGCGTGTCCCGCGTGACGAAACCGCCGCAGCTGGTCATCGACACGATGAAGGACGCGTCCGTGCCGCTGCCGCCGCAGCCCGACCCGCAGGGCGCGGACACCGCGGGCGGACAGGCCACCGTGCTGAACCCGACCAGCCGTCCGGCGGGAACCCCGGGTTCGGCCGGTTCCACGGGCTCGCAGCCCTTCATCCCCGCGATTCCCGAACCGCGGTCCCAGCCGCCGACAGCCTCGGGCAGCAAGAAGATCGTGATCATCGACGCGGGCCACGGTGGCGCGAACACCGGGGCGACCTCCAACGACCGGATCGGCGGGCGGCTGGTTTACGAGAAGGACGTCGTGCTCCAGTTCGCGCTGCGCCTCAAGCGGCTGATCGATGCGTCACCGAACATGAAGGCCTATCTCACGCGGTCGGACGACAGCCTGGTGACGCTGGAGGACCGTGTTCGCTTTTCCGAGCGGCACCTGGGCAACCTTTTTGTCAGCCTGCACCTCAACGACGGGGCGGGCAACCCGTCGGCGCGGGGTGTGGAGGTTTACTTCCTGAACGAGAAGGGAACGGTGAGCGGCGCGGAAAAGGCGGTGCAGGACCGCGAGAACACGGACGTGAACGGAGGCTCGTCGGCGGCGCGGGGCACCACTCCCCTGCTGAAGAAGATCCTCACGGACCTGGAGCGGCGGAAACTCGAGGACTGGCAGTACGAGAGCTACCTGGTCTGCCGCCGGGTGATGGAGTCGCTGAACCGGATGAACTTCTTCCGCTTCAACAACCGCGGCATCAAGAGCGCCAATTTCCTGGTCCTGAAAAACTTCTACATGCCGGCCCTGCTGCTTGAAATCGGGTTCATCACGAACAAGGAAGACCTGATGTACCTCGTGAACCCGACATTCCAGCAGTCCACCGCGGTCCTGCTCTACAACGCGATCAACACGTATTTCGCGGAGGTGGACCCCACTTTCCGTCCGCAGTCCTTGACGCTGTCGTCAACTGCTGGGAGATAAGGGTCCGTGGGCTCACAAAAACGCCATGAAGCGCGCCGTCTCGCGATGCTTGCCCTGTTCTCCATGCAGGCCACGGGCTACAATGTGGCCTACACCCTGGCAATGATGGCCACCATGAAGGACGGGTGGGACAAGATGCCGGAATTCACCGTGCAGCTTTGCCACGCCGTGGAGGATCACAGCGAGGAGGTGGACGCCACGATCGCCTCGCTGCTGGAGCACTGGAAGCCCGAGCGCGTGGCGGCGGTGGAGCGCGTGCTGCTGCGCCTCGCCTGCGCCGAAATCGACCACTTCCCGGACATCCCCCCCCGCGTGACGGTGAACGAGTATATCGAACTGGCCAAGCAGTACGGAAGCGACCAGTCGCCGGCCTTCATCAACGGCATCGTGGACCGCCTGATGCACCAGCGGGGAAAGACGGATTTTCAGGCCGGCCGCACCGTCAAACGGGCGGGTCAGGACGAATAGGGGGCTACCTGCGCGGCAGACGCCACAGGGGAACGCCGCCGAACTCGCCGGCCGCCTCCAATTCCGCGGCCACCTCCGGTTTCACCCTGCCAAACACGAAGCCGACCCCCTGGCGGCGGAGCGCCGCGATGGAAGCCGTGGTCAGCGCATCCGGGCGCTGAAGGGAGAAATCGGATGTCAGGGGCGCGCCGCCCAGCACGTAGGGAACACGCGCCGGATACGCGGCGCCGAGGATCAGCCCGTCGCCCTGCGGGACGCGGCCGCTGATCGCCCGGTTCGCGTCGAATCCTTCCAAGCGCCCGCGCTGGTACTGATCGCGTTGCGCCGCAGTCCAGCGGGGCCATAGGGATTCGTTCAGGTCCGCGAAGCGGTTTCGCGTGGCCATCAGCCACGAACCCGCCAGGAGAATGCCCGTGGCGCCAATCACCAGGCGGAACTGGCGCCCGCGATCCGGAAAACGGGATGACAACACGCCGGTCCAAACCGGCAGGATGGCCGCCAGCACGGCCATGTGGGCCATGACATACCGGGCGTCCCGGCGCACGGCCGCCAGGGGAACCCCGATGAGGAACGCCAGCGCGACGAACGCGAGGAGATGCCGCACCTGCGGCGGAAAGGCCGCGCGCCGCACCGGCCCCCCCCCGGCCAGCGCGACGACACCGGCAAGGGCCGCCAGCACCGGCAGGAAATTGAGGTAGTCGGAAAACGCGCCGGCCATGTCGCCGTAAGCGGCAAGCAGGCGGTCCGGCGGCCACAGCGCGGCTGGATTCCCGGCCTGGATGTCTGGCCACGCCAGCGTGGCCTCCGGCACACCGGGAGGGCCAAGGACGCGCATCCAGGTCGGCGCCACGGGATTTCCCGTCCACATCGCGTTGCGGATCAGCCACGGCGCAAACAGGAGCGCCGCCCCCGCAACCAGCATGGCGGCGCAGGCCAATCGCTGGCGGGCCGTGCCGCGCACAAAAACTGGGAACAGAAGGAACGCGGGCAGGAACCCGACCAGTGCGGCGGTGTACTTGCACCCCATGGCGGCCCCAAACATGGCTCCGGCCACGGCGCACAGCCCCGCACGGACGCGAAGGGTGGGGGCGTCGGCGGTGGACATCAGGGCCAGGAGACCCGCCAGGATCGCGTTTGCGGCGGGGAAGTCCACATAGGCGGCGGTGGCCAGGTACATCCAGATCGGAACAAGGGCGAGGAGGGCCGCGGCGCGCATGGCCCCGCCCGGACTGCCGCCGAGTCGCCGGACCAGGAGGGCGGCGCCTCCAAGCAGCATCACGCCGGAGAACCAGTGAAGGAGTTTCGCGGCAACGTCGCCCGAGAGCGTCAGGACAAGGGCGTAGAGCAGTTGCTGGTGCTGCGGGATGTAGGTGAGGGCCGACGAGCGGACCTCGATGTGCCCGCGATGAACGGCAAAAAGGAGCGCCTCCGAGATGTGGTAGATGATCGGGTCGCCCCGCACCTCCGGGTTCAGCCCGCCGCCCAAGCCGGCCAGCGTCACGACGCATAGGGCCGCAGAGGCAAGGGGGGCCTCGCGAACCGCCCGCCCCCATGCGGCCACGACACTTCCCGCCCGCCGAAAACCGGCGACCGCCGAAACCAGGCCCGCTGCCGAAAAGACGCCCAGCAGCAAGACCGCGAAAACCGGCGTGACCAGGCGGGGTATCCCGAAAAGGAAGACCGCCATGGACAGGACCGCAAAACCGAGGTTCAGGGATAGATAAGCCCGCACCCCGGCCGAATGGCCGGGACCGGCGATCCGGGGCAGGATCAGCACCCCGGCGCCCCACGCGGCAGCCACGAACCATGTCAGGAGGGCCAGGTCGGCAATCACAACCATGAAGGCGCCAGCCTCCCTGACCCTAGAACTTCACCCCGGTCATGGCGATTCCCTGCATGATCCGCTTCTGGAACAGCGCAAAGAGGACCAGCGGGGGCATACTGGAAATCATCAGGGCGGCAAGCACCTTGTTCTTCCCCACGGACCCCGACAGGTCGTAGTTGAACAGCTTGAGCATGATGGTGTGCCACTTCTCGTCGTTGATGGTCAGCAGCGGCCAAAGGAAGTCGTTCCAAGTCCCCATGAAGGAGAAAATAGAAACCACGGCGAACACGGAGTAGGACAAGGGGATGATGACATGCCACAGGATTCGGAGTTCCGAGCAGCCGTCCATGCGCCCGGCCTCGACCAGGGAATCGGGGATGTCGTCAAAGAAGCGCTTGAACAGGAAGATGTTAAACGCCGAGACGCCAGCCGGCAGGATCACCGCGGGATAGCCGCCGAACATCTGAAGCAGGCTGAGACCCGTTCCGGGAATCTCGCGTTTCACGGTGAGAAACAGCGGCACCAGGTAAGCCTGGAAAGGCACCATCAGGGTCGTGACGAAGGCCAGCAGGATCACGCGCTTGAGGGGCGGGCTCAACTTGGAAAGGGCATAACCGGCCAATGCCGACGGCACAAGCGCCATGACCCAGCAGAACGTCGCGAGCAGGAAGGTGTTCCAGAAGTAGCGGACAAAATCGCTGCCCGCAAAAACCTCCCGGTAAATGCCCCAGTTCCATTCCGTCGGGCGGGCGGCGGGGGTCGGAAGGAAGCGCGGCGGGAAGGCGAAGATCTCCTGGGGCGTCTTGAGGGCGCTCAGGAATCCCCAGGCCAGAGGCAGGACCGCCGTCAGGGCGCCGACCGTCAGCAACGCGAAAACGAGCCAGTAAACGGCGCGCGTGCGCGGTGTTCGGAGGTCGATGTCCGACACCAGGGTGCGTCCGCGGTCGGCCATCAGTTGGCCTCCGAGAATCGCCGGGTGATGCGGCTGTAGACGACGGTCAGCGCCACGAGGGCCGCAAACAGCAGGAGGCCCATCGCGGTCGCCTGACCGTAGTTGTACTCCTTGAACAGCTTGTCGAAAATGTACATCAGCACCGTGTAGGTTCCCCGCGCGGGTCCGCCCTTGGTCATGATGTAGGGTTCGGTGAAAATCTGGAAGGTGCCGATGATCTGGAGGATCAGGAGGATCATCATCACCGGCAGGAGAAAGGGCATGGTGATGTGGCGGATCCGCTGCCAGACCGTGGCCCCGTCCAGTTCTGCCGCCTCGTACAGGTCGGCCGGCACCCCCTGGAGCGCGGCCAGGTAGATCAGCATGGTGGCCCCGGCACCCTTCCATGTGGCCATGATCACGAGCCCCAGCATGGCCGTTCCCTTGTTGATCAGCCAACCGACCGCGGGAAGGCCGACATACCGGAACATCGAGTCGAGCAACCCCTCCTCCGGGGTGAAGATATACTTCCACATGATGGTGACGACGACCAGCGGCAGGATGGCCGGCACGTAATAGGCGATCCGGAAAAAGGCGTTGGCATGTCGCATCTCGTTGATGGCGATGGCGAGTCCCACGGGAACCAGGAAACCGACCAGCAGGCCGAGCACGACGAAGAGAATCACGTTGCCCCATGCGGCGAGGGTGATGTCGCGATCCACCACCAGCACCTGCCGGAAATTCTCGAACCCGACCCAGCGCGTCTGCACGCCGGCCTGGGTGCTATATTCCTGGAACGAGATCAGGAAACTCTGGAGGATGGGCCACCAGGAGAAGAGAGCGAAAAGGACAAGGGCGGGGGTCAGGAAAGCGACGGATATCCACCTGGTCTTGCGGCCGGGGCTTGGGAGGGATTTGGCCATCGCGGGGGTGGTGTGAGGCAAAACGCCCTTCGGGTCAACCGCAAACGCAAGCGCTTACATTCCGGGGCCGCGACAAACGGGATTCCCGGTCCCCGATCCGGGCAAGTCCTCCCGTGCACCGCGGTTTTCGCCGGCCCGCGAATCGCGCAGGCCGAGCCGGGGGCGCTCAGATCCGCTTCTTCTTGTTTCTCACATAGTCCGTGAAAACAAACGAGCCGAGATGGTCGAGGTCCGCGTAGTATGCCCGGCCCTTGTTTGCCTTGGAGAGGCGGTCCACGAAATCCTTCAGGTAGGGATCCGAGGTGATCATGAACGTGGTGATCACGATGCCTTTCCGCCTGCACTGGATTGCCTCGTTTATGGTCTGGTTGACGATCTTGGGGTCCAGGCCAAAGGGGTTCTTGTAGATCATCCCGTCCTCGAAAATGGCGCTGGGCTTGCCGTCGGTGATCATGAAAATCTGCTTGTTCGCCTGCCTCTTGGAATTGAGGACGCGCTGGGCGAGTTCCAGTCCGGCCTTCGTGTTGGTGTGGAACGGGCCGACGCTGATGTAAGGCAGGTCGCGGATCGAAACCGGTTGGGCGTCGTCGCCGAACACCCCGACCTCGATCGTGTCCTTGGGGTAGCGCGTCTGGATGAACTCGGCGAGCGCCATCGCGACCTTCTTGGCCGGGGTGATCCGGTCCTCGCCGTAGAGGATCATCGAGTGCGAGATGTCCACAAGCACGAAGGTGGCGCAGGAGGTGGCCTGCTCGCGCTGGTGCACCTCCAGGTCGTCCTCCTCCATCCGGAAGGCCTCGATGCCATGGTTGCGCACGGCGTTGTGGATGGAACGGGCAAAATCGATGTCCTGCACGGAGTCACCGAAAAGGAACTGGCGCGTCTCGGGCAGTTTCTCGCCGCCCTCGCCCGCATAGGGGGTTCGGTGGTCGCCGCCCACATTGTCGCGGCGGAGCGACGAGAAGATTTCCTCGAAGGCATCCGTGCGGATCTTCTGCTCGCCCTTGTCGGTGAGTTCCATGCGGGCGGCCGCAGGATTGTCGCGCACATACCCCTGGTCGCGGAGGTGCTCCTTGAATTGCCCGATGGTGAACTCGTCGTCGAAAAACCCGTGGCGCTTGCCCAGGTAGTCCATCCACTTGAGCGCCTTCTCCACATCCCCGGAACTTTGGGTGAGGAGGTGGGTGAACAGTTTCATCAGGCTTTGCAGGGTCATCTGCCGGCTGATGCGCTCATCCCACTTCGCGTAACGGGTCCGCATAATGGCGCAACTACCGCGGCCGCGAAAAAGTACTTCTTTGCTCCCATTTTCCGCCAGTCGCCGGCCTGTTTGCCCTTGCCGCCCCGTCCGCGGCCGCCCCACGCTCCTCAAAGTCATGAATCCCAACATTTACGCCTGTCTTGTTCACTACCCGGTCATGGATAAACACGGCCTCGTGGTGGCGACTTCCGTCACCAACCTGGACATCCACGACATCTCCCGCGCCGCGCGCACTTATGGCCTTCATCGCTACTACCTGGTCACGCCGGTCGAGGCCCAGCACTGGCTCGTTCGCCGTATCGTGACGCACTGGGAGGAGGGGTGGGGCGCCACCTACAACCCCAACCGCAAAGCCGCGCTTGGGGCAACGGAGGTCCTGGCGGATTTGGGGCAGGTGGAGGAAGACATCGTGAAACGAAGCGGCAAGCCCCCCGTCTGGGTGGCCACTTCCGCCAGGCGTTACCCGAACAGCGTGGGTTTCGCCACCCTGCGGGCGCGACTCGAGGCCGAACCGGACACGCCTTTCTGCCTGATTTTCGGCACCGGGCACGGACTCCACGCCGAGGTGGTGATGGAAGCGGACCTGGTGCTGGCACCCATCGTCGGGCCGACGCCTTACAACCACCTGTCGGTACGAAGCGCGGCCAGCATCATCTTTGACCGGTTGTTGGCGCCGACGGTTTGAGGGGCCGGTCCGGCTGCCGGTGCGTTTTGGCATTGCGCTTGCACGCACCCCGGGGGAAAGAAGAAAGGGTCAGGATTCGGATGCTCCGGCGCATTGCCATAGCCTTTGGGATTGCCGTGTTGGCGGCGGTAGCGCCGTGCCCGGCGCAGGATGATCAGCCGGATCTGGAGAAGATCAAGTCCATGACCCGCGAGGAGCGGATCAAGGCGCACCAGCAGCGCATCGAAAAGATCATCAAAGAAACCCGGGAGCGGCAGACGCAGGAAGCCAAGAAGGCGGCCGAGCAGCAGTCGTCCCCGCCCACGCCGGCGGCGGGGGCGGCGGCCCAGCCCGGGCAGGCCCTTCCCGCGGGGCCGGTGGTCGTGTATAATCCGGGCACGCCCGGCGGCACTCCCGCACCGGGTGGCCAACCCGCCGCTCCGGCCGCGCCGAAAGGCGCGCGCAGCGAGGCCCGGAGCATCCTTTTCATGCGCCCCTACGACAGCGTCGTCAACGTGGGTGACACCTTTGAGACGGAAGTGGTGGCGGACGCCCGCGACGGCGAGGTGGACCGGATCGAGTTCCGGATCGAGTATCCCCGCTCCCTGCTGAACCCCCTGTCCATGGACGTTTCCCCGCTGATGGGCTTGACCAAGGGCGATGTCGAGTATTCTGCGGACGAGCAGGCCGGGATCGTGTACGCCCGGGTGACGCTCAAGGCGCCCACCAAGATGCAGTCCCGCGTCCTGGCAACCATCACCTGGGAGGCCCTTGCCGCGTCCGAGACCGCGGAAATCCGGTTTGGGTTCGGGTCCGACCGCACAACCGCGATGCACCTGCGTGAAGCCCACGTGCTGGGGACAGCGCCGGGCGGAAACGACGGCGTGATCCACAGCAACGTGGTGATCCGCAACCCCAAGTCCCGCCTCCTGGCCCAGCCGATGGGGAAGACGGGGGTGCTGGTTTCGTCCACGCGCGACGAGGCCCCTGAGCCTTCGCTGCGGCTGGAGTTGCGCCCGTCGAAAAACGCCGTGCGGGCGGGCGAGGAATTCACGGTGGACGTCGTGCTCCGCAACGACGAACTGATCCCGTTCAATGCCGTGCGCCTCTACCTGCAGTATGACGCCTCGCGCCTGGAGGTGTTGGATTCGGACCGCGGAAACTGGATCCGCGAAGGGGTGAACGTGGCCGATGCGCTGGCCCATGAGAATTTTCCGTTCGATTTCCACCGCAGCAACAGGGCCGACAACTCGACCGGCGAGATCGTGTACGAAGAAGCCCGCGAACTGGAACCGGTCCGCGCGGCGGGCACGCTGGTCCGGGTCAAGTTCCGCGCGCTTCAACCGGCGGACCGGACCGACGTGGTGCTGGTTTTCAACGACCCCGGCAAGTTGCCGACCACGGACGTGACTTACCTGCAAAAAAGCATGCTGTCCGGGCGTCCCAAGGCCCTGGCCCCGCTGGACGGGGTGGCGGTGCGCGTGATGCC
>JADHEF010001293.1_pt1 | contig 16138 bp, 13 predicted proteins | sample 8952391 | NCBI WGS metagenome assembly JADHEF01 (sample SAMN16124439, study PRJNA663245) | bioreactor sludge metagenome | isolation source: sludge (nitrite) | place: India:Bengaluru | collected 2019-02-28
ACGGGCGTCGTCATCGGCGAGACGACGACGATCGGGGACCGGGTGAAGATCTACCAGGGGGTCACGCTCGGGGCGCTCTCGTTCCCGAAGAACGAGCACGGCGAGCTGATCCGCGGCGTCAAGCGCCATCCGACGGTGGAGGACGACGTCGTGATCTACGCGGGCGCGACGATTCTCGGTGGGGCGACCGTGATCGGGCGCGGCAGCGTCATCGGCGGGAGCGTCTGGCTGACGACTTCGGTGCCGGCTTTCACGAGGGTGACGCTCGCGGGGGATCAGCTCCGGTTCGAGCCGAGGACGCCGCCCGCGCGCGGCAAGGGGCCGGACGCGCCGGCCTGAGGCTCAGGCACCGGGCTCGAGGCGCTCGACTCTCGCCGCAGGAGCCGCGGCGAGGAGGGCCGAGACGGTCCGGCCGGTCCCTGGCACGACGAGGTCGGGCCGCAGGTCCGCGAGCGGCGCGAGGACGAATCGCCGACTCGCCATTCGAGGGTGCGGGAGGACGAGCCCGGGGAGGGCGAGGACGAGGTCCCCGTAGAGGAGAAGGTCGAGGTCGAGCGGCCGCGGACCTTCGCGGAGGAGGGTCCGCCTGCGGCCTGCTTCCGCCTCGAGACGCTGGAGAAGCGCGAGAAGCTCGAGAGGCGCGAGGCTCGTCCGCCCGACGGCGACGGCATTCAGGAAGTCGGGCTGGGGCGGACCGCCGATGGGGGCGGTCCTGTAGAGGGGCGACAGGACGAGGCCATCGACGCCGGATGCGAGCGCCAGGAGGGCCGTCTCGAACGCGAGCCCGGGGTCACCGACGTTCCCGCCGAGGCCGATGGCGACCTCGGCCGGCTCGTCAGTAGTCGTCTTCGCTCTCCGTGTCGCCCGCCTCGAGGCTCGGCCCTTCGCCGAGGGGAAGCTCCTCGTCGTCGAGGGTCGCCTTGGCGTTCGGGTCCTCGGGCTCCGCGCCGAGGTCGTCCTCGTCGCGGTTCCTCTCGAAGAGGTCCGGGTCTGCGAACTCGTCGCGCTTGGCGCGGCGGGCAGCGATCAGCGCGGCCGGCGACGTGTCGCGCGGCGGCGCGTCCTTCTGGTCGGCTCCGCACTTGGGGCAGAAGACGGGAGTTCTCTTCAGGTCGTAGAACTTCGTCCCGCAGCGGAAGCACTCGTGTTTCTGGCCGAGATCGGGCATTCGTTCCCTCAAAAAAGACGCCGGAACATAGCATCGGGTCCAAGGTCGGTCAACGAGATCCGGAGACCCGGCGCGCGCCGCTTACACTCGGCGCGTGAGCCGCTCCCTTCGCCCGTTCTCCCGGCGCTTCTCCGGCGCGGTCGGCACGTGCTGAGCTTCGAGCTCCTTTCCGTGGACGGGGCCGCCCGTCGCGGTCGCGTGACGCTCGACCACGGGACCGTCGAGACGCCCGCCTTCATGCCCGTCGGCACGGCCGGAACGGTGAAAGCCGTCCGTTGGAGCGACGTCTCGGCCGCCGGGGCCGAGATCGTCCTCGCGAACACCTATCACCTGATGCTCCGCCCCGGAGGGGACCTGATCCGCGAGCTGGGCGGGCTCCACGCGTTCGTCGGCTGGAACCGTCCGATCCTGACCGATTCCGGCGGCTTCCAGGTGATGTCGCTCGCGTCGAACCGGAAGCTGACGGAGGAGGGGGTCCTCTTCCGGAGCCATCTCGACGGCAGCGCGCACCTCCTGACGCCGGAGCGGGCGGCCCAGCTCCAGCTTCGCGACTTCGGGGTCGACGTCGCGATGGCCCTCGACGAGTGCACCCCGTACCCGGCGACGCGGGGCGAGGCGGCCCGGTCGATGGAGCTGACGCACCGGTGGGCGCGCCGCGGGCGGGCGGCGTTCGTCTCGGAGCGCGGAGAGACCGGCCGGGGCGCGCAGTTCGGCATCGTTCAGGGGGGGATGTACGCGGACCTTCGCCGCGAGAGCGCCGCGGCCGTCGCCGCGGAAGGGTTCGAGGGGATCGCGTGCGGCGGCGTCTCGGTCGGGGAGCCGAAGGAGGAGATGCGCGCGATCGTCGAGGCCACCGGGCCGCTCCTGCCGCCGGAGCGGCCGAGGTACCTGATGGGCGTCGGGCACCCCGGCGACCTCCTCCACGCGGTCGCGAGCGGATTCGACCTCTTCGACTGCGTCCTCCCGACCCGGGCCGCGCGCCACGGCCTCGCCTACACCTCGGAGGGGACGGTCGTCCTCAAGCAGGCGCGTTTCCGGAGCGACCGCTCCCCGCTCGACCCGGCTTGCGCCTGCCCGACCTGCGCGTCGGCGTCGCGCGCCTACCTGCGCCACCTCTTCATGCTCGGAGAGCCGACGGCGGCGACGCTCGTGACCGTTCACAACCTCCATGCCATCCTTGACTTGATGCGGGGAATCCGGGAGGCTCTCTCCGCACGACGCTACGCGGCGTTCGCGGTCGAAGCCGCCGGGCGCCTCGATTTCGGGAAGGACAAGAGATGAATCCGATCGCCCTCCTGCAGGCCGCCCCGGCGGCGCCGTCGATGAAGGACGGCCTGCTTCAGATGGTCCCGTTCCTCCTCATCTTCGTCGTCTTCTACTTCGTCCTCCTCGCGCCGATGAGGAAACAGCAGAAGAAGACGAAAGAGATGCTCGCCCAGCTGAAGAAGGGCGACCGGGTCATGACCTCCGGCGGGATCTACGGGACGGTCGCCCAGGTCGAGGACCAGGTCGTCTGGGTGAAGATCGCCGACACGCTGAAGGTGAAGATGGCCAAGAGCGCCATCACCGGCGTCGTCGCGGACACCGAGGGCGGCAAGGACCAGGGCTCGGCGGCCTGAGGCCGCCCGGCTCCCGAGCGCCATCGTCGTGGCGCCCCTCGTCTTCCTCCAGACCTCCGACTGGCACGTAGGCTCGCCCCTGACCGGGCGCGGTCTCGGGCTGGGGGAGGAGCTTCGGGCGCTCCGGCGCCGGGAGGTCGACGAGGCGCCCGAGCGGCTCGCCCGGGCCGCGCGCGAGACCGGCCCCGACGCCGTCCTCCTTCCCGGAGACCTCTGGGACGCCGAAAGCGTCCCCCCCGTCCTCTTCCGGAGGATCGTCGAGGCGCTCGAGTCCCTCGCGCCGGTCCCCGTCTTCATCGCGCCGGGGAACCACGACTTCGCCGGCCCCGGCGGGTTCTACGACGGCGCCTTCCTCGACGCTCTCGGGCTGCCGGGCTGGCCCGGCAACGTCCGCGTCTTCCGAAGCTCCGAGTGGGAGACGGCGGCCGTTCCGGGTCGGGACGACGCGACGGTGACCGGGCGGGCTTTCCTCTCGCCCCTCGTCGAGACCGGCCGGCCCCTCGCGTCCTCTCCGGCGCGGCCGCCGGCCGGGCTCGCGATCCTGATGCTGCACGGCTCCCTCGAGAGCTACCGCGGTCCGGATGCCCCCTCCGGGTCGAAGAGGACCGCGCCGTTCTCGAGAGAAGAGCTCCTCTCGGCGGGGTTCGACTGGGCGGCCCTGGGGCATCACCACCGTCTGGAGGTCGTCACGCGCGAGGACGGGAGCCCGGCGGGCGCCTACAGCGGCTCGCCGACGGGCCGGGGCCTGGACGAGACCGGGCCGCGGCACCTCCTGAAGGTCACGCTGGAGGCCGGGCGGCCCGCCCGCGTCGAGACGCTCCCCGCCGACTGCCGGAAAGTGCTCGACCTCGAGCTCGACGCGGCCGGACGGGACGGGGAAGGTCTCCGGGAAGCCGCCCTGGCTCTCCTCCTCGACGCCGGGGCGACACCCGGAGACGTCGTACGCCTCACCGTCGTCGGACGGCCCGCCGCCGCGACCCGGCCCGCGCAGGCCCTCGGCGACCTGAAGGGGCTCGTCGCGCACCTGGCGCTGCGAGACCGCACCCTCGGAGACGTGGACGCCCGGCCCGACCGGGGGACGGCGGAAGGCCGGTTCCTCCTCGAGCTGGAGGCGCGCGTCGCCGCGACCGAGGACCCCCGGGCGCGCCGGGTCCTCGAGCTCGCGGCCGCCCTGGGGCGCGAAGCGCTCCTCGGCCGCGTTCCGGCTCCCCCCGCCGAGGAGGACCTCTGAGGATCGAGCGCGTCGTCGTCGAGGGTTTCGGGCCGCTCGAGGGGATCGACCTGGTCGTGGACCGCGATCGCGGGGAGGACCGGACCGCGGAGTTCCTCCGCGCGGGCGGACGGGACGCCGTCGGCGAGAAGCTGACGGGCCTGACGGAGGCGCTCTTCCGGACGACGGCCTACGTCGGGCAGAACGTCCTCGACGGCGACGCTCTGGACTCCTCGCTCACCGTCGAGCTCGCGCGGATCGCCGACTCGGGGGGAGGCGAGGCGAGCGTCGTCCGCGCCCTCCGGCTCCTCGAGGCGGCCCGTGCCCGGATGCCCGACGCGACCACGGGGGCGCAGGTCTCGGTCGAAACCGAGATCGTGCGGGCGAGCCGGCGGGTGGAGGAGAAGCGGGCCGAGGTGGCCCGGCTCGCGAAGGCGCGGGAGGCGGCCGCGGAAGCGGCGGTGAGGCTCGCTTCGCGGACCGCGGAGAGGGACGCCGCGCGGAGAGCCGCGGCGCTCGCGGAGGTGGCCGTCGTCGAGAGCGAGCGCCGGAGCCTCTCGGCCGAGCTGGAGCGGAGGCGGACGGAGAAGCGGCGCCGGATCGAGCTGGAGGCCGAGGCACGGTCGCTCGAGCGGGAGTCCGCGCTCTTCGCGCCCGAGACGCTCGCGGCCGTCGACGCTCTCCGTTCGGGGCGGGGCTCCCGGCCGGAGGCGCTCTCCGCCGCCCGCGCGGCGCTCGCCGCGGAACGGGCCGCGGCGGAAGCGGAGGACCGCGAGAGGCGAAGGCGGGCGGGCGGCCTCGCCGACCTCGACCCGGAGGCGCGGACCCTCCTCCGCCGGCATCTCGAAGCGGCCCGGGAGGCGGAGGCGGAGGCGGAGGCGGCCGAGAAGGCCCTCGAGGCCGAGTGGCAGGAGCTCCGGAAGGAAGGGCTCGCCGAGGACCTCCGACGGCTCGACGCGCTCGACGCGGCCGACAGGGACTTCGTCGCCGGGGCGGAGGAGAGCCGCCAGGGGCTCGAGCTCGAGGGAGTGCAGCTGGATCGCCGGTTCGCCGACAGCGGGGCGCGCGCCTCGATCGTCGCGGGCGAACGCCGGGTCCTCGTCCGGAGGGCACGGGCCCTCGTCGTCGCGGCCGGTCTCGTGGCGCCCGTCGCCGTCGGCACGCTCCTCCGGCGCGGCCGGCTGGACGACCCGCTCGTCCTGATGCTCTTCGCGTTCGGCCTCGTCCTCGCGATCTACGGCGGAATCGCCTGGGCTCGCGGAAACGGCTACGGCCGGGAGGAGGAAGCCCGCTTCCGGCAGGAGGAGGCCGCTGCCCGCGCCGAAGCCCAGGAGACGCGACGGCGCCTCTCCGACCTGCGCCTGCGGCTCGAGCAGGTCGCGCGGGGCGCGGGGTTCAAGGACTCCACGGGTCTCCTGAAGGCCCAGCGAAAGGCGCGGGCGGCGGACGAAGAGAGGCAGCGGCTCGTCGAGAAACGGGTGCGCCTCTTCGCGGCGGAGGAGCGCCTCGCCGCAGCCGAGAAGGGCCTCGAGCCCTACCGGGCGGCGCTCGGGCTCGCGTCGGGCCTGCCGACGGCCGACGAGTCGAGGCGGGTCCTGCAGATGCTCACCGACCTCGAGAAGGCGGACTCGGCCCTCGCGGGGCGCCGCGAGGTCGCGGAGCGCGAGGGGGAGCGCCTCGAGGCGGAGGAGCGCGAGCTCCGCCGGCTCGAGGAAGAGCTGGCCGTCCTCCTCGCGCGGCTCGAGGTCCCTTCGGGCCTCTCCCTGCCGGAGTCCCTCCTCTTCGTCGAGGCGGGGCGCGCCCGCGCCGCCCGGCGGCGCGGCCGCGACGACGACGTACGGGGACTTCCGCACGGGCCTCGCGCGCGCGTCCCGGGAGATCCTGGCGCGCTGCCGCCTGCCCTACGAGGCGCTCGAGTTCGGGGAGGACCTGTCGGTCTCGGTCGTCGGCCGCGGCGGCCGCCCGGTGACGCGCGCCGAGCTCGGCGCTTCGGTCTCGACCGGCGCCCGCGAGCAGCTCCACCTCGTTGCCCGTCTCGCGGCCCTGCGCCACCTCGGCACCGGCCCCCGCGGCCTCCCGCTCCTCCTCGACGACCCTCTCGTCGGCGCGGACGACGACCGGTTCGGCGCCGTCCTCGAGTTCCTCCTCGACGACGTCCTCGCCGAGAGGCCGGTCCTCCTCGTCTCCTGCCACCGGTCCCGGCACGAGCGCTGGCTCGAGGCCCTCTCGCCGGAACGGGCGGCGCGCGTCCGGCGGGTGAGGCTCTCGGGCGGGAGCCGGCCGGAGCCGGAGCGCGAATTGACGCCGGCGCCGGGCGGCGAATAGACTCCCCGCCTTGGCCCGGGCGAGCCGGGCCGATTCCAGTCGGGGGCTCAGGGCGAAAGGAGGCACCCGCTTCCTCGTCCGGGCCGGTCCGCCTTCGGAGGTTGCGTTTCGTGAAAAGGCCCACAGGCTGGCGTCTCGCCCTGACGCTGGTCGTCCTGCTCGGATCCGTCGCGGCCTACGTGTACAGGGGCCGCGAGGCCCTGAAGAAGAACCCCACGGCGCCCCCGAACCCGACGGTCGGTGACGTCCTGAAGAACGGCCTGAAGCTCGGGCTGGACCTTCGGGGCGGCATCCACCTCGTCATGCAGGTGAGGGCGGAGGACGCCCTCCGCGCGGAGGCGAACGACGCCGCCGAGCACCTCAAGACGGAGGCCGGCAAGCGCGGCGTCACGATCGGGACCGTCAACCCGGCCACGCACGAGGGGTTCACGATCACGATGGGGGAGGACGTCAGCCCGGCGGCCGTCTCCGACCTCGTCAAGAGCGCCCTCTCCCCGACGGACTGGGCCTCGGACCAGAGCGGCCGCGAGATGCGCGTCACGTTCCGCGACCCGGCCCGGATCGAGATCGAGGGCCAGACGCTCCGGCAGGCCGTCGAGACGATCCGGAACCGCGTCGACGCCCTCGGCGTCGCCGAGCCGGCGATCCAGCCCCAGGGGAACGACCGGATCGTCATCCAGCTCCCGGGCGTCGACGACCCGGCCCGGGTGAAGGACATCATCGGGACGACGGGCCTCCTCGAGCTGAAGATCGTCGACCTGAAGGGCGGCCCCTACTCCTCTCCCGAGGCGGCCGCGGCCGCCTACGGCGGGACGATCCCGGCGAACCTCGAGCTCGTCGAGGGGAACGCCGAGGACGAGCAGGCCCGGACGCGAACGACCGTCTACTACGTCCTCGAGCGGGCCTCCGCCGTCACGGGACGTGACCTGAAGAACGCCCGCGTCGGGCAGGACAAGTTCAACCAGCCGGCCGTCGAGTTCTTCCTGAACGCGGCGGGGGCCGAGAAGTTCGGCCGCATCACCGGCGACAACGTCGGCCGCCAGCTCGCGATCGTCCTCGACAAGCGGGTCCAGTCGGCGCCGAACATCAAGACCCAGATCCATGACAACGGGATCATCGAGGGGAACTTCACCCCCGAGCGGGCCGACTCCCTCGCGCTCGTCCTCCGCTCCGGCGCCCTCCCGGCGCAGCTCGTCATCCTCGAGGAGCGGACGGTCGGCCCGTCGCTCGGCCTCGACTCGATCAAGCAGGGGATCCTCGCCGCGCTCGTCGGGATCGCCCTCGTCTTCATCGCCGTCGTCGTCTACTACAACCTCGCCGGGCTCAACGCGGTCCTCGCCCTGACGATGAACGCGATCATCCTCCTCGGCGCGATGGCCTGGATCAACGCCACGCTGACCCTCCCGGGCATCGCGGGCTTCATCCTGACGATCGGCATGGCGGTCGACGCGAACGTCCTCATCTTCGAGCGGATCCGCGAGGAGCTCGACGCCGGCAAGGGCGCCAAGGCCGCGATCGACCTCGGCTTCAAGAAGGCCCTCAGCGCCATCGTCGACTCCAACCTGACGACCATCGCGGCCGCGGCGTTCCTCTTCCAGTTCGGCACAGGCCCCGTCAAGGGCTTCGCCGTCACGCTCGTCATCGGCCTCTGCGCCTCCATGTTCACCGCCGTCTTCGTCTCGCGCCTCCTCTTCGACCTCGTCTACGGGTCGAAGGAGAAGGTCGAGACCGTTTCGATCTGAGGGACCCGTGAGGCTGCTCCGAAACCCCAACTTCGACTTCCTCAAGCTCCAGAAGCCCTTCGTCATCGGCTCGATCGTCGCCGCGCTGATCTCGGCCGGCGCCATCGCCACGAAGGGGCTCAACTGGGGCGTCGACTTCACCGGCGGCGCCCAGATCGTCTACGCGTTCCAGCAGGCCCCCGACGAGGACCAGGTCCGCAAGATCGTGGAAGGGGCGGGCGTCCCCGTCACGTCGGTCCAGCGCTACGACAAGGCCGAGAAGAACCAGATCCTCCTCCGCGTGCCGATGGAGCAGAAGGAGGGGAGGGACATCTCGGGCGAGGTGACGCCGGCTCTCGTGAAGGCGCTCTCCCCCGCGGGACGCGGCGAGGGCGTCTTCGACCTGAACCTGAACGGCGCCGATCCGCTCTCCGCGAAGCTCCAGCAGGACGACCCGGAGAGGATGGCCGGGCGCGCGGACGCGAACCCGACCGTGGAGTACGGCCGGATCGCCCAGTCGATCATCGCGCAGCGCTCCGAGACGGGGCTCTTCGCGAGCCTCGACGCGGCCGCGGCGACGCCCGGCCTCTCGCCCGTCGGGTTCCGCGAGGCCGCCGCCTGGAGCGCCGTCTGGGTCGTCGTGGCGATGGGCGTCGGCACGGTCCTCTACTTCTGGGCGGCCTCCCGCTTCGCGTCGGACCCGCGCCTCCTCGCGATTCCGGGCTTCGTCCCGGACGCGGCGGCCCGGCAGGTCTTCCTCGAGTTCCTGACGGGATACGTCATCGAGAAGGCGCTCTCGGTCGACAACATCTTCGTCTTCGTCGTCCTCTTCCAGTTCTTCGGCGTCCCGGCCGCCTACCAGCACCGGGTCCTCTACTGGGGGATCCTCGGGGCCCTCGTCTTCCGGGCGGTCTTCATCGCGCTCGGCGCGCTCCTCCTCCAGTTCCACTGGGTCATGTACGTCTTCGGGGCGTTCCTCGTGATCACGGGGATCAAGATCATCTTCGGCCCCGACAAGCCGGTCGACCCGGCCGAGAACGCCGTCCTGAAGGCGCTCAAGCGCTGGATGCCGCTCACGCACGAGCTCCACGGGCCGCACCTCTTCGCGCGCGAGGGGGGGCGGCTCATGGGGACGCCGCTCCTCCTCGCCCTCGTCTTCATCGAGATGTCCGACGTCGTCTTCGCGATCGACTCGGTCCCGGCGATCTTCGCGATCACGCGCGAGCCGCTCCTCGTCTTCACGTCGAACATCTGCGCGATCCTCGGGCTCCGCGCGCTCTTCTTCCTCCTCGCGGGCGCGGTCGGGAAGTTCCACCTGCTGAAGTACGGCCTCGGCCTCGTCCTCGTCTTCGTCGGGCTGAAGATGGCCTGGCTGAACGACGCCTTCGGCGGACACTTCCCGATCGGCCTCTCGCTCGGGATCATCGGCGCCCTGCTCGCCGCGTCGATCGTCCTCTCGCTCGTCCTCCCGCCGCCGGGAGAACGCGAAGGGTAGGGCCCGCCCCGGCACGGAGCCGCGCAGCGCACCCGCGTCCGGCCGGGCCGGATCAGAAGTACTTCAGGACGAGGAAGCCCCCGACGAGGAGGACGAGGAACGCGAGCGCCGCGAGGTCGAAGTTCTTTTCGAGCGTCCGCCGGATCGCGGGGCCGAAGACCCGGAGCAGAGCGGCCACGAGGAAGAAACGGGCCGCCCGTCCGACGAGGCTGACGAGGAGGAACGGCACGAACGCCATCCCCGTGGCGCCCGCGGCGATCGTGGCGACCTTGTAGGGGATCGGCGTGAACGCGGCGGCCGCGAGGAACCAGATTCCCCATTCGCCGTTGTAGAGCTCGACGACCTTCGCCCAGTGGTGCTGGGCGTTGTAGAACTCGACGATCGACTGGCCGAGCGTGGCCATGAACGCGGCCCCGATGAGGTACCCGCCAGCGGCACCGATGACGGAGCCGGCGGTGCAGAGCGCCGCGGAGCGGAGCCAGAGGCGTGGGGAGGAGGCGACGATCGCGATGAGGAGGACGTCGGGCGGGATCGGGAAGACCGACGACTCGACGACGGCGATCAGGAAGAGGGCCGCCAGCGCGTGGGGCTTGTCGGCCCAGCGCATCGTCCAGTCGTAGAGCCCACGGATCCAACGGCGCGGCGCGGCGAGGGCCCGGAGGACGGGGTGGGGCGCGACGGCGGCGCCGGGGGGCTCGGCGGGCGGGGCGGTCTCGGGTTCGGGGGCCGGTGCGGACATCCGGCGGAGGTTACCCGAACCTCGCCCGGCGCGCAGCGCGGGGCCGGGAACGCCATAATCGCGCCGTGTTCAGGTTCGAGGACATCCTCGACGCGGTCGAGAGCTACCTTCCGGGGGCCGACGAGGACCTCCTCCGGAGGGCGTACATCTTCTCGGCCCAGGCGCACCGGCACCAGCTCCGCTCCTCGGGAGAGCCGTACCTCGTCCACCCGATCGGCGTCGCGATGCTCCTGGCCGAGCTGAAGCTCGACGAGGTCTCCGTGGCGACCGGCCTCCTCCACGACGTCCTCGAGGACACGAAGACGACGAAAGAGGAGCTTGCCGCGCTCTTCGGGAGCGAGGTCGCGGAGGTCGTCGACGGCGTCACGAAGATCGGGCGCTACGCCTACACGTCGAAGGAGGCGCAGCAGGCGGAGACGTTCCGGAAGATGCTCCTCGCGATGACGGGGGACCTCCGCGTCATCCTCGTCAAGCTCGCCGACCGGCTCCACAACATGCGGACGCTCCACCACCTCCGGGAGGAGAAGCGGCGCGTGATCGCGGCGGAGACGATGGAGATCTACGCGCCGCTCGCGAACCGTCTCGGGATGGGCCGCATCAAGGGCGAGCTCGAGGACCTCTCGTTCCGCTACCTTCACCCGGACGAGTTCGGCGCGCTCTCGGCGGCGGTGGACGAGCGGATGAAGGCGTCGGGCGCGGCGATCGAGAAGCTCCGCGGCGACATCGCGTCCCGTCTGTCCGAGGCGGGAATCCCGGCGGAGGTGACGGGGCGGGTGAAGCGCCTCTGGTCGATCCGCCAGAAGCTGATCCGGCAGTCGATCCCTCTCGACCAGCTCTACGACGTCCTCGCGTTCCGCGTCCTCGTCGACTCGGTCCGCGACTGCTACAGCGCCCTCGGCATCGTCCACCAGGCCTGGCGCCCCGTGCCGGGCCGGATCAAGGACTACATCGCGATGCCGAAGCAGAACTTCTACCAGTCGCTCCACACCACGGTGATCCCGGAGGGCGAGCCGCCGTTCGAGATCCAGATCCGGACGCGCGAGATGGACCTCGTCGCCGAGCAGGGGATCGCGGCGCACTGGAAGTACAAGGAGGGACGCGGGAGCCGCCGCGTGGACGAGGAGGGGATCGCGGCGATCCGCCAGATCCTCGAGACGACGCGCGACATCGCGAACCCGAGGGAGTTCCTCTCCTCGCTGAAGATGGACCTCTATGCGGACGAGGTCTACACGTTCACGCCGAAGGGGGCCGTCTACTCCTTCCCGCGGGGCGCGACGCCGGTCGACTTCGCCTACCGGATCCACACCGACGTCGGGCACCGCTGCGTCGGCGCGCGCGTGAACGGCCGGCTCGTCCCGCTCCGGACGCCGCTCGTCAACGGCGACATCGTCGAGATCCTCACGGCGCCGTCGGGCTCCCCGTCGCGCGACTGGCTCGCGTTCGTCGTCACGTCGCGGGCGCGCAACAAGCTCCGCGCCTTCCTGCAGACGAAGGAGAAGCAGAAGTCGATCGAGATCGGGCGCCGATACCTCGAGAAGGAGCTGAAGAAGGTGAAGAGGTCTCTCGGGAAGCTCGTCGACGCGAAGGCGTTCGACGGGATCCTGGCGGACTTCGGAGTCCCGCGCGTCGACGACCTCCTCGCGGAGATCGGCTACGGCAAGGTCCTTCCCCGCGCGGTCGTCCAGAAGCTCTTCCCGCAGGAAGAGCCCGCGGCCGACAGGGCGCCGTCGCGGACGGAGGCCCTGAAGAAGGTCGTCCGGAAGATCCTCCCGATCGGAGGCACGGGCATCCTCGTGCGGGGGGAGAACGACCTCCTCGCGTCGCTCGCCAAGTGCTGCCGTCCCGTGCCCGGCGAGGAGATCGTCGGCTACGTGACTCGGGGGCGCGGAGTCTCGGTCCACGCCGCGGCCTGCCCGAACGTGAGGAACCTCCTCTTCGACCCGAGCCGGGAGATCGAGGTCGAGTGGCACGTGGGGAAGGACGCGTCGTTCACGGTGGACTTCGTCGTCGAGGTCGAGGACCGGCCGGGGATCCTGGCACGGATCACCCAGGTCATCTCGGACGCGGAATCGAACATCGAGTCGATCGAGGCCCGGACGAGCCCCGGCGGGACGGCGCTGATCGAGGGAAGCGTGACGACGCAGGGGCGCCGCCACCTCGACAAGCTCTTCCTCGCGATCCGGTCCGTGCCGGGCGTCACCGGGGTGAGACGGAAATTCAACGTCTCCCGGATCGGATCGCGCTGAGAAGCCGGACCGCGCCGGCGGGGAGCGCTCTCCCCGCGGCGGGCGGCGGGGTCAGCGGACGACCTTGGTGATCTTGTCGGACCGGAGGCAGCGCGTGCAGACCGTGACTCGCTTCGAGCCGCCGGGGACTGCCGCGCGCACCCTCCTGAGGTTCGGCTTGAACTGCCGGTTCGTGACGTTGTTGGCGTGGCTGACCCGGCGACCGGCCACCGGGGACTTTCCGCAGACTTCGCACATCTGGGGCATGGGGGAGCTCCCTCTGATTCCTGAACGCGATACCCGGCGGCGCCCCGGGACCGTCCTCGTCGGAGCGGGCCAGGGTCGCCGCCGGAACTGCGACTTATAGCGCCCCTCCGCCTCCGTGTCCAGAGGCATTTCGGGCCTTTCTCGTCCTTGACAGTCTCGGACGACCCGCGCAACATAGCCACCACAAAGGCTTTACCCAGCTCGTGTCAGGGTGTCGCGTCGGTTCCGGAACGTAGAGGGAGGGAGACCGCACCGTGTTGTTCCGCAAGGCCAAGAACCTCGTCGGTCTCGACATAGGCTCGTCCGCCATCAAGCTGGTCGAGCTCCGGGCAGGGAAGGAAGGGCAGTTCCAGCTCGTCAAGGCCGGGCTGGAGAGCCTCTCGCCGGAAGCGATCGTGGACGGCGCCATCATGGATTCCTCGCTCGTCGTCGAGACGATCTCCCGGCTTCTCGCGTCGACCGGTATCAAGAACCCGAACGTCGCCGTCTCCGTCTCGGGCCACTCCGTCATCGTCAAGAAGATCCAGCTCCCGACGATGCCGGAGGAGGAGCTCTCCGAGTCGATCCGGTGGGAGGCGGAGCAGTACGTTCCGTTCGACATCAACGACGTCTACCTCGACTACGTCGTCCTCGACCCCGGGGTCCCGGGCGAGACGATGGGGGTCCTCCTCGTCGCGGCGAAGAAGGAGAAGGTGGACGACTACAAGAACGTGGTGACGCAGGCGGGGCGGACGCCGGGCCTCGTCGACGTCGACGTCTTCGCGCTCCAGAACTGCTACGAGGTCAATTACGGCCTCGACCCGACGCGCGTGATCGCCCTCGTGAACATCGGCGCGTCGGTCATGAACGTGAACATCCTCGCGAGCGGCCAGACGGTCTTCTGGCGCGACATCACGTTCGGCGGAAACCAGTTCACGGACGCGCTCCAGAAGGCCTTCTCGCTCAACTTCGAGCAGGCCGAGGCGCTCAAGAAGGGGGAGCCGGTCGGCGGACAGTCCGCGCAGAGCATCCAGCCCGTGCTGGCGGGCGTCTGCGAGGACGTGGCCGGCGAGCTCCAGAAGACCATCGATTTCTTCCACGCGACGTCCGGCTCGGAGAAGGTCGACACGATCATCCTCTCCGGCGGAGGCTCGCGGGTCGGGCAGCTCGACGAGGTCCTCAAGGACCGGTTCGGCCTGCCCGTCGAGATCATGAATCCGTTCCGCTCCGTCGTCGCCGAGGACCGTTCCGTCGACCCGGCCTGGCTCTCGGAGAACGGCCCTTCGCTGGCGATCGGCGTCGGGCTCGCCGTGCGGAAGCTCGGCGAGTGACGGAGGAGGCCAGATGATCAAGATCAACCTCCTCTCCGAAGCGAAGCCCCAGAAGAAGAAGAAAGGCGTCTCGGCGCTCGGCGGCGCCGGCCGCCTGAACCTCTTCCTCATCCTCGGGGGCCTCCTCATCGGGCTCCTCGTCGTCGGCGTCCAGTGGTGGGTCGAGGCGTCGCGCCTGAAGGAGCAGCAGGAGAAGAACCGGATCGCCCAGCAGGAGGTCACGCGCCTCGAGGCCGTCCTGAAGGAGGTCGCCGACTTCGAGGACAAGAAGGCGAAGCTCCAGAAGAAGGTCGACCTCATCAACGCCCTCAAGGCGAACCAGCGCGGGCCGGTCCGCCTGATGGACGAGGTCTCCAGCGCCCTCCCGGACCTCCTCTGGATCGAGAGAATGCAGGTGACGGGCAACAGCATCACGATCGACGGGAAGGCGCTCAACCCGCCGGCCGTCGCGAACTACCTCGAGAACCTCAAGCGGGTCTCGGCGTTCCAGGAGCCGAAGGTCACGGCGATCACCGCTGCAAGCGCCGGCGCCTCGAACCTCTACAACTTCGGACTGACCTTCGTCTTCGCGGATCTCGACAGGACCCAGTTCGTGTCCGCCGCGCCGGCCGGGGGCGAGCCCGCTCCCGCGCCCGCCGCTCCAGCCGCGTCGGCGGCGGGGAACTGAGGGGGCCGAAGTGGCGATCGAACTGAAGCAGCTCGAAGACAAGCCCTGGTACTACGGCCTCGGCATCGGACTCGCGCTCGCGGTCGGCCTCTGGGCCGTCGCGAACTGGCAGTACCCGAACTTCAAGGAGATGCAGCAGCGGCTCGCCGGCCTGAAAGCCGAGTACGGGCAGCTGCAGGAGAAGATCGAGCGGGGCCGGGTCGCCGAACGGAGGCTCCCGCAGCTGCGCGAGGAGGTCCGGCGGATCGAGCTCGACCTGAACCGCCTCCTCGAGATCCTGCCGACGAAGCGAAACACCGAGGAGCTGATCAAGAAGATCGAGGCCCTTACGCGCCAGGGCGACTTCTTCCTGAAGGACTTCCGGCCGAAAGAGTACGTCAACAAGGACTTCTACGCCGAGTGGCCGATCGACGTCGCCCTCGACGGGACGTACCACAACCTGGCGCTCTTCTTCGACAAGATGGCCCGCTTCTCCCGGATCATCAACGTCGAGTCGCTGACGATGACGGGGTACCCGGACGCGAGGGCGGGCCGCACGCTCGGCGCGAACTTCACGCTGAAGACCTTCATCTACCTCGGCGACCAGGCGTCCGGACCCGGCGGAACCGCTCCGCCCGGCGGGGCGGCACCGGGCGGTCCCGGCGCGATCCCGGCCGGCGCGGGCCGAGACGGAGGCGTCTGATGAAGTCGCAGCGCTCGAGGACGGGACCGACCCTCGCCGCCTTCTCGTTCCTCTTCTTCGCCTCCGCCGCGTTCGGGCAGGCACCCCCGCCGGCCGCTCCCGCGACTCCCGCGACGGAGACGGGGATCGCGGTGCCCGTGCCGGGCGAGCAGGACACCTCCGCCCCGGCGTACACCTACGAAGTCCGCGGCCGCCGCGACCCGTTCCGGTCCCTGTTGCTGCGGACCCAGGACGACAAGGACCGCCAGCGGCCCCCCGGGATCGCCGGAATGCTCGTCGAGGAGCTGGAGCTCCAGGGGACGATCCGGACCCGGCAGGGGTGGATCGCGATGATGAGGGGCGGCGACAACCGCTCGTACCTGCTCCGGAAGGGAACCACGGTCTTCGACGGCGAGGTCATGGAGATCGGCCCGACCGAGATCGTGTTCCGCCAGAACGTCAACGACCCGACGAGCCCGAAGCCCTTCCGGGACGTCGTCAAGGCGCTGGCCCTCCAGGCGAAGCCGTGAGCGAAGGAAGTTCGATGACGATCAAGACGACCCGCCTCGAACCCGGTCGGCCCCTCGGCACCTCGAACCTCTCGTGGGGAGGAACCATGTTTCGAACTGGAAGGTTCTCGGCACCCGGGCTCGCGGGAATCCTCGTCGCGGCCCTCGCGGCCGCGGGCTGCTCTTCGCAGGCCGGACCCGCCCCGACGACGGAGAACGTCG
>JADHEF010001308.1_pt1 | contig 16136 bp, 15 predicted proteins | sample 8952391 | NCBI WGS metagenome assembly JADHEF01 (sample SAMN16124439, study PRJNA663245) | bioreactor sludge metagenome | isolation source: sludge (nitrite) | place: India:Bengaluru | collected 2019-02-28
AGGTGTTTGGGCCGATGGCGCATCCAACTTGCCTATGGCCGTCCGGCCTTCTTCAAAGCTGTACGGGGCGTATATGAGGGTCTCCCTGATATCTGCGTGCCGCAGGATACCCATGATAGTTTCCAGTGCCACGCCCTTGTCCCTCCGCAGTCGGATCGCGAGTGTGTGGCGCAGATCGTGGACGCGGAGCCAGCCCCTTCTACCCGCCTTCTGTTGTGCGATTTTCAGGAGCGCGAGAATATCCACTCGGCATGATCCGCCATCTCGGTGAGCGAATACGAAGTTGCTGGTTTTGGCCTTCTCGAGGCCTGGATCAACAACCTGTCACGTAAAATCCTCGACGGCCTATCCGCCGACGAAAAAGTCAAACGTTACTTCGAGGAATTCGCCGCATGAAAATCATCAGCCCCCTGTTTCGCCTCCACGCCTTTGATCGTGCAAGTCAGGCTGGCTGAAAAAAGGGGTAAGTCCACTTGCCTAGATCATGTCTGTATGCCAAAATAAGCCCAGTTAATCACGCATAAGAAAATGCGCGCTATCCAGTAGCCGGTGTAGCACTGGCTATTGGCTGGGGGAAGAAAGGGGAACACAACATGGCAAGAATAACGATTTCAGTAGAAGAATTTAAACAGCGTGTCGCGAATGCTGCAAAACTCGTTCAGGCGAAGGGCCTTGACGTTCTCGTGGTGAATGGCTCTGAAGCCGATTACGCTGACACGCGTTACTTCTCAAATTTCTGGCCGGTATTCGAACGCGTTGGCGTCGCGATTGCCGCGAATGGCGAAGCTGCGCTCATGGTCGGCCCCGAATCGCAGATCTTTGCTGACGACTTCAGTTGGATGGACCGCATCTGTGTCGTCTACCAGTACCGCGAGAGCGCGAACCCTGCGTATCCCGAACTGAAGAGCGAGTCGTTCAGGGATGTCTTCAAGAAGCTTGGCGTCACCGGCGACAACATCAAGATTGGTGTCGCCGCCAAGCTCAACACGAACGTTGTCCAGTTCGATGGCGTTCGCGAGTGCTATCCGAAGGCTGAGATCGTTTGGGCGGATGACATCATGCTCAACCTTCGACGCATCAAGTCCGACAACGAAATAGCCTGCATCCGCGAGGCTACCCGCATCACGGATCTCGCGACCAAAGCTGTGATGAAGGAACTCCGGCCCGGAAAGACCGAGCTCCAACTCGTCGGTGTCGCCCAGAAGTGCATCTACGAAAACGGCGCCGAGTACGAAGGGCTTCCAATGTACTGTTTTTCCGAGAAATCGACGCGTCATGCGATTTCCCGTTCGAGCTACAAAGTGATTGAAGAAGGGGATATCGTGCAGCTTAACCTCTCCGCGAAGATCTGCGGGTACTCGCCGTCGATCGGCCTTCCGGTCTGCTGCGGTAAGCTGACGCCCGAGAAGCGCGAGTTGGTGCAGTTCGGTCTCGATGCTCATTACTGGACGGAAGCGCGTTTGAAGCCCGGCGTCCTCGCTTCTCAGGTCGCAAAGGACTTTATCACGTTCTACGAGCAGCACGGCAGGCGCGCCAACTACTTCTATGGGCCCTGCCACGGCACCGGCCTCATCGAGGTCGAGGCTCCTTGGATGGAGTCAATCTCCAACTACGAGCTTCTGCCGAATATGACGTTCCAGATCGACACGTTTGTGACCTCGCCGACGTTCGGCCTCCGCTGGGAGAAGCCGATTGCGATCACGAAGGACGGCTGCGTCAACCTCGCACCCGCCCAGATCGGTACCAGCGGCCCGATCGAGGTATGCAACTGAGGGGGTAAGTTTAAACGTTTAGGAGGGTCTGAATATGCGTTATGAACTGATGCGTCCGTCACAGATTCGGGAAGCGATCACGAAGCGAACGCCGGTTGTGTTGCCCTTGGGTGTTCTGGAGTACCACTCCGAACATCTTCCCGTTGGGATGGACACGCTCGCTGTTGAGCGCACGCTCTATGCGTATGAGAAGGATGCGGAAGTCGTGATTCTTCCCAGTTTTTACTGGGGAGCGTCATCGCGTGCTGTCGCGCCATGCGAAGGCCGCGGCTCGATCCCGGTCGATTCACAGGCGTTGGTGCCGATCGCGCGGCAAATCTTTCGCGGACTCCTCGACGTCGGATTCCGCAACATCCACACGATCATCCATCACCAGTCTGAAGACTTCAACGCAGGTATGCCGACGGACCTCGCGTTCCGCCTCGCTTCGCGTCAGGTGATTATGGAGTTCCTCGAGGAGAAGAAGGGCGATGGCTGGTGGGGTGATCCTTCGAGCGCTGCGTACTATACGGATCACACGAACCTCGATGCGAATCCGTTTATCTGGATCCGGAACCATGCGCTCATGGATGCGAAGGTTCTGGCGATGTATCCGTTCGACCACGCTGGCGAAGGTGAGACCTCGCTCATGATGTCCCTGTGTCCCGAGACGGTCAACATGCAGGAGTTCGACAAGACCGCTTGGTACGCGCAATCCGCACTCCAGGCCTCGAAGGAGACCGGCGACAATGGCGTCAAGATGATCCTTGATCACTTCCGCCGTATCTTAACGTGAGGATCTATAAATGAGAATCACCCTTCAAAAAGCGTTCTTTTCCGACGTAAAGCGCATGTTTGCCGAGAGCGGGGAATTTCAGGTTGAAACGTTCCGCTACGCGACGGGCGTTGAGTGCCGAGAGCGGGGAATTTCAGGTTGAAACGTTCCGCTACGCGACGGGCGTTGAGGCGCTCAAGGTGTCCAATGCGCGCGGCTCGTTCACGATTCTGCCGTTCATGGGACAGATGATCTGGCGTTGTGACTTCGACGGGCGGGAGCTCACGATGAAGTCGATGTATGCGGAACCCAAGGACTGCACGACGTGTTTCAACGAGTCGTACGGCTGCTTCATGATGCACTGCGGACTCACGGCGATGGGCAATCCGACCGCGGATGACACGCATGTCGGTCACGCCGAGCTGCCGATCATTCGCTACAAGGAGGCGTATGTCGAGCTCGGGAAGGACACGCTCGGCGAGTACGTGGCGGTCGGCGGCAAGGCATATTACGACATGTGCTTCACCTATAATTACGTGTTCGAGCCGCGGGTCGTCCTCCGTAAGGGCGCGGCGAAGCTCGATATCGCCGCGACGGTGACGAACATCAAGGACCTGCCGCTCGAGTACTACTACCTCTGTCACGTCAACCATCGCCCCGTCAACGGGGCAAAGATCGTCGAATCGCCGCTCGCGAAAAAACCGATCATCAACCACGAGGTGTCGGCGGACTACTACAAGCCGTGGGCGGACGCGACGAACAGGTGGCTGGCCGTGCTGGACCGGGACTTCAAGGCGCAGTCGATCGTCGGTGCAAAGGGCGAGTCCTACAAGCCGGAGATTGTGAACTGCTACTTCCACAAGGCCGACAAGAACGGCTGGGCGTTTGTGAAGCAGGTCGATCCTAAGGGCGGCGGCGTATTCGTCCGTTACCGTCCAAAAGAACTTCCCTACGCGACGCGCTGGATTGCGCGCACGAAGGACGAGGATGCGATGGGCATGTGCCTCCCGGCGACCTGCGAGCACAAGGGGCGTCTCTTCTGCCAGGCGCACAAGCAGCAGCGTTATCTCGCCCCGGGCAAGTCTGTCACCTTCCACATCGAAACCGGAATCCTCTGATTATGAAAAAATTATACAGCGTCCTCGTCGCGGCGGCGTTTGCCGCTGTCGGCGCTTCTGCCGACGTCACGATTGAAAACCCACGCTTCCGCCTCGTCCTTGGTGACGACGCAAAGGCGAAATCGCTCACCCTCAAGACGACGGGCGAGGAACTGCTCGACTTGAAAGAGGACCTAAGGGCCTTTGCGGTCGTCCAGAATCGTCCGTTCAACAATGAGGTGAAGCTCATCTTCGCGAACAAACGCACTGAATATCGCGCGGATCGTGTGCGTCGTGAAGGCGATTTCCTTATCATCGGCTTTGAGCTCATCTCCTACGAGGCGAAAATCAAAATCACGGAAGCCGCAGACTACGTCCTTTTCGAACTCGTGGATTTCCCGCTCGGACCGAAGGGCGCGAACCATCTCCAAATGACCTATCCACCGGTGGATGTCATGAAAATTCTGGATTTGCCGGTCAAGAACCGAAAGCATTTCGGCGACTGGCTCAACGTCAGTTCGGACGATTCCGCCGCCGTCGCGCTCGTTGCCGCTGAACCGTACACTTGGATCGAAAATGCGCGGAGGCATGGCTTCCGGCTGATGACCGCCGAAGCCCATCGTAATCTAAAGCTCCGCGGAGCGAAGACAGCGCTGATCGTCTCTCCGACAGCCGCGTTTATGGATGCCATGGATGCTTTTGAGCGTGATCTAGGACTTCCCCGCGGTGTCCAAAGCCGCCGCTCTCAGGAGATCACTTCGTCGATCTACTGGAGTGCGGGTGTGAGACCGTCCACGGTTGACAAGCACATCGCCTACGCGAAGCAGGGCGGCTTCCGCAACATGTTGATCTACTACCCCGCGCTATGCAAGGGTGCCCAGGGCGACGGCGGCTACGGCGGCGTCGCCGACTACGAGCTGCTGGACGAGTACACAAACGGCGTTGATTCGCTCAAGGAAATGCTCGTGAAAATCAAGGCCGCGGGGATTAAACCCGGACTACACGTTTTGCAGACCTTTATCGGTTTCAAGACGCATTACGTAACTCCCGTCGCGGATCCGCGGCTCAACCTGACGACCCACTTCACGCTGGCAAAACCCCTTGGCAAAGATGACGGCGATGTCTACGTGCAGGAAGATCCCTCGAATTGCCCGACCAATGAATTGAGCCGTATCCTAGCCTTTGGCGGTGAACTCATCGGCTACGAGGGGTTCACAACGGAACGTCCCTACATGTTCACTGGTATCAAGCGTGGAGCGCTGAAAACGACTGTTGTCGAACATCAGCGCGGACAGATCGGCGGCATTCTCGATGTCTGTGAATTCGGCGGCCGGAGCTGCTACATCGATCAGAACAGCGAGCTGCAGGACGAGATCGCGGAGAAGATCGCGAAAATCTACGACTGCGGCTTCGAATTCATGTACTGCGACGGATCGGAGGGTGTAAACGTTCCGCAGGGCATTCACGTTCCTAACGCCCAATACCGCGTCTGGAAGAAGCTGGGCAAGAAGCCGCTCTTCATGGAAGGCGCGGCCAAGGGGCATTTCGGATGGCATCACCTGAGCGGTGCAAACGCGTTCGATGTCTTTCCGCCGGAGATTTTCAAGGACATGATTGTGCGCTGGCCACTTTACGAAGCCCCGATCATGCGGGAAGATTTCAGCCGCATCAACTTCGGCTGGTGGGGCATCCACCAGCCGTCGGAAAAATCCGTGGGCACACAACTTGACATGTGGGAATTCGGGACTTCAAAAGCGGCCGCCTGGGATTGTCCCGCGACGATCCAGTTCAACATGCCGGCGATCGAAAAGCATCCGCGCATGACGGATCTCTTAGAGGTCATGCGCCGCTGGGAGGATGTCCGCGCAAAGAAGTGGCTCAGCGCGGAACAGAGGGAAGCGCTCAAGGATGCGAAGCGTGAATTTCACCTCTATCGCGACGAAAAGGGCGATTACGCGCTTTGCGAGATCGAGATGCTTCCGACGTCAGCCGAGGCGAAGTCGTTGCGAGGATTCGTCTTCGAACGTGGCGGCAAGCGTATCGTCGCCTACTGGCATACGCACGGTGAAGGCGAGTTCGCGTTCGATTGGGATGGCCCGAAGACGCTCAAAGCGGACAAGGTGCGGTATCTCGAAACCCCGATGGCAAAAGCGGAAATCGTCCGCGCGTTTACAGCGGCGAAGAACGGAGGAACCCGATGAATCCAATATTAGGCATGCTCATTTTTTCCGGCGGAGGTCTTGCCGGCGCGACATTTCTGCTTCCCGCCCGTTGGGTGAAGGGCTGGGCATACGAATCCTGGTGGTTCGTATACGTCCTGATCGGGCTTATCGCGTGTCCGCCAGTGATCTGTTATCTCACGGTTCCCGATTTCTGGAACGTCACCCTGTCTGCCCCAACACCGGTGCTGCTGCGTTGCGCCGGCTTCGGTATGATGTGGGGCGTTGGCGCGCTCGCGTGGGGGCTCATGGTCCGCTATCTCGGCATTGGACTCGGACTCGCGATCGGGTGCGGTCTTTGCGCGGCGACTGGAACGCTGATTCCACCGGTTGTGACGGGGCACGCTGCGGATCTCGTCAAGGACGCTGCGGCGCTCACGGTGCTCGGCGGCGTGATTGGTTCGCTGGCCGGCATTGTTTTGGTTGGGCTTGCCGGTCAGTTCAAGGAGAACGAGCTGGCTGACGAGGAAAAGAAGAAGGCCGTCGCGGAGTTCAACTTCAAGAAGGGGCTCGTCACCGCGATCATTGCGGGCATTTTCTCCGCAGGCATGAACTTCGGTCTTCAGGGCGCGGGCGTCATCGAAGACGCTGCCGTCAAGGCGGGGGCGGATCCGTGCTGGCGCGGGATGCCGGTTATCATGGTTGTCCTCTGGGGCGGTTTCCTCGTCGAGATGGCATGGTGTTTCCAGCAGAACTGGAAGAACAAGACATTCAAGGACTACACGAAGCCATCGCTCCGCAATATCCTCATCAGCGCTTCGATCGGCATGATCTGGGTGATGCAGTTTGTCTGCACCAAGGCTGGCGAGCCGTTGATGGGAGATCTCAAGTACATCTCTTTCGCGGTGATGTTGGCCTCGACTATCCTGTTTTCTACGTTCGTCGGCGTGTTGTCAGGCGAGTGGAAGGGGACAGGCGCGAAAACCAAGGCGTATCTCGCGTTCGGCACGGCAGTGCTTGTCGTCTCGTTCTGCGTGATTTCCTTCGCATCCAAACCCTGATTAACGCAAAGACCATGGTAGGGGGGACATTGATCAAGGCATCCCGGATAATCAGCGTATGTCGGAGATCGCGGACACGGAACCGTTCCTTGCTCGTCAATCCTGTGTCTTCCAGATCCGGACGTTGTCAAAAAGGACGCCCGGACCGTTCACGGCAAAGTGGAAACTGCTTTTGGTATTGTGGGCGATGCCGGGTGACTGGAGATGTCCGGCGGGGTGACCGTCGAGACTTACGCTCATCCAGTCCCCCGCGATTTCGATGGTGACTTGATGCCAGTTCGCAGGATCGAGGGTGATGGGTGCAGATGAACTGCGACCGGCAAGCAGCTTGTTGGCCTCCGCCTTGCGAGCCGGGTCTTTGCGCATTTCATAGATGTCATTGCGCATCGCACCTTCTTTGTCGTCGCCGAGGGTGACCTGTTTGGGCGTGAAGGCAACACGGCAGATATGTCCGGCGTGCGAGCCTTTGAAAGTCTGGTCATCAAAGGCCGCGTTGAATCCGCTTGAGCCGTCGAGTTTAAACTTGAACTCGACCACAACGTCCTTCATGGGCCGATAGACGCGACCCACCGCGCCATGGTCGGCACGCTTCTGCACGCCTTTGAGAACGCCGTTTGTAACCGTGAAAGTTGGAATCAGCGACTTCCAGTCGCCGAGGCCGACGCGTTCGAAATCGTCAGACAGGAGGCTTTCGCCTTTCTGAGCGAGTGGTTCGGCAGGGATATCAGCGGCCGTGGCGGCGAAGGGAATGACCAGGCAGAGGAGCGGGAGTAGTTTCATCGTGTGTTTGCCTTTTTCAAATCAGGGGCAGGTGAATAGAGAATCGCGGGTTGTCCGGAACTCATGTGTCCATGCCGTCGCGAAGTTCGCGGATCTTGGCTGCGACGAGTGTTGGGATATCTGAGCCTGCGGGAGCCTGCGCGATGATGCGCACGAGCGCGGAGCCGACGATCAAGCCGTCCGCCAACGGCGCGAGTGCGCGGGCATCTTCGCCCGTGCTGATGCCGAACCCGAGACACACGGGATGGGGGCAGACCGCCTTAACCGCCGCAGCGTGTTTCGCAACTTCGGCATAGTCGAGCCCGCCCGTGCCGGTGACTCCCAAACGCGTGATGAGGTAGAGAAAGCCGCCTGCGCCATCCGCCAGCATGCGGATGCGGTCAGGTTTGGTTGTGGGCGCGGCAAGCCGGATCAGGTGGATGTCCTTGCCCGCGAGAGCGGCGGAGAGCGGCCCGGCCTCTTCCGGCGGAAGATCTACCACAAGCAGGCCGTCCACGCCCGCCTCGGAGACCTCTTTCGCGACGCGCTCCAGCCCGTATTTGAAGAGCGGGTTATAGTAGCTGAAGAGCACGATGGGCGTCTGCACCGTTTTGCGTAATCCGGCGGCGAGACGGATGGTCTTGGAGAGTGACATGCCGGACTTCAGCGCCCGGTCCGAAGCCACTTGAATGACCGGACCGTCGCAGGTGGGGTCCGAGAAGGGAACACCCATTTCCAACACGTCTACACCCGAAGCGCAGGCAGTCTGGAGGATTTTCAGGCTGGTGTCGAAATCGGGATCGCCAGCCGTAAGGTAGGCGACGAGCGCTTTGCGCTTGGACGCGGCGAGTGTCTGGAACGTTTTGTCAATGCGGTTCATAAGATAATGAGGGGTTAGGATTTGGAAAGGAGGAGTTGAATTATAAGTTGTGGGCCTTCATATAGGCGGTGATGTGGTCGAGATCCTTGTCGCCCCGGCCGGAAATGCAGACGAGAATGGCCTCGTCCTTCGGCCGCTTGGCGGCCTCTTTGAGGGCGGCGGCTAGCGCATGGGAACTTTCAAGGGCCGGGATGATGCCCTCGTATTTACAGAGCAGCTTGAAGGCTTCGACGGCTTCGCGGTCGGTGACGCCCTCGTAGCGCACGCGACCAATATCGTGCAGCAGGGCGTGTTCCGGGCCGACACCCGGATAGTCCAGTCCGGCTGAAATGGACCAGGCCTCTTGGATCTGACCTTCATCGTTCTGGAGCAGATAGGTCATGGCGCCGTGCAGCGCGCCTGGCGAGCCTCCGCTGATTGAAGCCGCGTGGTGCGGCGTGTCGAGCCCTTCGCCCGCGGCCTCCGCGCCGAGCATCGCGCACGTGTCGTCGAGGAATGGATAGAAGAGGCCCATCGCGTTGCTGCCGCCGCCGACGCAAGCGACCAGCAGATCGGGCAGGCGTCCGACCTGATCCAGCATCTGCTGCCGGGCTTCATCTCCGATGACGCGCTGAAGGTCGCGCACCATGGCGGGATAGGGGTGAGGCCCCGAGACGGTGCCGATGATGTAGAAGGTGTTCTCGACTTCGGCGACCCAGTAGCGCAGCGCCTCGTTCATGGCGTCCTTGAGCGTGCTGGTGCCGGACGTGACGGGAATGACCTCCGCGCCGAGCAGCCGCATGCGCAGCACGTTGGGGGCTTGGCGCCGCACATCCTCCGCGCCCATGAAGACTTTGCACGACATGCCGAAGCGGGCGGCGATCGTGGCGGTGGCCACGCCGTGCTGCCCCGCGCCGGTCTCGGCAATCACGCTGCGTTTGCCCATGCGCCGCGCGAGAAGGCCCTGGCCAACGACGTTGTTGATCTTGTGCGCGCCGGTGTGGGCACAGTCCTCGCGCTTGAGATAAATGCGTGCGCCGCCGATGTGGTTGGAGAGCCGCTCGGCGAAATCGAGGGGCGTAGGACGGCCCGCGTAGTGCGTCAGCATCGAACGGAATTCACCCATGAAAGCGGGATCGTTCTTCGCCTCGTTCCAGGCGGTTTCGAGATCCATGAGGGCGGACATGAGCGTCTCGCCGACGAAGCGACCTCCGTAGAAACCGAAGTGTCCGCGTTGATCGGGGTATTGGCCTTGGAGTGTTTGTGTTTTCATAAGTGTTTCGTGTGCGGGCAGGTGCGAATCATGATTCGCCCTTGCGGGGTTGTCCTGCATAGGAGGTGTAGCGCTCTGCGAGCACCGCCTTGTAGCGGTCACGGGCTTCACGCAGCAGGGCTTCGGTGGTGTCCCAATCGATGCATGCATCCGTGACCGAAAGTCCGGGGCGGAGATCCTTGGGGTCCTTTGTCATGGGCTGTGATCCCCATTCGAGGTGGCTTTCAAGCATGAAGCCGCGGATGGAGCGGTTGCCGTGCTCGATTTGCGAGAGGAGGTCTTTCAAGACCATGCCTTGACGTTCCGGCTGTTTGTCCGAATTGCTGTGGCTGCAATCCACAATGATTTGGACGGGAAGACGGGCGGTTCGCAGGGCCTCCTCGCAAAAGGCGATGCTGGCGGCGTCGTAGTTCGGGCGTTTGCCGCCGCGCAGAACGATGTGGGGATAGGGGTTGCCGGTGGTGCTGAAAACGGCAGGCAGCCCGTCTTCGGTGACACCTAAGAAATGGTGGGGACCCATGGCCGCGCGGATGCCGTTGATGGCCGCTGAGAGCGAGCCGTCGGTGGCGTTCTTGAACCCGACGGGCGTGGAGATGCCGCTGGCAATCTCGCGGTGGGTCTGCGCTTCGGCTGTGCGCGCGCCGATCACTGACCAGGAGATCAGGTCGCCGATGTACTGCGGCATGAGCGTGTCCAGAACCTCGGTGGCTGCGGGCAGGCCGATCTCGGCGACGCGCACGAGGAAGTGGCGCGCCATGCGGATGCCCTCCTCAATGTGGAACGTGTCGTTCATGTAGGGATCGTTGATCAGGCCTTTCCAGCCGAGCACCGAGCGGGGCTTTTCGAAGTAGACGCGCATGATCACGCAGATGGTGTCGGAGAGCTCATCGCTCAGCTTCTTGAGGCGGAGGGCATACTCTTCGGCGGCCTCCAAATTGTGGATGGAGCAAGGGCCGACGATGGCGAGTAACCTGTGGTCCTCGTCATCCAGAATGTGCTCAAGGGTCTCGCGTCCTTTGAGCACGGTGGTCAAGGTGGCGGAGGTGTGCGGCACGGCGCTCTGCAATTCGCGCGGCGAAGCCAGCAGAACAACGGATTTGATGTTGACGTTCTCAAGTCTTGGGTGGCTCATGGCTTTCCTTCCAAAAAACAGGTTGTTTAGGCTTTCGATTGTGAGGCTTTTGGGGCGGCCAACCGTCAGACTTTCCAAAAAGGGGTGTGGTTTGATGATTCGGTTTTTTGCGCGGCCGCAAGCAGGTCAAGGATCGCGCCGTGGTCTTTTATGCCGGGGGCGATTTCGACCCCCGAGCTGACATCCCAAGCCGCAGCGTTGGACAGACGTGCGGCCTCTGCGATATTCCTAGGGTTCAGGCCACCTGCCAAGGCGAAAGGTCGCAGCTCCGCCAGCGGCGCGGCATCGGCCCAATTCCAAACGGCACCGTTGCCGCCGGGAAGTACTCCGGCTCCGCATTCTACCAAAATTCCGGCCGTTGCGGGTATTGGGCGTGCAGCCTCCAGCAGTTTTTGCCCGGTGACCTTCAGGACCTTGATGACACGGAACCCCGCCGCTTGAGCGTCGGCGATCGCGTGGGGCGTCTCGCTGCCGTGCAACTGGACCGTGTCAAGTGCCGCTTCTCGGGCAATGGCGATCAGCTCCTCTGAAGGCATGTCGACGAACACGCCAACGCGCGCCACGTGTGCGGGCAATCCCTCGAACAAGGTGCGGGCGCGCTGCGGAGTCACGTAACGCGGGCTTTTTTTGAAAAAGACCGCACCGAGCGCGCCGACACCGACTTCTGCGCAGAAGCAGGCGGTTTCGCGTGTCGTGATGCCGCAGATTTTGAGGTTGGATAAGAACATGAAAAAGGGGGTTAGGAGTTGGGATTGAGGAGTTGAGATTGGGAAGCCGGGGAGGCAAGTGAGGTCCAGGAGCGGAGGGTGGCGGTGGGGTCGGTCTGGCGCACAAGCGCTTCGCCGATGAGGAGCCGGCGGATGCCGCCGGCCAGGGTCTGCCGGATGTCATCGGCCGTGTGGATGCCGCTCAGTGCGACAACCGCGGTGCCAGGGTGCAGGTGAGCGGCGAGTCTGGCGGCCTGCGTGACATCGGTCTTGAAGTGGGCGAGGTCGCGGTTGTTGATGCCGACGAGCGTCGCGCCGAGCGCATTGGCGCGCGTGGCATCCTGTTCATCGAAGACTTCGGTCAAAACATCCAGGCCCAGTGTCCGTGCCAAGGCGTACAAGGCGTGTAAATTGTCATCATCGAGGATGCGTACGATCAGTAACAGCGCGTCCGCGCCCATGGCTGCGGTTTCGTAAACCTGATAGGGGTCAATGATGAAATCTTTTCGGAGTACGGGGATGGCGACCCCGCCGCGCGCCTGTTGCAGGTCTTGGGCCGAGCCTTTGAAAAAGGCGGGCTCGGTAAGGACCGAAAGCGCGGCTGCGCCGCCTTCCTCATAGGCCTGCGCCGTGGCGACAGGGTCGAGGTCTGGCCGGATATCGCCGAGCGAGGGTGAGGCGCGCTTGATCTCGGCGATGATGCGAACTCCGGGTTTGTCGAGCGCGGTTGAAAACCCGCGCGGCGCCCGGCGCGCGGCAGCCCGTTTTTCAAGCTGGGCTTGCGGCACGCGCGTTTTGGCGCGGCCGATCTCCGCGCGTTTCGCTTCCAGGATTTTTTCGAGAAAGGTCATGGTGGTTGGGAAGGGCCCCGTGCCGGCCGCAGGGTCTATTGCTTTGAAAAGGCGATGAGGCGTTCGAGTTTATCGAACGCGGCACCGGAGTCGATGGCCTCGGCGGCTTTACGGAGGCCTTCGGCCAAGTCGTTGACATGATTCGCTGCGAGCAGGGAAGCTGCGGCGTTGATAAGCACAATGTCGCGCTTCGGGCCGTGCAACCCGCCCTTTAGGATCGCCCGCGTGATCACGGCGTTGTCGGCAGGTGAGCCGCCCTCCAGTTCGTCATTTGAACAGGTGTCTTCAAAGTAGTTCAACGGATCGATATCGTAGGTTTTCACCTTGCCGTCTTTGAGCTCCGAGCAGCGCGTGGTCGTGGTGAGCGTGATTTCGTCCATGCCGTCGTGACCGTGGACCACCAGAACACGGCGCGAGCCGAGCTTTTTCAACACCTCGGCAAACGTCTCCGTCAACTCCGGCGCGAAGACGCCGATGAGCTGGCAGGGCGCGCCGGCAGGATTGGTGAGCGGGCCGAGCAGGTTGAAGAGCGTGCGTACGCCGAGCTGTTTGCGGACGGGGCCGGCAAAGCGCATGGCCTTGTGGAACGAGGGCGCGAAGAGAAAGGTGATGCCGAGCTCGTTGAGCGCCTGTTCCATGATTTCGGGCGCGGCGGCGAGGTTGAGGCCCAACTGTTCGAGGCAGTCCGCGCTGCCGCTTTTGCCTGAACTGGCGCGGTTGCCGTGTTTCGCAACGATCGCGCCGGCTCCCGCCGCCACGAAGGCAACGGTGGTGGAGATGTTGAACGTCATGCCGCCGTCTCCGCCGGTCCCGACGGTGTCGAGCGTGTTGGGGCTGAGGGATTGGACGCGCGTTGCGGCGGCACGCATGGCGCGTGCGCCGGCGGAGATCTCGTCAATGGTCTCGCCTTTGGCGGAAAGGGTGGCGAGAAACGCCCCGATCTGGCCTTCGGTGAGTTCTCCCGCGAGAATGGCCGTGATGGCCTCGAAGGCTTCGTTCTCCGTAAGATCTTGGCGGGCAATGAGTTTACGCAATACTGCAGGAACTAACATGATGTTTCTCCTAGACTTGTGCGAGTTTGAGGAAGTTGCGCAGAATACGTTTGCCGACTGGCGTCATGATGGATTCCGGATGAAACTGGATGCCCGAGAGGACAAATTCCTTGTGGCGGATGCCCATGATTTCGCCGTCTTCGGACGTGGCGGTGACGGTGAGGCATTCGGGGAGCGTGTCGCGGTCGATCACCAGCGAGTGGTAGCGCATGGCTTTGAAAGGCCTGTCGCCGAGGCCTTTGAAGATGCCTTCGCCATCACAGGTGATGTCTGATGTCTTGCCGTGCATGAGTTTTTTGGCGTAGGTAATCGTCGCGCCAAAGGTAAGTCCCATGGCCTGGTGTCCGAGGCAGACTCCCAAGAGCGGGATCTTGCCCGCGAAGGTCCGGATCGTGTCGCAGGAGATGCCCGCGTTCTCGGGGCGCCCCGGGCCGGGGGAGATGACGATGGCTGCGGGATTCATGGCCGCGACTTGTTCGATCGTGATGGCGTCGTTGCGGTGGACGACGACGTCGGGCGTCATTTCGCGCAGGTATTGCACGAGGTTGTAGGTGAAGGAGTCGTAATTATCGATCATTAAAATCATGGCAGTCTCCTTGGTTTAGGCGCGTTTGATCTTGGCCTCTTTTTCCTGGACCAGTTTGAGCAGTTCGATGGAGCGGGCCATGGCGCCCGCCTTGTTGACGGTTTCGCGGTGTTCGTACTCTGGCTCGGAATCGGCGACGATGCCGGCTCCCGCACGGATCGTGAGTCGCCCATGCTCTGCGATTGCGGTCCGGATGCAAATGGCGAAGTCCATGTTGCCGTCGAAAGAGATATAGCCGACTGCGCCCCCGTAAGGCCCGCGCGGCTCATCCTCAAGTTCCGCGATGATTTCCATGGCCCGGATTTTGGGCGCGCCGCTGAGCGTGCCTGCGGGGAAGGAGGATTTCAAGAGGTCGAACGCGTCATAGTGAGGCTCGATATCCGAGGTGATGTTCGACACGAGATGCATGACGTGTGAGTACCGCTCGACGATCATGAGATCCGTGACCTGCACGGTGCCGGGCAGGGAGACGCGGCCGAGTTCGTTGCGCCCGAGGTCGACCAGCATCAAATGTTCCGCGCGCTCTTTCTCGTCCTGAAGCAGGGAGTCGGCGTTCTTGCGGTCCTCCTGCTCGGTCTTGCCGCGCGGGCGGGTGCCTGCGATGGGGCGCAGACAGGCGGTGCGGTTGTCGAGGCGGATCATGGTTTCCGGCGAGGAACCGATCAGCGTACACCCTTGGGACTTCAGGAAAAACAGATAGGGCGATGGGTTGACGTAGCGCTGGGCGCGGTAAAGGCTGACGAGGTCGTCAGGTGCGGGTCCGACGAAACTCTGTGAGACGACGCACTGGATGATGTCTCCCTCGTAGATGTGCTTCTTGACCTTTTCCACCATGCCCTTGAAGTAGTCGGGCCCGTGCACGGGCTCGGGCATCTTGACGGTGCGCTTGTTCAGGTGCATGGCCACGTCGGCAGGCGTTTCGATGATCTCCAGAAGATCCTGCACGCGTGCGACGGCGGCATCATAGAGCTTGTCCGTCTCGTCATCGCCTTTGAACGCGAGCGCGAGCACCGTGAGCGTGTGTGCGGTGTTGTCGAAAATAAGCAGGGAGTCGGGAATGATGAACTCGGCCATCGGACGCTCGGAAGGCAGCGTGTTCGGCACGCGCGGCTCAAAGAAGTGGATCATCTCATAGGCGAAATAACCGACCAGGCCTCCGCAGAAGCGGGGCAAGCCGGGCAGTTCGGCGATGGTGTAAGGCTTCATGATCTCGCGCAGCACCGAGAGCGGGTCCCCGCCGTGAGGGATGCGCTGCTCGTCAATGCCTTGTCGGATCACCACATCGTTGCGGTATACGGTGATGTTGGCCCGGGCGGAGACGCCCATAAAGCTGTAGCGGCCCCACTGCTCGCCGCCCTCGGCGCTTTCGAACAGAAAAACATTCGGATTGTCATGGGCAAAGCGTGACAGGACCGAAACGGGCGTTTCGGTGTCCGCAAGGATTTTCGCCCCCACCGGAACGACGGTCGAGGTCTTTAAGTAATCGCGGAAGCTTTCATGTGACGGAAAGGTGTCGAGTAACATAATAAACTCCAATTTAACTGAAAATGGCTGGCCCGTAAAACAAAACGGAAACCGGGTTTTCTTGAAGCCGCCGGTTTCCGTTCGCTTGATTCATTTTCAAATCGCGCACAACACGGTTAACGGCTTCGCCAAGAGCGAACCCGCCAGCACCAATAAGCTGCTATGTTGTGCGCGTTTTTCATGCTGCTTAAAACCTCACGGCCCTGTGTTCACTGCCTGAGGTCCTCTTTTCAGTGTTTCTTTATATAGAAACGCCGGGCGAAAGTCAACGGCAAAAAGCAGATATTTTAAGGGCCTTTTGCGAAAGGGAAGTACCCGGCGCAAAAGATTTTCGATTTTTTTCAAAAAGGCGGTTGACTATCGGGGGGCGGGTCTGCTAATCTTCACGGCTCTTTCAGGGCATCCCCGGGCAGCCAAGCCGGAGCGGTCCTGAAGGGGCCGGCCGGAAAGAAACTTAAAGATTTTTCCGGACGGGGGTTGACAGGGCGGCGGCGATTTTGCTAAAGTCCCCAACCGCGCCGAGAACGGTGGAGACACCGGAAAGCGGCGC
>JADHEF010001320.1_pt1 | contig 16113 bp, 13 predicted proteins | sample 8952391 | NCBI WGS metagenome assembly JADHEF01 (sample SAMN16124439, study PRJNA663245) | bioreactor sludge metagenome | isolation source: sludge (nitrite) | place: India:Bengaluru | collected 2019-02-28
TTTGGCGCGGCCGGGGCCATCACCACAAATATCCGGGTGGGCTGAAACTGGGTCACCACCGGACTTCCGGCCACACCGTTTGCCCAGGACACCCTTTACGATGTGGAGATTTACGGCAACAATTCAGCCGGTTCCCTGAACTACAAGCGCGCCGGCACCACTTACTCCGTGGCGAGCAATCAGTGGGATCTCTGGATCAACGGAACCCGCACGGCCGGTTTGGGCAAAGCGGCCCTTGTCGATGGCACGAACATCAATTCGTTCATGTTCTACGGCGAAAGCTCCGTCGGCAACGTGGCCACCATCATTCTCGATGATTTCCAGTACGGCGGCGACCTTGCCACCGTTCCCGTGACCTTCACCGGTTTTTCGGCGGAATAATCCGGGGCGATACCCGGGTTTTGGTTTTCCCGATGGCGGGACCCGTGCGGAACGCACGGAGTCCCGCCTTTGTTGTTGGAGGCGCCGGTTGTCCCGTTTCCGGCGCGGAACTGGCCGGTGCCCTCCGCCATTCCCCTTGAATTCCTCCCGTTCTGCCGGTATTGTCGTGGCTGGTCATATGTTCCCGGCCGGGCGGCCACCCACCATCCGCACGGCCCATGTCTTGACCCCACAAGGAATCCCCCCCATGAACTCCAAGCCCGTCCGTTTCCGTTTCCTGATCCTCGCGGCCCTGGCGTGCCTCGTGCTGCCAGCGGCGCCCGCCGCGGCGGGCGATGACGATGGCGACGACGACGCGCCGACCACGGCCGGAGCCCGCGCCGCGGCCGCCGCGCCGCACCGGGGGGCCGTGACCGAGCGGGGGGCGCGGCTGGAGGCGAAGGCGGCCAAGAAGCGCAAGAAGCCCTTCGACAAGCCGGCCGAGGCCCAGGCGTGGTACCTGCGCCAGCGCACGCACGGCGCCCCGCTGGACTACTCGCGCATCGCGGCGGCCAAGGAGCAGGCGGCCCGCATGGCGCCGCGCAACGCGGGCGACATCCTGGCGTGGCGCGAGCTGGGGCCGGGCAACATCGGCGGGCGCACCCGCGCCCTGCTGATCGACCCGGCCAACGCCAACAGCATCTTCGCGGCCGGCGTGGCGGGCGGCGTGTGGAAGACGGGCGACGGCGGGGCCACCTGGCAGAAGCTGGACGACCTGATGGCCAACCTGGCCGTGTGCACGCTGGCCTTCGAGCGCACGAACGCCACGACGGCCAACACGCAGGTGATCTACGCGGGGACGGGCGAGGGCTATTACAACGGCGACGCCGTGCGCGGCGCGGGCATCTTCAAGTCCACCAACGGCGGCGCCAGCTGGAAGCAGCTGCCGGCGACGGCCACGTCCGACTTCCATTACGTGAACAAGATCGTCACCAGCGCCTTCGCCCCGCAGACGGTGTACGCGGCGACGCGCACGGGCGTGTGGCGCTCCACCAACGGCGGCGGGGCGTGGACGCGGGTGCTGAACAACAACGGCAGCGGCGGCGCGGGGGGCACGCTGGCCGACACGCAGTCGAGCGACGGCGGCATGATGGACCTGGCCGGGCGGACGGACCTGACGACGGACGTGCTGCTGGCCACCAGCGGCCAGTTCGTGGACGACGGCATCTACCGGTCGCTGGACGGCGGCAACACCTGGGCCCGCACGCAGTCGGGCCTGGGGCGCACGTCGCTGGCCATCGCCCCCAGCAACCAGGCCACGATGTACGCCTGCGCGGCCGACACCACGTTCAACCGCCTGCAGCAGGTGTACCGCTCGACGGACGGCGGCGCCACCTGGACGGGGCGCATCGCCGGATCGTACTCGCGCACCAACAAGAACTGGCTGCTGCTGACCAACCCCATCATCGCCAACCTGGACACCTGCCTCTATCCCGACCCGGCGGACGAGTACCACCAGGGGTGGTATGACAACGTGATCGCCGTGGCGCCCCACAACGCCGACGTCGTGTACGCGGGCGGCATCGACCTGTTCCGCTCGGATGACGGCGCGGCGAACTGGACGGCGGTCTCGTACTGGTGGGTCTATCCCACCGACCCGGGCTACAACCACGCCGACCAGCACGCCATCGTCTTCCACCCGCAGTGGAACGGGACCTCGAACCAGACGCTGTTCAGCGGCAACGACGGCGGCATCTACAAGTGCACCAACGGCATGGGCGCGCTGGGCACGGGCACGCTGGGCGGCATCTGCTACGAGACGCCCCCCGCGGCCACCACCTCCAGCCTGGTGTGGACCAGCCTCAACAACGGCTACAACGTGACGCAGTTCTACCACGGGCGCGCCTACCCGGCGTCGGCGACGTACCTGGGCGGCACGCAGGACAACGGCACGCCGCGCGGCAGCGACGGCGGCGGCGTGAACGGATGGACCGACATCTCGGGCGGCGACGGCGGCTACGTGTTCGTCAACCCCTCCAACACGAACAAGCTGTTCGTGGAGTACACGGGCAAGAGCATCTACCGCTCCACCGACGGCGGCATGAACTTCGCCAGCGCGACGGGCTCGCTGACCGAGAGCGACGCGAACTTCCCCTTCATCGCGCCCTTCCGCGCCGACCCGCAGAACCCCGAACGCATCTGGTACGGCGGCCTGGCCCCGTGGCGCACGAGCAACGCCTCGTCGGCCGCCACGGCCGCCGGCATCACCTGGACCCAGGCCGGGGCCGCCTTCTCGGGCGGCGACAGCATCACGGCCTGGGCCATCTCGCCCAACAACTCGAACCTCGTCTGGGCCGGGACGGCCAACGGGAAGATCTTCCGCAGCACCGCGGCCACCACGAGCAATTCCGGCACGGCCTGGACGGCCGTCTCCAGCGGCCTGCCCGCGGGCGGGTTCATCAGCTGGATCGAGGTGGACCCCAACGACGCGACGGGCAACACGGTGTACGCCACCCAGTCGGAGTTCGGCCTGAACAAGGTGTTCCGCACCACCACCGGCGGCTCGGGCGGGTGGACGAACATCACGGCGAACCTGCCCGACATCCCGGCCCACTGCATCGTGGTGCGGCCGGGCGCGGCCTCGACGCTGTACCTGGGGACCGACCTGGGCGTGTTCCGCTCGAAGAACACGGGCGCGTCGTGGGCCTCGATGAACAACGGCGGCTTCGCCAACGTGCCCGTGGAGGCGCTGGAATTCCAGAACGCGAGCACGCTGTACGCGTTCACGCACGGCCGCGGCGCGTGGCGGGCGACGCTGGACATCACGGGCGGAAACGAACTGACGTCGGTCTCCACCGACACGCTTTCCAGCAGCGCCAACTGGGTGGAGTACCTGCGCGAGCCGGCCGCGGGCGACGCCAGCTACGGCGGCCTGACGGCGCTGGACCACGACGCGGGCAACACGGCCATCCGGGCGCGCATCTACGCCGACCCCGGCACCGCCGGGCTGCCCCTCTTCCGCGCGGCGGGCTGGCGGGCCACGGACGCCTACAGCCTGTCGGCGATGCCCTACTCGTCCGTGGGCACGGGCAACATCGTGCGCAGCAAGTGGTACGTTTACACGACCGACCCCGACCCGACGACGGTCAACCGCATCCCGGCCGTGCGCATGCAGCTGCACAACCGCTTCGTCGTCAGCACGACGCTCGAGGTGTTCTCGCACCAGAACGACGGCGCCAACAACGCGATCGCCGTCACGGGGGACGAGCTGGGCAGCGAGGTCGCCCCCAGCAGCAACCCGGCCCAGCCGTCGCTTTACCGCGTGGACTTCGACCCCATTGACGTGCCCTACCTGGTGACCAACGGGGCCACCGAGGGCATCGGCCGCGCCTTCCTGGCGCAGGGTGACCTGCCGCAGGACAAGGGCTTCATCGCCGTCACCGAGAGCGTGATCGGCGTGTACCCGTCGGGCCTGCTCACCACCCCCACCCTCCAGACGCTTCAGGCCACGGCCAGCGACGCGGGCTCGCTGAAGGTGAGCGGCGTGACCCCCGCCGGCGGCGTGGGCGGACCGGCGATCCTGCGCTTCACCTACCCGTTCGGCCTGACCGGGCGCATCCAGAATGCCGACTTCGGCACCTATCCCGACTATTCGCAGGGCTCGTTCGGCGTGACGATGGACTCGGCCACCTACAACAACCTGCCCGACGGCAGCGGCAACGCGACGCGCGCGGGCATCGTGCTGCTGGGCTTCTACCCGGGCGACAACCTGGCGCAGCGGCCCCGCGTGGAACCGGGCAAGCAGTACAAGATCCGCTTCCACGTCACCTCGACCAACCAGAGCAACCTGCAGTGCCAGATGCGCCTGCAGGTGAACATCGGCGGCGGCGTTTACGCGCAGAAGCTGGAATTGGGCGGCTCGGTGACGGGCAGCACCCAGAGGCAGACCATCGCGGCGCAGGCCATGCCGGGCGTCGGGACCCAGAACCCCGACAAGTACCCGCTGGAGGACAGGGGCGGGTGGTACACCCTGCTGATGTACACGCCGCTGAGCAAGGCGGTGCGCCCCGACGTGGCCGGCACGCTGGCCGCCCGCATGCCCAACTGGTTCACCTTTGCCGGCCCGGGCGTGAACGACCTGGCCACGGCCTACGGCGGCAGCCCCGGCACCCCCGGGGCCCTCAACCGCCGCGACCTGCGCCTGTTCGCGGCCCTGCTGGACACGCTGAGCTTCGGCAGCAACTCGGGCATCCTGGAAAAGGGCAACTTCACCATTGACCGAATTGACGTGTTTTCGGCCGACGCCGTGGACGACGGATCGCCGGAAACCACCCCCTGACCCGGGGGCCCCTGAACGCCGCGGCCCCCCCCCGTCCGACCCGCCCCGCAGGTCCCGTGCGGCGGAATTTCGGTTGATTCCGCCCCCCGGGACCGGTTCTTTCGTTGTTGCACCAACAGGAGCCGGTCCGGGGTGGCGAGTTTGTCATCCGGGCGGCTCGTGCCTATTTGAGCAAGGGGTTCCCGCCTGATGAAACCATGCGCCTTTCTTCCACGCCTTTCCATCCTCGCCGCCTCCGCCTGCCTGCTGCTGGCCGCGCCGGCGGTCGGGGCCGGGAATTCCGCGGCAGCCGCCACCTCGGCCACCAAGGCCTGCCCGCGGGGCGACCACATGACGACGGAACAGGCGGCGCGCCTGAAGAAGAAGCAGGCCAAGAAGAAGAAGACCCCGTTCGACAAGCCGGGGGAGGCCCAGGCATGGTTCCTGCGCCAGCGCACGGACGGCGAACCGCTGGATTACTCGCGCCTCGCGGCGGCCAAGAAGCAGGTTGCGGCGATGACCCCGCGGGCCCCGGGCGACATCCAGAAGTGGGTGGAACTGGGCCCGGGCAACATCGGCGGGCGCACGCGGGCCCTGCTGGTCGACCCCGCCAACGCGAACAACATCTTCGCGGCCGGCGTGTCGGGCGGCGTGTGGAAGACGAGCAACGGCGGGGCGTCGTGGGAGAAGCTCGACGACCTGATGACGAACCTGGCCGTGTGCACCCTGGCGTTCCCGCACACGAACCCGGCCACGCTCAACACCAAGGTGATTTACGCGGGCACCGGCGAGGGGTACTTCAACGGCGACTCGGTGCGGGGGGCGGGCATCTTCAAGACATCGGACGGGGGATCCACCTGGAAGCAGCTTCCGGCCACGGCGAACCCAAACTTTTATTATGTGAACAAGATCGTGACCAGCCCCAATTCGCCGCAGACGGTTTACGCGGCGACGCGGACGGGCGTGTGGCGCTCGACCAACGGCGGCGACAGCTGGACGCGGGTGCTGGCCGCCAACGGGAGCGGGTTCCCCAACGGGACCATCGAGGACACGCAAACCTTATGACGCGGGAATCATGGACCTGGTGGTGCGCACGGACCGCTCGCCCGACACGCTGCTGGCGAGCAGCGGGCAGGTCACGGCCGACGGCGTGTACCGCTCCGCCGACGGGGGCAATACATGGTTCCGCACGCTGAACGACCCGGACTCGCCCGAATACCCGGACCTGGGGCGCGTGTCGCTGGCCATCGCCCCCAGCGACCAGAACACGATGTATGCCTGCGCGGCCACCAATTATGATTTCGGCCTGCTGCAGATTTTCCGCTCGACCGACGGCGGCGCGACATGGGCGCCGCGCATCGAGGGGGCCTTTGACCCGAAGAACAACAGCTGGCTACTGCTGACCAACCCGATCATCGCCAGCCAGAGCCGGTGCGCGGGCGAGTCGGGCTCGGACCCGCTGTTTAATCAGGGCTGGTATGACAACGTGATCGCCGTGGCGCCGCATGACAAGGACGTGGTGTTCGCGGGCGGCATCGACCTGTTCCGTTCCAAGGACGGCGGTGCAAAATGGGACGTGGTCTCCTACTGGTGGAACTCGCCCGACCCGGGTTACAACCATGCGGACCATCACGCGCTGGTTTTCCACCCGGATTGGGAAGGCGAACCCAACGAGGAAAACCCGACGGCCAACAACACCCTGTTCAACGGCAACGACGGCGGCGTGTGGAAATCCACGAACGCGATGGACCGGGTGAGCACGGACTCGACCGGCGGGCTGTGCTACTATGACGATCCCGGGACCACGTATCCCAACGACGGCACCCCGTCGAAGGTGAAATGGACGAGCCTGAACAAGGGCTACAACGTGACGCAATTCTACCACGGGATGGCCTACCCGGCGCCCTCGACGGCCCTGATGGGCGGCACGCAGGACAACGGCACGCCGCGCGGCAGTTCCTCGGGCAACCCCAACGGCTGGAGCGACATCTCGGGCGGCGACGGCGGGTATGTGTTCATCCACCCGACGAACACGCTCAAGATCTTCGTGGAGTACACCGGCAAGAGCATGCAGCGGTCGGTGAACGGCGGCGCGGAATTCGAGTCGGCGGATCTGAGGCTGACGGAGGACGACAGCCATTTCCCGTTCATCGCGCCCTTCCGCGCGGACCCGCAGAACCCCGACCGCATCTGGTACGGCGGATACGCGCCGTGGCGGTCGAGCAACGCCGGCTCGTCCAGCTACGCGTTCGCAATCCAGTGGACGCAGGCCGGCGTCGAGCTGTCGCCCGGCAACAGCATCTCGGCCTGGGCCATCGCGCCGAAAAACTCCAACCATGTGTTTGCCGGGACGGAAGACGGGAAGATTTTCGGGACGATAGCGGCCACCTTCAGCAACGCGGGCACGCCGTGGACCAACCTTTCCACGGGCCTGCCGAACAACGGCTTCATCAGCTGGATCGAGGTGGACCCGAACGACGCGTCGGGCAACACGATGTACGCGACCCAGTCGCGCTACGGACGCAACAAGGTCTTCCGCACCACGACGGCCGGGGCGGACGGCTGGACGAACATCACCGCGAACCTGCCGGACATCCCGGCGCACTGCATCGTGGTGCAGCCGGGCAGACCATCCACGCTTTTCCTGGGCACCGAGCTCGGCGTGTTCCGCTCGAAGGACACGGGGGCCTCGTGGGTGTCCATGAACATCGGCGGCTTCCCGGCGGTGCCCGTGGAGACGCTCCAGTTCCAGACCACGACCTCCCTCTACGCGTTCACCCACGGCCGCGGCGCCTGGCGCGCGGACGTGGACGCCACCGGCGGTAGCGAGCTCGCGGCGGTCTCCACCGACACGCTGGCCAGCAGCGCCAACTGGACCGAGTACCTTCGCGAGCCGGCCGCGGGCGACCCGGGCTATGGGAACCTGACCTCGCTCGACTTTGACTCGAGCAACACGGCCCTGCGGGCGCACATCGACGCGGACCCGGGCACGGCGGGCCTTCCCCTGTTCCGCGCCGCCGGCTGGCGCACCACGGACGCCTACAGCGCCTCCGTGATGCCGTACGCCTCCGTGGGTTCGACCAACTACGTGCGCAGCAAGTGGTATGTTTACGCCGGCCCCGCCTCCACGGCGACCACCACCATCCCGGCGGTCCGCATGCAGGTCCACAACCGGTTCATCGTCAGCACGACCCTCGAGGTCTTCGCCCACCAGAACGACGGCGCCAACAACGGCAGCGGCGTGACGGGGGACGAGCTGGGCGGCGAAGTGGCGCCGAGCCGCGACCCGGCCAAACCGTCGCTCTACCGCGTGGATTTTGACCCGGTGGATGTGCCGTACCTGGTGAGCAACGGAGTCACCGAGGGCATCGGCCGGGCCTTCCTGGCGCAGGGCGACCTGCCGCAGGACAAGGGATTCATCGCCCTGGCCGAGAGCGTGATCGGCGTGTACCCGGTGGGCCTGGTCACCTCGAACACGCTGCAGACCCTCCAGCCTTCGGCCAATGATGCCGGTTCGCTCAAGGTGACCGGCGTGACGCCTGCCGGCGGCGTGGGCGGCCCCGCCGTCCTGCGTTTCACCTACCCCTTCGGCCTCCCGGGGCGCATCCAGAACGCGGATTTTGGCACCTACCCCGACTTCTCGGAGGGTTCCTTCGGCGTGACCATGGATTCGGCGAACTATGACAACCAGCCCGACGGCTTCGGCAACGCCACGCGGATGGGCATCGCCCTGCTGGGCTTCTACCCGGGCGACGACCTGGCGAAGCGGCCCCGCGTGGAACCGGGCAAGCAGTACAAGGTCCGCTTCCATGTCACCTCCACCAACCAGAGCAACCGGCAGTGCCAGCTGCGGATGCAGGTGAACGTGGGCGGCGGCGTTTACGCGCAGAAACTGGAGATCGGCGGCTCGGTGACGTCGAGCAGCGCGGCGCGGCAGACCATTGCGGCGCAGGCCCTGCCCGGCATCGGCACCCGGAACCCCGACAAGTACGCCCTGGAGGAACAGGGCGGCTGGTACACCCTGCTGCTGTACACGCCCCTGAGCAAGGCGGTGCGACCCGACGCGGCCGGCACGCTGGCCGAACGCATGCCCAACTGGTTCACCTTCGCCGGCCCGGGAGTGGACGACCTGGCCGTGTCCTACGGCGGCCCGGCCACACCCGGCGCCCTCAACCGCCGCGACCTGCGCCTCTACGCCGTGCTGCTCGACACGCTGAGCACCGGCTTCAATTCGGGCCTCCTGGAAAAGGGCAACTTCACCATAGACCGCATTGACGTGCTGTCGGCCGACGCGGTGGAAGACGGGTCGCCGGAAACCCTTCCGTGACCCGACTAACCAATTGACTTGTCGCTTTCAACATCTTCTAATTCGGAGGCGCCATGGAGGCGCCCGGTGACCATGACAAGAACGACCCTTAATGCATCCTGCCGTCGGGAACGCCGCGGCGCCTTTACCCTGATCGAACTGCTGATCGTGGTGGCCATCATCGCCATCCTGGCGGCCATCGCGGTGCCCAACTTCCTTGAGGCCCAGACGCGGGCCAAGGTGTCGCGCGTGAAGGCCGACATCCGCACGGTGGCGCTGGGCATCGAGTGTTACGGCGTGGACAACAACGCCTATCCGCCCCACCTGCTGCCCGGCAACGTGGAGGTGGCCTACCCCGACCGGTTCGTGCCGCTGACGACCCCCATCGCGTACCTCACGTCGCTTCCCCCCCGCGACCCCTTCTACCGCTACACGGCCGCGGATCCGACCGAGTGGATCACCTGGACCAACTTCCAGAACTTCCCCGACACCCACGCTCTGGCCCCGGCGAAGGACACGCACCGCTGGCTGTTGCGCAGCAGGGGTCCGGACACGGTGCTGGAATCGAACGCGGTGCGCAACGCGTACATGACCGGGGGCATCGCGGCCGGCCCGAGCATGATGTACGACCCGACGAACGGGACCGTGACGCCGGGCGATGTTTTCCGGACGGCGAAGGGGATGCCGCAGTAGCCGCTCACAGCTTCCAGTAGATGTTCCTCTTGTTGCAGAAGAGCACCACGGCCCACAGGCACATCGTCCAGATGAGGCCCCACATCATGCCGTCCCAGCCGGCCTTGCTGTGGAAGAACGGCATCAGTCCGAACTTCTCGAAGGTCATGCGGACGATGGGCTGGAGGAAGTAGGCCAGCAGGGCGTTTGCGCCGAACACGTTCAGGGGCCACGCCCACGCCTTGAAGCCGGCAACGTCGATCACGAGGTAGAACGCGAGGAACCACAGCGCGCCCTGGCCGGCGGTGAACAGCGCGTAGGACGAGGAGACATAGTCCTTGTTCATGGGCGCCTGGAAGAGGTGCATCGCGTAGCCGGCCAGGCTGAAGGCGAGGCCGAGGACGAGGCTCTGGGTGATGATCCGGCGCCGGTCGCGCGAGGCCACCGCCTCGCCCAGCAGCGTGCCGACCACGGTGATCAGGCCGTAGGAGATGGACGCCCAGGGGGTGCAGTGGACGTTGAGGGGGGCGAGCTTGTCGCCGCCCAGGTTGGCGACGGTGAAGAACTTCGCGCCCGGTTCGCCCACATGGACCCACCAGGGGATGTGGAGGGAGGCCCAGGCGTGGAACGCGGCGACCGCCGCGACCAGGGCCCAGCGCCCCGCGACGGGCAGCTGCATCGCCAGGGCACCCATCAGGTACGAGATGCCGATGGCCTGCAGGATTCCCCACCACCACGAGAGCTTGAGGATGAGGGAGATGTAGATCACGCCCGCCAGGATCAGGGCGCCGGTGCGCGCGAGGGCGTGGGTCCACCAGCCGGGGCCGCGCCCCTTCTTGCTGAGGGGCAGGCACATGCCTACGATGAACACGAAGAACGGCGCCACCAGGTCGGTGAGGGTGCACCCGTTTCCGACGCCGGTGAACGAGACACCGTCCCCCTTCCAGCGGGTGGCGCCGGCGGCGGGTTCGGGGGCGTTGCGGATGGCAATCACATCCTCGCCGGCGCGAAGCGGGCGCGCGAAGGGAATGGCAACGCCGGGGAAGGTCTGCGTGGTCCCCTTCTCATCCACCAGGGTCACGGTGTAGCGCCCGTCCGCCTCGCGGCCGGCCACGGTGGCATGACGGTAACGGGTGGATTCGGTGGTGGTCGTGCCGTTTTCGTAAAAGGCCCACTCGTGGGGGTCGTTGTCTTCGCTGGCGTGTTTCCAGGTGGACACGGGGGCGCTGCCAAAATGGGGGAAAGTCTGGGGCAGGAGGCGGTAGCCGGCCACCTGGATGACGAAGATCATGGCGAAGATGGTGAATCCGCGAAAGGCATCGATGCTCTCGACGCGGGCCTTGCGGGGAACTCCGGCAGCGGGAGGTGCGGATTGAGACAAGGTTGGGCTTCCTTTCCGGCACGAAGGGATTTCCGAAAGGAAACCGGGTCGGGAGGCATTTCGCAACAGGGATGTGGGACCGGCGGGCTGGGTTACTGAAACGCGTCGGGTTCCACCTCGATGCGTTCCACGTGGTCGGCCGAATCGAGGAAGACGCTGACGATGTCGAATCGCGCCGGGGAGGGCTCGCGGAAGCGGGAGAGGTAGGCGCGCGAGGCGGCGCGGATCCGGCGGCGCTTGTCCGCGTCCACGGCGTCGGCGGGTGCGCGCAGCGCGCGGGGAGAGCGGGCCTTGACCTCGACGAAGGCGATCACGCCGCGGTGCTCGGCGATGATGTCGATCTCGCCCGCACGGCAGCGCCAGTTGCGCTCGAGCACCCGGTAGCCCAGGTCCAGCAGCCGTCCCGCGGCGGCATCTTCGCCGAGGTTGCCGACTGCGCGGTTGAGTTGCCTGCGGCCCGCCATCGCACCCCCTTGCCCGGTCGCGCGGGGGGCGCGCCCGCTGACGGACGCGCCCCCGCGCGGAACTAGTTTTCCTTCAGGTAGCGGCCGATCAGGATGTGCTGGTCGGTGCCCTTGAGGGAACCGTACACGCCGAACCCGTCCATCAGGAGGCGCTTGCCGTCCACGCGTTCCCGCGTGTGCTGCACGCCGTCCTTGATCTCGCTCTTGAAGAAGAGCTGGCCGTCATTGAAGCGGCCCACCTGGCGCTCGAACTTGCCCTTGCCGCGGTCGGTTTCCACGACCACCGTGTCCCCCTCGATGCGGTAGGTGGAGGTTTCGCCGGTCACGAAGGCCTTGGAGATCTGGTCGTAGTAGAAGGTGGTCATCTTCATGGTGCCGCCGCCCTGGGGCTCGAAGACGATGGTGGACTTGCTGGTCTGCTCCAGGCGCCCGTCGATGGTGTACACCCAGAAGTTGCCCGACCACTTGCCGGCATAGCGGCTGAACAGGTCGCGGGGAAGCTTCTCGGTGGCGAGTTGGCGCGAGAGCTTCCTGGCGCCCTCCTTGACCTTTGCGGGGTCCGGGGTGGGCTGGGCCTTGGCGTTGGCCGGCGCGTCGGACGCCTTGCCCTCGCGCACCTCCACCTCAACCGGCTGGTTGGCGCCCGTCACCTTGTCGCGAATCGAGGAGAGAAGCCCCGCATGGCCGGTCGTGGCGGCCCCGGCGATGACCGCCGCCAGCACAAACGATGTTGCTTTACGCATTCAATCCGTCCTGTGTGTCATTTTGAATGGAATACCGTGCGACGGCACGATATTTGGCCGTCCCGTGTACCTTTGACGAAAAATGGGCACCCAATATTCCGTGGACAACAAGATTCGTGAGCCGCTGGCGCGGCTCCAGGCGAACATCGAGCAGGTCATCAAGGGCAAGGAGGCCGTGATCAAGGATGCGCTGATCGGCATCCTGGCGCGGGGACACATCCTGCTGGAGGATGTGCCGGGCGTGGGGAAAACCACCCTGGCGCAGCTGATCGCGCGCTCCATCTCGCTGGATTTCTCGCGCATCCAGTTCACCAGCGACATGCTGCCGTCGGACATCATCGGCGTCACGATTTATGACCAGCGCCGCCAGGAGTTCGACTTCAAGCAGGGCCCGATCTTCTCGAACATCATCCTGGCGGACGAGATCAACCGGACCACCCCCAAGACCCAGAGCGCCCTGCTGGAGGCGATGAACAGCTCCCAGATCACCGTGGACAAGCACACGTACTCCCTGCCCCAGCCGTTCATGGTGATCGCCACCCAGAACCCGATCGAGTTTCACGGCACCTTCCCCCTGCCCAAGAGCCAGATGGACCGCTTCCTGCTGCGCCTGGACCTGGGTTACCCGGACATCGAGGACGAGGTGCGGATCCTGCGCGAGCAGGTGGACGTGGGGAACATCGGTTTCGTGAAACCCGTGTGCTCGGGCGAGGACATGCTGGCCATGCAGCACGACGTGGCCCGGGTGAGGATCGACGACGACCTGCTCCATTACCTGGCCCGGATCGTGAAGGCCACGCGCGAGTCGCAGTTCATCGAGCTGGGCATCAGCACGCGCGGGGCCCTTGCCCTGCGCCGCGCCGCGCAGGCCAGCGCCTATTACGAGAACCGCGACTTCTGCGTGGCCGACGACATCAAGAACATGGTGCTGCCGGTGTTCGCCCACCGCATCCAGACGATGAAGACCTTCGAATCGGCCGGCTTCGGCCACCAGGACGAGGAGGAGGCCCTGCGCCGCATCCTGGCCGAGACCGAAGTGCCGGAGTGACGGGGGTGGAGCGGCGGGAGTTCGTGGAGGACCGGCCGTCGTGGGAGCGGGAATACGGCTCCTATGTTTCGAAACTCGCCTTCATCGGCGACCAGGTGTCGTTCATGGCGGCGCACGCGCCGCTGGAGACCGAACCCCTCCGGGTGCTGGACATCGGCTGCGCCTACGGCATGCACCTGCGGTTCCTGAAGCAGCTGAACCCGCGCCTGGAGCTGCACGGAATCGAGGTGGCCCGCGACGCCGCGGAGGCCGCCGCCGCAATCGCGGGCGGGGGCCGCGTCCACTGGCAGGGCTGCGGTGACCCGTTCCCGCTGGCCGACGGCAGCGTGGATGTGGCGTACACCTTCGACATGATCGAGCACGTGGGCGACAACGCCTCGCTGGACCGGATGGCCCGGGAGATCGGGCGCGTGCTGGCCCCCCGGGGGGTCGCCTTCGTGGAGACGCCGAACTACAACCGGCGGATGCAGTGGCTCCACCGCATCACGGGCCAGGGCCACATGCTCAGGTGGGACCACCGGAACCTCTTCGGGGAAGGGCGCCTTGCGGACCTGCTGTCGCCGCATCTGCGCGTGGAGGCGGTGGTGCACCGGGGACTGTGGGATCCCGGCCCGCGGATTCCCCTCGTCCGGGGGATCTTCAGCCCGCGGCTTTACCTGTCGGCCCACATCTGCGCCGTCTGCCGGGTCCGGGGATGACGGTTTCCCCCGCCGCGACGCCTCGCGGTTCCGCTTGATCTTCCGCATGCGGGGCGGCGTGAGTACGGCATGAGAAACCCCGTCCTTTTCCTGTGCGCACTGATCACCGCCGCGCTTTCGTGCGTCGCGCCCGCCGCCCCCGCCAAGGCATCCACCTCGGCCACGCTTTCCTGGCGCGCGGTCTGGCTTACCCGCAACGAGCTGCTTGCGGGACGCGACAACCTGACCACCCGCATCCAGCGCCTGAAGGAAGCGGGGTTCACGGACGTGCTGGTACTGACCCAGATGCGGGGCTACACCGCCCTGGCCGCCAGCAAGGTTCTGCCGCAATGGCCCGAACTGGCCTCCAAGGACCCGCACCTGCTGGACTGGCTCGTCCCGGCGATCCACGCGCAGGGCATGCGCGCCCACGCATGGACCGAGTACGGTTTTTACGCCTACTGGACACCCGACATCGCGCGCAACCCGGGCCGCGGGCCGCTTCTGGACAAGCACCCGGAACTGACCGCCCTCACCGGCAACGGCACGCCCTACCTGCGCCAGAAGGAACTCGGCTACTTTTTCGGCCTCTGCCCCTCGAACCCGCAGAGTCACGACCTGCTCCGCGCCCTCTACCTGGAGATGCTGGAGCAGCACCCGTTCGACGGGATCAACCTGGACCGCATCCGCTTCACGGACGGGACCTTCTGCCACTGTGACTACTGCAGGAAGCAGTTTCGCGCCGACACGGGAATCACCCTGAAGGCGGAGTTCACAACCGGTTCCAGGGAGGCCGGCGCGTGGGACGAGTGGCGCCGGGCGCAGACGCGCCGATTTGTGCGGGGGCTGTCGCGCGAGGTTCGCAAAAAGCACCCGGGGAAGATGCTGACCTCCGCCGTGGTGCCGCCGGAGATGATCCCGGAAAAGGGCCAGGACTGGCCCACCTGGATCGAGCAGAACCTGGTGGATGGCGTGATGCCGATGCTCTACGGCCGGAAGATCCTTCCCGGGGTGGAATGGACCCGGAAGCGCCTCGGCGGCGACGACAGCAGGGTCTGGTACGGCGTGGACGCGGGCCAGGGCGGCGAGGTGCTTCGCCGGCAGGCCGCGGACCTGCGGGCTGCGGGCGCCCGCGGCATCACGGTCTGGGAGGCGGGCAGCCTGGAGAAGGCGGTGCCGGGCGACGCCGCGGGCCTTTTTGATTTCGGGGACACCCATTGACGGCGGGCCGCCCCGGGTTCCCGCCGCCGGAGGTGGTCGCGGTGAAACGGCACGACCCGGCGCGCATCACGCCGGGTGACCGGGCGCGGGTGCGGCTGGCGCCGGGGCTGCTGGAGTGGCTTTGCGCGACGCCGGAGGGGGCGGAGCGGCCGCCGGCGCGGGGAACCCACCCGATGAGCGGGCTGCCGCGGGGGCTGGCCGTCGAGGCCGCCATCCTTGCCGCGGGCGGCCGTGAGAACGGGGTGGACGTGCTCCGGGCCTGCGAGGCCCAATTCGAATCCACGGCGCGGCGGGATGAGGCCCTGACCGCCGATGCCGAGATCGCGGAAACCGGGCGCCGCCGCGTGGAGGTGCGGACCGAGGTGACGGGGGAGGACGGTCGCCCGGTCCTGCTGGCCAGGCTGGTGCTGGTGCGCGTGCTGGCCACGGGCAGGGCCGCGGAACTGGGCCCTCTTGCCGCGCGGGAGACACCGGCCAGGGGGTCGGCGGCCGGCGTCGCGGGACGGACTCCGCCCGCCGGGATCGATGCCGAGGTGCCCGACGAACTGGGGATCGGGCAGACGGACATGGTGCGTTCGGCTTTCGGGCTCGACGTGCCGTCGGATGCCGCGCTGGCCCAACTGCGCCCGATCCTTGTCGCGCGAATATGCGAGATGATCCGTTCCGACTTCCAGGGCCTGCTGGGTGTGCTCTACCGCATGGATGTCAGCGAGGAGCGCGCCACCGAAGTTTTCGGCCGGAAGGAGCCGGGGCTGATTGCCGAAGGGCTGGCCGACCTCGTGATCGAGCGGCACCTGGAGAAGACACGGACCCGTCAGATGCGAAAGGGCGAACCGGGACGGTCGTAGGCTTTGCCCTTCCGGGGGAGACTAGAGCATTTTTGATTTAATCCTTTACATTCCTCCGTGCAGTCGGGCTATTTG
>JADHEF010001322.1_pt1 | contig 16066 bp, 10 predicted proteins | sample 8952391 | NCBI WGS metagenome assembly JADHEF01 (sample SAMN16124439, study PRJNA663245) | bioreactor sludge metagenome | isolation source: sludge (nitrite) | place: India:Bengaluru | collected 2019-02-28
GCGGAGGCGGCGGGAACCCGCATCTGCTGACCGCACCGTTTCCGCCCCGGCGGCCCGCACGACCCTTTTGCTTTGACAACATCCCGGCCGGACGCCACTCCCGTCTGGAACCATTCTACTGGAAGGCACACACACTACCATGGTGAAAATGTACTACGAGAAGGATGCCCCGCTGGCACCCTTCAAGAACAAGACCGTGGCCATCGTCGGCTACGGAAGCCAGGGCCACGCGCAGGGACAGAACATGCGCGACAGCGGCATCAAGGTGATCGTCGCCGAGCTGCCGGGAACCGCCAACTACGAGCTGGCCAAGAGCCACGGCTTCACGCCCATGAGCGCGGCAGAGGCCACGGCCAAAGCCGACATCATCCAGATTCTTCTTCCCGACGAACTGCAGCCGATCGTCTACAAGAACGAAATCGCCCCCAACCTTAAGGCCGGCAAGGCCCTCGTCTGGTCCCACGGATTCAACATCCATTTCGGCACCATCACGCCCCCCAAGGACGTGGACGTTTACATGGTCGCCCCCAAGGGGCCCGGCCACCTGGTGCGGCGCGTTTACGTGGAGGGCGGCGGCGTGCCGGCCCTCATCGCCATCTACCAGGATGCCACCGGCAAGGCGAGGCAGCTGGCGCTGGCCCATGCCAACGCCGTCGGCGCGGCCCGCGCGGGCGTCCTCGAGACGACTTTCCGCGAGGAGACCGAGACCGACCTGTTCGGCGAGCAGGTGGTTCTCTGCGGCGGCCTCACCGAGCTGATCACGTCGGGTTTCGACACGCTCGTCGACGCCGGTTACGCCCCCGAGATCGCCTACTTCGAGTGCCTGCACGAGGTGAAGCTGATCGTGGACCTGATCTACGAGAAGGGCATCGGCAACATGCGCTACTCGATCAGCGACACGGCCGAGTACGGCGACCTGAGCCGCGGACCCCGGATCATCACCGACGAGACCCGCGCGGAGATGAAGAAGATCCTCAAGGAGATCCAGACCGGCCAGTTCGCCCGCGAGTGGATCCTGGAGAACATGGCGGGCCGCCCCAGTTTCAAGGCCCTGCGCAAGAAGGCCGAGGCGCACCGCATCGAGGAAGTCGGCCGCACCCTGCGCGGCATGATGAGCTGGCTCAAGCAGCCGGGCGCCAAGCCCGCCGCGAAACCCTCGGCGCCCAAGGCCGCGGCAAAGAAAAAGAAGAAGTAAGTCCCTGTCCGGGCGCTTCCCGTCCCCGGGCGGAGCCTGGAAATGAACGAATGCAGGGGCGGCGGAATCCAGTTGCGGGTTCCGCCGCCCCTTTTTCTTTGTCAGCGTCGGTTTCCCCCCCATCGTCCCATGTGATCATGATCCCCGGGGTGTTCAGACTGGTGGGAACGGACTGGGTCGGTGTGGGCTCCATGAACGGGGCTTCGCCGGCCCCGCCACCCCTCGTGGACCAGGGCATGGTCCTGCAATTCGTCGGGGTTTTCGCGTTCCTTTTCCTCGTCGCCGTGGCCGTCTTTTGTCTGCGGGAACTGCCTCTTATGCGGGATCCCGCCCCCACGCGGTTTGTCTGGAACGCGCTTCGGCGGCGCGGCGGCATGGCGACCTTCCTGGTCCTGCAATTGGCCCACCTTGTCGTGGTTCTGGCCGTGGCCTTCCACCTGATGAGGGGGGGCGGCTGGATTCTCGCGGGGGAGGGGGGGAGCCGCGTTGTGTTGTCCGGTTATCCGCAGACGCTGGCTCTCCTGGGTCCGGGGGCCGGTTGGATCAGTCTGCTGTCCCTGTTGACGCTTGCCTCCCTGTTCCTGGCGACCTGGAAACAGTTTCGCCACGGTTTGTTCAGCGGGATGCGCCTCACCGGTGCCCGCCCGGCCGACATGCTTCGCCCGCTCATCTGGATCTGCTTCGCCCTGGACACCGTGTCCGCTTTGCCCCGCTGGGCCGCCGCCCATTTCCTCCTCGCGGATCCGGGCGCGACCCTTTCCTGGATTCCCGTTCTTCCCGCCGCCCTGGCCTGCCGGCTGGCTGTCGGGTTTGCCGGGATATCGCTCCTGGCGCGTGCGGTTACCATCCGCCGCCGCTGGCAGTCGGTGGCCGAACCCGTGGTCGGCCTGATCCTGCTTCAGGTGACCGGTGCGATCATCCTGGACCTGGCGGCGGAGGCCACGTTCAGCCACCAGGTGCAGTTATCGGGCGGCCTCCTGGGCTCAAGCTGGTATCAGTACGGTCCCCGCGTGGCTTTCGACCCGCTGCCGCTGGAATTGCTCCTGGCCTGCTGCGTCATGGGCACGCTGTTCCTTTTCGCCGGCATCGCGTGGTACTCGGCCGCCATCAGGCAAGCGGCGGAATATCCGGCCGAGCGCACGGGAACGGGACGCTGAAGGCGATCAGGGAGTGTTCGGAACCGCGGGAACGCTGAACAGGCGCCTGCATTCGCCGATCTCGTCCATCACGCGCAGATGCTGGGTGCATTTCTCCACGCAGTCACCGCACTGGATGCAGGCTTCGGCCTTGGGGCCCGGGAGTGCGGCGTAGGAAGCGGCCGCGGCCTCGCGGAACCCCCAAAAGCGGTCCTCGAACAGGACGCCCATCAGTTTGGGAATGTCGATCCCCTCGCGGCAGGGGGCGCAATACCCGCAGGACGTGCAGAACTCGCCCTGGCGCGCGCTGATGTCGTCGAGGAAAGTTGTGATCTCGCCCATCTGGTTCGGGGTGAAGGGGCCGCGGTTCACCGAGGCGACCGAATCGTCCACATCCGCCGAATTCGTGATGCCCATGATGGCGGTGTCCACGTGGGGATTCGACAGGATGAAGCGCAGGGCGAGGTCCGGCACGGAAACCGCCCCGACGCGCTCCGCCAACTGGACAAGAACCGCGCTGGCCTCCCTCAGTTTGCCGCCGCCGATCGGGTTCATCACCACCGTGCCGATTCCCGCCTCGTGGTAGGCCTGCAGCACTTCCGCATAGCGCGTGTTGAGCAGGTTGTAGGTGAACAGAACAATGTCGCACCAGCCGATCCGGGGCAGGTACGACAGCAGATTCTCGGGCGTGTCGTGGCTGGTGAACCCGAGGTGGCGCACGAGGCCCTCGTCCCTGGCCCGCAGGATTGCATCGAGCATTGCACCCGGGGCCGTGGCGGCGTCGTAGGTCTCGCGGGACATGATGTTCCACACCTGGTAGAAGTCCAGCGCGTCCACATCGAGGCGTCGCATGGATTCCTCCAGCCGGCGCCGCACGCAGTCCGCGCTGGCGTCGTCAGAGTCGTCGTATTTCGTGATCCAGGGCGACCACTTGGTGGACAGGATCACTTTCTCGCGGTAGCCGTCCTTCAGGGCGAGGGCCAGTTTCTGTTCCGAGTCTCCGTAGCCGCGGCTCGTGTCAATGTAGCGCATTCCCGCGTCGATGGCCCGGCGGATCAGCGCCACCGCCGCGTCCATGTCCGCCGGCAGGCGCATGGCGCCGATGCTGACCGGGGCCACCGCCAGTCCCGCGCGTTTTCCGAAGGGTCGGGTTTTCATACTGGATGGTGAGGAGAAATGGTTGCCGCGGACGGACGCAAGCGGCGTTTTGGGGGCGGCTGCGGTTTTCCCGAAGTCAGCGCGGCGTCGTGGTGCCGCTGAAGATGAAATGCGTCAGCAGTCCCGCCAGCGGCGGCACATAGAACGTGCAGGCCAGGCGCACCAGGTACACCCGCCACCCCAGCAGGGTGACTTCCATAGGCATCAGCGTCAGGCCCCACATTTCACCGGCCACCAGGAATGCCACGACGGGTCCCAGACCGGCGCCCGCGTGCAGCAGACCCCCGGCGATTCCCGCCTGGACGATCGGGCCGCCCGGCGCGATTCCTCCCACCAGCGTGGCGATGAGGATGCCGCGGATGCCTGAGGCCGGCCCGACCCACTGCGCGAAGACATCCTTGGGGATAAGGGCCTCGACCAGTCCCGTGGTCATGGCCGCGAAAAACAGCAGGGGCAGCACCTTCAGCATGAAGGTCATGCCGTTTTGCACGCCGCGAAGGTGCGCGCCGTCACCACGCCACCAGCCGGTCGCAAACAACGCGAGCGTAAGTGCGGCCATGGCCGCGGTCGGCACAAGCATGCCGGAAAACCTCCTCGGAGAGTTGGCGGTCGGGGGGATCAACGGGCGGTGTGGTTCTGGCTGCGGATCACGTCGCCGTCGGAGATGGTTCCGTTGGTGGGATCGTAAAACACGTCGCGGTTCAGGTCGAGCCGGTCGCCGTCCGGCCCCGAAGACGCAAGGACCCACGTTCCGTACGCGGCCTTTTTCTGGGCGATGACAGCGGGCGGGTTTGGCTGTGTCACGGCCGTGAACCAATCGAAGTTCGTGTAGAAGAAGCGGTTGAAGTACGGTTTCCACGCGTCGCGCGTCGGCACGGATTTCAGGAAAATATCCTCGGGCAATGCTGTGATGTACGCGATGGGGGTGGTCACCGCCTCAGTGAGGAATTTGTGCGCGGGGGAGCCGATCCCGTTCACCTGCGGGTTCTGGATGGAACCGTCGGCAAGCAGCACCCCGTTGAGCGGATAGTAGTTGTTGTCCACGGCATAGGACTCGATGGCGGTTGCCAGGGACCGCATGTCGGCGCGGTCGCGGCTGACCTTGGCCCTTGCCTGCGCCTCGAGGAAGTTGGGCACGGCGATCGCGGAGAGAATCGCGATGATTGCCACGACGATAAGAAGCTCGATGAGGGTGAAAGCCCGGCGGGACAGGGCGGGCCGGGGTGGATCGGGTTCCCGTTTCAGGTTCGCTTTTTTCATGGATTTCCGCCGCTCCCTTCCATTTGTGAAATAATTCACAATATCTGCCCCGTACGATTTCAAGCTTTTTTTCTCGAAACCAGCCGGGCCGCCGGATTCCCGCGCCAGGAAACAATCAGAGCCTCGATATTCGATTCCGCAGTCCCCCCGATCCGATCCAAATTCCTTGCCGTGGTACTCCCGTATGGTGCAGATAAGCGCCCAGGTCCAAGCATCCTGCCGAGCGGTTGTGGCGGGGACGCAAATCGCGGATGTGGGATCCCTCCGGGATTCCCTCCGACAATCAAGCGGTCCTGGAGGAAAAGTGGCAGACCCCGAAGCGAATCCGTCCGGCCTGGATGTGCCCGTGGATTTGCCGGCGGACGCAACACTCTCCTACAGGCCGCAAGACATCCGGGACTTGGAATCCCGCGCCGGGGTGGGGCTCCCCGGATACCTGAGGGCGGACGACGGATTCCTCCGCCTCCTGTTTGGCCGGGAGGCCAAGGACCGGCACCTGCCCCGTTTCCGGGTTGCCAAGGAAGGTCCGGACTCGCCCGGCGCGGAATACATCTACCAGCGCCTCATCGCCGTCGGCGGGCACGGCGAGGTTTGGGAGGCAACCCAGGCCTCCCTGGATCGTCGCGTGGCGGTGAAGCGGCTCCGTGCCCCGGCCGGCCCCGAAGGCGATTCCCCCAGTGCGGCGGTCCGGCGGCTCTTCGAGCAGGAGGCCGTGACTGCCGCAAACCTCGAGCACCCCAACATCGTGCCGGTGCATGATCTCGGCCTCGATGCCGACGGCAACCCACTCCTGGTGATGAAACAGGTGCGCGGCCGTCCCTGGAGCGAGGCCATCCTGGCCGACCAGGCGGTGGGTGTCACCGAATTCCTGATGCGACACCTGCCCATCCTGATCCAGGTGGGGCAGGCGGTGGCATTTGCCCATTCCCGCGGCGTGATCCATCGGGATCTCAAGCCTTCGCAGGTCATGATCGGGGAGTTTGGCGAGGTGGTCCTCATGGACTGGGGGCTGGCCCTGTATGTGGGCCGGGAGCCCTCGGAGGCCAGCACCGCCATACCCGACTGGTGCCACGGCTCGCTGGCAAGCGCCTCCAATCCCGCCGGCACGCCGGCGTTCATGGCTCCCGAACAGACCGCCCGTTCACTCGCGGGGGTGGGCCCATGGACCGATGTTTACCTGCTTGGCGGCATCCTCTATTTCCTCCTCACCGGGGTTCCGCCGCATGACGACCCGGATCCGCTCATGGCTTTTCACGATGCCCGGAACGGCACTGTCGTTCCGCCGCAGGAACGCCGGCCCGATCGCGAAATGCCGCAGCAACTGGCGAGCCTCGCCCTGCGCGCGATGGAGGCCGATCCGTCCCGCCGCATTGCCGGGGCAAGGGAATTTGTCGCCGCAATCCGGGATTTCCTCTCAGGGGCGGATGCGCGGCGCGAATCCGAATCCATTGCCGGGGAATGCGCGTCAACCCTGGAGAACCCGCCTTCGGATTATGCCGGGTTCCTCCACATCCTCGAGGCGCTGGACCGTTCCCGGGTCCTGTGGCCCGAAAACCCCCGCGTGCCCGGTTTGCGCAACCTGGTTGCCGGCGGATTCGCCCGTCTCGCCCTTGACAGCGGGGACCTCGTGCTGGCCCGCCTCCATGCCGACCAGCATTCCGACCCCGATTCGCGAACCGCGCTGCTGCGCGACATCGAGGCTGCCGCGGCGCGGCTGAAGCACCAGAAGGCCCTCCTGCGGGTCTCGTTGACCGGCGTGTTCCTGCTCATCCTGGCTTTGCTCGCCGGGGCCGGTGTCCATGTGCGCGACCAGGCCTCGGCCCGCCGCAAGGCCGACGCGGCCAGGGTCGTCGCCGAGGCCGAGCGGCGCAGGGCCGAGGCGGCCCGCGAGCACGCCCAGCAGGCGCAGGAGGAGGCCGTCCGCCAGCGCGGAATTGCCGAGCGTGAGCAGTATTTCGCCGGCATCGGGTACGCGGACGCCAACGACCAGGCCGACCGCCCGGCCAAGGTTCTGGAAGCGCTCCTGACGCGCGTGCCCGCAAACCTGCGACAGTGGGAGTGGGGACGCCTGCTTGCCCGAGTCTATCCCGACGACATGATCCTGACCAAGGCCGCCGAGGGAAGGGGTCTCGTCACGGCCGATTTCTCCCCGGACGGGACCCGGATCGTGACTGGCAATCGCGGTGCGGGCGCGAACCTTTGGGATGCGGCGAAAGGCACCAGGCTGGCCTCATGGACCTTTTCATCCCTCGGGATCTGGTCGCTGCGCTTCAGTCCGGATGGCTCCAGGATCTTGGTCACCCAGCGCGATGGCACAGCCCTGATCATCGGGGCCACGGACGGCAAACCCCGGGTCCGCCTCACGGGGGCCGGCGGCACGGGATCCTTCATGCGGGGCGGGGAATTCTCGCCCGACGGGCGCCTGGTGGCCACCGCGGGAAGCGACGGCGTCGTGCGGATATCCGATGCCGCGTCCGGAAACCAGCTGGTCACCGCAAAACCGCCTGCCTCACCCTATGACCTGGCTTTCAGTCCCGACTCCGCCCGGCTGGCGGTTTCCACCGTCGGCGCCGGGCAGGCCGTGGTCCTCGAAACGACCTCCGGACGCCAGATCCTCACGCTTGCCGGCCATGGCAGGCAGACCTACGGCATCGCCTTCAGCCCCGACGGACAAAGCATCGCCACGGCCTGCATGGACAAACACGTCCGCATTTTCGATGCCGCGACCGGGAACCTGAGGATCATGCCGGACGGCGGCGAGTCGGGATTCACGGACATCGCCTATAACCCCGACGGGAAGATCCTGGCGGCAACCACGGAACGGGGCGCAATCTTCGCATGGAATCCCGTCACCGGAAAACAGGTCGCCAAGCTTCCGGGTTCCATGGAGCAGGTCGGGATTCGCTTTCACCCCCGCCGCAACATCCTCCTCACGACCAGCTATTCCGAAACCCGCCTGTGGGATCTGGACCGCCTGTCGTCCACCCACACCGGACGCATTGCACCGTCCCAGTTTCACGACCTGCCGCTCCGCACCACCCTGCGCGTGGCCAGTTTCATCTATGACCGCAGGTTCGACTGGATCCACCACGACCTCCCATGGCTCTCCGATGGCGGGTTGACCTTCTTTCGGGGGACCCATGGCGGATACCGGGTCGAATCCTACTACACGGCCCACAGTCCCGCCGGGCAGACCCGCGTGGACCTTGGGTACACGGCATTCGATGCGACCGTGGTGGACACTGTTTCCAGCCGGTCGGTGGCGCGGCTCCGCGACAAGAAGTGCTTCAACGCGGCCTTCAACCGCGCGGGAAGCATCCTGGCGCTGGCAACCCAGGTCGGCGAACTCGATCTGTGGGATTCGGCCACCTGGAAACTCCGTCACCGGATTTCCCTCGCCGAGACGACATCCACCATCTGGGGACTGTGTTTCAGCCCGGATGACCGCCTGCTGGCCGCCACCGACGTGGACGGCCGCGTGTGGTTGCTGAATCCCGAGACGGGACTAGTCGCGGCCTCGCGCCAGGTTCATGAGCGGAGCCGGGCAGCCACGTGCCTTGCATTTTCGCCCGATGGGAAAACCCTTGCCAGCGGTTCCGTGGACAAGACGGTCCGGATCCTGGAACTGCCCACCCTGCGCGAGATCGGCCGCCTCAGCGGTCACCTTCAGGCCGTCGCGTCCGTCGCATGGAGTCCCGACGGCCGCCGCCTCGTCACGGTTGGTGGAGAGGGAAACGTCAAGCTTTGGGAACCCGCGACCGGGCTCGAGATCATGAACGTGCTTTCGGCGGAGCGCCCGGAGCGGCTGGTGGGGGCAACCTTCTCCGCGGATGGGCTGGCCGTCGTCGTCGCCAACTCCAAAAGGGAACTGATCGAGCTGTCCGCATTCCCCTGGAACGAGGCCGCCTATCCCGGTTCGGGTTCAACCCCCTTCCTCCTCCGCCTCGAGTGCCTCAAACGGGGCGAACGGTCGGGGCGCAAAGTTCCGGTGGAGGAGGTTTCCTGGCGGCAGACCGCCGGGTTTACCCGGGCGCTCGAACCGGCGAATCCGTGATGCGCGGCGAACCCGGTTTCCGGCCGGCGGGCACGGCGGGACGCCGAACCGGGGCCGATGGGAACCTTCGTCGCCGGCTGATGACTGATCGCGCGTCAGCCTAGTGCGGGGGGGTCGTTTCCGGCGGATGGAGGTTCCGCGTGCGCGCAGATGCTGTCCCGGCCCGCCGCCTTGGCCCGGAGCAGGTTTTCGTCTGCCTCGGCGCACAGATCCGTCCACGATTGGTGCGACGGACGGATCGGGGCGATCCCGATGCTGAACGTCAGGGGGACTTGGCGGTCGCCCGCCAACCTGCAGGGAAACTGGAACAGCCTGCGCCGGATGTTTTCCATCGCCATGACCGCCCCGGGCAGATCCGTTTCCGGAAGCAGCACCCCGAACTCGTCTCCCCCGATGCGGGCGATCAGGTCGCTGCCCCGAAGGCTGGAGGTGAGGGCGTCGGCCGCGTGGCGCAGCAGGGCGTCGCCCGCCGCATGGCCCAGACGGTCATTCACGTCTTTCAGGCGGTCCAGGTCCGCCACCGCGAGGCACAGTTTCTGGCCGTGTCGCATCGCGACCCCGAAAACACGCGCCGCAAGGTCCTCCCACGAGGCGCGGTTGGCCAGTCCCGTGAGGGGGTCGGTCGTCGCCTGCACCAGGAGACGGTCCTCGAACTCCAGTTCCGACTGGTCTTTGATGAAAAAGCCCATCACCGTGCTGCCGATCAGGATGCGGTCTCCATCGGTCAGGAACGTGCCCTTGAGCCGCTGGCTGTTCACGAAAAGACCGTTGTGGCTGTCGCAGTCCTCGATCGTGCAGCGGGGAAATTCGGACGGACGGCCGAAATTGTGCCAGGTGATTTGGGCATGGCGCCGCGACGCCTTCTCATCGGTCACGCGGATGTCGCAGTCCGGGCCGCGGCCAATGGTCGCGGTTTTGCCCTTGATGACATGCCTGCTGATTCGGGAACCCGGATCCACCGGGAGAATCACGGGAATGCGCGCACCCCGGTATGCCCGTCCCAAGACCACCCACATGTCGCCTTCCATGTCCGCCGTGTGGGTGCTCAGCGAATCCTTCTGGATGGTGATCCCCGGATGGGTGATGTTGTCGTTTTCCGTGGATGACTCGTTTTCCCCCGGCTGAACCGAAACGTCTGCTGGTTCCGGGGGCAAGCCATCAGGCCTTTCTGGCATTCTGAGCTTACCTCTCCAACCATTTGTGCTGCGGAAACGCGGACCTTTTGTTGCGGTCGGGTCATAAAACCGGCGGCAACCCGGATATTGCGAGTGTTTTCGGATTGCCGCCGGAATTGCCTTCAGGAACGCGGCGGGCCGGACTCCCGGGGTTCCAGGAACTCGTTGAAGCGTCCGCGCCCAACATAATGGGTGTGAAGCAGTTCATGGCTCTTGTGGCCGAGCGGTTCGCCGAGGAACTCCGCGTACAGTTGCTGCACGAACGGGTTCTCGTGGCTCTTGCGCCTTGGTTTGCCCGCGTCCTCCGCGTAAATGGCCCTCATGCGGGCCTCCCGGATGGCGCGGTTGGTCGGCCGCGGCTGCCCGCCGCCGCTGATGCAGCCGCCCGGGCATCCCATCACCTCGATGAAGTGGTAGGGCGAGGTCCCGTCGGCGATCTGGCGCATGAGCTTCTTCGCCCCGGACAGGCCGCTCGTCACGGCAACCCGGATGGTCACGCCCTCCAGGTGGGCGAATGCCGGAAGCGCCCCCTCGATGGTGACGGCCGCCTCTTTCACCTTGGAAAGACCGCGGACCGGCGTGACATCGAGGTGTTCGAACGGGATTTCGCGGCCCGTGACCAGCTCGTACACCGTGCGCAGAGCGGCCTCCATCACGCCGCCCGTGGCCCCGAAAATATCCGCGGCACCCGTCGAGAAGCCCAGGGGCGAGTCGAAATCCGCGTTCTCCAGCTCGCGGAACTCCACCCCGGCGTCCTTGATCATCCGCGCCAGTTCCCGGGTCGTGAGCACCGCGTCCACCGTGGGCATTCCGTCCAGGTACATTTCCGGCCGCGTGATCTCGAACTTCTTCGCCGTGCAGGGCATGATGGAGACGACGAAAACATCCTCCCCCTTCACGCCCACCTTGTCCGCGTAATAGGTCTTGGCCAGCGCGCCCAGCATCATGTGGGGGCTCTTGCAGGTCGAAAGGTGGGGGAGAAGCTGCGGGAATTCGTGCTCCATGAACTTGATCCAGCCCGGCGAGCAGGACGTGATCATCGGCAGGGCCACCTGCCCGCCGCCGATCGCCGCCGCGGCCCGCTTGAGGAATTCGCTCCCCTCCTCCATGATCGTGAGGTCCGCGGTGAAGTTCGTGTCGAACACGTCGTCGAACCCCATCTCCCGCAGCGCCGCCGCCATCTTGCCGGTGACGATGGTGCCGGCGGGGAAGCCGAACTCCTCGCCCAGGGCCACACGCACCGCCGGGGCCGTCTGCACCACGACCCGCTTGGACGGGTCGTGGAGCGCCTGCCACACCCGGCCCGTGTCGTCCTGCGCTCCCAGGGCGCCCACGGGGCACACCAGCGAGCACTGGCCGCAGTTGGCGCAGTTGACCGAGTTGAGCGGCAGGTCGTCCGCCGGGCCGACCACGGACTTGAACCCGCGTTTCTGAACGTTCAGCACGCCGACACCCTGCACCTCGTTGCAGACCGTCACGCAGCGCCGGCAAAGGATGCATTTCGAGCTGTCGCGCACCAGCGACGGGCTGGACTCGTCCACCTTGACCTTGGAGCGCGCGCCCTCGAACCGGAAGTCGCTGATCTGGATCAGCTCGCCCAGCCTCTGGAACTCGCAGTTCTGGTTGCGGTAGCAGCTCAGGCAGTCGCGCGGGTGGTGCATCAGCTCGTAGAGCACCTTGCGCGCCCTGCGCACTTTCTCCGTGTTCGTCTTGACCGCCATGCCCTCGCGCACCTTGACCATGCACGAGGCCTGAAGCGACCGGGCGCCCTCCACCTCCACCACGCACACGCGGCACGCGCCCGCCTGGTGCACCCCCTCGAGGTAGCACAGGTGGGGGATCAGGATGTTGTGCTGCTTGGCGGCCTCGAGGACCGACATGCCCTCTTCCGCCGCGACCTGCTTGCCGTTGATTGTCATGTTCACCATGGTTCGTGTCCTCTCCGGTCCTATCGGGCGTCGCATCGCAGGCAGCGCATGGCCTCGGCGATGGCGTTGAGTTTGTGGAATCCTACGGCGACTTCCTCGAATCCTTGGGCCCGGTTCTCGGGGTCCAGGAACCGCATGGGGAAGCGCTCGTGCTCGGCGATGTCCTTGTCCACGCTGGGCTTGGGAATCTCGATCTCCTCGCCCGTGTTCAGGATGCCCTTTCCGCCCAGGTACCTGTCGATAGCCCGCGCGGCGCGCTTGCCGTCGGCGATGGCGCGGATCACCACGTCGGGGCCCCGCACCACGTCGCCACCGGCGAACACGCCCTCAATGCTCGTCATCTGCGTGTCCGGGTCGGCAACCAGGGTGCCCCACTTGGTGGTCTTGACCTCCTTCTTGTCGATGAAGGGCAGGTCGCTGTGCTGGCTGACCGCCGGGATCACCATGTCGGCCTCGATCACGAATTCGCCCCCGGCGACCGCCCGCGGCTTCCTGCGGCCGGAACCGTCGAAACCGCGCAGTTCCATCTGCACGCACTTCACGCCCGTCACATGGCCGTTGCCCGTGAATTCCACCGGCGAAACCAGCGGCCGGATCTCGATGCCTTCCTCTTCCGCTTCCTTGATCTCGCGCGGGTCGGCGGGCATGTCCTCGATCAGGCGCCGGTAGAGCACGGTCACTTTCCGCGCTCCGAGCCTCAGGGCCGTCCGCGCCGCGTCGAAGGCCGTGCTGCCGCCCCCGATCACGGCAACATTCCTGCCGACCGTCACCGGCTTGCCCAGGTTCACGTCCTTGAGGAACGAGATGCCGTGGTACACGCCCTCCTTGTCCTCGCCCGGCAGGTTCACCAGGTTCGGGAACTGCGTCCCGGTGGCCACGTAGACCGCGTTGTGGCGGCGCCGCAGCTCCTGGTAAGTCACGTCGCGACCCACCTCGCACGAGGTCTCGATCTTGACACCCACCTGTTCGATCATCCGGATTTCCTTCGCCAGCACCTCCTTGGGAAGCCGGTACTCGGGAATGCCCGACGCGAGCAGCCCGCCCGCGACGGGAAGGCTCTCGTACACGGTCACGCCGTAGCCGAGCCGGGCCAGGTAGTAGCCCGCCGTCAGGCCGCTCGGACCCGCGCCGATGATGCCCACGCTTTCCGCCTTCTTGGGGAACACAAGGTCCATGTGCGGCTCGTCGTTGTGGAAAACGAAGTCCGACGCATAGCGCTTCAGGTCGCAGATCGCAACCGGGTCGTCCACCGTCGCGCGGCGGCACTTGCCCTCGCACGGGTGCGTGCAGACCCGGCCGCAGATGGCGGGGAACGGGTTGTCCTTGCGGACCAGGAAATACGCGTCGCGCGGGCGCCCGGCCGCGATCAGCGACACGTAGCCCGGAACGTTCACCCCGGCGGGGCACGCGTTCTGGCACGGCGACAGGAACAGGTCGCTGCACACCCCGGCCCGGCAGTAGTGGTGGTTGATGTGCTCCTCGTACTCCTCGCGGAAGTTGCGGATCGTGCTCAGCACCGGGTTGCCCGCCGTCTGGCCAAGGCCGCATGTGCTGGTCTCCTTCACCGTGGCCGCAAGTTCCATCAGCAGGTCCACGTCGCCCGGTTGGCCCTTGCCCGCCTTGATGCGCTCCAGGATCTCCAGCATGCGCTTCGTGCCGATGCGGCATGGCACGCACTTGCCGCAGCTTTCGTCCTGGACGAAGTCGAGGAAGAACCTAGCCACGTCCACCATGCACGTGTCCTCGTCCATCACGATCAGGCCGCCCGACCCCATGATGGTGCCCAGGTGGATCAGCGAGTCGTAGTCGATCGGGGTGTTGAGGTGCTCGGTGGTCAGGCAGCCGCCCGACGGGCCGCCGGTCTGCGCGGCCTTGAACGCCTTGCCTTTCTGCATGCCCCCCGCGATGTCGAAGATGATTTCGCCGAGCGTCATCCCCATCGGCACCTCGATGATGCCCGTGTTCTCCACGTCACCGGCCAGCGCGAACACCTTCGTGCCCTTGCTCTTCTCGGTCCCGATGGAGGAGAACCACGCGCTGCCGCGCTGCAGGATCACCGGCACGTTGGCCAGCGTTTCCACGTTGTTGATGATCGTGGGTTTCTCGAAGATGCCGCTCTCGAAGGGGAAGGGCGGCTTCTGCCGCGGCTCGCCGCGGCGGCCCTCCACGCTCGCCATGAGGGCGGTTTCCTCCCCGCACACGAACGCGCCCGCGCCGATCCGGATCTCCACGTCGAACGAGAATCCGCTTCCCAGGATGTCGGCGCCGAGCAGGCCCAGTTCCCGGGCCTGCCTCAGGCCCGCCGCAAGCCGCTCCACCGCGAGCGGGTATTCCGCCCGGACATAGACGAAGCCCTTGCTGGCCCCGATCGCGTAACCGCCGATCAGCATGCCCTCGATGATCGCGTGCGGATCCCCCTCCAGGAGCGAGCGGTCCATGAACGCCCCCGGGTCCCCCTCGTCCGCGTTGCACACGATGTACTTCTGGCCCTCGGGCGCGTTGGCCCCCGCCTCCCATTTCACCCCGACCGGGAAGCCGCCGCCGCCCCGTCCCCGCAGGCCGCTCTTCTTCATCTCCTCGATCACGCCCCGCGGCGTCATCTCGCCCAGGGCGCGGGCCGCCGCCTTGTAGCCGTCGGTCGCGATGTACGCCTCGATCGAGTCGTGCGGCGTGGTCCCGCACCGCGCGGTCACCACCCGCATCTGGCGCTTGAAATACTCGATGTCCGCGATGCGCGGGATGCGTTTTTGCTGGTCGCGGTCGTAGTAGCACAGCTGCTCCACCACCTGCCCCCGGACGAGGTGCTGGGTCACGATGCGCCCCATGTCCTCCGGGCGCAGTTTCACGTAAAGGATGCCGTCGGGCTGGACGATCAGGGCCGGGCCCAGGTGGCACGAGCCGATGCAGCCGGTCCCGTGGATCACGGTCTGTTCCGTCAGGCCCGCCTCCGCGACGGCGGCCTCGAGGGCCTTTCGCGCCGATTGGCAGCCCGACGACACACACCCCGCCCCCGCGCAGACGAACAGCTTGAACTTCGTGCGCGCCTGTTCAGCATTCCACGCGCTGGCAATGCGGTCGAGGTCGGCGGTGGTCTGGATGCGTTGCATGGAATCCGTCATGGTCGTGGTCTCCCTCTCAGTCACACATCGCCAGGATGCGGTTGATCTTGTCCGGGTTCACCTGGCGCATCACCGTGTCGTTGACCGTGATGGCCGGCGCCAGCCCGCAGGCGCCGATGCAGCGCATCAGTTCCAGGCTGAACTTCCTGTCCGGGGTAGTTTCCCCCGCCTCGATGCCCAGGGTCTGGGTCAGGCGCTTCATGATTTCCGCCCCCCCGCGCACATAACATGCCGTTCCCAGGCACACGCGGATGGTGTACTCGCCCCGGGGCTGGGTGGTGAAGAACGAGTAGAAACTCGAAACCCCGTAAACCTCGCTCAGCGGGATGTCGAGGCGCTCGGCGATCAGCTGCTGGATATCGAGCGGCAGGTGGCCGTAAATCCCCTGCACGAGGTGCAGGATCCGGATCAGGTTGCCCTCCTGCCCCTTGAACTCCTCGATGACGCGCTCAATCCGCCGCCGTTTCTCCTCGTCGGTTTCCCGGCTGCATTCGCACTTGCGCACCTGCACGTCCATGACTCCTCCTTCGCGCCGGGCCTTGGGGCGCGGCGCTCCCGGGTGGGATGAATGGGTGGGAGAGGCTTGCGCGGCAGCAAGTGCGGCAAGGGATCATGGAAGACGATTCGGCCGGAAGGGGAGTCTGGCTTGTTCCCCGTCGCAGGGCCGTCTCGCAAACGCCCCCGAAAACTGTGAAACATTTCACAGACCTAGAGGCCTGTTTTCAGATTGTGACGCGAAATGTCAAAGAAAAACCGGAGACCCCGGAAAACCCATTTGACCCGGAACCACGACATCCCCTTTCACCCGTGTTCCGTTCTTCGCCAGGGATAGCCAACATTTGGTTCTCGGACCGAAGTGAAACCCCATTCTTGATGACCGTCCTTTGGATTATGGGTGGAGTGCGGATTTTCCTGCATTTGGCTGTTGACAGTCCAATTCAGAGACTCTTTCCTGTCCGGCGCCTGCGAGTTGGAACCTGTAGTGTCGGTACCATGCGCGGCCCCAGTTTTCCCGCTTCATTGCAGTTGCCGAGTCCAAGC
>JADHEF010001328.1_pt1 | contig 15988 bp, 20 predicted proteins | sample 8952391 | NCBI WGS metagenome assembly JADHEF01 (sample SAMN16124439, study PRJNA663245) | bioreactor sludge metagenome | isolation source: sludge (nitrite) | place: India:Bengaluru | collected 2019-02-28
GGAGCGAGTCCGACCGCGGTGAAAGAACTCGCCGCCAAATTCTCCGTGACCCTGCCCGACGATCTGGTGGCCTTCTGGCTTAACAGCGACGGCGCCGTCCTGTGGTTTGGCTACAAGGAACTGCAGTTCTTCCCCATCGACGAGATCCTGCGCAATGACGTGTACAGCGTGAACAAGTTCATGCCGACGGCGATCCCGATTTGCACGGATGGCTGCGGCAACCTCTGCGTCGCGCGGATCGACGCGGGACAGGTCACCGGCTATTTCGTGGCGGGTTGCGGAAATCTCGGCTGGGACGACGCGGTCGAATTGGCGACGACCTTCGGGCAATTCATCGACGACCCAAAGTCGCCGGAGCAGCGCCTGTATCACGAATGAAGCATTCATCCATCAGCAAGCAAGAGAGCACGACATGACGAACGCGCGCGCATTTCCGCAAACGTTCAGCAAGATGTTGTTGGCAACTTCCTTCGCGTTTGCGAGCTTTGCGGTCTGCGCACAAGAGGCTGTCAACGAGAGCACGATTCTCGGGGCGTGGGCGAGGGATGCGTCGGTGTGCGCGATTCCGGAGCTCAAATTCGAGCCAAAGAAGGTCACGCAATCAACCGATGCAGACGGCACGCCCACGCGTTTCGTCTACAAGAACGTCGAGTACAAGCGCTAGGAGCCGCGACGATGATGAAATGGAGCGAGTTCGAAAAGGCGCATGACTTCGAGAATCTCATCTTCGACCTGACGCAACGGTCGATCGTGTTGGCCATGGCGGCGGATCTTCCGCATAAGCACTTCGCGGCCTTTGCGTTCAGTTGTTCGTCCTACTGCGGCGACATCTCATTGAGCTTCGGCGTCGATCCGGGCTATGAAGACAAGAGGCGTCGGCATCGGATGTACCCGCCCGATTGGGAGTACGAGGTGATGGAGGGCGAGGTCGAAGCGATCGGCGCTCTTTGGGCCGCGTCGTACGCACCGGTCCAAGACGCGTACAGCGCCTTGACCGAGGCTGAAGACGATTGCGACGCCTTCTGCGAAGGCTTCATGCAGTCCTTGCGTCGCGTCATGGTGCGCCTGGAACGCGCGGGCGCGCTGAAGCCGCTTGGCGATCAGCCGATCTGGACGCTGGTCACCGAGATCGACGCCGACACGCGCGCGGAAGAGAAGCTGCTGGAGAAGGAGAGGGCGCGCCAGGCCGCGGCCTAAGCGCCAAGCAGCACACGGCTGTCGTACGTCCTGTTCTTGAGCAGGCGCTTGATGAGCAGCCGGTCGGCGTAGTCACGCGGGTCGAGCGCACTCGCGCTGATCGCGCAGGCGATCATCGGGATCGGATAGTCGTAATAGTCCGGGTTCTCGATGATGTCGCCGATGAGGCCGGGCGCGCAGAGCAGGAAGTTCGAGAGCCGCGGAATGTAGATCGTGTTCAGCTTCTCGGCGATCCATTCGCAAGCGCGGTCGATCGCCGCATCGGTGGTGGGAAGCGGGACGGTGCCGCCGATGTCCTGGGCAAAGACCTTGAATTTCTCCATCAGCGAGTTCATGACGTATTGCCACTCGGGTGGAAGATTCGATCGGTAGGGCGGTGGATTGCGCGCGTAGCACGCGGTGAAGACGCTGTTCGTGCCCGCAACCGTCAGCATGTAGCCGCCCGCTTTTTGCAGATACGCGAGTGCGAGAAACCCGGCGCGCGAGCGGTCGGATTCGACGCTCAGGCTCACCTTGTTCTTCGTGACCTTCAACGCGACGTGGGCAGTCAAACGCTCGCGCAAGTGGGTTTGCAGCGCGGCTTCGAAGGCGGACCGGTGTTCTTTGCTCATTTGACGGCTTCTGTTGTCTTGGCATGGTACCAATGGGGCAGTCGCACCTGAGCGGGCCGGCCGTTGCCCAACAGGCATTGGTAGTCTCTTCTTGTGATTGCTGACCGGTTCGCTGACGTGCAAACGCAACGGTGTCTATTGTTCGGCAGCATGAATGTCTTCATCCGCGCCCACATGAAGACACTGGAAATGGCGGGTGTGATGATGTGCATCGCCAGATTCACGCTGATGAGCTGGCTGGGTCCGCAGAGCCCTTTCATGTTGGTGTGGGCATTCAATACCGCGCGCGCTGTTGCTGACCTGGTGCGCGGTATTGCGCAAGGACGCGACTTACGCCGTGCTGGCTACCTTCTGGATCTTGATCGGTGTCGTCGGAACTGCCAGAGCCGGTGCATGGGCACATTGACGCCTGGGGTGCGTGAGACGTGTTCGGAGTTCGAGAGGTCATCTGCCGCCATGTCCGATTCAATCAAGATCCACGCCTGCCCTCTTGCGCTGATGCTCTGCCTGTCGAGCGCCAACGCTGAAGGGGCTGCACCACAGATACCCGCGCAGTTTCGCGGTACCTGGGCCGCTTCGCCCGACGACTGCCACGGCGGCAATCTGATCGACGTTCGGGCCGATGCCATCGCGGGTGAGGGCGGTGAGTCCGGATGGGTTTTGAAGAATATCCTCAAAAGCGATCCAGCGACCTTGATTGCGATCTACGATTTCGGCGGTCCGACTTTTTCGAACGTTGTAACGACCATCATTGATGCGAAGGGAACGCAATGCGCTACGCACTATTTCTCTCATTGGCTTTCTGGCTGTTTCTGCCGGCGCGCGCCGCTGATGCACCGCCCGAAACCACGATGCACGCGTTCTACGCCTGGGTGCTCGACCATCCGTCGCTCGGGGTGCCGAATGCGGAAGACCGGGCTCAACTCGCGCCGCTGTTGTCGATGCAACTCGTCAAGCTTCTGGAGCAAGCCGCCGAGACCGATGCGCGATGCCTGCAGACTGTGCTCGACGGCGATAAGCCCAATGTGTACGAGGGCGATTTGTTCGTTGGCATTTATGAGGGCGCGACCGATGCCGCGTTTCACCACGTGATCAAAAAAGGCAGTGTGGCCACTGTTGACATCGACCTCATCTATATCGATCCACGCTTTCCAAAGGCCGACGCCAACCGTGCCAGTGTGTGGAGAAACACCCTCGAGTTGCGCAAGGTCGGCGAGCGCTGGGTGGTACAGAACGTCAAGTTCGGATCGAAGACATCGCTGCTGTCCGTCCTGCGCGACCACATCGCCGAGGGCGCGCGTTCGTGTGTGATCACAGGGTCCGCAGCGGCGTATTGACGCGGGCGGATCGATCGAGTCTCGCGGACGCCCGGCTGGCCTCCTCAAAGCCCGAGGCGATTCAGTCATCCGCCAACCGGAACCCGTGCAGCCCCAGGGCGATTCGCGCGTTCAATGAGATCGCCCCGTGTCATCGATTCATTCATCGGCGTTCAATGCGCGCTATTTCTCATGGGAGTGCCTTTTTCCATGCCTTCATCCGCACAAACTGAACTGATCGATCGCGCCGCGGCCGCGCTCGGCCAGGTGACTGGTGCAGAGGTTCGCCCGTTCTCCACGATGGACTTCGGGCGCGAGCAGAACTCCAAAGGGCGTTCAGTCTTGGTTCCTGCGGACGCGGCCGAACAACTCCTCGATTCCGTTCGCAAGCAACTGCCGCCTGGAACCCTCGCCTTCGTTGGCCTTGAGGAGGGGCCCGCAGGGCCGCACGCGGAATTGGTGGTGGCTGAAGGGAGCAGTCAGTTCGACATTCTTCGGATCGCCGCGACCGACGCGATCAACTATGGGTTCGCAACCGAAGACCTCATTCGCGAGCTTCAGTCCTGGGACGCCGAGTACGGGATCGATATTTGGCAGGCCGCGACCGACACGATCCAGTTGCGTTTGCGCACCCTCCCGACCGATCTGCCCGCATTCGCCGAGCGTGTGTACAAATTTTGTCCTGACATCGTCGATCAAGGCGTTGACGATGTTCGCTTGTTGGAACTCGCGATTGCCGAGAGTCATGGCCTTTTCCTTTGGTGGGATTGAATGGCGCTCGCCTGAGCGCCGCGCATCGCCGCGCCCGACCCCAACCACTGAACGCCAAGCGCTTTGGTGTCATGCCAGGGCGCGCGGTGCGGCGCAATTGCGCCGCGGGGCGCGACGGCGGTTTTATGATCGACGCCGTTCGCCCATCACCCTGCGGAGCCTGCGATGCAAGACCGGACCTGGAGCATTCTCGAAAACACACTTGAGAGCGACATTTACGAAACCGCATGCTCGCAAGGCGATGCGCCTTCGGCTGAGCAATTGCACGCGCTGGCCCAAGAGCTGGGCTGCCGGTTTCCAGAAGAGTTCATCCTGCATTCGAGCGGGCGCTTCGGCGGCTTGTACGTGGCGGTCAAAGAAGACCTCTGGCCGCGCGCGAAGGAAGGGGACGTGGCGGCGTTCTGGGAATTTCTTTTCGGACTGTGCACATTCAGTGTCGCGCCGCAGATCCCGGACTTCATGAATCTGCGCTTGACGACCGCGGCATTCAAAGCCGAGACCGGCCTCGATCTCGTGCCCTTCATGCGCGTTCTCGGCGACCCGAGCCGGTATTGTTTCGACGCCGAAGGCAACATCGTGCTTTGGAGCAGCGGCAGCAACGAGTTCGCGCCGGTCGAGACCGGCTTCTTCGATTTGCTGGAAGAGGAATTGCGCGCGTTGCGCGAGCGCAAGGATCGCAAGCTGGCGCAGCGCCAGCAGGCCTGAAAGCGCCGCATGAAGCCGGAAGTCGCACAATTCCCCGAAGAAATCGCCGCGCTGGTGGCCTTCGTCGAAGGCCGCATCGACGCCGATGCAATGGCAGCCCTGGTGCACGGCGAGCGCATGAAGGCGCTGTTGAAGGCGTTGCAAAATCCAAATTACCCGGCCACCCCCCGGCGCGCGATCATCCGGTGCCGCCGGTGGGCGAATTCGGTTTCGTGAGCAATATCTTTCGCCTGGCCCGCGATGTTCAGCGCGTCATGGTCTGAATGCGGCGTTTGAAGCGCCCGGTGATTGGGTAGGCCCTGATCAAGTGCCGCGGACGCGGCCTGCGCTATCGTGCGTTTCCTACGCTTTGCCCGGAGTTCAATATGAGCGGCCTGAAGTTCGTTGTGATGCTGTTTGCCGGGGCGCTTTGCGGCTTTTTGCTGGCCGGAATTGCGCTGATCGACCATGTCGATTCTTGGCTCTATTGGCAAAGCGGCACCATGGTCAGTCATGATCCGGTCCTTGCGCGCATCGCCAAGATCAATTCGTTCGATCCGATTCAAATCGAAGTCACCTATCAAACAGGCAAGGGCGCGGTCGTCGTTCCCGATAAGGCGGTTCAGGGCGATGTGTTGCAGCGGTTGGTCAAAGGTGAGGGCGTTCCGGTGTCGTTCGATACGAAAGATCCCCATCGGGTTCGATACGATGGTGACACGTTGCCCAATCCCTGGGGTTGGTTGTTGGTTGGTGTGTCGTGCTTTCTTGTCGGACGGTATGCAAAGCGCCTGATGTTGCGCGAGGCGTCGCAACGAGCATAGGCCATGCCATCCAGGTGTCCGGATCGCTGGCCTCAGGGATGTGCCGCGCGGTCATGCAAGGGTGATCGGCCCGGGGGCGATTCAAGCTCGATCATCGACCATTCGGGCGCATCTTTGCGTCGGGTCGTGGGCGGCGCACGACATCGACCAGGTCAACCCTCGCATCAACACCGTCGCGGCGACTGCGCGCGGGGCCGGGCCGCCGGTGGTGTTGGTCCAGCAGGAAGCGGCGCGAAGGCAATGCTGAGTCCGGGCGATTGGCCGCGTCCCGTATTCAAGGGGCGTGCCTTGCACTGGTGGCAACGCCGGCAACTGCACGGCGCTGTGACAGAATTCCTCAAAGAATCACGCCTCTAGTCCAAGCGCGTCATGTCCGCCCGGCGCAACCCCCGGGCGGCGCGGCGACCGTCGCGCGTCATCGGTATGCTGGTCGCATGAACCTGCCCGTGCGCCTACTGCCGTTTCTCTTCATGTCCACGCTCACCATGACTGCGGTCGCAGCCGATGCCGTACCCAATGCGGCGACAGCCGAGCCCAGTGTCGAATCCTTGGCGATGCAGGCCTATGCCGATGGCATGCAAGTGGGCTTCGCCGAGTATTGCGGCGTTTCCCAAGCCGATCTGAACGCCTATATGGGCAAGCGCATCCAGGCTGCCGGCCGGATCGCGATCGACAAGGTGCCCGGCTATACCCCCGAGCGCTACAAGCAGGACTTCCGCGAAGGCCGCGAAGCGGCCGAAGTCTTCCGGATGACCATGCCCGACGACACGCCTGCGTACGCCAACACCTGCGCCAAGATCCGCGCCGAAGTGCAGGCCGAACTTGCTTCCTGATTCCCGACCAGGTTTCGTCATGCTCAATAAGTTGCGCTCGCTCATGGGGAGCCGATCGGCGGCGCCGGCCGCGCCGGCCGCCGACGACGAAGCGGTGACGCTCGTCAATGTTTACGCCACGTGCGCCGAATTGCCGGTGCCGACCTTCGCGCACCAATTGCACAGCCGGCGCGACTTGTCCGACCCCGAATTGCGCGGGCATCTGGGCGGTTTCGTCGGCTATGTGGTCAGTCGGGGCGACGGGCAGATGTCGTACGCCAAATACCATGTGATGCGGCATTTGCAGCGCGTGCAACAGCATTGGAGCCTGGAGGTGTTCGAGCGCGATCTGCCCGCGGTCTCGGCATGGGCCGAGCAAGGCAACGCTTTGCTGTTGCTCACAGATGGACATGTGCGCGATGTGAACGGCCGCATCCTGGTCTCGGCCGAAGACGGCGGCACCGACGCGCAAGCCTATGTGCCCTACCCGCCGCAGGCGCGCGAACGCAAGGCGCGCATCGACGCGCGCCTTGCCGAATGGGGCGTGCCGGTGCCCTCGCATCTGCCGCCCGTCATCGCCGAGCCCGAGGTGCGCTGGCGTACGCCGGCCGAAGTCGCGGGCCGCGCACTGGCCTTGTACATCGTCGCATTGCGCGGCGAATCGTTCGCGGCCCAGCAAGCGTTGACCACCACGCAATTGCGCGACCGACGGCCCGAAGCGTTCTCGTTCCTGAGTCCGAAGGAGCAAGCCTTCCTTGCCGACACCGCGCCCGACGATCATGCGGTCACGCAATTCACCTGGCGCTATGAGGCGCTCAATGTCCTGCTCTGGGCGCTCGGTCTGCTCGACGACCTGCCGATGCCGAACGCGATCTGCGATGTCGCCTTGATGGCGCGCACCATCGATCGTTGCGCCGAACTCGGCGCCGCCGCGCGCCTGCGCGCCCCCGGCGAATTGCTCGACACGCTCGACCTGCATTACCGCTTGCATTGGCGATCGCGCCAATGCGAACTCGACGGGCAGCCGATGCCCGCCGATCTGGACCCGGGCGTCATTCTGGAACGTCATTTCGCACTGAACTGGCTGGTGCATTTCGAAGACGCCGATTGGGACGAGGTCGATACGCCTACTTGAAGTGGGGCGTTGCACATAAACAGGTGATAGACCCAAAGTGCTACGCGCACTTAGTCTTTGCGCCATCGCGCATCGCCTGAGGAGCACCCCATGTTTCCCTGGTTCTGGATCTGGTCGCCGCAATGGCATCTGCCCTGGAGTGGCGATGTGGCGCAAAAGATCGCGCCGCAGACCAGTTGGTTCTTCGATGCGATCGCGCCGAACGCGGGCGATGGCCGCATCGAACAGGCGGTGTTCGAGACCGCGTCGTACGGCAAGCAGCTCGGCAAGATCACCGAAGCCTTGCTCGCCTTGCCCGACGCCCAGGCGCCCAAGACCGCCGAAGCGCGCGCCGCCGTGGCCGCCTTGCGCCACTTGCAGGCCGAGATCGAAGCCGCCAAGACGGCGCGCTACGCCGATCAGGCCGACGCCTTGATCGCCGCCTTGCAGACCTTGCGCAGCAAGCGCCCCGACGACTATGCGCGCGTCGCCCGCACGGTCAAGCAGGGCTGAGCATGGTCATCCTGCCCACGCTGGCCGAGGCCATCGAACGTTACCTCGCCGAGTTGCGCGACGAATTGCGCGCGCCGGTCGGGCGCACCGATGTGCCCGACATCGCCGCCTTGGTCGATTGGCTCGAACAATTGCGCGGCGCCTGCGCCGACGCCGAACTCGAACGCGTGCTGCATTGTCATGCCCGGATCCGGCGCGCCATCGACGACGGCGCCTTCGACACCCAGGTGCCCACCCATGGCTACCTCGCGTTCGAGCGTGTCTACCACCGCTGGCTCAAGCAGTTCTACGCAACACATACTCACGCCTGAAGCTTGGGCGTTCGGCGCGCGCTTGGTTACGATGCAGGGACCTTCGCATCGCGGCCGACCGCGCGTTCCTCCATGCCTAACTACACGTTTCCCGTTCCCGCCGCGCGCGACTGGCCCGGCGCCCGATGGCCCGGCACGATGTGCACCGAACCGGGCCGGCCATGGAATTGAGCGATCTGCGCGAGGGCATCAACGAAAGCCATGGCCTGTGCTGTTATGGCCATGAAGACGACCCGCGCATTTGGTCGTTGTGGCGCGAGTCCGATGACACCCAGCTCACGCCGTGGATCGACCTCGGGCCGCAAGGCCTGATCTGGGTGCTTTGGAACGATGGCGACGAATACATGCTGGTGCTCGAACAGCGTGACGACGCGGCCACGCCCCCGGTGTTGCGCCAGGCGCTCATGCATCTGCCCTCGGGCCGGCAGACCGACTTCGTGTTCGCGGGGGATCGCGATTTCGAGACCCAGAGGGGCGTCGAATGCGTGGACGGGCTGGGCAATCAGACCTTGCTGGTGCTGACCTTTCCCCACGATTTCGAAGCGCGCACCGATGTGTACGGCGCGGCCTTGTACGACAAGCAATTGCGCGAACTCGTCGGCCCGTGCATCGCGTGGGCCGCGCCGTGCTACGTACACCCCAATCAGATCAGGCTGGCGCTGCGCCGCGCCGACGACTCGGTGGACCACGGCGTGCTCGACCATGTCGAAGCGCGCTTCATCATTCCCGCCGAGTACCAGGACGTGACCCAGCATGGCGAGCGGTGGTGCTGCCTGCGCCGCGACGGCCAGACCGACTGGTGCGACGCCCAGGGCCGCCTGCTCGCGCGCTACGACTACGCCTTGCATGGCGGGTATCGCGACGACCGGTTGTATGCCGAGCGCAAGGGCCTGTGGGGATGGGCCGATACCGAAGGCCGGCTTCTCGTCGAGCCCTACGCGCCCGATTCCGCCGTGCTCGACGCCGAGGTCCGGACGTTCACGCGGCTGAGTCTCGAAGCCGCTGCGGCGCCGGCGCTATGCCTGGCCGATGACAGCCTCGCCGCGCTGATCGAGGCCGTCGGCGACGAAGGCCTGAGCCTCAAGTACGAAGGCGTGCCGCGCGCCGAAGGCGGCGACGGCATGCTCGACGCGGGCCTGGCCGAATTGCCGGGCGCGGTGCCCGCCGTCTTGCTCGAAGACCGGTGGAGCACGCTGAAACTGCTGGTGCTCAAGGCGCCCTGGCGCAAACAGCCGGCCGGTACCGTGCTCGCATTGCAGGGCAGAAGCCGGGCGCGCACCGTGGCCCGGGGCGGCGCCGAGGACATCTTCTTGCAAGTGGTGTTCGCGCAAACGATCGAGATGGATTGAGGAGCGCCCCATGCCCGCACGCAAATCCGCTTTCGTCACCGGTCTGGCCTGGAGCTTCATCGTGCCGGGCGTGCTGTTGTACGGCGTTGCGCTGATCCAATTGATCGGCGCCTTCGTCGCCGCGCCCGCCACCGACGAGCTGCTGCGCGGCAACGACGCGTTGGCGCTGCCGCCCGCGCTGGTGTTCATGCTCAGCCATGCGGTCGTGATCACCAGCGCGGTCCTGGTGTTCGCGGCCGTGACCATCGCGGCCGGGGTCGGCCTGCTCAAGCGCACGCACTGGGGCTGGCTCGCCACGATCGCGCTGCTCGGGCTCAGCATCGCGCTCAACTTCGCGGGCCTCGTGGTGCACCTGCCGATCGAGGCGACCGCCCTGCCGGGCCTGGGCGAGTTGCCGCCCGAACTCGGGCTCGACCTCCCGGGCCTGATCGCCTCGGTCGAACGCGCGGTCAAGCTGTTGGTGTTGGTCTTCACCGCCGTGTGCGTCTGGTTCGTCTACCGGCTTTGCACGCCGGCCGTGCGCGCGGAGTTCGATGCATGAGGCGGCGCGCACTCCTGGTGGCCCTTCTAGTGCCGCCGCGCGCTTGCCGGCAAACTCATGTTTTTGAATTCGGATCGGGGCAATACAGATGAGTCGTTCCTTCCTGAGCGGCGCCGTCGTCGGTGCCGCAGTTCTCGGCGCGGCGATCTTGCTCAACCCGTCAGCCGATCGGCATCGCGAAAAGATCAAAAGCGCTCTCGCGGCGCGCAGCCAGCTCAATGCCGCGCTCGGCGTGGGGGCGGTGACGGCCTTCGTGTCGAACTACCATACGCTGGGGGTCGCGTCGTACACCACGGCGGGTGACAAGACCTTGTCGTTCGGCGTGCTGGGCATGGTGTTCGTGAGCGACTGAACATCCGATGCCGGCGCGGGTCAGGGTATTGGTCACCGGCGCGGCGGGCGCCGGCACGAGTTCGATCGCACGCGCGCTGGCGGCGCCTCTTGGCGCGGCGGCGATCGAAGCCGACGATTGTCATTGGCTGCCCACCAAGCCGCCGTATCGCCAAGCGCGCGCCGTCGCTGAACGAGGCGCGTTGCTGCGCGCGATGCTCGACGCGGCGCCGCGCGCCGTGGTCGCGGGTTCGATCGTCGGGTGGGGCCGTGAACTCGAAGACGGCTTCGACCTGATCGTTTTCGTTCTGACCGATGCGCGGGTGCGTCTGGAACGCTTGCGCGTGCGCGAAGTGGCGCGATTCGGCCGGGCTGATCCGCAGTTCCTGGACTGGGCCGCGCAATACGACACCGGCACCACGCGAGGACGCAATCTGGCGCGGCACCGCGCCTGGCTTGCACAGCGCAGCACCCCCATACTCGAACTCGACGGCGCCGGCGCGCTCAGCGCTTCGGTCGCGGCGATCGCCGCCGCGCTCCAGGCCGCCACCTCTTGAGGAGACCGCGCATGCGCTCAGACCTTGGTTCGGACCTCAGTCCGGCGGATGGCGGTTGCGATTGCGGGCGGGTGCGCTATCGCATGTCGGGCCGGCCCTTGTTCGTGCATTGCTGCCATTGCCGTTGGTGCCAGCGTGAAACCGGGGCGTCGTTCGCGCTCAATGCCATGATCGAAGCCGATCGCGTGCAGTCGCTGGGCGACGTTCCGGAACTGGTACACACCCCGTCGCAAAGCGGTGCGGGGCAGCAGATCGCGCGCTGCGGACATTGCCGCATTGCAGTATGGAGTCATTACGCGGGGGCTGGTCCGCTGGTGGCTTTTGTGCGGGTCGGCACGCTCGACAATCCTGATCGATTTCCTCCGGATATCCATATCTTCACTGCGAGCAAGCAGCCTTGGGTCGTGATTCCGCCGGGCGCGCCGGCGGTGCCCGAGTATTACGACAATACGGCGCATTGGCCCGAAGACAGTCTGGTGCGCCGCCGCATCCTGTTGCCGCGGATCGAGGCGTACCAAGCACGGCTGCGTTCGGCGGCGCCCGGAACGCGCGAATAGCACCGCGAAAGGCGCTTGTTTCTTTTCATCAATTGCCATTCAGGAGGCATAACGTTGCCGGAGCCCGACCGAATTGCGGGGCGGGCGGTCCAGGCAGCATCGATCACAAAAGCAAGAAGGAATCGAGATGTCCCAGCACCATCTGTCCATCGGCCGCTCGATCGGCCACCGCATGCTTGTCGTCCTCGGCGTCATCTTCGCGCTCTCCTTGGCCGGCACCGGCATCGGCATCTGGTCTTTGAGCAGCATCGAAAAAGACACCTCCGAACTGGTCGATTCCTCGGTCGCCACCGAAAGGCTCGCGTCCGATTGGCATCGCCTCATCAATGCCGGCGTCTTGCGCACGACCTCGGTCGCGATGAGCAGCGACGGTTCGCTCGCGGATTTCTTCGCGGCCGATACCGCCGAGTCCTCGCGGCAATCGTCGGCGCTGCAAAAAGCGCTCGAAGGCATGATGTACACGGCCGAGGAAAAACAGGTCTACGCGAGCATCGGCGAAAAGCGCAGCGCCTATGTGAAAGCGCGCGACCGCATCATCGCGGCACGCAAGGCCGGCGACCCGGCGACCGTGAAAGCGCTTTACGGCGCCGAGTTCAAGCCTGCGGCCGACGCGTATCTGGGCGAGCTCAAGCACCTGCTCGATTACCAGCGCAATGAAATCGACGTGCTGTCGGCGCATGTGGTGCGGCTACAGAAGAACGCGCGGATCGGCCTGATCGTCTTCTCGTTGGGGGCGGTCGGTCTTGGCCTGTTGTTGTCGTACTGGCTTGCCAACAGCATCACGCGGCCATTGCAAGAAGCCGCGCATGCCGCCGACGCGATCGCAAGCTTCGATCTGACCACCAAGGTCGCGGGCCACGACCGCGACGAGGCCGGCCGTTTGTTGAGTTCGCTCGACCATATGCAAAAGGCGCTCAGCCAGGTCGTCGACGATGTCCGCGGCGCGGCCCGGAATGTGAGCACCGCGAGCCAGGAGATCGCGACCGGCAATCAGGATCTGAGCGCGCGCACCGAACAGACCGCGTCGAGCCTGCAACATACCGCGGCATCGATGACGCAATTGACGACCACGGTGCGCCAGACCGCCGACGCGGCGCGCACCGCGAACCAACTGGCGACCTCGGCTTCGGGCGCCGCGAGCAAGGGCGGCGAAGTGGTGTCGCAGGTCGTGGCGACGATGGGCGAGATCAATGCCAGTTCCAAGCGCATCGCCGACATCATCGGGGTGATCGACGGCATCGCCTTCCAGACCAACATCCTGGCGCTCAATGCGGCGGTCGAAGCCGCGCGCGCCGGCGAACAAGGGCGCGGTTTCGCGGTGGTGGCGAGCGAGGTGCGCAGCCTGGCCCAGCGCAGCGCCGCCGCGGCCAAGGAGATCAAGCAATTGATCGCGGCGAGCGTCGACAGCGTCACGGCCGGAACCAGTCTGGTCGAGAAAGCCGGCGCGACCATGGGCGAGATCGTGAGCAGCGTCCAGCGCGTGACCGACATCATCGCCGAGATCAGCACCGCGGCGAACGAGCAAAGCGAAGGCATCACCGATGTCGGCGATGCGGTCGGCAGTCTGGACCGGATGACGCAGCAGAACGCCGCGCTGGTCGAGCAATCGGCGGCCGCCGCGACTTCGCTGCACGATCAGGCCGGCCGGCTGTCGCAGGCCGTGGCCGTGTTCAAGCTTCAGTAGATTTCGGGCACGACCATCGCCGCCGGCACCGGATGGCGCAGGTAATCGGGGTTGCGCTCGCGCGCCGGCAGTTCGATCGGCGCGCGCTCGACCTCGGTGTAGGCGAATTGTTCGAGCAGGTGGTGGATGCAGTTGAGGCGCGCCGTTTTCTTGTCCACCGCCTGCACCACCCACCAAGGCGCTTCGGCGATGTGGGTGCGCTCCAGCATCGCTTCCTTGGCTTTGGTATAGCCCTCCCAGCGGCGGCGGCTTTCCAGATCCATCGGGCTGAGCTTCCATTGCTTGAGCGGATCATGGATGCGCGCCAGAAAACGCAGATGCTGTTCATCGTCGGTGATCGAGAACCAGTATTTGATGAGCCGGATGCCTGAGCGCACCAGCATGCGTTCGAACTCGGGCACCGAGCGGAAAAATTCCTCCACCTCGTCTTCGGTGCAAAAGCCCATCACGCGCTCGACGCCGGCGCGGTTGTACCAACTGCGGTCGAACAGCACGATCTCGCCGCCGGCCGGCAGATGCGGCACATAGCGCTGGAAATACCATTGGGTGCGTTCGCGGTCGTTGGGCGCCGGCAAGGCCACGGTGCGGCATACGCGCGGATTGAGCCGCTGGGCGATGCGCTTGATGACCCCGCCCTTGCCCGCGGCATCGCGGCCTTCGAACACGATCACCACCTTCTGCCGGGTCGCCGATACCCAGTCTTGCAGCTTGACCAGTTCGGCCTGCAAGCGGAACAGCTCGCGGAAGTAATGCAGGCGCGCGGCGCGCTGGGCGTCGCCGCGAACCGCGTCGTCGCCGGCCAAAACATCCTCGGCGGTCCGGTCTTCGATCTCGAGTTCGAGTTCCTCGTCGTAATCGTCGATCAACTCGCGCTTGAGGCGCTGGAGGACATCGGCGCGGACATCGCCGTTCTCGGGGGGCTCTGGGCTCATGGTGCGGAGGATTCTCGCGACGGCACATGACGCTTCGGTGACTGTGCGACCCAACTGTCCATGGACAGCCCGGTCGGGGCGGCCGTATCCTGCGCCGCTTTCTTGCAGCCAAAGCGGTGCGTCCATGTCCTTGCGTCGGGACTTTTCCTTGTCGGCCCTGATCGCGGGGTTCGTGACCGTCCTGGTGGGTTTCACGAGTTCGGCGGTCATCGTGTTCCAGGCCGCCAATACGCTGGGCGCCAGCCGCGCCGAGATCGCCTCATGGATGTGGGCGCTCGGCCTGGGCATGGGCCTGACCTGCATTGTCTTGTCGTTGCGCTACAAGGTGCCGGTGGTCACGGCCTGGTCCACGCCGGGCGCGGCCATGCTCATCACCAGCGCCAGCGGCGTCGCGATGCCCGATGCGATCGGCGCCTTCGTGCTGTGCGGGCTGCTCATCACGATCGCCGGGTTTTCGGGCTGGTTCGAGCGGGCGATGAACCGCATTCCGGTCTCGCTCGCTTCGGCCATGCTCGCGGGCGTGTTGCTGCGCTTCGGGCTCGACGTGTTCGTCGCGATGAAGACCCAGTTCGGCCTCGCGTTCGCGATGTTCGTCGCCTACCTGGTCGCCCGGCGCTGGCAGCCGCGTTACGCGGTGATCGCGGCGCTCGCGCTCGGCATCGCGATCGCCGCCGCGCAAGGCCTGCTGCATCTGGGCGAGGTGCGGCTCGAACTCGCGCGGCCGGTGTTCATCGTGCCGCGCTGGTCCACCGCCGCGATGATCGGGGTCGCGCTGCCCTTGTTCATCGTGACCATGGCCTCGCAGAATGTGCCGGGGGTGGCGGTCATCCGCGCCTCGGGCTATCACCAGGTGCCGGTCTCGCCATTGATCGGCTGGACCGGGGCCGCGACCGCGGTGCTGGCGCCGTTCGGCGCGTATGCGCTCAATCTCGCCGCCATCACCGCGGCGATCTGCATGGGCCGCGAAGCCCATGAAGACCCGGCGCGCCGCTACATGGCCTCGGTGGCGGCGGGCGGCTTCTATCTGCTCATCGGCCTGTTCGGCGCGACGGTGGGCGCGGTGTTCGCGGCGTTTCCGAAGGAATTGGTGCTGGCGATCGCCGGGCTGGCCTTGCTCGGCACCATCGGCAACGGACTCGCGTCGGCGCTGGCCAATGAAAAAGAGCGCGAAAGCGCGCTCGTCACTTTTCTCGTCACCGCCTCGGGCGTCAGCCTGTTCGGTGTCGGTTCGGCTTTCTGGGGGCTGGTCGCCGGGGCGCTGGCCTTGTTGATCCTGCGCGCGCGCAAGCCGGCCTGAGCCGGCCCGCGCGCGGTTCAGATCGCGTGGCCGAGCATCAAGGCCACGCCGGGGTCCTTGGCCGGACGGTTGATCGAATCTTGCAGCAGCCGCGAGACCGGAATGTGCAGGTTGCCGGTGTCGAACCAAGTGTTGTAGATCTTGTAGATCTCGCCCGAGACGTACAGGTCGATCAAGGTGCGATCGATGGCCGCGAGCAGGCGTTTATCGCCTTTGCGGACCATGACCGCATAAGGCTCGATCGACAAATAGGTCTGGGTCAGTTGGAACTCGTTGCGGTTGGGCACATTGGCCAGCAACGCGGTCAGCAGGATGTCGTCATGCGGAAAGGCATCGGCCTTGCCTTCGACGACCGCCTTCAGCGCCTCGGCATTGTTCGGGTATTGCACGAGCTTCATCGTCTTGAGCTCGACATCGTGCAATTGGGTGAAAAGTTTTTCCGAGGTCGTGCCCTTGCTCAGCGCCACGGTCTTGCCGGCCAGCGATTGCGGCTCGGTGATGCCGGCGCTCTTGCGCGCCAGAATCTTCATGCCGGCGATGAAGTAGGTGACGCTGAAGTCGACCTTCTCTTGGCGTGCCACGGTGTTGGTG
>JADHEF010001329.1_pt1 | contig 15985 bp, 17 predicted proteins | sample 8952391 | NCBI WGS metagenome assembly JADHEF01 (sample SAMN16124439, study PRJNA663245) | bioreactor sludge metagenome | isolation source: sludge (nitrite) | place: India:Bengaluru | collected 2019-02-28
CGCGACAAGGTCGCCCGCTTTGTCGAGCCTCTGCTGACTCAGTAGCCCGGTGGCCGGGCCCATGGCCCTTCCCCTTGCCCAGCAAAAAGCCCCCGCATGGCGGAGGCTTTTTCATGGTTCGGCGTGCCGGGTTCAACGGCCCAGGATCTGCCGCATCCGCTGCTGGGCCACGTCCACCAGCAAGTCGGGCTGGAATTTGGAGATGAAGCGATCACACCCCACCTTCTTGACCATGGCCTCGTTGAAGTTGCCGCTCAGAGAAGTATTCAGGGTGATGAAGAGATCGGACATGCGCGGATCGCTGCGCACCTCGTGAGTCAGGCGATAGCCATCCATCTCCGGCATCTCGGCGTCCGTGATCATCAGCATGATCTCGTCGGTCACCTTCTTGCCCGCATCGCACCACCCCTTGAGCAGCTTGAGGGCCTGCAAGCCGTCCTGGCACTCGATGACCTCGAGCCCGAGCTGGGCGAGAGTCTCGCGCACCTGGTTGCGGGCCGTGCTGGAGTCATCGACGATGAGCACCCGGCGTCCCTGCATCTGGGGCAGGATCTCCTCGTCCAGCACCTCGGACGAGATACGCACGTCATAGGTGATGATCTCCGCCAGCACCTTCTCCACGTCGATGATCTCGACGATCTGGTCGACGCCCCCTTCCGGGATGCGGGTAATGGCGGTGAGGTAGTTGGCACGACCCGCCGAACGGGGCGGCGGCAGTATGTCCTTCCAGGTCATGTTGACGATGTGGGCCACCTGCCCCACCAGGAATCCCTGAATGGTGCGGTTGTACTCGGTGATGATGAGGTTGGACTCCTGATCGATGGCCATGGGACGCATCCCGATGGCACCGCGCAGGTTGATGACGGGGATGGAGACGCCGCGAATGTTGGCAACACCGCTGATGTTGTGGTGGGACCCCGGCATCTTGTTCAGATGAGGCAGCTTGACCACTTCCCGCACCTTGAAGACGTTGATCGCAAACAGTTGCTGGGCACCCAAACGGAACATCAGCAGTTCCAGGCGATTCTCCCCTACAAGCTGGGTACGTTGATCCACTGAATCCAATATGCTCGCCATATAACGCCCTTACGTCCATTTCCCGAAATTGCCCCGCACCGGAGCTGCGACATGCCAACCAGCCCCGCTTTCCCTGTCGGGACAACGCAAGCCTATATAGAAATAATGAAAAGCGTCGAGGAAAGATAGGATCTTGACCACGGGGCGTGATCATCGCCCCATCACTGCCTCATGGCAAGCACAGCCACGCACCGGCCCCGACAACAAGGGTATCGACCACACGGGGCCATTGCTGAACCCCGGCGTGCCGCTCTTGTCATCCAGCGCGGTCCGCCAGCAACAAAAAGACCGGCCACATGGGCCGGTCCTGGGATGTGCAGTGCGTCCGGGACGACTTAGAAGTTGTACTGCAGGGCCACGGCGACGATGTCGTCGGTGGACTTGTTCAGGCTGTTCTTGCCGGTGGAACCCACTTCGTCCAGCAGGTTGATTTTGTAGTCCACGTAGGCATTGAAGTTGTCGGTGAAGTTGTACCAGGCACCCACGGAGACGTATTCGGTCGCGGTGTCATCGATGCCGTGAGCGCTGTCCTTCACGTCGGTACGCAGGTAGGCCAGGGAGGGCTTGAACTTCGGCGTGATGTTGTACTGCACGACCGCTTCGTAGCCATCCATCTTCTCGGCGTAACCGCGCATGGAGCCGGTGTCCACGAAGAGGTGATCTTCACCGTGGGAGTAGGTGGCGGCCATGTAGAGGTTGCCGACGGCATACTTGGCGCCCACCCCGAACAGCTTGGCGTCGTTGTCGCCGCCGAAGCTCACGTTCTCGGCCTGTTCGTCGGTCTTGCCTGCCTGGTTGTAGGCGGCACCCAGGCTCAGGCCCATGTTGAAGTCATAGTTGGCAGAGAGGGCATACCCCTCGGAAGAACCTTTCGGGCTCCAGGTGCTGTTCGGACCGACGCGCTCGCTGCGGCTCGCGTTCTGCGGGTCGTTGTTGCCGGTGAACTGGGCACCCAGGGTCAGCCCCTGCCAGTTGTACATGTACTGGGCCAGGCCGTTGGTACGACCGGTACCGAACACCTCGGTGTCCTTGCCCAGACCATCACCACCCCACTCCGGCAGCACGTCGGTGTAGTTGTTCACCGCCTTGGTGAACAGACCGTCCTGGCGACCGTAGCTGAAGGCACCGAAGCGATCGTGCTTGATGCCCGCATAGGCGTAACGCAGCTCGTCGTTGTCAGAACCGGAGACCGGCAGGTTGTACTCGGCGAAGCCGAACGCGGTCAGATCCTCGTCAACCTTGGTTTCACCTGCGATGTGCAGACGCAGGTAGCTGGCATCGCCTTCGGTGGCATTGTCATCGGTGCCGTAGTACATGCCGTTGACGCGGCCGCCGATGTCCAGTTTGGTACCATTCTGATCGTAAACGTTGGCGGCCTGTGCACCACCGGCCAGCAGCAGGCTGGAGATGGCCATCGTCAATGCTGTCTTTTTCATTGTTCTTTCCTCAGGTGTAAGCACTCTCTGTCAGACCAGAGTTCGGTCGTGATGATCGGTTGATGTGCCGATGGCCTAAGGTAGATCCGGAAACCTTGATGGGAACTGAAGCGGCGAACGATTAATTATAAAAGCATCAATTCGAGCTGACGCCGCGACATATAATGTCACTCGAATTAATTCTTGCGGAATTTATGACCAAGAAAATCAATATAGCAATACAAGTGATCTATAAAACGGGATAAATGCAGTTTAATACTTCAACATGGCGAGAAGCAGGGAAGCCCTGCCGGCCGACACGGGCTCCCCGCACACCTTCCCCGCCCCGTCAGACCGGCTGCCAGCCGCGCATGACCCTCAGCAGATCCTTCCAGCTCACTATGCCCACCAGGGCGCCGTTTTCCAGCACAGGCAGACAGGAGATCTGGTGCTCCAGCATGAGGCCGGCGGCCTCTTTCAGGGAGCGTTCGGGGGAGACGGTGATGGGTTCACGGCTCATGATCTGGTGGGCGCGCCGGTTGAGGGTCTCGGTGTCCCGGTTCATCTCGGCATCCGTGTCCAGATAGGGGCTGATGGCACGCAGCAGATCCCGGTCCGAGATGACCCCCACCAGCTCCTCTTCTTCCACCACCAGAAGGTGGCGGAAATGGGCCTGCTCGAAGATCTCCTTGATGACGCTCAGCCTGTCATCCATGGAAACGGTCGCGACCCGGGTCGTCATGATCTCTTTAATCAACATGGTCAGCCTCCTGCCCCCCAGATGTCTCTGTTATGACACGTTTTTCCGGCGGCAGCCATCCCCCCCGCCCTCAAGTGCAAATTTGTGTCATTTCACGTAAGATCCGCGCCAGTTTCTCTCCTTCAATCGAGCCAAGCAGACCCATCCATGATAGTTGCCAGTCAAATCGAACTGATCCGCGGCGGCCGCACGCTGCTGGACAACGCGTCCGCCACCATACACCCCGGCCACAAGGTGGGCCTGGTGGGCAAGAACGGCTGTGGCAAGTCCACCTTCTTTGCGCTGGTGCGGGGCGAGCTGGCCATCGACAACGGCAGCTTCAGCCTGCCCGCCGGCTGGCAGATTGCCGGCGTGGCCCAGGAGACCCCGGCGCTGGACTGCTCCGCCCTGGAGTACGTGATCGACGGCGACAAGGAGTTCCGCGCCCTGGAGGCCGAGCTCGCCCGGGCCGAGGCGGATGACAACGGTCTGCTGGTGGCCGAGCTGCACGGCAAGCTCGATACCATAGGTGCCTACAGCATTCGCGCCCGCGCCGCCGAGCTGCTGCACGGTCTGGGTTTTGGCGGCGATCAGCTCGACTCGCCGGTCAGAAGCTTCTCCGGTGGCTGGCGCATGCGCCTGAACCTGGCCCAGGCGCTGCTCTGCCGCTCCGATCTGCTGCTGCTGGATGAACCGACCAACCACCTGGATCTCGACGCCGTCATCTGGCTGGAGAAGTGGCTCAAGGGCTATCAGGGCACGCTGGTGCTCATTTCTCACGACCGCGACTTCCTCGACTCCGTGGTGAATCGCATCATCCATATCGAGAACGGCAAGCTCAACGAATACAGCGGCGGCTACTCCGACTTCGAACTGCAACGGGCCGAGCACCTGGCCCAGCAGCAGTCCATGTACGAGAAGCAGCAGCGGGAGATGGCCCACATGCAATCCTATGTGGATCGCTTCCGCTACAAGGCCTCCAAGGCCCGTCAGGCACAAAGCCGGCTCAAAGCCATGGAGCGGATGGAGAAGATCCTGCCCGCCCACGCCGACTCCGAGTTCAGCTTCGAGTTTCGCGAGCCCTCCGCTCTGCCGACCCCGCTCATCGCCATGGAGAACCTCAGCGCCGGTTACGGCGACAAGGTGATCCTGGAGAAGATCAAGCTCAACCTGGTGCCGGGCTCGCGCATCGGCCTGCTCGGTCGCAACGGCGCGGGCAAGTCCACCTTCATCAAGATGCTGTCGGGCTCCAACCCGCCCCTCTCCGGCAAGCTGGAGGTGAGCGCCGGGGTGAGCATCGGCTACTTCGCCCAGCATCAGCTCGAAACCCTGCGCCTCGATGACAGCCCCCTCGATCACCTGGTGCGCCTGGCCCCGGACAAGACCGAACAGGAGCTTCGCAACTACCTCGGCAGCTTCGGTTTTCACGGCGACAAGGTGCTCGACAAGGTGGCCCCCTTCTCCGGCGGTGAGAAAGCGCGTCTGGTGCTGGCCCTCATCACCTGGCAAAAGCCCAACCTGCTGCTGCTGGATGAACCGACCAACCACCTGGATCTGGAGATGCGCCACGCCCTGACCATGGCCCTGCAAGGGTTCGAGGGCGCCATGGTGGTGGTCTCTCACGACCGTCATCTGCTGCGCACCACCACGGATGACTTCTATCTGGTCCACGGCGGCCGGGTCGAGCCCTTCGATGGGGATCTCGACGACTACCACAAGTGGCTCGGCGAGCAGGAGAAAGAGGCCAATGCCAAGCCGGCAGATGGCACCGTCTCCGCCAACTCGGCGGTGGCGCGCAAGGATCAGAAGCGCCTCGAAGCCCAGTTCCGGCAAGCGACCCGGCCGCTTCGCCAGAAGCTGGAGAAGCTCGAAACCAGCATGGAGAAACTGCAGGCCAAGCTGGCCGCGGTGGAAGAGCAGCTCGCCGATCCCGCCATCTATGAAGAGAGCGCCAAGGGCAAGCTCTCCGAGCTGCTCAAGTCCCAGGGCCCCCTCAAGGAGGAGCTGGAGCACGTCGAGCTGGAGTGGATGAGCCTCTCTGAAGAGCTGGAAACCATGGAGCAGGCCTTCTTTGCGTGATGAAGCCTTGATGGCCAGCGAGCGGGTCAGCCCCGACGCCCTGCCCACCCCTTCCGAGTTCTGGACATGGAGCACAGGCGCCTATGGCCAGCGCAGCGAGGACTGGCTCCACGTGCAAAGCATGGGGGGCAACGTCAACCTGGCACTCCTGCTGCACCACCTCGACCTGCTCCGGATCCCGGTCGACCTCACGGACTTGCAACCGGCCCTGGTACAGACCGAGGCGGTGCTGCTCCCCTGGCGCACCCTGCGCCAGCAGGCCAAGTCACGGGTGGGGACCGAGGAGTACCAGACCATGCTGGCCCACGAACTGGAGCTGGAGCGGCTGCAACAGGGGGTTTTGCTGCAGACCCTGCGCACCCTCGCCCTGTTTCGCGGCGACAGCCGCAACCTGTTTCACTATCTATCGTTACTGGGTGCCCAGCAGGGCCCCCTCAGAGATCTCATATGCTGAGCTACCGCCACGCCTTTCACGCCGGCAACCACGCCGACGTGCTCAAACACGCCGTCCAGGCCCTGATCATCGAGTCCCTCAAGAAGAAGGAGAAACCCTTCATCGTGCTGGACACCCATGCCGGTGGCGGTCTCTACGACCTGCGCGGCGACTGGTCCCAGAAGAAGGCGGAATACGCCGACGGGATCAAACGCCTGTGGGATGAGCGGGCCCAGTGGTCCGCCATGGCCCCCTATCTGGGTGTCCTCGAGGAGATGAACAGCGATGGCCAGCTGCACTACTACCCCGGCTCGCCGGAGCTCTCCCGCCGCCTTATCCGCGATCAGGACAAGCTGGCGCTGATGGAGCTGCACAACAACGAGGTGGAAGATCTTCGCGCCAACATGGGGTACGACCCCCGCGTCGCCGTCCACCATCGCGACGGCTTCGAGGGGCTGGTGGCCCTGCTGCCCCCCACCCCGCGCCGCGGCCTGGTGCTGATCGATCCCCCCTATGAGCTGAAGGAAGATTACTTCGCGGTGGTCGATACCCTTAAAAAAGCGCAAAAGCGCTGGGCCACCGGCATCTACGCCCTCTGGTATCCCATCCTCGGGCAAGAGGCGGACAAGTCCCGCGACATGCTCAAAGCGATCAAGCGCGAGAACTTCGGCAACGTCCTGGTGGCCGAGCTGGAAGTGGCCGGCCAGACTGCCGATTGGGGCATGAACGGCTCCGGCATGCTGATCGTCAGCCCCCCCTGGATGCTGGAGGAGCAGATCGAGGCCTTCTTGAAACCCCTGTGCGCCAAGCTGGCCCAGGGCGCCGGCGCCCAGTACAGGGTGGAGTGGCTGAGCAAGACCGAAGCCTGACCCTCGGAACCGCAGAAAATGGGAAAGGGCCTGCCACAGCAGGCCCTTTTTCATTGGGGCTGATGACCCGGCACGTTCACGCTGGCCAGCTGCTCGGGCAGGCGGCTCGCCAGCCAGTCGATGGCAAGCCGGGTCTTGAGGGGCAGATGCGGTCCATGGGGCCAGAGGGCGTTGATGGGATAGCGCCGACCCGGCAATCGGGCCAGCAGCTCGCGCAGCTCGCCCCGCTCAAGGTGGGGCCGCGCCAGCCAGGTCGGCAGCCAGGCGAGACCAAAGCCCGCGATGGCCGCCTGGGTGATGGCGTTGAGATCGTCCATCTGCAACCGCCCTCTGGGCTGGACTTCGCGCCATGCCTCGGCCTCCTGCCACCACCACGACAGCACCCGCCCCTGGCGCAGATAGGCGATGCACTCGTGCTCCGGTAACTCGGCCAGGGTCACAGGTTCCCCCCGCTCGGCCAGATAGGCGGGCGAGGCGCAAAGCGTCATGCCGTGCTCCCCGAGCCTGCGCGCCGCCAGATCCAGGCTGTCCGGCGGCTCTGCGTTGCGGATCACCAGATCCACCCCCTCCTCCACCAGATCCACCTTGCGGTCGCTGAACGACAGCTCCAGGGCCAGCCCGGGATGCGCCTTCGCCAGCGCCAGCAAAATGGGGGCCACACACTGCTGGCCGAACAGCACCGGCATGGAGACCTTCAATCTGCCGTTGAGGGTGAGCTTGTTGCTGGCCAGCGCCGCTTCCCCAAGACGCACCTCCTCCAGCGCCCGCAGGCAGTGGCGATAGAAGAGCGCCCCCTCCTCGGTCAGGCTCTGGCTGCGGGTGGTGCGATGAAACAGTTGCACGCCGAGACGCAGCTCCAGCCGCGCCACCCCCTTGCCCACCGCCGAGCGGGTGAGGTGAAGCCGCTCCGCCGCCTGGGCGAAGCTGCCCGCCTCCACCACGGTGGCGAAGAGATCGATGCCGTTGAGCATGTTTGCCATCTATTGCATACCTTTTGGAACCAATATGGCGAAATACTATCAGCACTGCGGAAAAAAATGACTGGTAAGCTCCCTTCATTCTTCACACGTTTCAGATGGAGTTCCCCTCATGAGCCAGATCCTGCTGCTGCAATCCAGCCTCAACGGCCCCGCATCCCGCACCAACCAGTTGATGGAGCGCTTCCTGCAAACACGCCGGGAGCAGGGCCACCAGGACCAGGTGGTGGTGCGCGACCTGACCGCCCTCGACTTGCCCGTCCTCGACAGCCCGTTGTTTCACGCCCTGCGGGGGGCGGAACCGGACAATGAGGCCATCCGGCAGGCGGTGGCGCTGTCGGATCGGCTGATTGCCGAACTCAAGGCCGCCGACCTGCTGCTGATCGGCGCCCCCATGTACAACCTCAACGTGCCGACCCCCCTCAAGAACTGGTTCGATCTGGTGGCGCGGGCCAGGGTGACCTTCCGTTACACCGACACCTACCCCATGGGGCTGGTGGAGGGGGTCAACGCCCTGGTGTTCAGCAGCCGCGGCGGCGTGCATCAGGGACAGGCGACGGATGCGGTCACCCCCTACCTCCAATCCGTGCTCGGCCTGATGGGCATCGCGGAGGTGGAATTCGTCTACGCAGAGGGGATGGATCTGCACCCCCACGGGGCGGAACAGGGAATGCGCGAAGCCCATGCTCGGATCGCTGGCCTCGGCAGGTAGGGCCATCACCCGATCTTGCCCCTTCCAACCGGCCACCTGCTGCGCGGGACATTCCAAGTAAAAAAGCCCCGCAAGGGGCTTTTCTATGACTGCGGCAGTAGCGGAAGAGACTAGGCTTGCCTCGCATCGGGGCCTGCGGGCATGTCCCGCCAGAGCGCCAGAATGAGCAGCGCCAGCAGGGCAAAGGGCGGCACCAGGCAGAGCAGCACGCACAGGAAGGTGACAAGCCCCGGGTGGCGGCTCTTGCGCCGGGCCAGTCGCCAGGCCACCACGCCGACGACGATCATCAGCAGCAGCATGAAGAGAACAAACAGGTTGGAGTTGATGGTCATGAAAGCTCCTTTTTCATGGCAAAAGGCACACTCTAGCGCCGTTGCGTTCCCAGGCAACTCCCAATCTGGTAGTGCCTCCCCCGGTCGATAGGCATTTTCTATTTCGCCGATAGATGAGAATGGTTTTCATTTGATGGAGTTCTGGGTGATACTGTCTTCATCGCCAGAGGAGACACCACCATGAAAAAGACCATCAGCTTCGCCATCCTGCACTTTTGTGTCGCCTTCACCGTGGCTTACCTGCTGACCGGCGAACTGCTCACCGCCAGCCTGATCGCCCTCATCGAGCCCGCCGTGAACACGGTCGCCTTCTACTTCCACGACCTTGGCTGGCACAAGCTCAAGCCTGAACACAGCCTGCAGGCCAAGACCAGCAGCTTCGCCCTGGTCCACTTCTCGGTGGCCTTCGGTGTCGCCTACCTGTTGAGTGGCGAGCTGCTCACCGGCGGCGTGATGGCACTGATCGAACCTGCCATCAACACCGTCGTCTTCTTCTTCCACGAGCGGCTGTGGCGCAGCCGCCAGACCTTGGCGCTGGCCGGCGTCTGATTGCCATGCAGGGCCGCCCGCCACCCAAAAACACGGGGTGCTCCTGCCTCCTTCGGGTGTAAAGTGTGCTCTGATCACGGGGCATCATGCCCCCTGTTGGAGCCCTGTCGATGAACAAGATCTTGCTTGGAACCCTGCTGTTTTCCCCTCTGCTGGCCGCGGCGGCCACCCCGTCCTTCAAGTGCGCCAAGGCGAAAGGCGCCGCCGAAACCCTCATCTGCAAGGATGCCGGGCTGGCTGCGCTGGATAACGAGCTGTCAGCCCTCTATCCCAAGGCGATTGCCGGGTTCTCCCCCGAGCAGCAGAAGAGCGAGCGCGCCATCCAGCGCGGCTGGATCAAGGGGCGCAACGACTGCTGGAAGGCGGGCGACCTGCGCCAGTGCGTGGAAGAGAGCTACCAGTTGCGGATCACCGAGTTGCAGATAAAAGGGGGCCAACTGAGGGTGCCGACGCCGGTCGATTACCAGTGCGGCAAGAGCGTCACCCTCTCCACCTACTTCTACAACGAGGCCAAGCGGCCCGCCGCCATGATCAACCTGAGCGAGGGTAACAACCAGCAGCAGGTGCTCGCCTATGAGACCCCCAGCGCCAGCGGCGCCCGGTACGAGGGGCAAAATCTCACCCTCTGGACCAAGGGGAGCGACGCCATGCTGGAGCGCTACGGTCAGCCCACCCTCAACTGCAGCGAGATCCCGGGCAACTGATCCCCTGCCCGGCCAGAGGCCGGGCAACCACTCCCGTACAGGCAGCAAGAGAGTCACCGACAGGTGACCACTCGCCCCCTTTTACCTATCCTCTCCCCCTCTCGCCAATCCAGCCCGGACGCCAGGCTTTCGGGCTGGCCTCCATTTGTTGATCTTGCCCGGCAATTCGCCATTTCCTCCTTTCCCTTCGCTCGCGGGCCGTTAATATAGCCAATTGGCAACACACGCCTCGTCGGAGTCTCCCATGAGCCATGCCAACTACGCCCCATTGGTCAATCGCAGCAAGCTGGAAGCTGAAATCCAGTGCGGTAGCCATGCCGGTGTTTGCCATTACCAAGTTCACACTGCTTTTCTATACAGTCGTAATGATTGCGCAAAAAGAAGAGGTCAAGCGAATACAATCAGCTTCAGAGGTAGGCAGGTAACTAATGGATTTAAAATGTTATTTATAAAGCCCTGAATCAAAGTGAAGCGGAGTTAGATAGAAGGCGGTATTAATGTGTTAGTACCGCCTTCCATCTAATCACTGTTAGCTTTTCATGGAGCTATATATGAACTTCACTGCATCGTCAACAGAGGAATTAAAGCAGAAAATATTTAATTTATCCATTGTTGTACCACCGAGAGGAAAGCTCCGAACAACAGAGCTATGTGAACAATGGCAAATACATCACTACCTATTGGCATTGCTTCAATTAAGTGAATTAAAAATACCATTTGAATTAAAAAAGCGGGAGCGCCCAGACTTCGAAGTGGTTAATGGAACCACAACCATTGGGATAGAAGCAACAGAGATTATAAATCCTGACTATGCCCGGGCAATCACCTTGCCAGAAGCAAAATCAGATGTCTCAGTTATTGACCCATCTCATTTTAAATGGGGTAACTCTGGACGGAGCTTGGATGAACTTCGCAACACTGTTACTCGCGATAAACTTACAGGCACGCCATGGTGTGGACAAAGCGTTGAGGTGGAGTTTACTAAATCAGTAATTGACACTGTTAATGCTAAACATAGTAAATTCATCAACGGTTTTAAAAGGTATGCATCGAATGTGTTACTTGCATATCATAATAACTCAACACCAATTTTAGATTTCGATATAGCGACAAATTTAACACGGGCTGCATTATCAAATTACTGGAAAGACAATGGATTCGACACTATCGTAATACATAAATACAAGACATTAATGTTCTTTACTAAGTCGAGTTCATTTTCTGTTCAAGTACAAAGCTAACAATTAGTTTAGGTCGTTTGCTTCGCTCACTGGGACGCGCATAAAACCACGCGCCCTATAACTAAAACGTTACAAGGCAGGTCAAATATGAGCTATCTTCACGTAACGATAAAAACTAAAAGTTCAAATGGCTGGCTTTGCATATTCAAAGATCTGTCAGTTTCTGACCTTAAGCAAAAGCTTGTTAAACCATATAAGATCGGCAAACCCATCTATTACAATGGAAATATACTTCCGCCAAATGAAATCTCACAGATTAAGATAAATAAAACTGAAAAAACGCATGAAGAAGAATTTAAAATTGTACAAGATGAAAGCTACAAAAAGGTGCAAGAGTTTAATTGTACAAGCTCCAGCGTTGTTCTAATTAGTGCAGGGTATGGATATAGTGAGTACGAAATAAATGAATGCGGGAAAGATGTAACCAACTCATACATTTCCACTGGCCCTGGAGTCGGCACTGCTTTCACGGTAGCAGCTGAGTTCATTAAGCATCCTTGGGTTGTGCGCGTTGTCGGTGGCTTGGTGTTTCTTGCTGTCGCTGCATACCTGGGGTTTAAGTAAACGCCTTGTAAAAAGACAGTTAAATTATCTCCCTGCGGTCGCCGGATGCTCGCAAGATCCCGCCGTTTATGGCAGCCTTGGGCGTCACATTTGGAGCATCCTTGCTATGAGCTACTGGATCGTCAGTTCAAAACATTCTCGAGATCAAGCAACCTCGGAATGGAATTCCAAATGGACCGCCGATAACTTCATTCGGTCGAAGCGCTTCTTTCCGTCGAAGCGCAAGCAAGACTTCTCGGTCGGCGACCACTGCTTACTGAAGGTGTTCGGAGCGCAGGAGTTTATTGCTGACTTTGTTATCGCCTCCGCACCTGAGCAAGATACAGAAGGGGACATTTGGTACGCGATCAATCAAGTCAACGAATGGGATTTTCCTGTCGATCAGCATACCCTTCCAACGAAATACACAAAGCAACTCGGTCGTAACCCGTCCACAAGCATTTCGGAAGAAGACTTCCGCGAGTTGATCGGGATTCGCAACTTCACACAGAATCTGCGCCTGAACTACAAAAACCGGCTTCTTCTTCATGTTTCAGAGAGGGATGTTGAGACACTAATCGACTCAAAGAACGCGATTCGCCAACTCGGGCTCGAAATCATTGAAAGGCAATTTTCTGCGACACCAGGGAACATCATTGATCTGCTCTGTAAAGACTCTCGTGGAGATCTAGTAGTTGTCGAACTGAAAAAAAACAGTGCAAATCAAACTATCGGGCAACTTGCTCGGTACGTCACTGATATTCGAGAAACAAAAGCAACTTCGACTCAACGAGTGAGGGGATTAATTCTTGCGCTCGATGTCGATGAGCAATTGGTGAAGGCCGCAAGAGGGGTGGACTTTGATGTGGCGCTATGTCAAATCACGTTCCGTTAGATATTAATCGCGTGACGCCCAACCCAGCAGTCAACTGGACACTGCGCGATGAAGCCACGCAGCGCCTGTTACTTTGAACGTTACATTTCTTCTCGGTTATAGAGGATCTCCAAAATGTCAGATGAAACAACAGCAGCAATAATTGGCGGCTTAATTGGTGGATGCCTTGGTGTCATAGGTACTCTATTAAGTTCATACTATGGCCCGAGAAAGTTAGAAGAATGGCGCGAAGAACGTACATCCAAGCCACGCAAAGAACTCTTACAAAAAATGCTTGATAACCCTAAGTTCCCAGACAGTAGATCCATTGATACATTGTCAAAAGTTACTGGAACTACACCCGAAGAATGCAGAAAGCTTCTGGTCGAATTGAAAGCGAGGGGCTTTACCATGCAAGATGGTCGAGAGGGCTGGGTTTATATATCCAAGCGGCCACTAAATGAAATTTAACAAATTAATCAACTACACCTTTACGGGGCAGGACGTAGCAAAGCTGTGTCAGTTATTGAGGAGTTAGCTGCTACTGATAAAAAAATTGTTCAAGTGCCAGCCCGTAGATTCGATTAGAGATGCGTATTCATAACATCGCGAACAACCCAGCCACTACATAGACAAGGATCGGGAAATCTCCTTGGGTGTACAGATCTAGTTATCACCTGACACCGGCCTCAAACCGGTGTCTTGTTTACGCTACTTTAGTGCGCACTTCCTTCGGTATCAATTTCAGACCCTTTTTGAACATGCTGTAGGGGGTTTGACCCTCCATCATCCTGCCCTGATGTGGCCGCTGGGTGTTGTAGTGATCCAGATAGCTGTCCAGGTCTGTCTGCATCTGCTCCACTGATTCATACCAGATCGTCCTCCCCTTGATACGGAAGTGTTCATCCAGCAGGGTGCGATGTAGCCGCTCGATAAAGCCGTTGCTCTGCGGCCTGCGTACCTTGGTGGTCCGGTGCTCAATCCCCTCCAGTTGCAGGAACAGCTCGTAGGGGTGATGGTCAGGGCGTCCGCAGAACTCGCGCCCGTTGTCCGACAGGATGGTATAGACCCGCGCCTCGTGAGCCTCGTGAGCCTCGAAGAACGGCAGGACCGTTTCGTTGAGCACATGGACCGAGGTCACCGGCAGCTTGCTGGTGTAGAGCCGTCCCCAGGCGTGGCGGCTGTAGCAGTCCAGTACGGTTTGCAGATACACCTTGCCCACCCCCTTGAGTGCGCCGACGAAGAAGGTGTCGACCGCCACCAGTTCCCCGGTGTAGTGAACCTCAATTTGGCGTTCGCGAAACTCGGGGCTGAAGCGCTCGAGCAGGCGGATCTGCTCGTCATTGAGCTCAATCGTCTGTTCCCTATGGGTTTTCTCAAGGCGCAACAAGCGGTCATGCTTGGAGAGCAAGTCGTGACGTTGCCACACGCCACGCACACCGCCCGCACTGACGTTGATGCCTTGCAGAGCCAGTTCTTGCGCGACCCGCAGCGGGCCATGGGTTGGTCTGGTGAGAGAGTAATCGAGGATAGCCTGTTCAATCTCGGGAGCGACCCGGTTGGGATGCGCCCCTTTACAGCCGGGGAGTTTGTCGAGCAAGCCCTCAGCGCCATAGGTCTGATAGTTACGGCGAATTTCGTAGAACTGCTGACGGCTGTAGCCGATGAGCTTGCAGGCTTTGCTGACATTATTGAGCTCTTTGGCGAGCTCTAGCAGGCTGAGTTTGCGACGTGCTACTTTCTCGTTGGTGGTCATACGGTGACTCCGGATAACACGGTAGGGGTACCGTTTTGTTATCCGGTTTGAAGCCGTATGACCACTCCCTTTTGTGGGCAACTGTCAGGTGAATACCATCTCCATACACCCCTTGGAGGGCCCTTTTCGGCTATCTGGTGGCCCTGGCTGGCGTTCCAGAGCCACCATAAACTCAATTTATGGGTTTTCCGATAATGACCCCATATTTGCTTATAGTGGCGTTCACCTGTCCACCAGCGCCTGTTGCGGCCCCATAGCAGGTCAGCTCGGCCATATCCCGCACCTACGGAATGCCAGGGACGCGGCGTGAAGTCACAGATCCACACCGTTATCCTCCCTGCGCTGCGCCGATGGGGCGCCCCTCCCCCCTGGGGATGCATTCCCCCCTGCCACTGGCCTATAGTGAGCCCCTACTCGAACAACCTTTGCGAGCAGCACCATGTATATCGGCGAATTTGCCCGGCTGGCGGGCACTACCCCAAAGGCAGTACGCCTCTACGAGCAGCTCGGGCTGCTGCCCGAGCCCAGGCGGCGCGGCAAGTATCGCGTCTACCGGGCCGAGGATCTGGAGTGGGTCGGCTTTATCCGCGAGGCCCAGCGGCTTGGCTGCAAGCTCGGGGAGCTGGTTCCCCTGCTCGCGGGCGTCACCAGCCTCGATCACTTCCCCTGGCAAAGGGTGGAGCAGCTTATCGCGGACAAGCTGGCGCAGATCGAGGCGGAGGTCGCCAGGCTGCAACGCCAGCATCAGGGCTTGAGCCAGTGCGCCACGCTGCTGGCGCAGCACCCCTGCCGCTATGGCGCCCCGGCGCGGCAATCCCCCGACGGGCGGGATCATCCCGCCGCCGCGGATCGGGGGCAAAAGGTGGCTTGACTCTGTCCCATGGGACAAGGGGTGTAATGGGGGCTCACTTCAAGGAGCCATACCATGACCCCCAACCTGCTTGTTCTCAACGGCAACCCCAAACCCGACAGCCTCTGCCACGCCCTCGCCCGAGAGTATGCCCGCAGTGCCGAGCAAGGGGGCGCGCGCGTCACCCTGCATCACGTGGGGGAGCTCGCCTTCGCGCCGGATCTGCACCATGGCTATGACGAGGTGCAGCCCCTCGAACCGGATCTGCAGGCGGTGCAGCAAAGCCTGATGGAGGCCCACCATCTGGTGATCGTCGCCCCCGTCTGGTGGGGCCACCTGCCACCCCGGCTCAAGGGGCTGCTGGATCGCACCCTGCTGCCGGGTTTCGCCTTTCGCTACCAGCCGGGGAAGGCGTACCCGGAGCAGTTGCTCGCCGGCAAGACGGCGCGCCTGCTGCTCACCATGGACAGCCCCCCCTGGTATTACCGCTGGTGGCAGGGAGCCCCCCTGGATCGCACCCTGGACAAGCCGGTGCTGGGGCTGTGCGGCATCCGGCTGACCCACCGTCAGCATCTGGGGCCCGTCCACACCTCGGATGAGGGTGCCCGCCAGCGCTGGCTCGGCCAGGCCGGAGCCGCCGCCCGCCAGGATGTGCGGCGGCTGGGCAGGCGCCCCGCCTAATCCCTGCCATGGGCATGTTTTACCCATTAAAAAGCCCCGCAGTTGCGGGGCTTTTGTCGTCGAGGCGGGGGTTATTTTGCCGCAATGGCGTCGGCCATGGGGCTCTGGAACTCCTGCTCGGCTTCTGCGAAGCGATCCTGCATGGCCTTGGAGG